>Ga0136623_10000001_pt1 | contig 66391 bp, 65 predicted proteins | sample AntDrymUQ4492106_2_FD_104656 | JGI IMG/M metagenome (GOLD analysis project Ga0136623, IMG submission 104656) | Polar desert sand microbial communities from Dry Valleys, Antarctica - metaG UQ449 (21.06) | ecosystem: Environmental > Terrestrial > Soil > Desert | place: Antarctica: Dry Valley...
CGGAGCCGCCAGTCGCATGAATGTGCGCCGGCGCTCGAGCTCGAGGAGTACTTCTCTACCGGGCCGGAGTGGGAGCGACCGATCTTCGATGCGGTGCTGTCGCATCTCGAGAGCCTCGGGCCGATGAGGGTGGAGCCGGTTTCCGTGGGAATCTTCATCAAGTCGAACGGCAGCTTTGTCGAGCTGCGCCCGATGGCGAAGTGGGTGGCTCTGTCATTCCCGCTGAGCCGGCGCCTCTCCCATTCCCGGATTTCCCGAAAGCCGATCGATAGCGGTCGGAAGATCTTTCATTTCGTGAATCTGCAAACGGCCGAGGAGGTCGATGGCCAGATACGAGATTGGCTGACCGAATCGTTCGATAGCTTTGGCTTGGACTGAGCCACAAGACGAAAAGGAGAGCTGGCATGGCCGGAGGAACCAAAGAGGACCCGTGGGTGTTGAAGACGCCGCCGGGCACCTCTGACTATCAGATGTATCGAGACGAGACAACCGATCCCCCTTCGCTCGTCTGCCAGGTGGGTTCCACCCAATTGCGCTACGACCTGCGAGCAATCGACGAGCTCCACGCGATGTTGAAGAAGCATGGAGACTGGATGGACCTCGGCGCTGCTGACGAGCAAAAGGACGCCAAGGAGGGAACCGTCGAAGGATGGGGCCGTTCCACGACAAACCCGCGTGGCGGCTGGTACGGCCTCAAGAAGGGCCTCCGCGGTCGTTTCGGAATGTACTTGCCGCCGCTGCTCGAGGAGCTCGGCCTGGCTGAACTCACCCACGACGCCCGCAACAATCGGATGCGGGCTAAGTAAGCCGGGGCAGCTCTCCGGCCATGATGTCGTCGATGCCCCGCAAAGTGTTCTCGGCCCGGGCGGTTAGCACCAGTCCGCAGGACTCGTAGACATCCTTCGGCAGAAATTAAGGTCTGCGTCGATCTCGATCTGAGATCGGTACCCTGGCCACATGTGTCGCAACATCCGAACTCTGCATAATTTCCAACCCCCCGCCACCGACGATGAGGTGGCCGAAGCCGCCCTTCAGTATGTCCGCAAAATCAGCGGTTTCACCCGCCCGTCGCGGGCCAACGAGGAAGCCTTCGAGCAAGCGCTGGCGACGGTGACCGACGCAACCCGATCTCTGGTTGATGCTTTGGTGGCCACCTCACCACCCAAGGACCGCGATATCGAAGCAGCCAAAGCTCGGGCCCGAGCCGCCCAGCGGTACGCGAGCTAGAGGTGACCTCACTCTCGGCGGTGACCTAAGAAGAGCTCGCGCGCCGGGCGGTCCTCGCTGGTCTCCTCCTCGATCGCCTCGGCCTCGAAGCCGGCTGCCGAGAGCCGGCGGAGCCAATCGGCTCGCCTGAACAAACCAGTGCGGTGAGTTTCGCGGATCACTCGACTACTGCCGTCTGCTTCGCGGAGGAGAAACACGTAGTCGGTCTCGATTTCGGTGTCGATCGGATCCGGGTCCCGGGTCCATACGAGAAAGCGCACCCCGTGCCCGTCGGGATGGTCGTGGCCGTCGTGATCAGTTGTCTCCTCGAAATTCTCAACGATGTGATCAGGGACGAAAAGCGCAACTCCTCCTGGCCGGCAATGCGTGTAGGCGTTAGCAAAGGCGAACGAGAGATCAGTCTCCGTGGTCATATAGTCGACGGCGTCGTAGATGAGAACGGCGTCGAACTCGCGACCAAGCCGAATCCTGCGCATGTCGCCTTCATGGTGTTCGCACTCAGGATTGATGGCTCGTGACACGTCGAGCATCTCAGCCGAGAGATCGACCAGGGTCATCTCGTATTGCCGCTTGAGATAGAAGGCGACGTGGCCCCCACCGCTCCCGAGCTCGAGCACAGTCCTCACCGGTCCTGACGCCCGAGCCAGGATCGCGCCCACAAAGGTAGCTTCCTCTTCGTAGTCCTTCACTGGAGAGACGAGCGGCCACCAGCGGGCGAGCTCGCCGTAGAACCTGTACGTGGGCGGATCCTCAGACGGGGACGCTGCTGCGTTCATGAGACCGACGACTCGGTCGACGAGTGAATCGAGGTCGAGTTCTTCAGTGTCGAGTTCGGTGTCGAACTCCGCGAACAGCTCCTGCTGGTCGTGTAGAAGCCCAAACTCCTCGTCGGTTATCGAGTAGTGGCGCTGGGCGGCCCGGCGCCACGCCTCGCCACGGTCGACGATGAGCCGAACGATCGTCAGGTCCAATCCGTTGAGTTCTTCGCGATAGATGCGGGCTGTGTCATCAGTGAGAACATCCGCTATTACGACATCAGCGCCGTCGGCGCAGAAGTTTCGGGCGAGAGCGCATGCATTGCGAACACCGAGAAGGTGCTGGCGCTGCCCTTCGGGTCCCGCCCACGGTGGAGCATGGGGATGCCGGAGCATCTGACGGACGTCGTCGACATCGATCGTCGCGCATCGCACCCGCCGTGCGGAAACTCCGAGCATCACCGTGGACTTGCCGGCGCCCGGACCGCCGGTCAAAACCACGACACTCATGTCACGCGCCCAACTCACGTATGCGGTTTTCGCTACCAAATCGGACCGTGCGTGGACCCAATTCAGTAGCGAAAACCGAGTGGAGGCCTAGCTGCAGCCCAGCGAGTTCCCGCAATTGAGACACTTGTAGCAGGAGCCGTTGCGGATGGTGATGTGGCCGCAGGTATCGCACAGCGGGGCATCACCCATCATTTCGCTGAGCACCGACTGCATCGCCGCCATGCCCGCGTCGCGGACGGTGGCGGGCGCCACGATGATCGCCTCGCTGACGGGAGATGCAGGCTTGGGCTTGGCGTCGAGCAGCTTGACTGCCGACACCACTGCGGCGAGGTTCTCCTCGGCCACCGCGTCGGTCAGATCGAGCTGAACGCCGGCGTCGATTGCGAGCCCCTTCTTCGGCTCCGGCAGCTCGCCGTCCCGGTTCGGTGGGACCTGGGCCAAATCGTCGCGCTCCAAGTACTCAACCGCCAAGGCACGGAACACGTAGTCGACGATCGAGTTCGCCATCTTGATGTTTGGATGACCCTCGACCATCCCTCGCGGTTCGAAGGTTTGGAAGGTGAACGTGTCGACGAACTCCTCCAATGGCACCCCGAATTGGAGCCCTTTGGAGACGGCAATGGCGAAGCAGGACAGGATCCCGCGCAGAGTCGCTCCCTCTTTGGCGAGGTCGATGAAGAGCTCGCCTAGGGTGCCGTCCTCGTATTCGCCAGTGCGCAAATAGACCTTGTGCCCACCAATGCGCGCTTCCTGGGTGTATCCCGCTCGTCGGTTCGGCAGGATGAACCGTGGTGGATGCATGCCTTGGCTGTAAGCCTCGGAGGGCGACATTCCCATCGGGATCTTTCCCCACAGAATCTGCTTGTCGATCTCGTGGGCCAGCGTCACTTCCTCGGGCTCGTCTTCGGGCTGCGCATCGTCCGAGCCCGACGACAGCGGCTGACTCGCCTTCGACCCATCGCGGTAGAGAGCCATGCACTTGACCCCGAGCTCGTAGGAGAGCATGTAGCTCTCCTCGATGTCATCGACCGTGGCCTCGTTGGGCATGTTGATCGTCTTCGAGCTGGCGCCTGAAAGCAAGGGCTGGGTCGCGGCAAGCATCTTGATATGACCCGTGTGGTGGATCAGTCGACGACCCACGCGGCCGTTGCGATTAGCCGTGTCGAAGACCGGCAAGTGTTCGTATGCCAGTTGCGGAGCGCCTTCGATCATCTGCTGGCCGCACGCATAAGCGGTGGCCTCTCTGATCTCGCGCGAGCTGTAGCCGATCGCTCGCAGCAGATCGAAATCGAACGTCGCGTACTCATCGGCGGTGAAGCCGAGGCGTTGCATCGCCAATTCACCGAGTACGAAGGGGTTGAACGCGTGCTTCAGCTCGAACACCGTCGGCAACGCCTTCTCGATCCTGGCGAGGTCTTCTTCGTTAAGGCCCTTCTCGATCAGCGATGGCCGGTTGATATAGGGAGCGCCTTCGAGCGAACTCGTCCCAATGATGTAGCGAACAATGTCCCCAATTTGGTCTTCCTCGTAACCAAGGTTGCGCAGCGCCGGCGCCACCGACTGGTTGACGATCTTGAAGTAGCCCCCTCCAGCCAGCTTCTTGAACTTCACTAAGGCAAAGTCCGGTTCGACCCCGGTGGTGTCGCAATCCATCTGGAGCCCGATGGTGTTGTGGGAAACGAAACCATTTGCGACATAGGTGACGTTCTCCGGCACCGCCAGGTCGAAAGTCAGCTGCTCCTCTCCTAACTCCGACGACTTGACTCGGTCATAGAAGTAACTCAGAAGGTGGCCGAGACGGTCGTCACCTGTCCGCTGGAACAGCGAATCGGCGGACCGTCGAGAAACCATCCCGAGGCGGCTCCTGCTCAGCAGCATCGTCCTACGAAGGTTGTCGTTCATCGGAGCAAGCTCATCGATCAGCTCCCGGGTGACCGGCACCAAATCCCGACGGGCCGCTTGCGGCGATCTTGTGGACATCACCGCGGCTTGTTTTCGGCCCGACATGAACCCGATCTCGACCGCGAATCGAGAGTTGTAGGAGGAGCTAACGGTTCGCAAGGATGCTGATGTGGACCTGCCCCAGCCTGTCGTATCGAATTTCCGGGTCATGGGAAAGCCAATTGCAAGAAGCATCGATTGAACGTCATACGAGAAGCTGAGGGACGTCGTCGTCCAGGAGGGATAGCCCTGCTGATGAACGTAGCCATCTGCCTCGAAGAGGCCACGAACGAAGGCCCTGTACACCTCGCGATCGTTTGTGGCCAAGATCGCGTCAGGGATGTGTGGATGCCAACCTTTTCCTCTGTGACCCTCGCTCGGACGGTGCTTGGCGAATCCACAAGCTTCCCACCACATCGCTAGCGGCACGGAATGGAATGCGACTTCCACATACCCGGTCTGGGCTGTCCGATGTGCCTCGAGATTGAACAACTGCTTGCCAAGCATCGAAAGGCGCTCGACGACGTCGAAGTCCGACGCGGTAACACTGAGGCGGATACCTTTCGAATGGAGTGATCCGTCGCCCATGAAATAGCCGACGAACTCGGCAAGATCTGACGTCACGGTGCGGGGCACGCTGGTCGTGAAATCAGCAGTCCAATGAGACTCGCAAAGGGGTGGCAACTCCACGTCTTGAGGGTCGCCCACGAGTTGGTCGAGCTGCAGTGGAACGAGGTCCTCCCGGGTAATCTCGGCGAAGCGTTTCCATACCCAATCACCGTTATCCGAGACGATCTTGATTCGATGTGTGGGAGTCCCCTGAATTCTGTAACCCTGCGACGTGCTAATTGTCACGACTGGCTCAGCGCCGTTGACATAAAACTGCGCTGCCTGGCGAGGCCCCTCGTCGGTGCCGACTGCAATACCAAGCTCCTGCCACTTGTCGCCATTCGGGTTGCCAAGCATGTTGAGTCGAACTAGTCCTCGGTCGGTCGGAACCAGGGAGTCACCAACCACGCAACCTGTCGGTGCGATGACGGTTACTTGGGCGTTGCGAAAGCCGTGGCGCTCGCCCATTTCGAGGGCGCGGTCCCATGATTGGCGCGCTGAGGCGAGGAGGTTGGCCGGGGTGAGATCGGGCGAGATTCCCATGACGTAATGCGACAGGCCCTCGTATGCGTTCTGCTCGCTGTCATAGGCGGCTCGGCGATGGTTGCGGATAACCCGGAGCATCGCCTCTCGATTCTCCGCGAAGCGCGGGAACGGCCCGACGGAAGCAGCCAGCTCGGCCGATGTGGCATAGGCGTAGCCGGTGAGGATCGCTGTGATCGCACCCGAAACTGCCCGGCCAGCATCTGAGTCGTAGGGCATCCCCATGCGCATTAGCAGCGTCCCCAAGTTGGCGTACCCGAGACCGAGCGTGCGGTAGTCGTAGGACCCTTGCGCGATCTCTCGAGAAGGGAAGTGAGCCATCGTCACCGATATTTCGAGAGTCATGGTCCACAGGCGAATCGCGTGCTCGTAGCCCTCGGTGTCGAAAGTGGCGCGATCGTCGTCAAAGAACTTGATCAGATTGATCGAAGCGAGATTGCACGCGGTGTCATCAATAAAAACGTATTCCGCACAAGGGTTTGTTGCGCGAATCTTTCCCCCCGCCGGAGACGTGTGCCACTCATTGATGATGGTGTCGAACTGGACTCCTGGATCGGCGCATGCCCACGCTGCCTCTGCCACTCTTCGCCATAAGTCGCGCGCTTTGATCGTCTTGCGCACCTTGCCCGTGGTCCGCTCTTTCAACTCCCAGTCGCCGTCATTGCGCACCGCCTCGATGAACTCGTTTGGCACGCGCACCGAGTTGTTCGAGTTCTGGCCGGAGACAGTTGCATATGCCTCGCCGTTGAAATCGGCTGGATAGCCACCGTGTTGAATAAGCACGCGAGCCTTGTCCTCTTCGTGCTTCTTCCAATCGATGAATTCTTCGATGTCGGGATGGTCGAGATCGAGGATGACCATCTTGGCTGCTCTTCGTGTCGTACCTCCGGACTTAATTGCGCCCGCAGCGCGATCGCCGATGCGCAGGAAGCCCATTACGCCCGAGGACTTGCCGCCGCCTGAGAGCATCTCGTTTTCGGCGCGGATCTTGGAGAAGTTGGATCCCGTACCGCTCCCCATCTTGAACAGCCGCGCCTCGCGCACCCAGAGATCCATGATCCCACCGGGGTTGACGAGATCATCGGAGACTGAGGAGATAAAACAAGCGTGAGGTGCAGGGTGGGTGTAGGCATCGGGCGAGGAAGTCATTTCGCCGGTTTCGGGATCGACGAACCAGAACCCTTGTGGCGTGCCGGTGATCCCGTAGGAATGTGCGAGACCGGTGTTGAACCACTGCGGTGAGTTAGGGGAGGCGATCTGGTTGGCGAGCATGAACTTCATCTCGTCCTCAAAGGCTTGCGCGTCAGAAGCAGAGGCGAAGTAGCCGTGCTGCTCTCCCCACCAGCGCCAGGTTGTGGCCAGCCGATCGAAAACCTGGCGGGCCGAGGTCTCAGAGCCGAGGATGTTGTTGCCGTCGGGGTCGAGTTGCGGAACCCCGGCCTTGCGGAAGTACTTGGACACAACAATGTCGGTGGCCACCTGCGACCAGGTCGACGGAACTTCAGCGTCCTTCACCTCAAAGACGATCGAGCCGTCGGGGTTGGTGATCCTCGAGTCCCGCCTCACCCAATCGATACCTTCGTAGGGGTCGTGCCCCTCCACGGTGAAGCGTCGCGGGATCCGCAATCCATGTCCGTTGCTCATCTGGCTCTCCCTTCGAGCGGTCACGGGTATCCCGACCAAAGACAAAGTTTGAACGGGAAACCCTGGCGTCTAGAACCTCAAAACCACAATATGTTGTGGTACCCCTCCACCTGACCACAACCTATTGGGGCGAATACACGACTGTAATTACATCCCTGTGATCGGTCAAGTATCAATTGAACAGATTTTCTCGAACCCCGAGCTACCCGCCACAATGGGCGTCCAGATGAGTGATCGTGAACGAATTTCCTCGGGATCGCCCTTTGAATCCAGCGTGGGTTTCTCGCGGGCTTTGCGGGTTGGCAATCGAGTCGTTGTTGCGGGGACCGCCCCCATCTGGCCAGATGGAAGCTGCCCTGACGACGCCTACCTTCAAACGAAACGCTGTCTCGAGATCATTCTCACTGCCTTGGCGGCTGGCGGTTTCAAAGCCGAAGACATAATCCGGACCCGGATGTTCCTGGTCGACCGCGCCGACTCCGAAGAGGCTGGTCGCGCCCACGGCGAAGTCTTCTCAGAGATCCGGCCCGCATCAACGATGGTTGTCATCAAAGCGCTCCTCGACCCCCGCTGGAAGGTCGAGATCGAGGCTGAGGCGGAACGATGAGCTGCGAGCACCTCGAACCCTCGAATCTTCCTGTTGAACCCACCACTCCGGACGGGTGCCAGGAGTGCCTGGCGGAAGGAGGCCGGTGGGTGACCCTGCGGCTGTGTCTTACCTGCGGACACGTCGGATGTTGCAATTCGTCGCCAGGGAAACACGCCACGGCTCACTTTCAGAACACAGGCCACCCCGTGATTCGAAGTTTTGAGCCAGGTGAGACCTGGCGTTGGTGCTACGTGGATTCCTTGACCGGCTGATCCTCGCTGGCCGGCTGAATCTCGCCCGCCATGTGGTTCTCGCCGGCGGTCGGACCCACCACCACCGGAACGACGATCTCCGTCGGCTTGGGTTTCGACTCTCGTAATCGCCAAACCACCGCGCCCGCGACGAGCAGGGCAAGCACGACGCCGCCAATGATCGCCCAAGGAAACCCGCCGCCGACCGAGGAGCGGCCAAAGAGGGTGCCCGTACCGGTCTCGAGGTTGTCGAGGTCCCAAGTCACCGTTCGGGCCTCGAGGTCGCCGTTGTGCTCCTGCACCGGGCCAGGAAAGGTGACGGCGATTTGGAAGTCGATCGTGAGCAGGTCCTCCATGCCCTCAAAACCTGCTTCGCCCGACAGCTCGCTCATCGGGTTCCCGCCGCTCGCTTCGAAAACAAAGTCGCCCTCATCCTCCGTAAAGCTGATGTCGGTGTAGCCCCACTCTTCGCTGAGCATGCTCGATGACATCAGCTCTTGTAGCTCCTCGATCGAAGAGAACCCGCGCGAGATTTGGTACCCCTCGATATCACCGTCGACAAAGGGCTCCGCTTCCCACCCTTCGGCTTCGGCAGACGATTCGAGCTCAGCCAGGATGTCTCCCTGTCCCCCTGACTCCGCCATCAGATTGCGAAACTCCTCGTCGAATCCAACGACGGCGGTGATCGTGCCGTTAGAAAGGTCGTTGGCGTCGACGCGTAGATGAGTGCGGACCTCACACGCCGAGAGCACGAGGGCCAGAGAGGTGATAAGTAGAAAGCGGCGCATAGTCACGCTGACACGCTACCTCAGGGCTCCATGACGCCAGTTTCCACCTCTGGCTCCGACCTCGACCTCTAGTGCAAACCTAAGGTGCGGCCGTGGTCGACTTCATGGATGCGGCGGTCGAAGAGGCCAAAATCGGCTTGGCCGAGGGTGGGATCCCGATCGGATCCGTCCTTGTGGTCGACGGGGAGGTTGTTGGGCGGGGGCACAACCGCCGAGTGCAGAAAGGCAGCCCAATCCTTCACGCTGAGATGGACGCCATCGACAACGCCGGCCGGCTGACCGCCTCGAGCTACCGGCGGTCGACCCTCTACTCCACCCTTTCTCCGTGCGATATGTGCTCGGGCACGGCTTTGCTCTACGCGATTCCCACGATCGTGATAGGGGAAAACCACACCTTCAAAGGCCCCGAGTCGTATCTGCGATCGCGCGGGGTCGACCTGATGGTGCTTGACCGCCTCGACTGCGTAACGATGATGGCCGATTTCATCAACGCGCAACCCGAACTCTGGTTCGAGGACATCGGCGAATAGCGATGGATGCCCTCTTATGGACGGTGGCAGTGCTCTACGGACTGGTCGTCGGTCTGCTGCTGGCTCGATTCCGCAGGGACCAGCGCACACTCCTCGTGGCGATGGCCACCATGACCGTAATTGGTGGCGTGACGTGGGCGATATCCCCGGCGTCGATTGCCGGGCCCTCGATGACGTTGGGAGGCGCAACGAGTTTCGTCGCGGCGATGCTCACTGGCTCGCGCTCGGCGCTCTAGCCTTGGACCAAGAACCCTTTCTTGCGTAAATCTGCGCTCCCCAAATTGATCAAATTGGTCCGGAGGTTTTTACGCAGGAATGGTTTAGGTGTCGATGGGGCGGCCCCAGGTGACGGCGTCGAGCACCTCGCTTGGGGCGTTGGCTCGATACTCGCTGTCCGGGAGAGCGCCCAGCGCATCATTGACCGTCGAGAAGGCAATCCGAAGCGAGATGTAGACGGTCATCGCAAAGATCTGGCGGTCGCTGAACCCTGCGGCGCGGAGCGCGTCGACGTCAGATCGATTGGTGCTGTTGGGATCGCGCGTGACCTTGCGAGCCCAACGCGCCATGACTTGCTCGCTCTCGGTGAGGTCCTGATCCTTGGCGAGAAGGACACCCGCGGCGATCTCAGGGTCCGCTTCGGCCGCGAGTTTCTTGCCCCAGGCGATTGAGCAATATGAGTCACCGAGAGTGGCCGCGGTCGCGGTCACCAGGATCCCGCGTTGGCGAATGGAGAATTGACCGGCGCGCGTCACCGTTGCGACGACGTCAAAGAGGCCGGTCTTGGCGGCAGGCTCGTGAGCCCAAAGCCGGGAGAGATTCATCACGAAGCCGTAGTCAGCAAGGTCGCCGGCGAAAAGTTCCTCGGCCTCGGGCGAGTCGGGGGCGTCTTCGAGCAGGTGGGAGCGTTGGCTGTCGACAACCATGGCGCGGCCAGTATTGCGCTGCGGGACCTAGGTTGCGAGGCCGACCGGGACCGTGGCCGGGGAGAGAATCCGATCAACCAGCCCATACTCGACGGCCTGATCGGCGGTCATCCATCGATCACGGTCGGTGTCGGTTCGGATCCGCTCGACGGGCTGACCCGTGTGCTGCGCGAGCAGTTGATTGGCGAGCTCGCGCTGACGGAGGATCTCGGCGGCATGGATCTCGATGTCACTGGCCTGGCCTCCGATCGCCCCGACGTGCGGCTGATGGATCATGACCCGGCCGTGCGGGAGTATCCCCCGGGACCCCGCCACTCCGCTGGCCAAGATCACGGCCGCGGCCGATGCGGCCATCCCGATGCAGGTCGTCTCGACTGGCGGGCCTACATGTTGCATGGCGTCGTAGATGGCGAACATGGCGTCGGCGGAGCCGCCGGGCGAGTTGATGTAGAGCGCGATCGGCTTCTCCGGATTCTCTGATTCGAGGTGAAGGAGTTGGGCCACTATGAGATTGGCGAGCTCGTCATCGACCGGGCGTCCGAGAAACACCACGCGGTGACCCAGCAGCCGTGAGTAGATGTCGAAAGCCCGCTCGCCCCGAGCCGTCTGTTCGATAACCGTTGGGATCAACACTGGATCTCCTTTGAGTGCAACTCGCTGGTTGCACACGCTAGCACTATCTGCAACTGCTAAGTTGCAGATAGTGGATCAACCGGAGATCGAACGCAGCATCGAGGTCGAGGCGGGAGCTGCCGAGGTCTGGAAGCAGATAACCGACGGCGCTCTCGCCGAGGAATGGATGGGAGTAATGGTCGAGCCGCGGCCAGGCGGACAGGTCATCGTTCCGAACGATGACGTTATCGGCACAGTCGAAGAGGTCGTGCCCGAGCGCTCCATCACCTGGTCATGGCGGAAGCCAGTGGGCGAGCCGTCGCAGGTCACGATCACAATCGAACCCACCGACACCGGATCCAGGGTCACGGTGACCGAGCGACTCCTCGAGTACCGAATCACCGGTTCGCCCCCGATCGTGGGTGCCGCATGAAAAGCCCACAAACGTTGTTCACCGCCCTCGCCGACCCGACTCGGCGGGAGGTTTTCGAACGGCTCAGCAGCGAGGGACCGGCTTCGGCGACCAAGCTCGCTGCCAGCCTGCCGATCAGCCGACAGGCGATTCAAAAGCACCTAACGGTCCTCGACGAGGCCGGCCTGGTCACCCGGAGCACAGTTGGCCGCGAGGTCAATTACTCGGCAGTCCCGGCCGCGCTGGCTGACATGACTGCATGGGCCGCTCGGGTCGACGCCCAATGGACCGACCGTTTGAAGCGACTCCGCCGCTCGCTCGGCTAGCCGGCCGTTCTCTGTCCTCAAGCAGGGCGTTTTACGCCCTGCTTGAGTGATAAAAACGAAGTTCTTATCCCCAGGTGAGGGGCCGGTCGTGAGGAATGACGTGGATCCAGGTGAGACCGGGAGGGACGATCAGCTCCCCGGCGGGGGTCGAGAAGGTGAACCAGGTTTCATTGTCTGGTCGCGACCAGGTTCCGTCGATCACCCGGCCTTCGGTGAAAAGGACCATGCGGCCCGAGCCAATCGTGTTCATCGCCGGGACGATGGAACCGCCGAAGCCGGGTGGCGCCGCAACCTCGTAGTACTGGCCGAAGATCACCACCAGGTTGTCAGCGGCGACCCTGCCCAAAGAGCCATTCTGGTCGACCCAGTAGTGAGGAGTCGTGTTGGACGAGCGCAGATACCGGGCGCCGTCCCAATGCCAGATCGTCGACACCGGATCTGACCATGACACATCGATCCAGGTGGCGGCGGCGGCGGCCGGATAGGCGAAGTCGCCCCAGAGGAAAAGATCAGGTGGCGGAGCGTTGGCGTAGCCGCCCAGGTCCGCCTCGGCCCTGAGCGCAACGGTGTTGGCGTAGAGATTGTGGGGAGCCACCCGGCTCGAGATACGAAACATCGCCGGCGGCGCCACCTGCGACTCGCGAATGATGGGAACCCCATCCGCTTCGAGTTGGTCGGCGATCCAGGGTTGGGCTCCCGAGATGGCGACGGTGGCCCCAAGCGACTCGACCAGGGCGTCAGTAGGCCGAACCGAGCGGACCGGGCCGAGATAGGTGGCATCGGATTCGAGGAACAGCGCCATCATCCGCGACAGGCCGCCCTCAACCATCAGCTCGATCATCGCATCGGCCTTCTCGATCCCGGATTGGGGACGCGCCGGGGCGGCGTTGTCGATCTTGACGGCGATGATCCGGCGGTTGACCGAGAACCCATCGGAAGCCGGCAAACCGTCGAGCGGGCTTAGACGAACCGGAACCACGGAAAGCTCGAGGTGAAATGCCCGCGTTAGGAAGAGCGCCATGTCGTGACGGGTCACCGACTCGTTGGGGCAGAAGCGGTTGTCGCCGCAGCCGATGGTGATTCCGGCGGTTCGGATCGCATCGACCGATTCGTTATAGAAGAGCGACGGATCGACATCGCTGAACGGAGCGTCGGATCCGGGAGCAAGGCTCAAGGCGCGGGTCAGGAAGACCGCCATCTCCCCGCGGCTTACCGGGCTCTCGCCTCCGAAGGTCCCGTCTTCCCGGCCTTCGACGATTCCCATCTCGTGCAGTCGGACCGCGAAACCCGCGTAGTAAAGGTCATTGCTGAGATCTGGAAATGGCCCCGCCAGGACCGAAGGCGATTCTTCCAGGGCGCGACCGAGAAACGTCACCATCTGCCCACGAGTGACAACCGCGTGTGGGCAAAAGCTGTTCGTTCCGCACCCCTGGGTGATATCCGCCGCGACCAGCGCCTCGATGGCAGGTTCGCCGGTCAGTCGATCGTCGTCGTAGAAAGTTCCGCCAGGCGGCAACACAAGCAACAGAGCCAGGATCGCGGCCCGAAGAAATTCCACCCCGTTGAAGGTAGCCGACGCTCCCTGTCTTGACCTACCCTCGACAGACCCGAGGAGGTGCGTTTGAGGCGTTGGATGCTTTTGGTTTTGGTACTGACGATGATGCTGGGCGCGTCGCTGGCGTCGGCGACAACCGAAGAGGAAGGGGTGGTGCTTCGCGTCGGGCTTGGCCAGCCATGGACGACCTTGAATGTCACAGCGGGCTTTGAAGTCTCGGTTTATGAGATCTGGAACCTCCAGTACGCGACCCTCACCGACAAGTCCGCCGACGACTTCTCGACAATCGAGGGACTCGCTGAATCATGGGATGCCTCCGACGACGGACTGACTTATACCTATACCTTGCGAGAGGGACTGCTTTGGTCGGACGACACGCCACTGACTGCCGAAGACGTGGCGTGGACGATCAACACTTCACGTGATCAGGGGTGGGGAAACCACGTTGCCACCACGGTCAACCTCGACGCCGTCGCCATCGACGACCGCACGGTCGAGATCACGAGCCTCGTTCCAGACCCCAAGCTTCCGACGATGGACGTCTACATCGTCCCCAAGCACATCTGGGAGCCCATTGCGCCCGACGGCGAGGCCGTCACTTCGTATGAAGCCCTCGATGGGGTGGGGAGCGGACCGTTCTTCATCGAACAGTACGAGCCAGAGCAGTTCGTTCGCATGCGCGCGAATCCCAACTATTGGCAGGGCGAGCCCGCGATCGACGCCATCGTCTTCCAGATCTTCACCAATGCCGATGCCAGGGTCGCGGCCCTTCAAGCTGGCGAGCTTGACGCTATCCACGATGTAGCCGAGGAGTCGATGGCGACCCTGGATGACGATCCCAACATCGTCGCCATCGCCGGTTACCAGGGCGGGTTTGATGAACTCGCGATCAATGGTGGCGCTGCCGAAGGTCAGCCCCATCCCGCGCTTCTCGACCCGATCGTCCGCCGGGCGATTGGCATGGCTATCGACAAAGAGGCGGTGATCGAGGACGTGCTCGCCGGTTTCGGTGAGCCGGCGACGACAATCTCTCCGTCGGCCGACCCAAGTTGGGTGCCGGATATCCCTGAAGACGAGCAAATTGCCTACGACGTTGCCGGCGCCAACGCCTTGCTCGACGAAGCCGGATATCTCGACACCGACGGCGACGGCATCAGGGAGATGCCTGGCGGTGGCGACAACATCGTTCTCCGCCACGGCGTCAACACCGACTCCAACACGTACCCCGCCATCGGCGAGCTCTTCCCAGGATGGATGGAGGTAATCGGCTTAGGGGTAGAACTCAACAGTTACGACGGTGGGCAACTTTTCGAGGTCATCATCGCCGGTGACTACGACACCTTCGTGTGGGGATGGACACCGTTCGTCGATCCCGATCCCATGCTCTCGTATTTCACAAGTGCCGAGATCGGTAACTACAACGACGCCAACTGGACCGACCCCGAATATGACGCGCTCTACGAGGAGCAAAAACAAGAACTCGATCCCGACCGGCGCAAGGAAATCGTCCACGAGATGCTCCGGATCATGTATGACGCCGGGGTCTATTACCCGATCTACTACTCCCCTGATCTGCAGGCCTACCGCACGGATCGTTTCGAAGGCTGGGTCCGCCAACCGGCCGACATCGGGCCGGTGATGTTCTCCAACACCTCGCCTTCTTACTTTCAGTTGCAACCGGTTGGAGGGGTGGTCGGCGGCGGCATCAGCCCGCTGGTCTTGATCGTCGCCGGAGTCGTTGTATTGGGGGTCGTTGCTTTAGTCCTGGCCAACGCGCAGAGGAAGCGGGCGACTGCTGACGAGCGCGAGTGAACGCTCGCTTTGCGATCGGCAAGGTCGCCGGTGCATTGGTCACGCTGGGCTTCGTCCTTGTTTTCAACTTCTTCCTCTTTCGAGTCGTGCAGACCGACCCGGTGGCAACGTTGTTTCGCGGCCGCAACATCCCGCAGGAAAGGCTTGACCAACTACGGGCCGAGTTCGGCCTCGACAAGCCGCTCGGCGGACAGTTCGTCGACTATCTCCAGCAGACGGCGCAGCTGAACCTCGGGCTCTCCTACCAAAGCCGGCAGCCGGTCTGGAATGAGATCAAATCAAAGATTCCCGCCACCGTTGCGTTGGTCGGAACCTCGGCTGTACTTTCGGCGGTGATCGGTACTGCGCTGGGAGTGGCGGCCGCGTGGCGGCGGGGAACGAAGACCGACTACAGCATCACCACCTCAACCATGTTGTTCTACTCAATGCCGGACTTTTGGCTGGGGATGCTGCTCTTGGTGGGCGGCGCGATCATTACGGGGATTTTCCCCGTCGGGGGAATTATCGACGCAGGGTCTTCGCGCGCTGGCATTGGACGGTTGCTCGACCAAGCGCACCACATTGCTTTGCCGGCCCTGACTTTGACCCTGGCCTATCTCGGCGAGTACGCCATCGTTGCTCGAAGCTCACTGCTCGAGACGATGAAAGAGGACTACCTGGTCGTTGCCAGAGCCAAAGGTCTCCGCGATATCAAGGTGCGCAACCGGCATGCGTTACCAAATGCTCTTCTCCCGGTTGTAACCCTGAGCGCCATCAACTTTGGATTCGTCCTGTCCGGAGCGATCGCGGTTGAGACCGTGTTCTCCTGGCCCGGGCTGGGCAAAGCGACCAGCGACGCGATCCGTGGCCCCGATCTGCCAATGCTGCAAGGCTTGTTCCTTCTCTTCAGCGCGGCTGTGATCCTCTTCAACTTGATTGCCGATCTTGTCTACGGCCGCCTTGACCCGCGAGTTCGAACATGACCGTCGTCGTCGGGGACCGCAAGCGCCAACGATGGGTCGAGGTCGCTAGGGAGTTTTGGCAGGCGAGGTCGGGGCGCATCGGGGTGATCATTCTCGCCTTCTTCGTCATCTTGGCCATCGCCGCCCCTCTCGTTGCCGGAACCGACTACATCAACCCGGTCAAAGCCAGAGCTGCAGGCCTGCCCCAGTGGGGCACACCCGCCGAGGTTGGGCCGCTCGGCACCGACCACTTCCGTAGGTCGGTGTGGGACCAGTTCGTCTACGGCTCGCGGATCAGCCTCCTCGTCGGGCTTGCGGCCTCGTTTCTTACGATTCTCATCGGATCGGCAGTCGGAATCGTCTCGGGATTCGTCGGTGGCAAATTGGATTCGGCCCTGATGCGGATCACAGAGTGGTTCCTCGTGATTCCGTTTCTCCCCCTCGCCATCGTTCTCGCCGCCGTGTTGGGGCGGTCGCTCTTGAACATGATCTTCGTGATCGGCATCACCTCGTGGCCCTCGACCGCACGCCTGGTCAGGTCCCAGGTCCTCACCCTGAAGCAACGAACGTTCGTCGACCGTTCGCGATCGCTCGGGGGCTCCGGTTTGCACGTCGTCCGTCAACACATCCTTCCGAACGTGAGCGGTCTGATTCTGGCCAACACCACTCTCGCCGTGCCGATCTCGATCCTCACCGAAACCACGTTGTCGTTTCTCGGGTTGGGCAATCCCCAAACCGCTTCGTGGGGCAAGACCCTGGAAGAGGCCTTTGTCAATGGGGCCATCGCGCGCAACGCCTGGTGGTATTACCTGCCCGCCGGCGTCGGCATCGTCTTGGTGGTGCTGGCCTTCACCCTTATCGGCCAGACACTCGAACAAATCGTCGATCCCCGTCTCAAGGATCGGCGATGACGGCCCTCCTGTCGGTGCGTGATCTGACGGTCACCTACAGAACCAGCCAGGGCGAGGTGCCGGCGGTGCGCGGAGTCAGCTTCGAGTTGGAACCAGGCGGGTCGTTGGGTCTGGCCGGCGAGTCCGGGTGCGGAAAATCCACGATGGCCAACGCCATCCTCCGTCTGCTCCCGGCAGGGACCACCACGACCGGCGAGGTCCTTCTCGGCGAGGAGGACGTGCTGACTATGAAGCCGGGACGTCTGCGGGCGGTCCGGTGGACCGGCGCGGCGATCGTCTTCCAAGGTGCCCTGCACGCCCTCAACCCGGTGCAACGCGTGATCGATCAGATCACCGAGCCCATCATCCTCCACAAGACCGAGCCCGACGAGAAGGCGGCCGAGAAACGGGCCGTTGACTTGCTGGGGCAGGTCGGGATCCCGGCCAACCGAGCAGAAGACTATCCGCATCAGTTGTCTGGTGGCCAGCGCCAGCGGGTGCTGATCGCCATGGCTCTGGCTTGCGACCCTGATCTGTTGATCGCCGACGAGCCCACCACCGCTTTGGACCTCATGGTGCAGGCGCAGGTGCTGGCCGTCCTCGAAAAACTGCGGGCGGAGCGGCAGCTTTCAATGATCTTCATCACCCATGACCTATCGGTGCTGACCTATGTGTGCGATCGGCTGGCAGTGATGTATGCCGGGAGGATCGTCGAGCGGGGACCGAGTGACCAGGTCTTCGAACGGCCCACCCATCCGTATACCCGGGCTCTCGCCGCGGCCTTCCCAACAATCGGCGATCGTGAATCGCGGATGAATCCGTCTGGCCTCAAGGGTGATCCGCCCGACCCGGCGGCACTCCCTGCCGGGTGTCCTTTCCATCCCCGCTGCCCCGACGCCATCGACCGCTGCCGAGACGCCGAACCGCCGCTGCTTCCGTCGGGGCCCGCGCAGGAGGCGGCCTGCATTCTGGCGCGTCCATGACTGAGGCGCTGGTGGTCGTCGAGGACCTTCACATTCATTTCGGGGCTGCCCGCGCGGTCGATGGCGTCAACCTCGCGGTGATGCCGGGCGAAGTGCTCGCACTGGTCGGCGAGTCGGGGTCGGGGAAAACGACTTTGATCCGAGCGATCCAGGGACTGACTCACCCCACAAGCGGAAAAGTTCTGTTTGAGGGAAAGGAAGCCGATGCGCGGCATCTGCCCGACGTGCAGATGGTCTTTCAAGACCCGACGGGCGCGCTGAACCCTCGGCGCACCGTTTCCGAGATCGTGGCCGAGGGGTTGCGGATCGAGAAGTTCAAAGGCAATGAAGCCGAGGCGGTCTCGACGGCGTTGAGCCGGGCTGGATTAAGACCCCCGGAACGATTCCTGCGCCGTTTCCCACACGAGATCTCCGGAGGTCAACGCCAGCGCGTCGTCATCGCCGGCGCCATGGTCACAGAACCCCGACTCCTCTTGGCCGATGAGCCCGTAGCGAGCCTCGACGCCTCGATCCGCGGCGAGATCCTGGGCCTGCTGAGAAATCTGGTCGACACGACCGGCCTGGCGGTGTTGGTTGTGACCCATGATCTCGGTCTGGCCTGGAACATCGCCGACCGGGTCGCGGTGATGTATCTCGGCCGGATCATCGAGGTCGGACCCACCGAAGAGCTGCTCGATTCTCCGAAACACCCTTACACCAAGGCGTTGCTCTCGGTCGTTCCGGAAACGCGAGGGATGGAACAGCAGATTCTCAGCGGGGAGATCCCCGACCCCAAGCGGATCCCTTCCGGGTGCCGGTTCCACCCTCGCTGCCCGGTCTTGCAATCCGGTGAGTCCGAGCGTCTGGGCATCGCCGAACGCTGTCGTGGCGAGGACCCCGCCATCATTTCGGCAGCCGCGACTCGCGAAGCGGCCTGCTGGGCGGTCAAGGCGATCGCTGCCGCTGGCTGATTGGTCTTGGGTCTTCGGGTCTTCGTGTCTTCGGTTCTTAATTAGACCATGTAGGAGCGAACCGGATTCGGCTCGGTGAGGATCGCGCGGTCGGCGCGGAAGGGTGAGAGGTCGAGGTCGCTGTGCCCTTCAATCGCGAGATCGGAGAGTGCTTTTCCGATAAGTGACGCGAACTTGAAAGCATGTCCGGCGCCAACGGCGACAAAAACGGACTCTGTGCCGGGCACGCGGTCGATGATGAAGTCACGATCCGGAGTCAGGGTGTAAAGGCAGGTCTTGGCAAGACGCACCGGACCGAGGGCATCGGGTAGATGGCGGCCGGTGAAGTCGGCAATCGCTCGGGTGGTAGCCGGGTCCGGTTCGAAGGGCCGGTGGTCAGGATCGGTAAAGACCTCGCAGCGATCCCAAGAAACCTTGACTGCCGGCTTTCCGAAAACCGGGAACCCGTAGAAGCAGGGCACGTCCATCCAAATCCAAACCGGGAATCGATCGGGCGCGAACGCGTCGAGTTTGGTTGAGTCGAAGTAGACGACCTGCTCGAGGGAGACATCGAGTGGGAACTCAAGTCCGAGATGCGAAAGGGCCTGGTTGGTCCAGGCGCCGGCCGCGATGATCAACTTCTCGGCTCGGAAGGCCCGATCGCCGGCGACGACTTCCACCTCGCCTCCGACTTCTCGAATCTCGGTCACAGCCGCCTTTTCAAGCAAGGTCGCACCGTTCGTTTGAGCGAGTCGCCGGTGGGCGGCGTTGGCGCGAGTCGCCATCGCGATGCCGGCCCGTTCCTGGTAAATGCCCTCGACCTCATCGGCGATCCGCCACTGCGGCCACCGGCGGCGGATCTCCACTGCATCTACTTCCTCGAACTCCACTCCGGTCTCGGTCATAGCCCGCCGGTAATCGTCAAGACCGATGGCGCTTTCGGGTCCGCAGAGATCGAGCCCTCCGGTTTTGAGGACCAGCGCCTCCCCCGCGTCTTCAGCGAGAGCGTCCCAAGCCTCAAACGCTCGCTTCGCCAGCTGCACGTAGTCGCTCCGGTGATAGGAGAGGCGAATAATCCGGCTGTGATCCTCAGACCCACCGCGAGTGTGACCAAAGGCGAACTGTTCGATGCCCAACACCTCGGCTCCGAGGCGCTTTGACGCCCAGTAAGCGGCCGCACTCCCGATTCCGCCAAGACCGAGAACTATCACCCTGTAATCGGTCGATGCACCGGCCACCGCTTGTACCTTACGGTGATGCTGACTTCCTCGGTCACCGTCCCCGGTGCCACCCTCCACGTCGTCGACCAGGGCGATCGTGCAGGCCCACCAATCGTCCTCCTCCACGCCGGCATCGCCGATTCGAGGGCGTGGGACGCGTTAACTCCGCTCCTCGTCGAGACGGGTCACCGAGTGGTGAGCTACGACCGTCGCGGGTTCGGGAAAACGGTCACCGAGCATGTCGAGTTCTCGGACACGGCAGACCTCCTCGTTCTCCTCGACACTCTCGGGATCGGTCGGGCCGCCCTCGTTGGCAACTCAATGGGCGGCAGGATTGCGCTTGACGCGGCGATCGAGTCGCCGGACCGGGTCGTGGCTGTGATCGGCGTCGGCGCCGGTCTTGGCGGATTCGAAGGCGATCCCACCCCCGAAGAGCTTGCGGCGTTCGAGAACATGGAAGCGCTCGAGAAGCGGCTCGAAAAGTCGTCTGGCGACCTTGAGGCTCTGCAGGCGCTCGTGGACCTTGACGTCACCTTCTGGGTCGACGGCCCCGGCCAGCCCACTGATCGGGTCCCGGCTGCGATCCGCGACTTGGTTCGCAGCATGGATTCCGACCACTACGACTCAAACCGAGTTCAGGCCCGGCCGGTCCGGCTCCGCCCACCGGCGAGCGAGCGTCTCGGCGAGCTCTCGCAGCCTGTACTGGCGGTGGCGGGCTCGCTCGACGCGACCGAGGTTGCCCAGACCGCCGAGTATCTCGCGGCCAATGCGCCCAATGCAACGGCAGTCATTTGGAAAGATGTCGCCCACATGATCGGACTGGAGGTGCCCGAGCGACTGTCCAAGCTCATCGTTGACTTTCTCGCGCCTTTGCCGAGTTGGTCCTAAAAACAGCTACTGCAGCGATTCGTCGATGTAACGACGAATGTCCTTCGACCAGTCCTCCATTGGTGCGTAGAAACCGTGCTCGAAACGACGCGACGTCATCCCGCGCTGGACAAGCGTGCACGCCCGCCAGTCCTGGCGATTCACCATGTCCCAGAAGTCGACGGCGTCGGAGGGATCAAAGTCGGGCTTCGCTATTTCATCCGGATGGAAAAGGAAGTCGCAAACAACAGTGGTCGCGGCGGGACCCTGCGGCCAGAGGGTGAAGGCCGTGACATGGTCAGCGGACAGGCTCAACATCAAGTTCGGATAGAGGAGCTGGCCCTTGTGCCTGGTCAACTCGGTGTCGCTGAGACCGGGGAAGGGTTGGCGCGTGGTGGTCCCGCTAGTGGTGAAAGTCCAGGCACCGTCGCGATGCTCGATTCCATTCTTCCAATCGAGGTTGGCTCCTCCGCCTTGACGGAAGGCCGGGACCAACTCACAAAGTTCGGGATGGATTGGTCCGCAGTGATAACACTCGTTGTAGTTCTCAACGATCGCTTTCCAGTTCGCCTCGACCTGATAAACAATTCGGTGGGCTGACTGCAGTTCACCTAACGGGTAGCGATCGAGATAGCCGCCCGGAACAGCTACCTGTTCTTCGAGGCTCGGGGCCGTGGCCGGCTCCAGGTTGACCCAGATCCAGCCGTTCCACATGCGTACTGCGACGGGATGAAGCGGCAGCGTTGCCCTGTCGAAATCCTCGTCGAGGAACCGCGCGGCGCGGAGTTCGCCTGTAAACGAGTAGGTCCAGTTGTGATACGGGCACTGAATCGATCCTCGGAACGTCCCGGTCGGGCCGATTTCGGCCTGACTGGGCTTGCCCGGCTCAGCGCTCAACACCGAGCCCCGGTGCCGGCAAACGTTGTAGTAGGCCGCGAGGTCCCCCTGCCGGGTTCTGGTGACAAGGATGCTCTCACCGGCTACATCGCAGACCAGGTGATCGCCGGCACCGGGCAGCTCCTCTTGGCGCCCGACACAGAACCATTGTCGGAAAAAGATCCGTTCTCGCTCAGCCCGGAAATGCCCAAGGTCAACGTAGGCAGATCGAGGAAACGTCGGTTCCACGGGTTCGCAGGCTAGGGACGAATTGTGAAGTCGAAAGGCGCCAACTCGGCCGCAGCCACGTTCACCGTTTGATCGGAGAGATTCGCCATGATCAAAACCTGATCAGCGCCGAGGGTACGTGTGAAGGCGAGGACGCGGTTGTCACCCACGTCGACGAAATCGAGTTGGCCGCGAGAGAAGGTCTGTGAGCTGCGCCGCCTCGCGATCAAGGCCTTCAGTGGGAAGAACACTTGCGAGGCCAGGCTCGCGGAGTTGGCAAGGTCTGATTCGATGACATCCCAATCCATCGGGCCCCGTGCCAGGTTCCGTGAATCCGGGTAACCAGTCTCAGCAACTCTTTGGTCGTAGTAAGCGCGATCGTTTCCCTTCGCGACCTCGTCGCCGTAGTAGATGATCGGCGTTCCAATCAGCGTCAACAGGATGGCGTTGAGGAGATTGACGCGGCGAGGGTCGTTTCCTAGGAGTGGGGCGAGTCGGGAGGAGATTCCTTCGCCTCGTCGGAAATCCCACAGCGGGTCACGGACGTAGTAGTCGTAAATCAGCTTGCGCTCCTCCGGGGTCACCATCTCAAGGGTCAGCTCGTCGTGGCAACGCAGAAAAGTGAACCACTGGCAGCTCGCCGGAATCGGAGGGGTGAAGTCGGCGCTCAACGTATCGGTGATCGCTCGCCGGTCTGCCTGGGCAATGGCCTTATACATGCGGGGCATCAACGGGAAGTGGTAGGCGGCCGAGCATTCGTCCCCGTCGCCAAAATACGCGGCAACTTCTTGGGGAGGTTGGTTGGCCTCGGCCACGAGGACGGTGCCAGGCCGCAGATAGTCAGTGGCCGCCCGGAGAATCTTGACCACGATGTGCGTCTTCGGGAGGTTCTCGCAGTTCGTCCCGGCCTCTTTCCAGAGATAGGGGACGGCATCGGCTCGGAACCCGTCGACACCGCGGGCGAGCCATCCGAGCAGGATCATCGTCATCTCGACCAGCACGTTGGGGTTGTGGTAGTTGAGGTCGGGCTGGATGTCGAAGAAGCGATGGAAGTAGAACTGGTCGCCATGCCGGGTCCAGTTGCTGTCCATCATCCCTTTGAAGATGACGCGCGCCTCTCGATAGAGGTCGTCGGTGTCGCTCCAGATGTAGTAGTCGCGATAGGGCGAGCTCTTGTCATCTCTTGACGACTGGAACCAGGGATGCTCGATCGAGGAGTGGTTCAAGGCTATGTCGAAGATGATGGCGATACCGCGCCTGTGAGCTTCCTGAACGAAGTCGTCGAAAACCTGATCTGAGCTCCGATCCTTCGAGACGGCTAGGTCATCGCGTACCTTCGTGTAGTCACTGATGTCAAAGCCGGCGTCCTTCATCGGCGATTCGAGGATCGGCAGAAGCCACAAACAACTCACCCCGAGATTTTCCAAGTAGTCGAGCTTCTCGATCAGGCCCTCGAGGCTGTCGTTGAAAAGATCTACGTAGGCGGAGTAGACAACCACGTCCTTGTACCACTCGTTGGGAAGCGGAGCCAAGGCATATTCGCCCTTGAATTGCTCGACTCCGGCCACGAAGGCTTCTAGCCCCTCTTGATGCCGTCCGTCGTAGAGTTCGTTCCAGAGCTTTTCGATCGTCACGAGAGCGGTGGACATGCGACTAAGTATGCGTTATCGGAACCGGGTCGACGCGGGAATCAAGCTCGCCGAGTCGCTCTCGCCTCTTCGTGAGTCGGGCTTTTTGGTTGTCGGATTGCCCCGTGGAGGTGTTGTCGTCGCAGCCGAAGTGGCCAAAGCCCTCGATGCTCCACTTGATGTGATCCTCGTGCGAAAGCTCGGGGTCCGCTATCAGCCCGAGCTGGCAATGGGCGCCATTGGCGAAGGCGGGGTCCGCTTTTTGGACGAGGCAATGGTGCGACGGGCCGGCCTTTCTCAGAGAGACATCGACGCGGTCGAGGAGCGCGAGCTCGCCAACCTGGATCGCGCCGCTCTTCGCTTCCGGGGAGACAATCCACCTCTCGACCTTTCCGGCCAATCAGTGATCATCGTCGACGACGGGATCGCGACCGGAGCGACGGTGATGGCCGCGTGCGAGGTCGCCCGAAGGCGGGCCGTCGAGAAGCTCGTGGTGGCGGCTCCGATCGGCTCAACAGCCGCCATCGCCAACATTCGCCTTGTTGCCGACGAAACGATTTGCCCCACCTCCGACCGGTTCATGGCCATCAGCCAGTACTACGCCGATTTCTCCGAAATCTCCGATGAGGGAGTCTTCGCATGCCTGGATGCGGCACGGCGCCGAATTGATCCCGGCTAAGCCCAGTTACGCGGGATCGACTCCGACCAATCACGGGCAAATACTTCCTCGTGCTGGTCCTCGGCCGAGAGGTGGATGTCGATGTGGAAGTAGGACTCATCCGCGGTTATGCGCAGGCTCGAGTCAGTGCTTACGAGCCAGTCGCCTCGTTCCAGGGAGATAGTGGTCTGAGCCTCGACAGCCATGGTGGCGGGATCGTCGTCGGTGATCGTGACGAGAAACGTTTGCGCCGAGTCGTAGACCAACCCGTCGGGCTGGCGCTCGCGATGTCCGACTTTTTTCTCGAAGCTTGCCCTGTCGCGAGTGATATTGAAATCGAAGGTCGAGTCGATCACCTCGACCGGGGAGTCTGGAGGGGGTGGAGAAGTTGGGATCTCGAGGACCTCGCCACCCGCGGGGAGCAACGGCAGCATCAGCCGGCTGCTGGCGGGGTCGATCGACAGGGTGAACCTTTGACCGGGCGGCCAAAGCACCGGAAAATCCGCTCCGCTAATAGCGAGTCTGATCCTCCACCCGGCAGGGATGACCGCCGATGCCGCGAGCAATGGCACGTCGACCAGGCGAAACGCTCCGGGTTCGATCGTTGCCGGCTCCGAGAGGTCCTGCGGGAAGGCCAGGTTTTTGTTGCCCCGGCAGAGGAGATGTCTGTCTCCGGCGGGTGACACCACCAGCAGCCGCATGGCGACTAGTCCGACTGCGCAATCGCTGGCCGCCATTAGCTCAACGTGCGGCTGACCGAGAATCAACAGGTCCTCGGCTAGAGGTTCGCTCTCGAAGACCAACGATGCCTTGTCGTCGGGCGTGGAATCCGTCGAACCTATGGCGGCTCGATCCCAGGCCGGGGCGTGGCTACCGATCCATTGCGGACCGTGCCAGGGTTCGACTTCTTCGCCGGGCAGCCTCATCGCCCACGACTCGGTGGAGAACCCATGAGCGTCGCCTCGCCAATATCCGATCGTGGTCGTCCCGTCATAGGGCGGAGCGGTGCGGATCCACGAGACGAGATCGGGCATCTCCATCACCCCGTTGTCGTCGCCGCGGAGGTGGTGCCCGAACCACCGGGCCATCAGGTCAAGATGATCGAACGTTGGCGCCGGCACCCCGGTCGCCGGGCGGTAATGGCCCCACGGGCCGATCACCGCTTTGCGTGGGCAGCGCAGCTTCTCGAAGAGAGCGAGCATGCCATCGACGTAGCCGTCGAGCCAGCCGCCGATCAAGAGCGTGGGAACCTCGATCGACTCGTAGTCGGCGCAGGGCGAACCGTGGAGCCAATAGGCATCCCGCTGTTGGTGGCGGAACCATTCAAAAAGCCACTGGGGGGTGTGCTCGAGCCGCTCCATCCACATCTCGCGCCAACGCTCGCCGACGACCGCCGGGTCGGGGGGAAGGCCGTTGAGCGCAACCATCGACGCCGGCCAATCGCCTTGCTCGGCGGCCAGCACCGATCCACCGGCATAGTGGACGTCGGTGGCGAAGCGATCGTGAGTGGCATGGACCGGCATGATCGCCTTGAGCGACTCGGGTCTGAGCATCGCCGTCTGCAACGAGCTGAACCCGCCCCATGAGATCCCCCACATGCCGATGTTGCCATTGCTCCACGGCTGGCTCGCAGCCCAATCGAGGATCTCGACGGTGTCGGCCATTTCCGCTGCGGTGTACTCGTCGGTGATGATCCCCTCCGAGGCACCGGTGCCGCGGATGTCGATCCTGACCCCGGCAATACCGCGCTCGGCCAGGTAGAGGTAGTTCTGCCAATCCCGGGCGTAACAGTCGTCATCCTTGCGATACGGAACCGACTCGACCACCACCGGGAACCGGCCCGCCCCCTCCGGCAAATAAGTAGTGAGCGCGATCTTTATGCCATCGCGCATCGGCACGAACACCTTGCGATCGACCCTCATCTTTGTTGGAGCCGTTCGTTGAGATCGTCAGGCGCGATGAACTCCACCCGTCGTCCTTGCCGGGTGGCGTCGAGCAGACCGAGCTTGGCCAGCGCCAGCAAATCCGACCTAGCCGTTTGCCTGGTGACTCCGTGGCTGGTCGCATGGCTCTGAAACGTGTAGCGAAACCCGCGCTTGCGCAGGGCGTGACCAATGAGCGCCCGTTGCCGATGATTCACCGAGGGCAGCGAGCGCAACAACCGCTCGGCAGCGAGAATCTCGCGTTGTTTCTCTTCGACATATCCCCAGACTCCGGCGAACGCCTCCTCTAGGACTTCAAGCTGATGGATCAGGAAATAGGTGAGGTCGTTTCGATCCGTCTCGGAGTAAACAAATGCCCGTCCATATCGAACCGGAGCTCTAACAATGACTCGCGAGATTGACACGAACTCGGTCAACCAATAGCCGGCTCGAAGCGCCGCCCAGTAAAAGAGCGCTCGAGCCGTGCGGCCGTTGCCGTCGAAGAAAGGGTGGTCGTGCGCCAACCAGTAGTGCAATCCGATCGCCCGGACGAGGGGATGCACGAAATCGCCCTCAACCCCGTTGGCGAACCGATACATAGCCTCCATGCGCTCGGGGATCTCGGCGGCGGGCGGTGGGATGTGGACCACGGTCCCGTCTCTTACATCCGTGACCACCACTCGTTCGTCGCTCGGCAATTGGAATCGCCCGGCGAACGACTCTTCCAGAGTGCCCTCCGTCAACATCCGGTGAAGGGTGAGCACGATCTCGTCGCTGAGATCGGCGGAACGCACCTCGGCGATGTATCGAATTGCGGCAAAGTTATTGAGGATCATCTGCTCGGATTCGTCTCGTGGCTTTCGACCCTGGCGAATCATCTCTCGCGCAGCCGCCCGAGTTGCGACTGCACCTTCGATTTGTGAGGATGCAATTGCTTCCTCGATCAGTCCGTTGATGACGTATCGATGTCGGGTCGATGGATCGAGTATTGGGGCGGGCGCACTGAGACGCCCCGCTGCCTGCTGGTCCATCAAGTGAAGCTTTTCCAGCACCGGATCGACGAGCGAGTAGGTAAAGGGTCGCCAGCGAGCAGGCTCGCTCGGGATCTGGCGAGCCACCTGATCGCGGGCTAACCGCATCCCGGTCCACCACTGCTCGACAGTGAGCCCCTCCGGGGATTGGCGGTGACGAACCTCATCCCATGCCAGGTAGCGACCTTGATCCGAGGAGCCGACCCTGAGCATTCGTAGCTGTGTGGCATCGTCGGCGCTTCGCCATACATCGGAGGGGTCAGGCGGACGCGGCGGAATCCTCATTAGGGCTGCTCCTGACGTGTAACTAAAGTGCTAATTTGACAAAGTTTAGCACCTAGTGAGGTATTTGCTCAACTACCAATGGCAACTCGAGCAGTGAATTACAGACTGCATCAGCTAAACCAGCTTCCGGTCGCTCGGCGTGGAGATAGCCCCAGGGACCTCGGCGCATGAGCACCGTCCGCATTCCGGCTCTACGGGCGGGAAGAACGTCGTTGTCCAGACGGTCGCCTACATAGAGGATCGCCGGGGCCAATCCGCCCGCGAGATCAATCACCGCGTTGAAGAACTCCGGCGATGGTTTCTCGGCCCCGAGCTCGTGGGAGTTGAAGATGCTCGACACTGGCAAGTTCATCCTGAGCAGCGTTTCGCGCGCCGCGGGAGGCTGGTTGCCGGCGACGTGGATACTTAGCCCGTTCGCCACGAGCGCGTCGAGGCCGGGGCGGACGTCTGGATAGAGATCGTCTTCGTCGAATCGTTCACGCAGCGAATCGGGATCATCCAAGGCCCAACGTTCCAGCTCCGGGGCGAGATCAAAACCCGGCCGGATCAGCTCGAGTGCGTCTCGATGAGATCGGTCCAACGCCGCCATCCCTCCCAGCAAGCCCATCAACGTCAGCGGGGGAACCCCCAGCCGATCGGCCCAGCGCCCCCAAATCCGGCTCTCGTCGATCAGCGTCTCCCCGACATCGATGACAACGGCTTGGATCACGCCAAGGGCTGGCCACTGGCGAAGGCCGCGAGCACCTCAGACGCCGGTGGCACTGCGACAACATAGGCAACGCCCGCCTCCACAGAGATTTCGACCGGCAGGCTCGCCGAATCGGTAATGCTGGCCGATTGCATAGCCCAGCCGAACTCGGCGAGATCAAAAACGTTGGTGCCGGCATCGGTGCTGAGATGTCGAGCCGAGGCGATCATGACCAAAGGCGCCCGCAACACTCCCGCGGGCGACGAGGCCTTGTCGAGAATCTCCAACAGGACCTGGCGCTGACGTCCAGTCCGAGCGATGTCACCGGTCGCTTCTCCGACCCACTCGCCATCTCGTAGCTCCTCGTAGCTGCGGGAGCGGGCATAGGCCAGGGCGGTCGCGCCATCGACGTCCTGGGTTCCTGCCTCGTCGACTGACAGGTTCGAGTTGAGATCGCGGGCGGGGTAAGGAAAGTCAAGGACGATGCCGCCCAGGGCATCGACGATCGCGGCAAACCCGCCAAAGTCGATCTCGAGATAATGATTCGCCCTGATTCCGGTCGCCGCAAAAACGGTTTCCACCATCAGCTCATCGGCTCCGAGCGAATAGGCGGCGTTGATCTTCTGGGTCCCCTGCCCGAGAACCTCGACCTTCAAGTCGCGCGGAATCGAGAGGAGCTGTCGTCTATCGCCAACGACCTGGACGAGCATGATCACATCCGCGCGCGCGCCAGGGAAATCTCCAAAGTTCCCTTCGAGATCAGGCGGCAAATTGGCGCGACTGTCGCTCCCGATGATCAGGTAGACACCGTCGCCGGCGGCCAGCGAACTCACCGTCCCGACATCTCTCATCGTGGTCTCGGCGTAGAGCAACAGCCCGGCGAGAACAATGAGGAGGACCAAGACCAAGAGGAAGATCCGGCCTAGCCACCCGACCCGGGCCCGGCGAGGCCGGGACACCTGCGCAGATGCCGGCTGATCGACGGTCAAATGCCCCACCCGGCCGGCGGTTCGGAACGGCCCTCGCCGACGTGCCAGTACTCGCGCAAAGCGCGGCAGCGCCAATCGTCATCGAAGTCGAGGAGCAGGCATCCGGGCAAGGTGATTTCACCCTCACCAGTGTTCATCGTGGCCCAGAACTCAACCGCAACTCGCTCTCCGTTTGAGAAAGGGCGGCCCATGAGGACTTCCACCTCGCTTGGTCGGAAGTCACCGAAGACCAATAGGCGCGGACGCCCTCCTGGCCGACGTGTGGATCCTCGAAGATGTTCGAGCGATACGTTGCGTCCGGGGCAAAGAGCGCAGCGGCCGCATCAGGGTCTGGGTTCACCCAGGCCAGCCGGTAGTCCTCGATCCACTGCTGCAGGTTGGCTGTCATGAGGCTCCTTTTCGACGCTCGCGACGATATTCCGATCGCAGCGGCCCGGCGATTCCATCCACAACATTGACTACCTTGACAACGTGACCGAACCCCTCGTGGTGGCTAACAACTTGAGCAAGAAGTTCGGCGACTTTCAGGCCGTCGACGACATCGACTTTGAGATCGCGCCTGGCGAAGCGTTTGGATTTCTCGGCCCCAACGGCGCCGGCAAGACCTCGACCATGAAAATGATCGCTTCGATCTCGCCGGTGACCTCGGGACACTTGCGAGTCTTCGGCCTCGACCCGAAGACACACGGTGCGGCGATCCGCGCTCGGCTGGGCGTAGTCCCCCAGGAGGACAATCTCGACACCGAGCTGACCGTCGAGGAGAACTTGTTCATCTACGGTCGCTATTTCGATCTCCCCCGCCAGGAGATCCGCGACCGCATCGACCAGTTGCTCGATTTTGCGCAACTGTCGGACCGGAAGAAGAGCAAGGTCGATCCCTTGTCGGGGGGAATGAAGCGACGTCTCACGATCGCCCGGGGACTTATTAATCGACCCGACTTGGTGATTCTCGACGAGCCCACTACTGGTCTCGATCCCCAGGCGCGCCACCTGCTTTGGGACCGGCTCTACCGGCTCAAGCGTGAAGGGGCGACGCTGGTGATCACCACCCACTACATGGACGAGGCCGAGCAGCTTTGCGATCGGCTGGTGATCATGGACAAGGGCAAGATCGTCGGTGCAGGTTCCCCGCAACGATTGATCCAGGAGCACTCCACTCGGGAAGTTGTCGAGCTGCGATTTCCAGCCGGTGAGCAGGACGCGGTCGTTGATCGGCTGGAGGGAATCGGCAAGCGAGTCGAACCGTTGCCCGATCGGGTGCTGCTCTATGCCGACGAGGCTGATGACGCCCTTGAAGAGGTTCACCGGCGAGGACTGGCACCAGAGATGACCTTGGCTCGGCGATCAACCCTCGAGGACGTGTTCTTGCATCTCACCGGCCGAACTCTGGTGGAGTGATGTCTTCGGCCACCATGCGCGTGATCGAGGCGAATGCCCGCATGTACCGCCAAACCTGGCGGGGTTCCATCGTCTCCTCGTTCGCCGTCCCGATCTTCACCTTGCTGGCGATGGGCGGAGGCCTGGGACGTCTCGTCGATGCCGGGGGTCAGACCGGGCTGGGCAGCTATCTGGGTTTTGTCGCTCCCGCCCTATTGGCGGCAACCGCGATGATGACCGCGGTCGGGGAATCGACCTATCCGGTGCTGGCCGGGATCAAATGGACCAAGAGCTACCACGCCGCCTTGGCAACCCCGGTCGCTCCCGCCGACCTCGCCAACGGTCTGGTGGGCTTTCTCGGAATCCGCGTTCTTTTCAACCTGCTGGTCTACGCCGGCCTCATGGTCCTCATGAACGCCATGGATCTCATCCCGGCATTGACGGCCGTCCTTCCGGCCGCGCTAACCGGTCTGGCGTTTGCCACGCCGGTGATGGCCTGGGCTGCCTCCCTCGACGATGACCGCGCCCTTGCGTCGTTCTTTCGGTTTGTGGTCATGCCGCTATTTCTCTTCTCGGGCACCTTCTATCCGGTGACCCAGCTCCCCGAGTGGGTGCAGCCGCTCGTCTGGCTGTCCCCCCTCTTTCACGGGATCGAGCTCAGTCGTGGTGCGGCCGGAGTTGCCGGCTCGCCGGCTTTGCCCTGGTGGTTGCACCTGGCCGTCCTGCTGGCATTGTTCGGGGTCGGGTTGGTGCTGGCCCTGCGCAGCTTCACGAAACGGCTGTGGACATGAGCAGCATCCTCGCCCCGCGAGTGTTCCCTCCGATGCATCGACCCGGCGCCCTGGCGGTGCGCTTGCTCGAACGCAACTTCATCCTCTACAAGCGGATCTGGATCATTCTGTTCTCGGGATTTTTCGAGCCCGTCTTCTACCTCCTCTCGATCGGCTTTGGGGTGGGCGCCCTGATCGATGAGATCACCCTGGCCGACGGGCGGGCCGTGAGCTACGCCGCGTTTGTCGCTCCGGCGATGCTGGCCTCTTCGGCGATGAATGGGGCTGTCTACGAATCCACCCTCAATGTCTTCTTCCGCCTCAAGTGGGGAAAGATCTATGACGGGATGCTGGCTACGCCACTCGGCGCCATGGATGTGGCGTTGGGCGAGATCACCTGGTCGCAAATTCGCGGGACGATGTATTCGATCGCCTTTGTGATCGTGATGCTGGCGTTCGGTTTGATCGAGACCTGGTGGGCGATCCTGGCGGTGCCAGTGGCGGTGTTGATCGGGTTCGCCTTTGCCGGCGTAGGGATGGCTTGTACGACCTTCATGAAGGGCTGGCAGGACTTTGACCTGGTTCAGCTCGTGACCCAGCCGCTCTTTCTCTTCTCGGGCACCTTCTTTCCAATCACCGCTTATCCAATCGGACTGCAGCGGCTCGCCTGGCTCTCACCGCTATATCACGGGGTCGAGCTGATGCGGGCGACCACCTTGGGTATCTTCGACCTCTCGATCATCGGCCACCTCGCCTTCCTGATCGCTATGGCCGCGCTGGGGATGGCCGTAACCCGCCGCCGCTTCGAAAAGCTCCTCAAACCGTAAAAACTGCGAACCCAGGGTTCGTAGCGTTGTACAACAACGACTCCAGCCCAGAGAACGAGCGGATTTGGCTCAGATGCCCCACTTCGAGACCATGGCGAGGATGGCCACAACGATCAGCAACGAGTCGAGGATCCCCCACATGCCGAGCGACCGATAGATCGCCGGGACCAGCGCGTCCTGGCCGCTCTCGTAGAGACCAATCATCTGGCGAGTCTTCCTACCGAACACCAACCCGGCCAGGGCCCCACCGATGATCACCACGGCGAAGCCAATTGTGACAAAGACCGAGCTGAACTCGTAGGCGCCGTCCGAATTCAGGACCAGGACGATGCCGGTGACGAGGATCAGCCCGGACGCGATCCCATAAAGAGGCCCGCTGGCTGCCTGCACGGCCCGTAACCATCCCGGCGCCGTCTCGCGGTTCGCCATCAGCTTCGGGCCAACGAAAGCCTGAGTGATGTTGGCTCCCAACCAAATGCCGGTGCCAACTATGTGGAGCCAGAGCAATGTGTCGCGCACGAATTGCCTCCAGTTTTGGGCAAAGGCTAACGCGACGATCGATAGGCGGCCACGATCTCCCCATACTTCTCAATCGTTTCGGCCGCAATTGGATCGAGGATGCCCTGCACCTCATCGATCCCGGCGGCCTCGATTTGGTGAAGACGAGCCAGGTGATCTTCGATCGATCCCCACCAGGGAGTGCCCCCGGTTCGGCGCTGCGGCTTTCCATCGAAGCCGAAGTAGACCGCGACTGATTTCTTGAGGGTCGCCGGATCGCGACCGCTTTCAACGCAGGCCTGAACGATTGACCCGACGAGCTCTCCGACTCGTGCCGGGTCATTGCCAAAGGCCGAGTACCAAGAGTTCCACCAGGTGACGTACGGCAGTGTCAGCGACAGCATCCGGGGCCGGTTCGAGCCGACCATGAAAGGCATCTCGCCGGGACGAGGCGGTCGGGGCAAAAGCTCGCATCCCTTGAGGCGATAGAACTTTCCGTCGAAATCGAGCCGTTCCCCGGCAAGCAATCGACGAATGATCTCGAACGCCTCTGCAAAGCGGTTCACTCGCTGCTCAAAGGGAAGGCCAAACGCAGTGAACTCCACCTCGTTCCAGCCCGCGCCAATTCCGAAGATTAAGCGGCCACCACTGATCTCGTCGATCGTCGCCGCGGCCTTGGCCAACACCGCCGGGGCATGAAAAGGTAGCGCCGCGACCAGCGGACCGATTTCGATGCGCTCGGTCACCGCGGCCAGACCGGCAAGAACCGACCACGCCTCCCATGGTCCCGACCGCTCCCCGCCCTCGTCATAGAGGAGATGGTCACCAACCCAGAGCGAGTCGAGTCCGACCTCTTCGGACACCCGCGCCATGTCCTCCATCTCGCGCCAGGTGGCTTCGTACTCCGTCTCCGGAAGCTGGACACCAAACCTCATGCCGACGAGAGTACGACGCCATGGTGGAAGCCGCAGATCTCGCTCGACAGCGGACCATCGACCTTTCGACCTTTGGCCGTCGCAGCGGCACGTGGCGGCGCGTCGAAATCTGGTGGTTCTATTTCGAGGACCGGCTCATCGTCACCGGCACTCCTGGACCTCGCGATTGGCTGGCGAATCTTCGTGCCGATCCCAAGCTCATCATTCATGCGCCCGAGGGAGATTTCCCAGGAGAGGCGGTAGTGGTTGATGACCTCGACTATCGGCGCCGCTTCTTTGAAAGCCGCCAAACCCGTTGGTACGTCAATCAGGCCGGACTCGAGGCCTTGGTCGCTCACGCTCCGATGGTTGAGGTCAATTTGGCCTAGGGTCTCTGTTCGATCGGTACCCACGCGAGGTCAGTCGGACCGACGTAACGAGAGTCGGGGCGGATCAACCGGGCCGTGCGCTGCTGCTCCAAACAATGACCAATCCATCCCGCCACCCGACCCGCCGCAAAGGTCGGGGTGAAGAGGGGGATCTCGAGACCGATCCCATGCAGCAACAGGGCAGTGAAGAACTCAACGTTGGTCTTCAGATTCCGTCCCGGTTTGGACTCCTCCAAAAGGGCCAGCACGGTCGATTCAACCTCCTTGGCCAATTCGTACAGATGCATGTCGCCCTCGGTGGAAAACATCGCTTCCGCCGCCGCCGCGAGGACATCCGCACGAGGATCGCGCACCTTGTAAACCCGATGGCCGAAGCCCATCAACCGCTCGCCCCGATCGAGCTTTGACCTAATGTATTGCTCAGCCCGTTCAGCTTCGCCGATCTCGAAAACCATGTCGAGTGCCGGTCCTGGCGCGCCTCCGTGGAGCGGGCCTTTGAGAGCGCCGATCGCCCCAGTCACCGCCGACACCATGTCCGACTCGGTGGCGATGATCACGCGGGCGGCGAAGGTAGAAGCATTGAGCCCGTGATCAGCAACAGTGTTGAGGTAGGTCTCTAACGCCCGCACTGTCGCCGGGCCGGGCTCAAGTCCGGTGAGCATGTAGAGGTAGTTGGCACTGCGACCCAGGTCCTGGCGAGGCCCGATCGCCTCGAGTCCCTGCAGATAGCGCCAATAGGTGGCGACGGCGGGCGGGACTCGGGCAGTGATCGCTTTCGCCCGCGTGAGTTCGTCGATCTCCTGCCCCTCGCCCAGATCGAGGTCAAAGGTCGCCGCGGCCATGCGGAGGGCGTCCATCGGGCTCACCTTGTGATGGGCCGCCTGCTCAAGGAGAGAATGCGTCGCCGAGGGCAGGACTCGAAACTCGGCCATTGAGGTTCGGAACTCCTCCAGCTCCGATTGACCGGGAAGCGTGCCGTGCCAAAGCAGGAAGCAGACTTCCTCGAACGATGCCTGCGCCGCCAGGTCCTCGAGTTGATAGCCGGCAATAACTAGCCGGCCGTTCTGGCCATCGACTTGGCTCAGAGCCGTCTCGGCGGCAACCACGCCTTCCAATCCGGGCCGATAGTTAGTGTCGGTCACTCACCGATCGTACGGAGCATCAACCCAAGATGTCGAAATCATGCCTAAGCACTCCATGACATCTCACCGACTCAGGTACGCCCCTCCAGTCTGGCTCGCCAAGGTTTGGTACTGGGGAGGGATCGTTGGGGTTTTCCTTGGAGTCATGGCGGTGATCGCCAGTTGGCTGCTCTTGTCGAGCTTCGGGCGCTCAACCTCTGAGACGCTCGACCTTCTCACCACCACTCTCGCCACGACCGTCGACGGCGCCACCACGGCCCTGGAAACGCTGGCTCTGGCCGAGGAGGGGATGATCCAAGCGGAGACGGCGCTTGCCGCCGCCGGCAGCGGCTTGACGCAGATGAGCGACGTCCTCGACAACACCGCGTCGTTGCTCTCGGCCGACGTGCCCGACACGCTCGATTCGATCACCGCCTCTTTTCCAGGGATGATCGACACCGCTCGCGTGATCGACCGCACCATGAACGCCTTGTCGTTCTTGGGGATCGAGTACTCCCCCGCCATCCCTCTCGATCAATCACTCGGTGCCGTGGCCGACGACCTCGCGCCTTTGAGCGAGGAATTGCGGGCCCAGTCCGCGCCCCTGGCCGCGGCGGCGAATCAACTCTCGGTCGTTGGTGGAGCGGTCGACGAAGTGGGTGAGAGCGTTCGCTTGATAACCGACGAGCTGAGCGGCAGCCGCGACGTGCTCACGTCGTATCAGGACGCAGCCAACGACGCCAATCGCATCGTGGCTGAGGTGACGGCGAGCTTTGACCGGCAGATCCTCATCGCCCGCATCCTCCTCGTCGCAATCGGAATGATGGCCATCGTCATGATGTCGGTGCCAATAGTCCTCGGCAAGCGGGAGTTGGAAGAGGTTCTGATCGAACAGGAAATAGAGATGAGCGAGGCATCGGCGGTCCAGATCAGCGACCAGAGATCAGGTCCGAGACTTGACATGTAACTAAATGGTTACATATAATCCGCCAGGTGGAACTGGTGTTCAAGGCGCTGGCCGACCCAACCCGACGAGCTCTGCTCGATGCGCTCTACCGCGAGGACGGACAGAGCCTTAGCGCGCTCGAGGCGCGATTTGCGATGAGCCGGATCGGCGTCGCCAAGCATCTGGCTTTGCTCGAAGCAGCGGGAATGGTGGTGGCGAAGCGGCGCGGCCGCGAGAAGCTGCACTATCTCAACGCAGTGCCCATTCGCCAGGTCCATGACCGTTGGGTCAGCAAGTACACCGAGGGATGGGCCGCAGGGCTCGTCGACCTCAAGAGCGAGATGGAGGAAACAATGGAGAAGGTCTTCGAGATCTACATCAAGACGACGCCGGAGCGGCTCTGGGAAGCAGTCACCGATCCGGAAATTCGCGGAAAGTACAACTTCGGGTCGCGACACGTGTCCGATTGGACCCCCGGTTCGCGCTTCGAAATGATCCACCCTTCGGCCGAGGGCCTGCTCGGCGAGGGAGTCAACCTGGAAGTCGACCCACCCCACCGCCTGGTCCAGACAATGGTCGCCCTATGGGGAGAGGACGTGAAGGCGGAAGGGACGAGTCGCGTGACGTGGGAGATCGAACCGGTAGGCGATTCGTGCCGGCTCACGGTCACCCATGACCAACTGCGCGAGGGCGCCAACGACCAACTCTACGGCGGCTGGCCGATGATCCTCTCTGGGCTCAAGACCTGGCTCGAGACCGGGGAGCTGCTTACCACCCCAGGCTCGCTTATGTACGCAGGAGGCAACTGATGGCAACGCTCGACAAGGCCTTTGAGGCGAAGCTCGAGAAGAGCTCCGCCAAAGGAGGCTGGACCTATGTAGTGACCGATTGGTCGGCGGACTTTTTTGGAACCCGCGGCCTGGTCAAGGTCGCCGGCACCGTCGACGGCCATCCGTTCCGGAGCTCGTTCATGGCCCTCGGCGACGGCACTCACAAACTTCCGGTCAAGGCCGACTTCCAGAAACTCACCAACAAGAAGGCCGGCGATACGGTGACGATTCGCCTCCTCGAACGGTTCTAAGACATCAGGTTCTCGGCCCTAACGAGTGCCCGGTGAGTTCGCTTTGACCAATCGTTCGGTTCGCAGGGCCTTCGCGTGGCCGTTGACACACTGACCAGTTTCGAGATCAAACTCGTAATGGTGCCCCAAGCAGCGAAGAATCCCGCCTGGGAGCACCTCAGCTGTCTCGCGTAGGTCTTGGCCAGCGTGTGGGCAGAAACGTTGGATGCGGTAGGTGAAGTCGCCGACATGTACCTCGATCGTCTCATCTCGGTCCGGGGCGGTTTCGTATTCCTCCACGGCTTGAAGTGGTTCTTGGTGGGCGAGCTTGAGAAGGCCGAGCAGATGATCGTTGTACGCATCCGGGTGCCGCCATGCCCAGAAGCGAAGTGATAGGAAGAAGTCCTCCCAGGGCACCTTGCCTTCCAGAATCGGCGGCAACCACCGAGTTTCGAGCCGATAGATGTATTGGCAATCTCCGGCAATTGGGAAGACGCCTTCCCTCCCCGGTCGGAGATCGACCGCCCAAAAACCGCCTCCGGGGCCTTGCAAGTCAAACCCGACCCGCATATTGATCTGTTGATTGAAGTAGCGGCTCAGCCCTAGGACCGTTCCGAAGTAGTCCTCGAAGGCTGGCCACAAATCCGCAACCGGTTGAGGATGGCGTCGCCTCACGTCTTCAACATTGGTCCGGCGTCGTTCGGCGTATTCGTCGAGGTAGTCCGGATCTTCAAGAAATGTATCGTCCGAACCCGGGAGCCGGCACTCTGCCACGGCGTCCCAAGTGTCCCCGGGGAAGAAGAGTGCGGCTCCGAGTCCTTGTTCGTTCAGCCAGGCAACTACTTGGCGTTGATCTGGAAAGACGCCCTCGGCGCCCAATTGGCCGTTGTGACGGAAGAGCTCGTCGTCGAGGAAGCAAGGCGGACCGGCAAAGGGCAAGCACGCGACCGGTCTGGCGGCTTGCACCATTCGAGCGACGTATCTCAGCTTGGCGAGGCGTTTCGAAAGTGCGAGCTCAGCCATCCGAGAGGACGGGTAGTGGTAACACATCGGGAACCATGAGGCGCCGGCTCCTTGTAAGGCGAGGACATCGATCCTTCCCCCGACCTCAATCTTGATTCCGCGTACCTGAGCAGCCGACAGCCGAGCGTCGTTCATGTTGAGCAGAGACTTGCCCTCAGACACCACCACCATGGCGGAGTCCTGGTTCATCGGCGATTCCTCGGACACGAACATCACCCTGACCCCCGGTGTCACTTCGAAAAGTTCCCATTGGCTAAGCTCGATCACTGGTCGCCTCCGTGGCCGGAGGATCTTCCTTCGCAGCACATCGGAGGCGTAGCGAGGGATGTACACCGGAACGTGATCGGGCACTTGCTCCAGAAGCCAGGGGTCGATGTGATCCATGTGCTCGTGAGAGATAAGGATCGCGTCCGGACGGATCAACTCGTGATCGAGCAAATGGGAATTGTCAGGGAATTGGAACCACGACCCTTGGAACGCGCCTTCGGGCGAGAACCAAGGGTCGCAAAGAAATTCGGGCACCAGCGACCTCCAGCTCGAGGCCTGCATGGCCAAGCGACCTCACCAACACCTCTCGCACTCCCTGCTCGCTCGGGAACCTAACAGGCAGGCCGGGGGTCAGGGGTCAAAGATCAGGGTCAAATATCAGACGTCGAGAGCCGCCGCCAGATCCTCGATGAGATCGAACACGTCCTCGAGGCCGACTGACAGTCGAACAAGCCCGTCAGTGATGCCGGCCTTCGCTCGCTCCGCAGGTGTCATGTCGCTGTGAGTCATGGTCACCGGGTGAGTGATGAGTGATTCCACCTGTCCAAGGTTTTCGGCCAGCGACCACAGCTTGACCGCGCGCATCAAGTCCTTCCCGGCTTCGAGGCCGCCCTCCACCTCAAACCAGACCATGGCCCCAAACCCGGACGCCTGCGACTTGGCCAAGTCGTATTGCGAAAAGCTCTCGAGCCCTGGATAGCCGACAGCGCTCACCCGCGGATGGGCAGCCAGAAATTGAGCGACCTCCAACGCGTTGGCCGACTGTTGCTCCATCCGCTGGGCCAGAGTCTTGGTCCCCTGCAGGGTGAGCCACGCCACGAAGGGCGACATGATCGAGCCCGCCGCCTTCTGCATGAACTTGAGCTGAGCTGCCTGCTCGGCCGTTCCCGCGACCACCGCCCCTCCCAAGGTGGCGTTGTGTCCGTCAAGGTATTTGGTCGTTGAGTGGATGACTAGGTCGGCACCCAACTCGAGCGGCCGTTGGAAGTAGGGAGTGAGAAAGGTGTTGTCGACGGCGTGCAAGGCGCCGTGCGCCTGAGCCAGGTCGGACATCGCTCGGAGATCGGTCAGCTTGAGGGTCGGGTTAGCTGGAGTCTCGGTGAAAAGCAGCTTGGTATGGGGGCGGAGAGCTTTTTCGACCAGTTCGGGCCGGGAGGTGTCGACGAAGACCGACTCGACCCCGAAGCGGGTCATGACCTTCGTCGCGAACCGATGCGTTCCCCCGTAGACGACGTCCGAAAAGACCACATGGTCGCCATGGTTGAGAAACCCCATGAGCACCGCCACTGTTGCCGCCATCCCCGATGCGTATGCGGCGGCGCCGTTGCCTCCCTCGAGATCGTTGATCTTTTCCTCGAAGGCGGTGACAGTGGGGTTGCCGGCCCGGGAATACGAGTAGCCCTTGGCCATGTAATCCTCAACCGAGTCCTGCACGAAGGTGGTGGACTGATGGATCGGGGTGAGGATCGCCCCAGTGGTTGGATCGGGCACCACTCCGGCGTGGATCTGGCGGGTACGAAACTTCATTGCACTTCTTCCTTGATCAACTCATCGATGGGCGCCCGCAAGCCTTCATCAACTGTGTGCCGGAGTTGGCCGCGATGGCGGAAGAGCACCCAGGCGGCGGCTAGGAGAAAGACCACCGCGACTCCGATCCGACCGGCCGGGTTGTAGTCGTCTCTGAGCACGATCGACACGTAAAACGACTCGAGCAGTTGGGCGACAAAAAGCCCGAGCAGCACCCAGGCTTCCTTCCGATCCATCGAACGACTGGCCAAGATCGCCACCGCGAAGATCGACTGCGCGGCCGTGACCAAGAGCTCGTCGCGTTGCTCAACTCCAAGGGGCAGACCACTGAACGACTGCGAGGAGATCGCAAAGACCAGGGGGAGGGTGCCCACGAGCAGCGTCCACTGGTTGACTTTCGATGAAAGCAACGCTCCGAAGCCGGTTCGAGCCGACAACTTCCACGCGAAGAGCGCGGCGACGAGCAGCTCAGGGGACTCCGAAGCCAGTGGCGCCAGCCACTTCACCAGCAGAAACTCGGGAATGTCGTAGGCCTGGCCGAGCTCGACCAGGCTTTCGGCAAATGGCTCGGCCACGAGGAGGATGACACCGGCGGAAAGGACGAACATGGCGAGGTTCACCCAGCGTCGAGTGGTTTGGTTGAGCTCTGCGATCCGCGCAGCCGGGCCAACTAAATGCGGAGCCTCGGCCGGCGCTTTCGAGAGTCGCCATAGATACGTGGCGTACAGAGCCACGAGGATCACCGCATCGAGCAAGGTGAGGCTGTCGCGAAGGAAGAAATGAAGCCCGTAGATCGAGGCCAAGGTCAAGAAGGCGACATCGATCGACTGGATGCGATCGAGGTGGACCGCCTGGTCATCCGCTCCCCCGACCCGAACGCCTTTGCCGTGAAGACGCTTAACCCGCCACGTGGCGAGCAGCACCACGAGCGGCCATCCGAAACCAATCAGCAACTGATTGCCTCCGGTCATGTTCGCCAGCGCATTCGGAGCCTGGCTGGGATCGGTGCCGGCTTTCCAGGTGAATACGAAGTCGACGGCGTACTCGGGCAGCACGGCGATTAACGCCAGGATGGCCAGGGCCAACCCACCGGCGATGTCGAGTTGGACGACCTCGGCCGCCCAGGAAAGGATGAAGGCCGCTCCGACAATCGAGAGCCCAAAGAGGAATGCCGCCAAGGCCGGCGCCGGGTGGGCGCCAGTCAGGCGAATCGCGACCCCAGGAACCGCGGCGGCAACGGCGAGGAGGACGTAGAGCAATTCGCGCCCCGAAGGGGTGTCGCGATGCGTCGGATCGAAAGACGTTTGCGATCTGGTCATCGGGGGCGGGAGTCTATGACCCTGGCTGTTGCTGCCGGAAAGCGCGCCTATCTCATCCGAGTTTCCATCAGGAGCACCGGCAACCCGTCGGGATCAGCAATCGAGACCAGCCAGAGCTCCGACGAGTCGTCGCGGTGGGCCACCTGCGGCTTTCCGGCAAACGAGCCGCCCCGGGCCTCGATCGTCGCTACCGCCTGGTCGATGTCACCGACACTGAAATAGAGAATGGGCCGGGAACGAAATGCTTCCTGTTCGGGGACCCCGAGATAGAGCCTGGTCTCACCGCACTGGAAAAAGGCCATTGGCTGTCCCGGCACCTGAAACAGGAAGTCAAGACCGAGCACATCTCGATACCAGGCCACCGATCGGTCGACATCGCTCACACTGACATGAATCTGTCCGATTGCCTTGATTTCCACGCGTTTCTCCGATTCTGTGGGCTGGTACCGCTGTTGTACAACGCTACGAACCCAGGGTTCGCAGAAAGGTAGTTTGGGGTGAGTGCTGAAGGACACGTTTCGCTCGCTCCAGGTTCGCAATTTTCGTCTGTTTTTTGTCAGCCAGACGATCTCCCAGACGGGTACCTGGATGACGATGGTTGCCCAGACGCTCCTGATCCTCGACCTCACCGGCTCCGGGGTGCTTCTCGGCTTCCTCGCCGCCGCCCAGTTTGGGCCGGTGTTGCTGTTCGGGGCGTGGGGCGGGACGCTCGCTGATCGCTTCGACAAGCGGCAGGTCCTGTTCTTCACTCAGGTCGGGGCGATGGCGCAGTCGCTGGTCTTGGGGCTCGTCGTGCTCACCGGCAACTCCTCGGTGGGCAACGTCCTCCTGCTGGCAACCGTGCAGGGAATCCTCACCGCGTTCGACAACCCGGCGAGGCGCGCCTTCGTAGTCGAAATGGTGCCTCCCGAGAATGTCGCCAACGCGGTCAGCCTGAATAGCGCTCTAATGACGACGGCGCGGGTGCTTGGACCGGCATTAGCTGGCTTACTGATCGGGCTGTTCGGCTATGCCTGGTGCTTTCTCGGCGACGCTTTGAGCTACCTGGCCGTGATAGCCGGTCTCGCGCTGATACGACCGAGCGAGCTGTTCTCGGCAGAGAAGGTGGAGCGCGGGCGAGGTCAGGTCAGGCAAGGTTTGCGCTACGCCTTCTCATCGCGCGACCAGCTCGTCCCTTTGGTAATGATGGCGGTCATTGGCACACTCGCGTTCAACCTATCGGTCACCACCCCCCTTCTCATCACGGGCCCGTTGGCAGGCACGAAACAGTCATACACGCTCGTCCTTTCGACGATGAGCGTCGGTTCGGTGATTGGGGCGATTGCCACCGCTCGGCGCCGACAAGTTCCCTTCGGCCATCTGATCTGGTCGGCAATGGCGTTTGGCGTCGGTTTGCTGATGCTGGCCGGCACCCCCACGCTTTGGGCTGCCTATCCGATCGCGGTCTTGGTCGGACTGGGAAGCATCGCCTTCATGACCACCGCCACCGCCATGATGCAGCTCGCAGCCGATCCCCAGTTTCGCGGGAGGGTCCTGTCTCTTCAGGCAATCGTCTTCTTCGGAACTACTCCTCTCGGGGCACCCTTCATAGGTTGGGTAGCCGATCGCTTTGGACCCCGCCAGGCAATCCTGATCGGCGCAGTTTCCTGCCTGGTTGCCGCCCTCTGGGGTTGGAGAAGCTGGCGGGGTAGGGAAGTCGTCCCGGTTTCGTCCGCCCCCTCTGTTCTCGTCGACTAGCGGGTTCATCCCAGGGCCACAGGGCTAGCGTCGCTCCAAATGTTGAGAGGCATCACCGACGAGGACCGATGGCTCATGGGCGAGGGGCGTCATACCGCGCTCCATCATGTCCTTGGTTGCTTTCTCGACGAAAGCGGAGCGAGTTTCCGAGTCTGGGCCCCCAACGCCGCCTGGGCCTCGGTAGTCGGCGACTTCAACAACTGGAACCCCAATGCCCACCCGCTCATATCTGAGGGACACGGCTTTTGGCGCACGCACATCGACGGGGTCAAGGGGGGCGATTCCTACAAGTTCCAGATCACCAGCAGCCAATACCGCTCAGTCGACAAGGCCGACCCATACGCGGTGTGGGCCGAGGTTCCTCCGCGGACTGCTTCTCGCGCCCAGCACCTCGACTATCAATGGCACGACGAGAGCTGGATGTCCGCTCGCAATGGGACCATGGCCCCGAATCGTCCCATCAGCATTTATGAGATCCACCTCGGCTCCTGGCGCAACCACGGTCAGGTCAACTATCGCAAGATCGCGCTTGAGCTCGCCGAATACATAGCCGAGCAGGGGTTCACCCATGTCGAGCTGATGCCACTCATGGAGCATCCGTTCTACGGTTCTTGGGGCTATCAGGCGACCGGATTCTTCGCCCCCACGGCTCGTTACGGCACCCCCCAGGACCTCATGTTCCTCGTCGATCACCTCCACCAAAACGGGATCGGGGTGTTGCTCGATTGGGTGGCGTCCAACTTCGCCACCGACCTGCACGGCCTCGCCTACTTCGATGGAACCCATCTCTATGAGCATGCTGATCCCCGACGCGGCTATCACCCGGACTGGACCTCCTTGATCTTCGACTACGACCGAGGGGACGTCCGGAGCTTTCTCCTGTCATCGGTCCACTCATGGCTCGATCGATATCACATCGATGGGCTCAGGGTCGACGGCGTGGCCTCGATGCTCTACCTCGACTACTCCCGCCAGCCGGGCCAATGGATCCCCAACGAGCGCGGCGGACGCGAACATCTGGGAGCGGTCGAGCTGTTTCGGGAGATGAACCAAAGCGTCCACCGCACCTTCCCTGGCGTAGCGATGATGGCCGAGGAGTCGACGTCGTGGCCTCACGTCACCGGCACGTTTGGCGACCTCGCCCTTGGCTTTGACTACAAGTGGGACATGGGGTGGATGAACGACACTCTTCGCTACACCAGCCTCGATCCGCTGTTCCGTTCTCATCCCGACAGCCACCGGCTGGTGACCTTTCGGGGGATGTATGCGTACAGCGAGAGATACGCCCTGGCCATCTCCCACGATGAAGTGGTGCATGGCAAACGGTCGCTACTCGAGAAGCAGTGGGGGTCACCTTCCGCAAAGCTGGCCGGTCTTCGCACATTGCTCGGATACATGTGGACAACCCCGGGCAAGAAGCTCCTCTTCATGGGCAACGAGTTCGGCCAAATCAGAGAGTGGAACCATGACGCTTCGCTCCAGTGGGAGTTGCTCGACCAACCCGGCCACAGTCAGCTCCTCGCCTGGGTGCGAGCGCTCAACCATCTGCTCCGCGCTGAGCCGGCGCTTTACCGAGAAGACGACCGCCCGAATGGCTTTCTCTGGCTCGAGCCTGAGGATTATGCCCGAGCTGTCTTCGGCTACCTGCGGCGGGCCGACGGGGAACGAGACGTGATGGTGGTGCTGAACTTCACCCCGGTTCGTTGGGACCGATACCTGGTAGGTGTCCCCGCCAGCGGCGATTGGTCAGTGTTGTTGTCGAGCGATGATCCGCATTTCGGTGGCGACGGCCTGATGAAGCCCGGGCCGATCGGGTCACGCGGTGTCGCCCACCAGGGCCAGCCCGACTCTTTGCTCCTCGACCTCCCACCGCTCGCCGCGATCCTCCTTGTTCGAAACGAGCCTGGTAGAAACTGAACCGGCAATGGCTAATCGACGCGATGTTCTCTCGATCGTGCTGGCCGGTGGCGAAGGCAAGCGGCTTATGCCTCTCACTCGCGATCGCGCCAAACCGGCCGTTCCCTTCGGCGGTCAGTACCGGCTCATCGACTTCGCTCTCTCCAACCTGGTCAACGGCGGCCAGCGGCGCATCGTCGTCCTCACTCAGTACAAGAGCCATTCCCTCAACGTCCACCTCTCCCGGACGTGGCGCATGTCGACTCTTCTCGGCAACTACGTCACCTCGGTTCCTGCTCAGATGCGGCTTGGACAGAGGTGGTTCCTCGGGTCGGCCGATGCCCTCTATCAAAACTTGAACTTGGTCGACGACGCCTCCCCCGACTACATGTTCGTTTTCGGAGCCGACCACATCTATCGCATGGACCCCGAGCAGATGCTCGACCAGCACATCGAGTCTGGCGCCGGGGTCACGGTGGCCGGGATCAGGGTGCCCCTCGACCAGGCTCACCAGTTCGGCGTGATCGAGACCGGGACCGACACGATCGTCGACCGGTTCCGAGAAAAACCCCAGGATCCACAGCCGATCGCGGGTGATCCCGAGCACGCTTTCGTGTCGATGGGCAACTACGCGTTCACCACTTCGGTTCTGCTCGAGCAACTCGCCATCGATGCGGAGAACGATTCCTCTCGGCATGACATCGGGGGGAACCTGATCCCGCAGATGGTGAAGCAAGGCCTGGCCCACGTCTACGACTTCAACGCCAACGAGATCGCCGGAGTGAGCGATCGCGAACGCGGCTATTGGCGCGACGTCGGTCATCTCGATTCCTATTTCGACGCCTCGATGGACTTGGTCGCCACCGAGCCGATCTTCAACCTCTACAACGACGCCTGGCCAATTTTCACCGCCTGGAAGACGGCTCCCCCGGCCAAGGTGGTGGCGGTTGCCCAGCATGGTCCCGGCCAGATTGCCGACTCGCTGCTCTCCAACGGGGTGATCATCTCCGGCGGTTATGTCCGCAGTTGCGTGCTCTCGCCCAACGTGCGGGTCGAACCGGGGGCGGTGTTGGAGAACTGCATCTTGTTCGACAACGTCAAAGTTGGAGCCGGAGCCGTGCTCAGGAAAACAATCATCGACAAGAACGTCTCGATCCCGCCGGGATACCGGATCGGAGTCGACTCCGAGCAAGACCGGGCCCGCTTCGAGGTGTCCCCGAGCGGGGTGGTGGCGATCGCCAAAGGGGACGTGGTCGGCTAGCGCGTCCGGTAGAGCGCCATCGAAAAGGGCAAGAGGACCGGATTTGGGTCTCCCTTTTGCGACGGGCCGGTAGAAACGACTTCCTCCCAATGCCATTCCTCGAGCATGTCGGGGAGATGGAAACGGGTGTAATCGGAGCTGGCATTCATGATCAAGTAGAACGAGTCGCCGCCGATCCCGGAGCCGTTCCAAAAAACCCCCAAGGCTCGTACCCAGACCGTTTGCCAATCGGAAGCGGTCATGATGTGGCCGGCAGGTGCAAACCAACCCGCTTCCGGAATGCCCTTGGGACTGAGTTCGCCACGGGGATGTTCCGATCTCCTGAACACCGGATGCTCGCGGCGCAGCGCGGCGAGCTGGCGAACGAGGTCGACTCGCTCCCAGTCGGCTTGGTCCCAGTCGAACCATGACAGCTCGTTGTCCTGGCAATAGGCGTTGTTGTTACCCCTTTGTGTGCGTCCGAGCTCATCGCCACCGAGCAGCATCGGCACCCCTTGGGAAACGAATAGGGTCAAGAGGAGGTTGGCGACGCGCCGTTGCCGGAACTCGATGGTCTCCGCGTTTTCGGTGTCCCCTTCGGTGCCGCTGTTCCACGAGCGATTGTTCACCTCGCCGTCGCGGTTGTCCTCGCCGTTGGCATCGTTGTGCTTGACGTCGTAGGACACCAGATCCTGGACGGTGAAGCCATCGTGACAGGTGATGAAGTTGATCGAAGTGGTCGGGCCTCGATCTCCGAAGATTTTGGAGCTGCCCATGAGCAGATCTGCGAACTCATCGATCGTGCCCAGGGATCCCCTCCACACCTCGCGCATCATGTCGCGGTAGCGGCCATTCCACTCGCGCCATTTGTCGGGGAAGTTGCCGAGTTGGTAGCCGTGCTGACCGATGTCCCAAGGCTCGGCGATGAGCTTCACGTCCGCCAGCTCGGGCATCGTGCGGAGTTGGGCGAAGAAGTCGGCCTCTCGGTTGTAATCATCGGGAGTGCGTGCGAGAGACGGGGCGAGGTCGAAGCGGAACCCGTCCACGCCCATCTCGGTCACCCAGTAGTGGATGCTGTCGAGAACCAGTTGCAACGCCCAGGGCTGCGTTAGGTCGAGCCGGTTGCCGGTGCCTGTGGTGTCGAGATACAAACGGGGGTTCTCCGGGTCAAGGCGATAAAAGCCGGGGTTGTCGAAACCGCGAAAACTGAGACTGGGTCCTTTGTGGTTGCCTTCGGCGGTGTGGTTGTACACCACGTCGATGATCACCTCGATCCCGGCCTGATGGAGCCGCCTGACCATCGTCTTCCATTCCTCGACGGGATCGGCGGTGGCGGCGAAACGGGGATCGGGGGCGAAAAACCCGAGCGTGGAATAGCCCCAGTAGTTGGTGAGCCCGCGGCTCGAGACCACTTGCTCGCTGGCGGTGGTGTGGACCGGGAGCAACTCCACAGCCGTCACCCCTAGACCGGTGAGATACTCGATGATGGGCTCGGAAGCGAGACCGAGATAGGTGCCCCTCAATTCCGGCAGAACGTCGGGGTGGGTCCGCGTCATCCCTTTCACGTGGGTCTCGTATATGAGGGTGTCGGCCCAGGCACGATTGGGTTTAGCGCTTTCAGCCCAGTCGAAGCTCCCGTTGCAGACCACCGACCTCATCGTGTGCCGGGCGCTGTCGTTGCGATTGGGTTCGTCGTCTCCGGCTCGCAGGACTTCATCGCCGGTGACGAAGCCGCGCAGGTGGCGGGCGTAGGGATCGGCCAAGAGCTTGTAGGGGTTCGACCAGATGCCGTGTCCGGGGTCCCAGCGGCCGGTGACGCGATAGCCGTATTGCCGGCCCTGTCCGACGCCGCTCACAGTCTTGGTAAAGATCGCCCCGTCGCCTCCGGAGAGGTCGACACGTTCCTCTTCGTCAGAATCGAACAAACAGAGCTCAACCCGATCCGCGAAGGGAGCATGAACTGAGAATTGGGTGCCGGCGGGCGTAAGGACCGCGCCAAACGATGATTGTCTCTCAACCAAGGATGCTGTGCTCTCTAAGGGGTGCAGTACCAAGGGGTCCAGGGGTCACGGCCCAGGCTTTCGTAGTAGGCCGTGAGCCATGCCGCGGCACCGGTGTTGGCTTCAGGGTCGAAGACGCTAACCCCACTGAAACCCGCCTTGGGGGCAATCACTGCCCAGGTGCCGGGGAGGAGCTGAAAGAGACCGGAAGCGCCGGAGTAGGGGTTGTAGGCGTCAGGGTCGCCCAGGCTCTCGCATTGGATTATCCGCAGCGCCGGCTCCACCATGTCGGCAGGGAAATAGGCCGCGATCAGGGAACGCCATTGCTCCACAGCCGGCTTGAGCGGCGTGGTTCCGATCGAAGGCGGAGGCGTCGAGGTGGTCGAGCTGTTGGTGACGGTGGTGGTGGTCGAGGAGCGCTCTTGTTGGCGAGCCTGCTCCGCCGCCTCGGCTTGGGCGGCCTCGATTCGATCAAGCTCGGCTCGATAGGCGATATCGGCGGCCAGAGCCACCTGAATGGCACGACCGACTTCGGCGTCGGCGGCGCCGAAGAGGGCGGCGAGATTGTCGGCTGCGGACTCGGCCGAGTTCTTGAGCTCTTCGACCGCGGCCATCTCCAATGCCAGGCGAGCCTGCAGGTCGACGAGGTTGCGTTCGGTTATCGCGAGGTCAATGGTTTGGCTGACGGTGTTGCCGGTCAAGAACTCGAGCGTCGGCCGGAGGACCATCGCCTGTTCGAGCGAGCCGCTGCGAAGAACGATCCCGGTCGGGTTGACCAACGCCTCCATGTAGGCGGCGACAGCTTGCTCTGCAGCAAGCTGATCGGAGAGGCTGAGGGCAGCTTTGGTGGAATCAACCCGGCCAGCCAACCGATCGGCCGCGGCCGCTTTGATGGCAAGCTCGTTGGCGACCCGGAGGTAGTCCTCCATGGCGACGGTCAGCTGCTCCTCGACCTGATCCCGGTTGGCGACCGCCTCGGACAGAAGCGTGTAGGCACGATCCCGCTCCTCCTCGGCCGTTTGGGCGCGGCTTACTACCGGCAGCAGCGCTGCGACCAGGATCAGCACGAACAGGGCGACTCCAGCCCGACGCGGGCCCATGACTCCCACCCAGGCTACCGACCGAGCCATGCCAGCGCGCCCCTCGGCGATTCTTAAGGCAATCGTGGTGGCTATGCAACCACCGGAACCTAAGGTTCAGGTAGCGGGTCTAGATGGCGCCGGAGAAGGTGTCGCAGGCGTTGGGGTCGCCCGAGTCGTAGCCGGTCTGGAACCATTGTTGGCGCTGCTCGGCGGTGCCGTGGGTGAAGGACTCGGGGTCGACACGGCCTTGGACGGCGATTTGGATCCGATCGTCGCCCACCGCCGCGGCTGCTTCCAACGCCTCGTTGATCTCGCCGGGGTCGAGAGCTAGTGCCTCGCCGGTCTCCAATTGGCCGACGAAAACCGTGGATGCCCAGACCCCGGCAAAACAGTCGGCCTGCAACTCGGTGCGCACCGAAAGGTCGTTGGCCTCTGAAGGGTTCTGCTCCTGCTGGCTCCGAACCTGTTCGCTGATCCCCAGCGAGTTCTGGACATGGTGGGCGATTTCGTGGGAGAGAACGTAGGCCGGCGCCAGGTCTCCCGTCGCCCCGAATCTGGACGACAGCTCGGCGAAGAAATCCATGTCAAGATAGATCTGCTGGTCAACCGGGCAATAGTGCGGACCCATCCGGGCATCCGCACCGCCACAAGCCGAATCGGTGAAGCCGGTGAAGAGAACCAACTTGGGGTTGACATATTGGCGCCCGGACTGCTGGAAGATCTCCGCCCACATCGCGTTATTGTCGTCATGAACCACCGACATGAAGTCGGCCATATCGGCCTGGGGATCGGTCGCTTCGTCCAACGGGCTCTCGGCGGTCGAGGTCTGCGTGGCAGGCTGCAACTGGTTCAGGATGTCCTCTAACCCCGACCCGCCACCGCCACCGCTGAGCAATGCCACGACGATGGCGACGATGATCGCCAACCCACCGCCACCAGCCCCGATGGCGAGGCCGGGACGCCGGCCGCCGCCGCTCCCTCGCACATCGATAATGTCGCCGGATCGTTCCGTTGGCTTCCTGTATCGCACCATGTCGGCCGGATGGTACCCACGACCGATATTTTCAACCCTGTGACGATGGGAACATCGACGAAGCTGACGAGGTTTAGGGGATAACAAGGAGCACAAATGTTTGGACGATCAAAGACCGAGATGCCGGTCAAGACGCTGCCCGGACGAGAGCAATCGATGCCGGTGCCGGCGCGTCATTTCGTCAACGGCAACCCGCTTGTCGGCCCTTTCCCAGGGACTCTCGAAACTGCGATCTTCGGAATGGGTTGTTTTTGGGGAGCGGAGCGTCGCTTCTGGCAAACGCCCGGCGTTTACACCACGGCGGCCGGCTATGCCGGAGGAAGCACCCCGAACCCGACATACGAAGAGACCTGCAGCGGTCGGACTGGGCACGCCGAAGTCGTTTTGGTCGTCTTCGACCCGGCCGAAGTCACTTATCACGAGCTGCTGCAGCGATTCTGGGAGGGCCACGAGCCGACCCAAGGGATGCGGCAAGGAAACGACGTCGGCACCCAATATCGATCGGCGATCTACACGACCACCCCTGAACAACAGGAGCAGGCCGAGAAGAGCCGCGACGCCTATCAGGAGGATCTGGAGAAGGCCGGCCACCGCGGTCAAATCACGACCGAGATCGAACCCGCCGGCACGTTCTATTACGCCGAGGACTATCACCAGCAGTATCTGGGCAAGAACCCCAACGGCTATTGCGGCCTCGGTGGCACCGGGGTCAGCTGCTCGGCCTAGGCACCAACCGAACCTAAGGTTTACGTGATGGCTATGCCACCACGTAAACCTAAGGTTTGGCTTGCAGTCGGGGTTACCACCCCGAAAGGCGGCTCACCTCGGCAACAAGGTCGTCAATGCTGAGCTCGGGTCCAAGATCAGCCTCGATGTCGGGTTGAACTCCTAACGCTCCGAAGTCGGAACCGGCCTCCGTTACCCAGCGAGCGACGGTGAGCTTCAACGCCCCTCCATCAGACAGCGGATAACGCTGTTGCACGGTGTTCTTGCCAAAGGTCGCCGTTCCGATCACCAGGGCTCGTTCCTGCTCCTGCAAAGCCGCCGCCAACACCTCCGACGCGCTCGCGCTCCCCTCGTTGACGAGGATCACCACCGGCGTGCCGTCAGCCAGAAGGCCACCGTCCTCCACGGGGTAGGAAAGAGTCTCCTCCGGGCCCTCAGTCCGAACGACGACTCCATCCGACATGAACTCAGACGCAATCTCGACCGTCGCGTTGAGAGCGCCGCCAGGATTATCTCGTAGGTCAAACACCAAGGCCTCCGCTCCCGAAGCGAGCAACTCTTCGATCGCCACATGAACCTGACGATCAGCAGTCTCGGTGAAAAGGTTGAGACGGAGATAACCGACGTTCCCGACCTGGGAGGTTTCCACCACGGGGATGGTCAGGGCGGCGCGCACGATTGGCACCTCGATCGTTTCTCCGGCGCGATTCACCCGCAGCTCGACTCGGGTCCCAGCCGGGCCGCGAACTGCCGCTGTCACCTCGTCAACTGTCGAGCCAACGATTGATTCGCCGTCGACCGCGACCAGCACGTCGCCAACCTCAAGCCCGGCGAGCCGCGCCGGACCGTCGGCGAAGGTTGAAACGACGACCAAGCGACAGGTCGCGGACACGATCGAACAGCCTGTCGTCGCGGGGTCATCGGCGGTGAGATCTTCCGAGTTGACGATCGCCCCGATCCCTTCCACGGAGCCGGACTGATCTTCCTCCAACAGCGCGAGTGCGGCGGCCGACAAATACACGCTGTTGGGATCGAGAGCGCTGATCAGGCCTTGCACCGCGGCCACATCAGCGATCGCGGTCGAGACGCCTTCATCCGCCATCGCCTCGCAGACAACCTCGAAGGCCTCGCTCGGCACCACGCATTCGGGTACCGCCCCGGTGTCCTCGTCGAGGGCAACGACCCCGGCCGCGGCTGCGGCGGCGAGCTCGGAAGCCACGACCGGGTCGACATAGCGGTCAACAACGAGCTCATAGACCTCGCACAACAGCGCGTCATCTTCGTCCTGGCAGATCTGGGAATCGATCGTCGCCGGGGACGCGGTAGTGGTCCTCTGCTCCGTCGTTGTGACATTCTCGATCGTCGTAGACGGCGGATTCGTTCGATCGACCTCAGCAACTATTGGATCCTGACATCCCGCCACCAGCACAAGCATGAGAAGAAAGCAGCTCGCTCGAGGTCGGAACCATGGGCGGCGACCGCTCACCCGACTGCCGCCAATGTCGCGGCGACCGCACCTTCCGGAGTTGCGCTTGAAGCTATGTCAAGTTCGACGTCCGGCAACACGCCGGTCAGACCGACCGAAGCCCCGCTGGGAGTGGTCCAGGTGCCAATGGTCAGACGGAGTACTCCTCCGTTGCGGAGCTCAAAGGGGACCTGGACGAGGTTCTTGCCAAAGGTGGGCAGACCAACGATCGTCGCTCGGTCGCGCTCCTGGAGGGCGGCAGCAAGGATCTCGGCAGACGAAGCGGTCTGCTCGTTGACCAAGACAAATAGCGGGATGTCGGTGGCGATGCCACCTTCCACCGCCGGATATCTCAATTCTCCCTCGCGATCTTGGGTGAGATAGAGGTCGCCGCTCGAGATGAACTCGGAACCGACGATCGACGCCGAGAACAAAAATCCCCCGGGGTTGTCCCGCAGGTCGAGCACGAGGGTGTTGACTCCAGCATCGAGCACAGCTTGGAGAAGGCTATGAAGCAGCAGGTGGGTTTCGGCGGCAAAATATGAGATACGGATGTAACCCGTGTTGTCAACAACCTCGGCCGACACAGCTACCTGCTGCTCATCGATCCGAGTCAGGGTGACGTTGCGGTCGACCAGGTCGACTTCAACCATCGAACCGGATTCGCCGGCGAGAAGAGCCGCCGCCTCGGCCACTGCCAGCCCCTCGACCGAGCGGCCGTCGATGGCGACGACCACGTCGCCGACGACCAATCCCCCCTCGGATGCGGCCGAACCGGCCACAACCGTGGCGACGGTAAGCGGGCAAGACGGTGCCACTCGGACACAGGGCGAACCGGCGGCGGTGACAGCACCGATAATGAGCCCGACTCCGGGGACGACGCCATCGTCGCTGATGGCGTCGGACAGGGAAGGCGGCAGATAGATGTTGTAAGGGTCGAGGGTCGAGAGGACTCCGTCGACGGCTGCCGCCACCATTTCTTCCAGCGGCGCCCCGTCCTCGTGGACCTTCCGATCGATCACCTCACATGTTGCGGCGAAGTCGTTTGAGGGAACTGCGCAGGTCAACTGGCCGACGGTTTCGTTCGTTGGGGCGGGGTCGGCGGACTCGACGCCGACTAGCGCTCCCTCGGCCAACACATTGAGAAGGGGCGGCTGGTAGTGCTGTTCGAGAATGAGTTCCACGGATTCACACAGCACCGAAAAGGTCGCCGGGGGAGCTGAGCAATCGTCGACCAGGACCGGGGCGACCGTCGTGGTGGGAGCAATGGTCGTAGTGGTACTCGGCGCGGTGACGGTGGTCGAGGTCGGAGTGGATGCCGGCACCGGGCTGACGGTGCAGCCGACCAGGAGCAATAGAGCCGCGGCGGCGGCTTTGGGTGTCACGCTGTTGAGGGTATCGGCGATACATTCCTAGAAGATGAGGTTTGCGTTTCGGTCGGGCGTGCAAGAGCGGGAGTTAGGCGTCTCCAACGGCGTGTGGACCGAGGACAACGACGGTCCTTTGACAGATCTGAGACGGTTCTGGGCTCTGCCGGGTCTCGCCGACTGTCACGCCCATCTCGCGGCCGATTCGCTCGTGACTGTCGACGTCGGAGGCGAGATCGAAGCGATCAAGCGACGAGTGTTTGCCCAGCTCGAGCGCGGTGTCTTCCTCATCATCGACAAGGGATGGCGCGACGACGTGGTGCTCCGGCTACTCGACGAGCCGCCGGCTGACCGTCCACATCTGGAGGCGGCGGCCCGAATCATCACCGGCGTCCACGGGTACTTTCCTGGGTTTGCAGTCGAGGTCGACGACGACGACCTGCCGAAGGCAGTAACTGAAGCCAACACGAGGGGCGGGTGGGTGAAGCTGGTCGGCGACTGGCCACAGAAGGGACGGGGACCGGTCATCAACTTCGGGGAAGGGGCGTTGTCACGGGCATGCGAGGTCGCCCACGCGGCCGGGGCCAAAGTCGCCATCCACACGATGGCGCCTGAGACACCAAGCATGGCTGTAAGGGCCGGAGTTGATTCGATCGAGCACGGCCTCTACCTGACGCCGGAAGACCTGACCGTGCTCGGCAAGCGGGGCGGCGCCTGGGTGCCAACGATCGCCAACACCGAGGACATCCTGGCCGCGTTCTCGACAGGCTCCACCGCGGCCAGGGTGTTGGGTCAAGGCCTCGAGAATCTTCGGGAGTCGCTACCTCTGGCCGCTGAGACCGGGGTGACCGTCCTGGCCGGAACCGACCTGGGGCTTCGTCATGGCGAGGTCGCGGCCGAGGTGCTCCGTCTCCATAGTCGCGGACTCCGGCGCGAAGCGGCGGCCGAGTCGGCCGGGCCTGCCGCCTACGCCTACTTGGGGTTAAACCCATTCACTGCCGAGTCGGACGCCGACCTGTTGCTGTTCGACACCGACCCGACCGCGAACCTCACCGTTCTGGCATCCCCGGTGGCAGGCCTCCGTGCCGGTCGCATCATCTTTGACCGTGCCTCCGTGTTCCCCTCGCCGAAGGGGGGAGAGTCGGCGTAGCCGGGAGGGGGGCGTAAGGTCTGCCGATGCTTGCCCGAAGACTTCCGCTATTTCTTTCGCTCCTGATCGCCCTCGGAATAGCCATCCCGGCTCTCGGTCAGACCACCCTTCCCCCCGGCGGAACCTTCCTCGACGACGACGGCAACATCCACGAGGCTGCGATCGAAGCGATCGCCGCGGCTGGAATCACGTCCGGCTGCACCACCGATTTGTTCTGTCCGAGTCGGGCAGTCACTCGGGCTGAGATGGCCGCGTTCCTGATCCGCGCCTTAGACGAATCCGAGGCACCGGCCGCAGGGACGTTCCCGGATGTGCCGGCGGGCCAGTGGTACACCGGCTATGTCGAACGTTTGGCGGCGTTGGGGATCTCGGTCGGCTACGAGGACGGCACCTTCCGACCTCATTCACCTGTTTCGCGCGGAGAGATGGCCGTCTTCTTGATCCGAGCCCTCGACCTGCCCGAGCTGCCTCACCAGGGCACGTTCAGCGATGTGCCCGCCTCGGCCTTCTTCGCGGGCGCCGTGGAACAGATCGCCGCTCAGGAAATCACCCTCGGATGCGGAAACGGGCTCTACTGCCCTTATGACCAGGTATTGCGTGATCAGATGGCGACATTTGTCACCCGAGCATTCGGCCTCACCCCGATCCAGCCTCCCCCGCGCGCGCTCAGCCTTGCCCTCGAAGTCGTGGCTTCAGGCTTCGACCGACCGCTCTTTCTCGCCTCGCCTCCTGGGGACTCACGGCTCTTTGTGGTTGAGCAGGGTGGAACGATCGAGATCGTCGGCGGCGGCACTTTCCTAGACATCACCTCCATTGTCTTGGACGGGGGTGAGCGAGGCCTCTTGGGGTTGGCATTCGATCCCGACTACGCCGCCAACGGTTTGTTATACGTCAACTACACCGACAACTCCGGTGACACTCGGATCGCGTCCTACACCCGCTCGTCGAACCCTGAGCAGGCAGATGCCGCCAGTGGCCAAATCTTGCTCACCATCGACCAACCTGCTTCCAATCACAACGGTGGCTGGATCGACTTCGGGCCTGACGGGCTGCTCTACATCGCCATGGGCGATGGTGGGGGCGCCAACGATCAGTTTGGCAACGGCCAAAACCCAGCGACCCTGCTCGGCAAGATCCTGCGAATGGACGTCTCCTCTGCCAACACCGAGATCTGGGCGAGCGGGGTCCGCAACCCCTGGCGGAATGCCTTCGACGGCAACCTGCTGTATGTGGCCGATGTCGGCCAGGGCCAATGGGAGGAAGTCAGCGTGATCTCGACCACAGCTGTTTCACCCAACCTCGGCTGGCCTATCATGGAAGGCGGGCACTGTTTCAGCAGCTCCAGTTGCAATCCCACCGGTCTCGTCCTCCCCATCGCCGAGTATTCCCACGATCAGGGTTGTTCGATCACGGGCGGCTATGTCTACCGCGGCTCGGCGATCCCCGGCCTCGCCGGCACCTACTTCTACTCGGACTTCTGCGAGGGAACGCTGCGCTCATTCCGCTTCGACGGGGTTAGCGCCCTGGAAAGCAAAATCTGGACCGAGCTCGGCACGATCGGAACGGTCTCGTCTTTCGGGGAAGACTCCGCCGGCGAGCTCTACGTCCTCACCTTCGACGGCGCCGTTCGCAAAATCGTCTCGGGATAACTCAGCTGATCACTCGCCGCGCAAAGTCGATCGTCCAGCTAGCCAGCTCGATCGCAGCCTCGGCTTCTTGGGCGCTAAAGGTGCGGATTCCATACTCGGAGCGGTTTCGGTGACGACGCATGCCGTCGAGCTGAACAAGGCGCGCAACCTCGTTTGGATCCGATGACATCGAGCCGGCGGCCCGAGCGATGGCGGCGTGGGAGCCCGGAACCGCCAAAGCGCGATAGCCGCTAGCCAGCAAGATGCCTGCTATCGCCTTTCGCGCCGCGTCATTACAGAGCACGTAGGCTCCGGACCTATCGACTTCGATGATGAGTCGAGCCGCATCGACATGACGCGCCGCCACCTCCAGAATCTGACGTGCCGCCGTCGCATCGACCGGAACAATTTCGAGGATTCCGTCCCGAACGAGATTGTCGACAACGGGATTCATCCAACTAGCTCAATTTGAGGGCCACTCTTGACCGTCTCTGCAAATCCGCTCTCGTCAGCTCCCCACTCCTCTGGAGCGAAAACCGTAATGTTGATAGGCACGCCAACGTCGGCTTCCACCTGGTCGATCACGGTGTAGAGCAATTGCAGGTCGGGTGATCCCAGAACGAGGACGTCGATGTCGCGCGCTGGCCGTCGCATAGGCATTAGCTCGGACGCGGCCCACGAGCCGTAGATAGAAGCCTTGCGGACGCCAGGCACCTTTGCCAGCGCTTCAGTGAGCAGAACTCTTGGTCCGAATGCTTTGGTAAGGAGACCGCGCAGATCTGAATAGAAGGGGGAATCAGGGTTGGCTGTGACCAGACGGGTTCTCCCCACCCGCCGGGAGGTCACCAAACCGGCGGCTTCGAGCCTTGCGACCTCTTTGTGAGCACCGCCTGATGAGACGCCCGCACGCTCGGCAATAGTCACCAAAGCCAGCGGCTCCAGTGCAAAGACAAAGAGCTCTGACAGCACCCTCACCTGCTCCTTGGATCTAAAAATCGGCAAACGTTGATTCACGTTTCGTAATGATATCATCACGACTCGTAAAGTCGCTTCAAGCATCATGATGCTAGGATGTGAACATGAGGACGACCATCACTTTTGACAAGGATGTTGGGGCCGCAGTAGAGCAGTTGCAACGCCAAGAGGGGCTTGGCGTGAGCGAGGCCGTCAATCGACTGATCCGCGTCGGGCTGTTAACGAGCGAACAACCTCCGGCTGCGTTCGTACAGACGACTTCGCCGATGGCGGCTCGAATTGATATAACCAATGTGGCGGAAGTTCTCGACTACCTCGAGAGCAACGACTGAGCTGGCAAACCGATGCTCGTCGATGCCAACCTGCTCATGTTTGCGCGGGATAGCGCGAGCTCATTCCATGACGCTGCGAACACCTGGCTGACTGAAGCTCTGAATGGTCCGGTTCGCGTGGGTCTGCCGTGGCAGTCTCTAGTCGCCTTCTTGCGTATCAGCACCCACCCCCGGGCGTACGAGACGCCGTTACGCGCCGAAGAAGCTTTGGCCCAGTTGAAAGCCTGGCTGTCAGCGCCGGCAGTGTGGGTTCCTCGAGAAACCGATGACCATGCCCGGATTTTGATCGACCTCATCGCCCGTCATCAGCCTACGGCCAACCTCGTCAGCGATGTACACCTCGCGGCATTGGCAATCAGCCATGGCCTCGATCTCTACTCAGCCGACAGTGACTTCGCCCGCTTTCCCGAGGTCACCTGGATCAACCCCCTCCATTAGCAGTCGCCGGCAGCCTTGCGACCATGCCTTCACGACTGTTGTTGGATCGGGCGGCGAGTCCGGTCTCACATCGATGATCTCCGTGGACAAGAGGATGGAGTCGGATCGAGCCACTCCGAGCAACATGGGGTTGGACACAGGCACACCGGTTCAACCGGTTGAACGATCGCAAGCAACCCGTCTGATTCGGATCGAGGGATCACACCGAAATCGGGCCTCTGGCGTCTGCCAACTTAAGTCTGACGTCTATGTTCCTCCCTAACTAGGAGGAGACTGAATGACTTTCCGAAAATGGTCTACGAGCCTGGTCGGGCTGCTGTTGGTGTTGGTGGCTTGCGGCGGCACTGCCGGCACGACCACGACCGCCGAAGTGGCCAGCACGACCCCAACCACCGCGGGTGAAGAACCCCTCACCACGACTGCTGCGCCAGATACTTCAACCACTGCGACCGGAACAGGCGAAGGGCTGACCTTCGGCATGATCCTGGTAGGCCCGCAGGATGACCACGGCTGGTCGCAGGCGCACTACGAGGCCGGTCTCTACATGGAAGAGCAGCTCGGCGCGGAAATGATCGTCCTCGACAAGGTCAACGGTGCCGATAGGCCAGACACCACAGTTGAGCAGGTGGTGGACGACATGGTGAGCCAAGGCGCGCAATTGATCTTCGCCACCTCGGATGACATGCGGGACGGCATCCTGGCCGGGGCCGCCAACCATCCTGACGTCCCCATGATTTGGTCGTCGGGCGACAGTGCCTGGGCCGAAGGCGAAGCCTACGAACCCGACCTGACCAACCTCGGCAACATCATGGGAGAGATGGAATTCGGCAAGATGATGGCTGGCTGCGCTGCTGCTCTCACCACCCAAACCGGTTCGATCGGCTTTGTCGGTCCGTTGATCAACGACGAGACCCGCCGGCTGGCCAATGCGGCCTATCTCGGAGCTCGCTATTGCTACGAGAACTACCGAGGCGAGGACCCGAATGCGCTTCAGTTTGCGGTGAATTGGATCGGCTTTTGGTTCAACATCCCCGGAGTGACCCTCGACCCGACCAATGTGACCAACGAGTTCATCGACGGGGGCGCCGATGTGCTGATCTCGGGGATCGACACGACTGAGGCTCTCGTCCGCACCGGACAACGGGCCGAAGCGGGCGAATCCGTTTGGGCCATTCCCTACGACTTCCGGGATGCCTGCGATCAGGCTCCTGATGCCTGCCTCGGGGTTCCGTTCTTCAACTGGGGACCGTCTTATGTCGAGGTTGGACAATCGGTGATCGATGGCACCTTCACCCCCGACTTCCAATGGCTGGGTCCGGACTGGGCTGACATCAACAACTCCGAGACTTCGATGATCGGTTTCACCCAAGGACCGGCGCTGAGTGCTGAGGCGGCTACCAGTCTCGACGAGTTCACCGCTGGCCTGGCCGATGGCTCGATCAACCTGTGGACCGGTCCGCTCAATTACCAGGACGGTTCTCCGTTCCTTGCCGATGGCGAGGAGGCGACCCCCAAGCAGATTTGGTACACGGAGCAACTGCTGGAGGGCATGGAAGGAGCCTCCTCCGCAGAGTGATCTTCGATCACTCTGCAAGACATCAGATATCAGACTTCAGATTCCTTTCTGATGTCTGATGGTCTGACGTCTGACGTCTGATGTCTCTATTAATTCGGAACGTCACCAAGCGGTTTGGCAGCCTCGTTGCCAACGACAACATTGTTCTCGAACTTGAGCCGGGAGCGCTTCATGCCGTCCTCGGGGAGAACGGGGCCGGCAAGTCGACGCTGATGAAGCTCATCGCCGGGACGCTTCAGCAGGACGCGGGCGAGATCATCATGAACGGTCAGGCCATCCCGCCCGGCTCGCCCGCTGCTGCGCTCACGGCCGGCGTAGGGATGCTGGCGCAAGAACCGCTGGTCTGTTTGCCCTTCTCCAACCGGGAGAACTTTCGCCTCGGCAGCGCCTGGGACCTTGAGGAGGCCACCCAAAAGCTTCGGCAACAAAGTCAGAAAATCGGCTTTCGCCTCCACCCTGCGGCCATCACCCGCAGCTTGTCGGTCGGCGAGCGTCAGCAATTGGAGATGGTGCGCCTGCTCGCCCGAGGGATCAGGCTCCTCATCCTCGACGAGCCGACTTCGGGCCTCACCGGCCAGCAGCGAGACCAACTGTTCGCGGCGCTTCGCCAGCTCGCCACCGAGGGCCTGATGGTGTTGTTCGTCTCCCACAAGCTCGAGGAGGTGAACGAGTTGTGCCGCACCGTCACCGTGATGCGACGCGGCAAGGTCGTTGGGGAGACGACGCTGCCCAAGCCCGAGGCCGACCTGGTGAGCCTCATGTTCGAGCAGGCTGCACCGACACAGGCCCGCGCCCCGATCGCGACCGACGGGTCGGCAGCGGTGGAGCTCAGCGGTGTCGATGCCGGCTATGGGCGGCAAGGGATCGCAGGAATAGACCTCGCGGTGGCGAGGGGAGAGGTCATCGGGATTGCCGGCCTCGAAGGAAGCGGCCAAGGGGCACTGCTGCGGGCGCTATCAGGTCAGATCGCGCTCAGGAAGGGTCGACTCGCAGTGTCGGGGCGAGATCTCACCAATCGCCGGCTGCGCGAGTTTCGCAAGCAGGGCGTTGCTTTCCTCCCGGGAGGGCGCCTCGAGGAGGGGCTGATCCCCGACCTCTCTATCGCCGAGCATCTCGAACTCGCCAATGGCACCCGGTTCCTGATCGACTGGGATCACGCTCGCACTCGCTCCCAGGCGAGCATCGACACCTTCCGGATCAAGGGATATCCCGACACATCGGTTGACGCGCTTTCCGGCGGGAACCAGCAACGAGTGCTTCTGTCGCTGCTTCCGCCCAAGCTGGCCTTGCTCGTGATGGAGCAGCCGACTCGCGGCCTTGACGTCGAATCAGCGGCTTACATCTGGAACCGCTTGCTCGAACGCCGCCGCGACGGCACCGCGATCGTTTTTGCTTCCTCCGATCTCGACGAGATCCTCACCTATTCCGATCGGGTCTTGGTGGTCTTTGACGGTCGGGTGATAGCCAGCCGACCGGCATCCGACCTCGATGCCGAGCAGCTCGGAACCCTGATCGGGGGAGTCCTCGCGGCATGACCAGGAGGATCGCGTCTTTTCTGGTTCCTCTGGCTGTGGCGTTGGGAATCACGGCGCTGTTGTTGATCGTCGCCGGGGCACCGCCGCTCGAAGCACTAGGTCTCATTGGCGAAGGCGCGTTCGGCGACACCACCCGAATCGCCGACACTCTGACCGCATGGATTCCCCTTGGGATGGCCGCCGCCGGGTTGGTGGTGACCTTTCGCGCCGGGCTCTGGAACATCGGAGTTGAAGGCCAGATCATCGCTGGAGCGATCGCCGCTTCTGCGGTTTCACGCTCGGCGCCGGGCGGACCGGCCATCGTGATCCCCTTGTTGCTGTTGGCCGGTGTCCTCGGAGGTGCGCTCTGGGGTTGGTTGGCCGGCATCTTGCGCGTGAAGGGTCGGGTCAATGAGATTTTTGGTGGGATAGGGCTCGGTTTTGTCGCCCAATCATTCGCTACCTATCTCGTGATTGGCCCCTGGAAGCGAGCCGGAGTTGCCTCGACGTCAGGGACCGAGCCCTTCCGGGAGGAAACGTGGCTTCCGACCATTGGCGATACCCGTCTGTCGTGGGTGGGGTTGACGTTGTTGGTGATCGCTCTTGTCGGCGTGGGATTCATGCTCGGGCGCACTCGGTTTGGCTTGCGGTTGCGAGCGGTGGGATCAAACCCGGCAAGCGCACGGCTGCTCGGAGTCCCTGCCAACGCCACCCTCTATTGGGCGTTCTTGTGGGGTGGAGGGTTGGCCGGACTCGCCGGCGGGCTCCTCGTCGCCGGCCTACAGCACAAGCTGGTTCCGGCGATTGCGGGTGGGCGAGGATTTCTGGCGGTGCTGGTGGTGCTGCTGGCCCGCAATCGGGTGGCATTTGTGGCGCCGATCGCACTCTTCTTCGCGGCCATCTCGGTCGGTTCGTCCCAACTGCAACTGCGGCTTGACCTCGACTCTTCGCTCGGAGCCGTCATCCAAGGCGTCCTCGTCTTGGCCGCGGTGCTGTATGCAGGCTGGCAGGCGCGACGCGTCTTAGTTAAGCGACTAGCCGCCAGCGCTGAAGCGACCGTCTGATGGACGCGACTTTTGCTTCGATCATCGCCGCCGCCGCCCCCCTGGTCTACGCCGCGGTCGGCGAAGCGATCACCGAGCGGGCGGGGATCGTCAACCTTTCTCTCGACGGCTCGATCCTGTTATCCGCGATGACCGGATTCGCAGTCGCGTTCACCACCGGGCGGGTCGGCCTGGGATTCGCCGCCGCCGCCGGAGTTTCGGCGCTGGTCGCATTACTTGTTGCCTGGTCGGGGATCAGCCTGCGTCTCAACCAAGTCGCAGTCGGCTTCGTCTTGACACTTCTCGCCGCCGCCGTCGCCTCTTATCAGGGTGAAGGCTTCGTCCATCAGCCGGGACCTTCGGTTACTCCGCGGCCGATCCCGGTGTTGGCCGACATTCCTGTGGTGGGTCGGGCGTTGTTCGGTCAGAACCTCTCGGTTTACGGCTCGCTTTTGCTGGTGGCAGCCGCCGGCTGGTTCCTCGCTCGAAGCCGGCCAGGCCTTTCCCTACGCGCGGTCGGGGAAAGGCCTGAGGTGGCTCATGCCCGAGGGATCAACGTCAACCGCTATCGCTATTTGGCGGCGCTCGTCGGCGGTGCCCTGGTGGGCGTGGGCGGGGCCGCTTTCTCGCTGGATCAAAAGCTCGGGTGGTCGGACGGCCACACTGCCGGATTCGGCTGGATCGCGCTCGCGATCGTCATCTTCGGTGGTTGGCAGCCACTCCGGGTCGCGCTTGGCTGCTACCTGTTTGGCGCCCTGCAGGTGGTGGCGCTGCGATTGCAATCGCGGATCCCGGGCCTCGCCCAGATTCTGCCCTCGATCCCTTTTCCGTTGATGATCTTTGCCCTGCTGCTGGTCAACTCGGCCGGGCTCCGCCGACTCCTTGTTCGCTCGCACCGGGTGTCGCGCTGGCTCCTGCCGGAAGCGCCCGCAGCCCTCGGGCGTAATTTCGTCCCATGAGTCGATGAAGCTCATCCTCGCCTCCGCCTCACCTCGACGCGAACAGCTACTCAACTCCTTGGGTTTGGAGTTTGAGACCGTGGCGCCCGATGTCGACGAGCTGCGGCTTCCCGGCGAAGAGCCCTACGACTACGTCGAGCGCATCGCTCGATTGAAGTCCGGGGCGGTCGGCAATTCCGACGCAGTGATCATCGCTGCCGATACCACTGTGGTCAGCGAAGGGCGGGTGCTTGGGAAGCCAATTCACCCCGACGAGGCCCGGCACATGCTTGCCCGCTTGTCGGGCACGTCCCACGAAGTCCTCACCGGGGTGGCGGTGCGTCGGGGAGAGGAGACCATCTCGGCGGTCGAGTCGACGATCGTCCGCTTTCTGCCCTTAACCGAGGAGGAGATTGCCGAGTACGTTGCGAATGGAGAACCGATGGATAAGGCCGGCGCCTACGCATTGGGCGGGCTCGGGGGCCTGTTTGTGGATCGGGTTGAAGGAAGCCCTTCCAATGTGATCGGCCTGCCGCTCCACACAACGGCTCGTCTCTGTCGGGCGCTCGGCGTCGATCTGCTCACATTCCGTCGGAGCTAGCTGGCTTTCACCAAGGTCACCGCAGTTCTCGACTACCTCGAAGGCAACGACTGACATCAACACCCGGGTCGACGCCGGCGTTCACCTCGGGCAAACCGACCAGCAGCTCGCACACACGGACAGGGTAAGTCTCCACAGGGTTCCTCCCATCTGATCGGCAATGACGACCGTCAGATTGCCAGGGCCTCTCGCAACGTCAGCGAACCCCTATACCCAGCTCATTTCCGAAGCGCCCCTTAAGTTGGATTCAGGTGCCCGACCACCAAAGCAACCGCGTAAACTGGCGCGAGACGTTGTCAACTAAAAGGCGAGGCCGACAGGCGAAATCTCCGATTAGCACGCCGGAGTTCGACTATCAAAGCGGACGTTGCGGGCTGCTGAGAGATCACGAGAGACATGTCTCTATAGATTGAGGGCCTGGTCCCCGAAAGGGGGTGGGGGTTCAAGTTCCCCCCCACCCCAACCAGTTCTGCGGGGAATTCTGTAGATAGGGTTCTCACCCGGCGGCTCGAATTTTGAGCCCGCCTTTTGGTTCGATGTGATCACACCGCAACCAAGTCGCCTGGGTCGTCCGACTTCAATGAAAGTCCAGGGTCGGGGGTAGGTTGAAGGGGTGCCCGCGCTGGTCGATGACCGCTACGAATTGCTCGAGGTACTCGCCTCGGGAGGTATGGCGACTGTTTGGCGCGCTCAGGACACGCGCCTCAACCGGTTTGTAGCCCTGAAGCGGCCGCACCCCGCCCCGGCCGAAAGCAAACTTCACGAACGGATTGCACGGGAGGCGCGAGCCGCCGCGGGGGTGTCCCATCCCAATCTGGTGACCATGTTCGACACGGGTCGGGACGAGGCCGGCCCTTATTTGGTTATGGAGCTTGTAAGTGGCCCCACCCTCGCCGACCCCGGTCGTGAGATTGGACCTGCCGAGGCTGTGGCCATTGGAGCTGATGTCGCCGATGCCCTCGCCGCCGTTCACCGAGCTGGGATCGTGCATCGGGATGTCAAGCCCTCCAACGTCATACTCTCCGACCGGGGCCCACGTCTCACCGACTTTGGGATTGCGTCCCCTGATGACACCTCAAGGGAGCTAACCCTGCCCGGGACCATCGTGGCCACTCCTTCGTATGCAGCTCCCGAGGTGCTTGCCGGTGATCCGCCAAGCCCTGCCAGCGACGTATTCTCCCTATCGGCACTTATCCACGAGATGCTGTCGGGTACGCAGCTTTATCAGGGGGCCAACCGGTCGGTGCAGCCGCCCGAGCTAACCGACCCCTATATCAATGCGGTGATTCAAGGAGGCCTGGCCCCAAATCCAACCGACCGACCGACGGCGCAAGAGTTAGCTGCCAAGCTTCGCGCCAGCGCCCCGACCCGGACAATCGCACCGCAAAACTCCACTCTCGTGATGCCGGCCCCGAACCCCCCGTCTCCGCTCGCAGCGCCCGCGGAGGAGATCCCGAGCGACGAACCGACGCGCGACATGTCGATTCTGCCTGAAGTCGCACCGGAAACAACCTCCGACCCAATCACGACACCTCCGAAAAGGCAGACGACCGATTCTCCGCCTTCGCAGCCCGATACTGGCCCGACCAATCGCAGGTGGCAGGTCCCGATCCTGCTGCTCGTCGCCGCGGTGGCCGCCGCCGCCATGTGGGTGGCTCGCACCCCGGACGCCCAAACCGAGCCTTCCTCGACATCGGTCATCGATCCCACGACGATTCCGTCGACTTCGATCAAAGACCCGGTGTTAGCGGCTAGCGAGCGCCTGGCAACGATCATGTCGGGGGTAGGGCCCCCTGAGCTGAAGTCCAAAGAGCGAGCCGAGATCACCGAGAAAGTCGACGTGGCCATCGCTGCCGCGGGCGAGGACCCTTCGGAGGCTGTCGAGGCCTTAAACGAGGCTGCAGAGTTGATCGTCGCGGAATTGGATCGCACCTCGGAGGCAGAGGCACTTGCGGCTCTGGCCGACCTGGCCAGGGCACTAGGGCTCGACACTTGACGGCCCGTCTCTGCCGGCTGGGCGTCGATCTGCTCACGTTCCGTCGGAGCTAGGTGGTTTCCGTGCCGCCAATCGCACCACCCGGGCCGAACGATCGGTCCAATCGGGCAGCGCTTCTTCGTCCTCGAATCGAATGGTCTCCAGAGTCCGATATGCGGCCCGCAGCTCGTCGGGATCGAGGTCGACGGGTCGGCGGTCGGAGGCGTCCCGATTCGAACCGAAACTCTCGATGACCAATAGACCACCGGGTGCCAGCGAGTCGACGATCCTGCGGGCGAACGCGACGTCGGCGACTGAGACCAGTGCGTAGGTGAGCACGATCAGATCCCATTGCACAGAACCGAGATCGAACTCCTCGATCCCGACTTGACGAGCGTCGATCGTCACTCCCGCCCGGTTCGCCTCTGCTTCCGCAACGGCGATGCCTTGGGGTGATACGTCGATGCCGGTGACG
>Ga0136623_10000002_pt1 | contig 62810 bp, 68 predicted proteins | sample AntDrymUQ4492106_2_FD_104656 | JGI IMG/M metagenome (GOLD analysis project Ga0136623, IMG submission 104656) | Polar desert sand microbial communities from Dry Valleys, Antarctica - metaG UQ449 (21.06) | ecosystem: Environmental > Terrestrial > Soil > Desert | place: Antarctica: Dry Valley...
AGGCCACTGCCTCGGTGGTGGCGTGCGTGGAACTATCCATCAGCAACACCACCTCCTTTCGTTGCCGGCGATGCTAGCAGATGGGTCGCGAGCCGACAATGCCGACCACAATCCCGGCTGCCGACGCGGAGGGCGACCCGGATGGTGCGGCCTCGTCGGTCTCGTCCGCGACCGGATCACCCGCCAGGTGGGCGAGTGCCGCGTCGAGCACCGGGTCCTCCTCGGGCGGAGTCTCGGCCGTGCGGGCCGCCTTGATATCGGGCTGGATGCCGTCGGGAGCGACGCTGTTGTGCTCCGCGGTGAACCATCGGCTGATGGTGATCCGCACGCCACCGCTGTTCTCGAGGCTGCCCCAGACCTGGACGGTGTTCTTGCCGAACGATGGCTCGCCCACCACCGTGGCGCGACCCGATTCCTGGAGGGCGGCCGCCACGATCTCCGAGGCGGAGGCCGAACCCTCGTTGATGAGCACGACCACCGGCAGCTCCGGATCGGTCGCGATGCCGTCTCCGGTGGACGGCCACTCTCGGACGCCCTCGCGCACGGACTCCTGGGTGAAGATCAGCCCATCGTCGATGAACTGGCTGGCAACCTTCTGCGCGGCATCGATGTAGCCACCTGGGTTGTCGCGGAGGTCGAGCACGATCTGGTCCGCGCCATCGCCGAGCAGCTCCGCCAGCCCGGCGGCGAATTGGTCCGCGGCTGGCGCCGAGAAGCCGTTCAGCCCGATGTAGCCGATGTGGCCCTCGATGAGCCGCGTCTCGACCTCCCGGAGCTCGATCTCGGCGCGCGTGATGGTGAGGTCGAAGGGCTCGCTGTCGCGCTGCAGCGTCAGGGTCACATCGGTACCGGACTCGCCGCGGATCCGGCTGATCTGGTCCTCCATGGTCGACCCGTCGACCGACTCGCCGTCGACCGCCAGCACGACGTCCCCGGCCATGACTCCCGCCTCCTCGGCCGGCGATCCGGACAGCGGCGCGAGGACAACGAAGCGGCAGTTCTCGCTGAACTCGGTGCAGGCGGCCAGATCCTCGGGATCCTCGATGTTGCGGATCGCCATCTCGGCGCCGATCCCGCTGAAGGTTCCCGACAGGTCGTCGCGTGCCTGCTGGAATTGCTCGGGTGGCATGTAGCCCGAATACGGGTCACGCACGCCGTACTGGAACATCCCCTCGATCGCGCCCTCCGCCAGCTCCTCGGGATCCACCTCGTCCACGTACTCGGCCTGGATCCGGTCGTAGGCCTCGCAGAAGGCGGCGAAGGCCTCGTCCGGCGCGGCGCAATCGGAGCTGCCGCCGGCGCCGGCGGCGAGGTATCCCCCGGCGAACAGGAGGGCGCCCACCACGGCGGCCAGGGTCAGCGAGATGATCCACGGGACAGCCCCGCCGCCCCGCGACGTGGTGGGTCGATGAGCCGGCGGTTGGGGCCTGGAATCGTTCATGGGAGCACTGAGTCTAGCAACGCACGCTCGCCGTCACGTGTGCGGCCAATTACGTTTCCGACACACGCCCTCAGCGCGCGGCCGTCAGGTACGAGCGGACGCTGATCCAGGACCCCACTGCGCCGACTCCGAGGCCGACCGCGAAGAGCACGATCGAGATGGTTGTCAGGAAGCGGCCGCTCACGGCGGTCGGCATCTGGAAGATGCGGACCATGGCCGGCTGGATCGGATCCCACACCGCGGCGACGAGCGCGATGGTGATCACCGCGCCAACCAGCCCGCACAGGATGCCCTCAAGGATGAAGGGCCAACGGATGAACGAGTCCGATGCGCCGACCAGCCGCATGATCTCGATCTCGTTGGCACGGCTGTAGACCGCGATGCGGATCGTGTTGATGATCATGAACAGGACGGTGAGCCCGACCAGCCCCACACCGATGATCCCGACCGTGCGGATCACGTTGATCACCCCGAGCAGCGTGTCGTACTGGGCCTGCTTGGTCAGCACGCGCTCGACGTCGTCGTGCTCCGACAGGACCGACCCGACATCACCCGACGCGTTCGGATCGGTCAGGCTGATCTCGAGGCTGGCGAACAGCGTGATGTTCGAGTCCGGATCGCCGAGGTCCAGCTCGCGGCCGACCTCGCGATACGACTCGCGCAGCCGGTCCATCGCCGCCGACGGCGACACGTACTCGACCGATGCCACGCCCGGCAGCGCCTCGACCTCCTCGGTGAGCGCACGGCGGTCGTCGGCCGGCAGGTCGTCGACCAGCTGGGCCGTGATGGCGACCTTGCTCTCGATGAACTCGAGGCCCGAGTTGAGGCCCGCGATGACGATCAGGAGCGAAGCCAGCAGGACCAGCATCAGGATCACGGTCGCCGTCGCTGCAAGGCTCATCATTGCGTTGCGCCAGAAGCCCTGCCAGGCGCGGACGACGCTGAAGCCGACGAAGCGCAGGAAGCCCATCGCCGCCTAGTACTCGCGCTCGTAGGCCGCAGCCGACTCGTCGCGCACGAGATGCCCGCCCTCGAGCGCCAGGACCCGCCGCCGCATCGCGTTCACGATCTCCTGGTTGTGGGTCGCCATCAGGACGGTCGTGCCGAGCTCGTTGATCTGGATGAGCAGCTGGATGATCTCCCAGCTCGTTACCGGGTCGAGGTTCCCCGTCGGCTCATCGGCGATGAGGATGGCCGGATCGTGCACGAGCGCCCGTGCGATGGCGGTGCGCTGCTGCTCCCCGCCGGACAACTGGGTCGGCAGGTGATGCGCATGCTCGTGGAGCCCGACGAGATTGAGCAGCTGCGGGACCCGCTGGCGGGTCGTCGTCCCGGCCGTGCCGGTCACGTCGAGGGCGAAGGCCACGTTCTCCCAGACGGTCTTGTTCGGCAGGAGGCGGAAGTCCTGGAAGACGATCCCGATTCGCCGGCGCAGACCAGGCACCTGGCCGTGACGCATATGGAGCAGGTCGCGGCCGGCGACCTGCACCTGGCCGGTCGTTGGGAGCTGCTCGCGGATCAGGAGCCGGATGAAGGTGCTCTTGCCGGCCCCGGACGGACCGACGAGGAAGACGAAGTCGCCGCGCCCGATCTCGACGTTGACGTCGGCCAGTGCGACCTTCCCGTTGGGATAGGTCATACCGACGTCCACCATGCTGATGACCGGTGCGTCGGCATTCTCTGTGCGCGCCCGTCGGCGCAGGAGGGATGTCATCGGGTTGGCCCGATGGTAGCGGACATGAAGCGGCCGGGGCTCGGCCCGCGTCCGCGGCGCCACGCAACGGTGACTGGCGGGGCCTACGTCGTCGCTGTCGCGTCGCCAGCCCCGACCCGGGAGCGCAGGTAGCCGTCGATGAACGCGTCCAGCTCGCCGTCGAGCACCGCCGTCGGGTTCGAGGTCTCGACGCCGGTGCGCAGGTCCTTCACCATCGTGTACGGCTGGAGCACGTAGCTGCGGATCTGGTTGCCCCAGCCGGCCTCGACGTGCTCGCCGCGCAGGCGCGCCATCTCCGCCTCGCGCTCCTCGACCTGCCGCTCGATGAGTCTGGCCCGCAGCACGGCCATCGCGCGCTCCCGATTCTGGTGCTGGCTGCGCTCGCTCTGCACGGCCACCGCGATCCCGGTCGGAAGGTGGGTCAGGCGGACGGCCGAGTCGGTCTTGTTGACGTGCTGGCCGCCCGCACCGCTGGAGCGGTACGTGTCGACACGCAGCTCCTTGTCGTCGATCTCGATGGCCGCGTCCTCCGGCACCTCGGGCATGACCTCGACCAAGGCGAAGCTCGTATGCCGCCGCTTCTGCGAGTCGTACGGGCTGATCCGAACGAGCCGATGGACGCCGCGCTCGCTGCGAAGCTGCCCGTATGCCCAGCGCCCGTCGATGCTGAAGCTCACGCTCTTGAGGCCGGCCTCCTCGCCCTCGGTGGCCTCGAGGATCTCGGTCGCGAACCGATGACGCTCCGCCCAGCGCAGGTACATCCGCAGGAGCATCTCCGCCCAGTCCTGGCTCTCGGTCCCGCCGGCGCCGGCATGGATCGACACGATGGCGGCGCGCTCGTCGAACGGCTCCGAGAGGAGCAGCTGGTGCTCCAACTGGCCCCAGTCCGCCTGGAGGGAGGCGAGGTCGCGCTCGAGGTCGGGCCGCAGCGTCTCAGCCTCGTCGGCGTCGGCGGCGGCCATCTCGGCGATCTCGGCCAGGCCGGAGGCGCGCTCGCCGAAGCCGCGCCATGCGTCGATCTCCAAGCGCAGCTCCTCGGCCCGGCGCATCGTGGCCTGGGCCTCGGCTGGGTCATTCCACAGGTTCGGATCGGCCGAGCGCTCGGTCAGCTCGGCGAGCTCTGCCTCTTTGCCGGAGTGGTCAAAGGCGCACCGACGTATCGGCGACCAGGCGAGCGAGGCGTTGCGCCTCGTCCCTAATTGCGTCCAAGCGATGCCACCATTGGGAGCTCGAACTCGGCCAGCCGATTTCCCTTGGCGCGCACCTTGGCCGGGTTGACGCACGGGCAGTAGCTCTGGCGCGGGCAGACGCCGCAGTTGCCATCGCAGTCGAGTGTCGCCGCGTACGTGCAGCGCATGCAATCGCGCTCGCACATGATGAGGTCTTCGTAGGGGAGCTCTGGATCTCTGAAGCGGGTGACCGGTGGAAGGTGGGCCGCCGTGCTGACGGGGAGGGGGACGGAGGCCCTTGGTGGTGCGGTCAACTGCTTCACGAATCCCTCAACTAGCGGGTTCCGCGGGCCCGAGCGCCCGCGCGTTTCGTTCAGTCCATCGTAGCGACTCGTTCAGATATCGCAACCCCGCACGATGGTCCCGTCGGGCGCATAGTTGTGCGCAATGCCCGACCCATTCCTCCTCATCGTCGCCGTCATCGCCCTCGCCTGCGTGGCGCTCTTCCCGATCCGGATGTGGCGGCGCCGGCGACATCGGTACGGAAACGAGGAAGAGTCGGAATAGCGCGGAGCCGCGTGGAAGTGCTGGCCGATCAGGCCCCGTGGCACTTCTTGAACTTCCTGCCCGATCCGCACCAGCACGGCTCGTTGCGCCCGATCTTCGGGCCGGCACGGGCCGGCTCTCGGGTCCCGCCACCGTTCTGGCCGTTCCCGCCGGACGCGTTGGCGTGGATCGGCTCGGTACCGCCGACGGGAGCCCGACCCTCCGTCACGTTGCGGGCCACCGGGTGCCGATGCGGCGCCTGGGCCTGGACGGTCACACGGAAGATGGTGTGCGTGACGTCGTGGCGGATCATCGACTTGAGCTCGTCGAACATCCGGTACGCCTCGATCTTGAACTCGTTCAGCGGGTCACGCTGCGAGTAGGCGCGCAGGCCGATCCCGCGCCGCATGTCGTCGACGGCCGTGAGGTGCTCGACCCAGAGCGAGTCGATCACGCGCAGCAGGACGAGTCGCTCGAGCACGCCGATCCCCTGCTCTCCGACCGCCGCGCGCTTGCGCCGGTAGTGCTCGCGGACCAGCTCGCCGAGGGCCTCCACCAGGGGCGCCTGCTCGCGCGCCTCCTCGATCAGGCGCAGGTCGGCATCGGTCAGTGACGGGACCATGGTGGCCAGCTGGGTCCGCAGGCCGTCGACATTCCAGTCGGCGTGGTGGTCCCCGGCGCTGTGCTCGGCAGCGAGTGCGGCAACCTCGTCGTCGAGCATCGCCTCGACGATCGGTCCAAGGTCGTGGGAACGCAGGATCCGGTCGCGCTCGCGGTAGATCGTCTCGCGCTGGCGGTTGATGACGTCGTCGTACTCGACGACGTGCTTGCGCGTGTCGAAGTTGTAGCCCTCGACCCGGGTCTGGGCGTTCTCGATCGTCCGGCTCACCATCTTCGACTCGAGCGCCGTGTCATCGGTGAAGCCGAGGGTGCGCATGAGACCCTGCACCCGGTCGTTGGCGAAGCGTCGCAGGAGGTCGTCCTCCAGCGACAGGTAGAACCGCGAGCTTCCCGGGTCACCCTGGCGCCCCGCCCGGCCACGCAGCTGGTTGTCGATGCGCCGCGCCTCGTGGCGCTCCGTGCCGACGATGTGCAGTCCGCCGGCTGCCAGCACGCGCTCCTTGTCCTCGGCGCACTCTCGCTCGGCCTCGGCAAGTGCCTGGGCGTACTGCTCCGGCGTCGCCTCGATGACGTTCGTTCCGCGCTTGTGGAGCAGGTCGCCGGCGAGCACCTCGGGATTGCCACCGAGGAGGATGTCGGTCCCGCGGCCGGCCATGTTGGTCGCGATCGTCACCGCGCCACTGCGGCCCGCCTGCGCGACGACCTCGGCCTCCTTCTCATGGAGCTTCGCGTTCAGGACGTTGTGCTTGATGCCGCGCCGCTTGAGCAACTCGCCCAGCATCTCGCTGACCTCGACGCTGATGGTGCCGACGAGGACGGGTCGGCCCCTGTCGTGCTCCTCGGCGATCTCCTCGATGACGGCGTTCCACTTCCCGCCCTGGTTTGCATAGATGAGGTCGGCGTAATCGGCGCGGATCATCTCTCGGTTGGTCGGAATCACCACGACCTCGAGGCCGTAGATCTTGTTGAACTCCTCCGCCTCGGTCTCGGCGGTGCCGGTCATGCCCGACAGCTTGTCGTACATACGGAAGTAGTTCTGGAACGTGACCGTGGCGAGCGTGCGCTGCTCGTTGCGGACGGCCACCCCCTCCTTGGCCTCGACCGCCTGGTGGAGGCCCTCCGACCAGCGCCGGCCGGGCATGAGGCGACCGGTGAACTCGTCGACGATGATCACCTCGCCGTCCTTGATGACGTAGTCGCGGTCGCGCTGGTAGAGGACCTGCGCCTTGAGTGCCTGCTCGAGGTGGCGCGCCAGGCTGAAGTCGTCGGCGAACATGTTCTCCACGCCGAGCCAGCGCTCCATCTTGTCCGTGCCGGCCTCGGTGATGGCCACCTGCTTGAACTTCTCGTCGACGACGTAGTCCTCCTCGGCCTTCAGGCGAGGAACGAGGCCGGCGAACTGGAGGTACTTGTCGGCCGACTCCTCGGCGTTGCCGCTGATGATGAGCGGGGTGCGCGCCTCGTCGATGAGGATGCTGTCGACCTCGTCGACGATCGCGAAAAAGTGACCACGCTGCACGCGCGCCGCCAGGTCGATGGCCAGGTTGTCGCGCAGCATGTCGAAGCCGAACTCGTTGTTCGTCCCGTACGTCACGTCGGCGGCGTACGCCTCCTGGCGAGGGACCGGCCGCAGGTCACGCAGGCGCTCGTCGGTCGCGGGATACTCGGGGTCGAATACGAAGGCGCCGGCGTGCTGGATGCTGCCGACGCTCATCCCGAGCCGATGAAAGACGGCGCCCACCCATTGCGCGTCGCGCTTTGCCAGATAGTCGTTGGGATCCACGACGTGAACGCCGCGACCGATGAGGCCGTTGAGGAAAGCGGCGAGCGGAGCCACGAACGTCTTGCCTTCGCCGGTGCGCTGCTCGGCGATGGCCCCGCGGTGGAGCACGATGCCACCCATCAGCTGCACGTCGTAGTGCCGCTTGCCGAGTGCGCGGACCATGGCCTCGCGGACGGCGGCGAAGGCCTCGGGCAGGAGCTCCGCCAGCGCCTCGTTGATCTGGGCCAGCTCGCGCTCGCGCTGCTGCTTCAGCTCGTCGGCGACGCGGGCCGCATCGGCGCCGGCGAGCGCCGACTCGGACGCATCCTGGTCGGGATCGGTCTCGCGCAGCTCGATCGGGACGAGCAGCTCACCGAGGCGGTCGTGCAGGCGGGCGCGCAGCACATCGGTCTTCGAGCGGAGCTCGTCGTCGGAGAGCGCCTGGACCTCTGGCTCGAGCTCGTTGATGCGCTCGACGATCGGATCGAGCGCGCGGACCTCGCGCTCGTTGGAGTCCCCGAAACGGGACAGGAAGTTGAACATCGGGAGGCCGAGTATAGCCCGACGCGGCCTCGAGCCCTCGACGTGGTGCCTCGCGGGCTAGGCGGCGTCCACCATCGGCTTGACCTCTCCGATCCAGCGCTCGAGCGTTTCAGCGTCGTAGGGGGCCGCAATCTCGGCCAGGAACGTGGCGAAGCCGATGTCACGGCAGGCGGCCATCGTCTCGGCAATCTGCTCCGGCGTGCCGACCCAGAATGTGTTGTCGTCGGCGACGTCGGCCATCGGCGTCCGGTTCAGCTCCATCGTGGTCTCCCACACGCGCCGCGCCGCGGCCTCGGTATCGCGGATGATCGGCTTGCAGCCGACCGTGCGCTCGATCAGGGTGTGGTCGCGGCCGACCGCCTCGCAATGCGCCCGCAGAACGGAATCCTTGTGGCGCAGCGTCTCGATGGTTCCCATCGCGTTCCAGTGGTCGGCGTACTGTGCCACCGTGCGCAGGGTCTTCTTCTCGCCGGATCCGCCGATGAGGATCGGCAGGTGCGACTGTACGGGCGGAGGCTCGAGCCGCAGCGCGTCGAACCGATAGCGACCTCCCGGCGCCGAGGTCACCTCCTCCCCGTCGAAGAGCGCCCGCAGCGCAGCGACCGACTCGTCGAGCCAATCCAGCCGCTGGCCGATGCTGGAACCGAACTCGATGCCGTGCGCCGTGTGCTCCAGCTCGAACCAGGCACCGCCGATCCCGCACATGGCACGGCCGTCGCTGGCGTGGTCGATGGTGGTGAGGAGCTTCGCGACCATGCCGGGGTTGCGGAAGGTGTTGGCGCCGACGAGCAGGCCGAGCCGGGCGCGCGAGGTCACCTTGGCCCACGCCGCGAGCGTTGCGTACCCCTCGAAGATCGGCTGGTACGGGTCGCCGAAGATGGCATACAGGTGATCCCAGGTCCACAGGGAGTCGTAGCCGAGCTCGTCGACACGGCGCGCGGCCGCCTCGAACGAGCGCCAGTCGCTTCCCTGGCTCCAGAGGAGAACCCCGAGCTTGACGTCGCTCATCGACCAGCGGTCACCCGAAAGGGCTCAGGCTCCGGCTCCGGCTCCGGCTCCGGATCGCTGTCCTCGGCCTGCTCGTCCCAGAAGGTCATCTCCTCGACCATCTCGACCTCGGAGCCGAAGAGGGCGCCAACGCTCTCGCCACGGTGGATGCGCCTGATCGCCTCTCCGAACAGCGGCGCGACGCTGAGGACCGTGATGCGCGGGTCGTCTGCCTCCGGAGGCAGGGGAATCGTGTCGGTGACGATGATCTCGGTCAGCGGGCTGGACGCGATCTTCTCCAGCGCAGAGCCGGAGAAGAGACCGTGGATGGCACAGCTGTAGATGGCGGTGGCACCCGCGTTCTGGAGCGCGCCGACAGCCTCGATCAGCGAGCCGGCGGTGTCGATCTCGTCGTCGATGATGACCGCCGTCTTGCCCCCGACCTCGCCGATGATGTTCATCACCTCGGTGCGGTCGGCGTTCCCCAGGCGTCGCTTCTCGACGATCGCCAGCGGTGCGGACAGGAGCTCGGCGAAGTTGCGCGCCTTCTTCGCGAAGCCGAGCTCGGACACCACGACGATGTCATCGAGCTGCTTGGCCTTGATGTGGGCGCAGATCAGGTTGACGGCCGTGAGCTCGTCGACGGGGATGCTGAAGAAGCCCTGGATCTGGCCCTGATGCAGGTCCATGGTCAGGACCCGATCGGCGCCGGCAACCGTGAGCATGTCGGCGATGAGGCGCGCCGTGATCGGGACGCGGGGCTGGTCCTTCTTGTCGGACCGCCCGTAGCTGTAGTACGGGATGACCGCGGTGATGCGCCCGGCAGAAGCGCGCTTGAACGCGTCGATCATGATCAGCAGCTCCATGATCGACTGGTTTACGGGGCGGCAGGTGGGCTGGACGAGGAAGACGTCCTGCTCCCGCACGTTCTCCATCACGCGCACGAAGATGTTCTCGTTCGCGAACTGGAACACCTCGACGTCACCGAGCTGGGTCTTGAGGTAGCGAGTGATGCGCTCGGCAAGCGGCTTGTTGGCGTTGCCGGCGTAGATGCTGAACTCGTCGGCGTACACGTCGGTCTCCGCGGGGCGGGTCAAGGCATGGCCGATTCTAGCGGTACCCGGTTGGCACCGTCGGCTGCGCTAGCCTGCTGACCGATGCGCCGATCGCCGCCTCCACCGGCCGCCGTCCTGCACGCCTTCGGCGCGACGGAACCTCCGACGCTGCTGTCGGGTGGCATGGGCGCAACGTGGCGGTCGGGTGAGGTCGTCCTGAAGCGCGCCACCGAGCCGGCGGGGTGGTTCGAGTGGGAGTCGCGGGTGCTTGCCGCCGTTCACACCGACCGCGTTCGCGTGCAGCAGGTGCGCAGGGCGCGAGACGGGGCCTGCGTCGCCGACGGGTGGGTGGCACGCGAGTTCGTGGCCGGGTCGCACCTCGCGCGCCGCTGGCGGCAGGTCATCGAGGCCGGCGACGCGCTTCACGCCGCGCTGGCGGACCTGCCGGATGAGGTTGCTCGCCCGCCGCTCCACCTCCGCCGCGACGCATGGGCCGTCGCTGATCGGATTGCCTGGGACGAGCTGGGAGTGCCGACCGGCGCCGGCTTCGAGGACGCCGCGCTGGTCGAGCTGCTCGAGGCCCGCCGGCCGGTCGTCGCCCCTCGCCAGCTCGTGCACGGCGACCTGACCGGGAACGTCCTCTTTGCCGACGGCCTGGTGCCGGGCATCATCGACTTCTCGCCGTACTGGCGGCCCGCCGCCTATGCCGTCGGCGTCGTCGTGGCCGACGCGGTGGTCTGGGAGGGCGCCGACCTGGGGCTGCTCGGCGCCGTGGCCGCCCGTGCGGGGATGGGCCAGTGCCTGGTGCGGGCGCTCATCTTCCGCCACGTCACCGCGCTGCTGCTGCCGGGTCGCCTCCCATCCGGTGATGCCGCGCGCCGCTACGCCGTGCTCCGTCGCGCGGCCCTTGATCTGGCCCGTTCCTGACCGCCGCCGAAGCGCCGTACGCCGATCGCCGCTGAGCGGCGCCAGCGTGGCAAGAAGCGCCGCGTGACCGCGCCACGGCTCGGTTCCAGGCGTGAGCAGCCGCACTACTCGCCTTCTGCAGGCTCCTCGGGCAGGCGGTCACCGACGAAGACGGTGATCGAGACGATCCGATCATCGTCCTGCGGCTTCATGACGGTCACGCCGCGCGAGGCTCGGCGATAGCGGTTGATGCCGCCGACCTCTGTGCGCAGGATCGTGCCGAACTCCGTGATGAGCATGAGCTCCTCGTCCTCGCGCCCGACCAGCCGGATGGCGGCCACGTCGCCGGTGTCCTTGTTGAGCGAGTTGGCGATCACCCCGCCTGTGGCGCGATGCTTGATCGGGAAGTCGGCGACTTCCGTCCGCTTCCCGAAGCCCTGCTCCGTGACGACGAGCAGCTGCTGCTCGAGGTGCTCGATCACCTCCATGCCGATGACCTCGTCGTCGCCCTTGAGGCGAATCGCGGTGACGCCCTGGGTACCGCGGCCGAGCGGACGAACCTCCGACTCGCGGAACCGTGCCGCCTGGCCCTTCTTCGTGGCGACGACGATGTCGTTCCCTCCGTCCGACAGGCCGACCCACTGGAGCTCGTCGCCGTCGATGAGGTTGATGGCGATCAGGCCGTTCGCGCGGATCTTGGCGTAGTCCTCGAGTGACGACTTCTTGATCATCCCCCGCCGCGTGGCCATGACCAGGTAATGCCCCGGCTCGAACTGCGGCAGGCTGATGATGGCGCTGACGTACTCGCGCTGCTCCACCTGCACGCCCGGCAGGTTGATGATCGGCAGCCCCTTCGCCTGGCGCGAGGCGTCGGGCAGGGTATGGACCTTGGTGATGAAGACGCGGCCACGGTTCGTGAAGAAGAGGATGTTGTCGTGCGTGTTGGCCACGCGCAGGTGGCGGACGGCATCCTCCTCGCGGGTCAGCATCGCGAGCTTGCCCCGGCCGCCGCGGCGCTGGGAGCGGAACGTCCCGATCGGCTGGCGCTTGATGTAGCCGCGCTGGCTGAGGGTGACGACGACGTCCTCCGAAGCGACGAGGTCCTCCGCCGTCAGCTCGCGGTTTGCATCGGCCTCGATGCGGGTCTTTCGGTCGTCGCCGAAGCGCTTCTCGAGCCCGTCGAGCTCATCCTTGATCACCTGGAAGATCTTGCGTGGATTGGCCAGGAGATCCTCGAGCTCGCTGATGAGCTTGATGATCGAGCGGTACTCGTCCTCGATCTTCTTGCGCTCGAGCGCGGCCAGGCGTCGGAGCTGCATCTCGAGGATCGCGTTTGCCTGGATCTCGGTCAGCTCGAAGCGCTTGACGAGCGCCGATCGAGCGGCGTCCACGTCGGCGGCGGCACGGATGGTGGCGATCACCTCGTCCAGGTTGTCGAGCGCGATCTTCAGCCCTTCGAGGATGTGGGCGCGTTCCTGAGCCCGGGCGAGGTCGAACTCGGTCCGGCGCCGAACGATGTCCCGCCGGTAGGTGATGTAGTGCTCGAGCATCTTCTTGAGCCCGAGCGTCTGCGGCTGGCCGTCGACCAGCGCCAGCATGTTGGCGCTGAAGCTGGTCTGGAGGGCGGTGTGCTTGAAGAGCTGCTGCATCACCGTGTGCGGAGAGCCGTCGCGCTTGACCTCCACCACGATCCGCATCCCGTCCCTGTCGCTTTCGTCGCGAATGTCGCGAACGTCCGTGATCTTCTTCGATCCGACGAGCTCGGCCATCCGCTCGATGAGCGTCGTCTTGTTGACCTGGTACGGGAGCTCGTTGATCACGACCGAGATGCCGCCACGACCCTCTTCGAACGTGACCTGGCCCTTGATGATGATGCGGCCTCGCCCGGTGGCGTACAGGTGTCGGATCGCGTCGACCTCCTCCATCTCGCCGGTCACGAGGTTGCGGTGGCGATCCATTCGGTAGATCGTCCCACCGGTGGGGAAGTCGGGGCCGGTCACGATGTCGCACAGCTCGTCGACCGTCATCTCCGGGTTGTCGATGAGCGCGCGAGCCGCCGCGCAGATCTCGCCGAGGTTGTGGGGCGGGATGTTCGTCGCCATGCCGACGGCGATGCCAGTCGACCCGTTGACGAGCAGGTTCGGCAGCTTCGACGGCAGGACGGTCGGCTGGCGCAGGCGCCCGTCGTAGTTATCGACGAAGTCGACCGTCTCCTTCTCGATGTCGCCGAGCATTTCGTCGGTGATGGCCGCCATCCGCGCCTCGGTGTACCGCATGGCGGCCGGAGGGTCGCCGTCGATTGAACCGAAGTTGCCCTGGCCGTCGACGAGGGGATAGCGCAGGCTGAAGTCCTGGGCCATCCGCACGAGCGTCTCGTAGAGGGCAAGATCGCCGTGCGGGTGGTACTTGGCCATCGCCTCGCCGACGACGCCGGCGCACTTCCGGTAGGCCGCGGTCGAGCGGAGTCCCATCTCGTGCATCGTGTAGAGGATCCGCCGATGAACGGGCTTGAGACCATCGCGCACGTCGGGCAGTGCGCGCGCGACGATCACGCTCATCGCATAGTCGATGTACGCGGTGCGCATCTCGTCCTCGATCGCCACCATGCGGACGTTGCCGACCCGGTCCATCTCCATCGGTCTAGGTCCTCATTCCGTCGACGCATCCGCCTGGACGGCCGGAGGCTCCGCGTGTCGCGTTTGTCGTATGCATCACTCGCCGCCCGTGCCCGGCGCGGCGCCGTAGCGCGCCTTCAGATCCGCCTTCTGGCTCGGGCTGGCGCCCAGATATCGCCCGCTGCCCTCGGCGATCAGCCTGCCGTCCGCACCGCGCACCTCACCGGCGACCTCGTAGATCCGGCGGCGCCGCCCGACGACGCGCCCCGTCGCGGCCAGCGTTTCACCGGGCATAGCGGGTGAGCGGTACCTGACGCGCATCTCGGCTGTCACGGCCCACGAGTCGAAGCTCGACGGCGCCCACGCCATGACCTCGTCGAGCAGCGTGGCGATGATGCCGCCGTGCACCTTGTCGCTCCACCCGACGAAATCGTCGCCGGCCGCCCAGGTCGTGCGCGCCATGCCCTCCCCGAGCTCGATGTGCAGGCCCATCCCGATCGGGTTCTCGCGCCCGCAGGCGAAGCAGTTGTGGTCGGCGAAGGCGTAGCGCCCGCCATCCTCCGCCAGGATGGCATCGCTGGTGCCGATGATCGCGGGTGCCTGCTCGTCCATCACTACCAGCGGTCGTCCCCTTCCTCGGCCGCGTAGTCTGCTGCGCCCCACTCGTCGTCGTCATCGGCCCGCCGAAGGCACTTGTCCGCGATCGCGAGCGCAAAGGCGTGGCTGACCGCGTACGAGTCGCGCAGCATGTTGACGGCCTCGCGGCGGTCACCCACGCCGTTCGCCTCGAGCAGCTCGCACCACTCGTCGAGGCTGCGGCCGGTCTTCTGGGCGACCTGCCGGATATCGGCGGCGTGTCGTGATGGCATCGCTGTGGTTGCCTCTCTGTCTCGTTTCGATCAGATGTCCAGGTTGCGGACCTTGCGGGCCTCGCCCCGAATGAAGTCGCGCCTGGGCTCGACCTTCTCGCCCATCAGGGTGCTGAAGATGTCGTCGGTGCTCGCCTCGGTGCCCTCGACGACCTCGACACGCAGCAGGGTGCGGGTGTCGGGATTCATCGTCGTCTCCCACAGTTGATCGGCGTTCATCTCGCCGAGGCCCTTGAAGCGCTGGACGGTGACGTTCTTCGTCTTTCCGTCGCGGCTGAGCTCCTTGATCGCGGCGTCGCGCGCTTTCTCGGTGGCGGCGTAGCGCGTGACCTTGCCGGTGCTGACCCGGTAGAGCGGCGGCTGGCACAGGTAGAGGTACCCGTTCTCGATCACCTGCGGCATGTGGCGATAGAAGAAGGTGAGAAGCAGCGTCGTGATGTGCGCACCGTCGACGTCGGCGTCCGAAAGGAGGCAGATGCGGTGATAGCGGAGCTTGCCGATGTCGAACGTCTCGCCGATGCCGGCACCGAGCGCGATGACGAGCGGCCGGATCTTGTCGGAGCTGAGGACCCGGTCCAGCCGCGCCTTCTCCACGTTCAGCATCTTGCCGAACATGGGCAGGATGGCCTGGAAGCGCCGATCGCGGCCCTGCTTCGCCGAGCCGCCGGCGGAGTCGCCCTCGACGATGTACAGCTCCGAACGGGCCGGGTCACGCTCCTGGCAGTCCGCCAGCTTGCCGGGCAGCGCCATCCCCTCGAGCGCACCCTTGCGGATGACGAGGTCGCGGGCCTTGCGTGCCGCCTCGCGCGCGCGGGCGGCGGTCAGGCACTTCTCGATGATCCGCCGGCCGTCGGCCGGGTTCTCCTCGAGGTGCTGGACGATCCCCTCGGTGACCACGTTCTGCACGATGCCCTTGATGTCGGCGTTGCCCAGCTTCGCCTTCGTCTGGCCCTCGAACTGCGGGTCGGTCAGCTTGACGCTGATGACGGCCGTAAGGCCCTCGCGCACGTCGTCGCCGGAGAGGTTGGCTTCCTTCTCGCTGAGCGTGCCGGACTTGCGCGACCACGTGTTCAACGAGGTCGTCAGCGCCGCGCGGAAGCCGGCCACGTGCGTGCCGCCGTCCACGGTATGGATGTTGTTCGCGAAGGCCAGCACGTTCTCGGCGAACGCGTCGTTGTACTGCAGGGCGACCTCGACGCTGGTCGAGCCGACCAGGCGCTCGACGTAGATCGGGCGGTTGTTGAGCACGTCGCGGCGCCGATTGAGGTGCCGCACAAAGCTCGTCACCCCGCCCTGGAAGAAGAAGTTCTTCTCGGTGTCGGTCCGCTCGTCGCGCAGGTGGATCCAGAGGCCCTTGTTGAGGTAGGCCGACTCGCGCATGCGGGTGCTGATCATGTCCCAGCTGAAGTCCAGCGTCTCGAACATCTCCGGATCGGGCCGGAAGATGGTGCGCGTGCCGTGAATGCGCTTCCATGCGGGGTCGAGAGCGCGATTCGCCTCGGCAACGCCGCCGGTCTGCTTGACCGGACCGGTGGGCGCGCCACGGACGAACTCCTGCACGTGGCGCTTGCCATCGCGCAGGACCTCGACCCGCATCTCCGAGCTGAGCGCGTTCACGACGCTGACGCCCACACCGTGGAGGCCGCCGGACACCTTGTACCCGCCGCCGCCGAACTTCCCGCCGGCGTGGAGCACCGTCATGATCACCTCGAGGGCGCTCTTGCCGGTCGCATGCCGGTCGACGGGGATGCCGCGACCGTCGTCCACGACCTCGATCCGGCCGTCGGCGTGGATCCGGACATCGATCCGCGTCGCCTGGTGGGCCATGGCCTCGTCGATGCTGTTGTCGACGACCTCCCACACCAGCTGGTGCAGGCCGCGCACGTCGGTCGACCCGATGAACATGCCCGGGCGCTTGCGCACCGGATCGAGGCCCTCCAGGACCTGGATGTTCGCGGCGGTGTAGCCCGTCGACGCCTTTCTGCGCGTCTTCGGTGCTCGTTCGACGGTCATGCTGACGGCGGATCCTCGTGGTCGATGGCGAACGAAGGCGCGGTTGCGGACGGGCCGCCCAGCGCGCCCCCTCCTGCGCCCCGGGTAATGATCGAGTAGAGCCGGTCGAGCTCCTCGTCGGAGTAGAAGTCGATCACGAGGCGGCCGCCGCGTCGGGTGCGGACGATCCCGACCTTGGTGGCGAGCACGCCGCGCAGCTGGGCCTCGAGGTCGGCGAGGTCGTTGCTCAACGCGCCCCGGCGCGAGACCGGGACCTCGTCGCGCCTGCGCCGCACGAGCTCCTCGGTCTGCCGGACCGAGAGCTGGCGCTCGAGCACGATGGCGAGGACGGCCCGCTGGAGCTCGGCCACGGTAATGGCCGCCAGCGCTCGCCCGTGGCCCTCGGTGATGCGGCCGTCGACGATGGCCGCCTGCGTCTCCGGCGCCAGGTCCAGGAGTCGAAGCGCGTTGCTGACGGCGACGCGGCTCTTGCCGAGCTGGCGCGCCACCGCGTCGTGGGTAAGCCCGAACCGATCGATGAGCTCCCGGTAGGCGAGAGCGGCCTCGATCGCGTTCAGATCCTCTCGCTGCAGGTTCTCGATGAGGGCCAGCTGGAGGGACAGGCCGTCCCCGTCGGTGCCACGCACCACAGCCGGGATCGCCTCGAGCCCTGCCAGCCTGGCCGCACGCAGGCGGCGCTCGCCCGCGATGAGCTGGTATTCGCCTCCCGCCAGCTCACGCACGATGATCGGCTGGATGACGCCGTGCACCGCGATCGAGGCGGCAAGCTCGCCCATGGACCCGTCGTCGAATGCCGCGCGCGGCTGGTCCGGGTTGCGCTCGATGCGGTCCAGCGCGATCTCGAGCATGCCCGCGTCCGAATCGCGACCCGGGATGAGCGCGTCGAGGCCGCGGCCGAGACCGAACGGCCGAGAACGTCGCGACGGGCTGCTAGCCACGAGCAACCACCTCACCGGCGAGGTCGCGGTACGCGTCGGCGCCGCGCGATGCAGGGTCGTAAAGCGCGATCGGCAGGCCGTGGCTCGGCGCCTCGGAGAGGCGCACGCTGCGCGGCACGACCGTCTGGTACACGCTGCCATTCATGTGCCTGCGCACCTCGGAGGCTACCTGCGCCGACAGGTTCGTGCGTGCGTCGTACATGGTCAGCAGCACGCCGTCGATCTCGAGGCGCGGGTTGAGGCCCTCGCGGACGCGTCGAATGGTGTTCACCAGCTGGCTCAGGCCCTCCAGGGCGTAGTACTCGGTCTGGATTGGGATCAGCACGCCGTCCGCCGCGGTCAGCGCGTTGATGGTCAGCAGCCCCAGGGACGGCGGGCAGTCGATGAAGACGCGCTCGAAGCGGCCGTCCAGCTCCGCCAGGCTTGCCGTCAACCGGTGCTCACGGCCCGCCATGCCCACGAGCTCGACCTCGGCCCCCGACAACGACGGTGCGGACGGAAGAAGGTCCAGGCCCTTCACCGCCGTCGCGACCACCAGCTCGGAGATCGGTACCCGATCGACCAGAGCATCGTAGGACGAGCGCTTGACCGTTCGGCGATCGATCCCAAGGCCGCTCGTGGCATTGCCCTGCGGGTCGAGATCGATGACGAGCGTTCGTATTCCGGAGAGTGCGAGAAAGGCCGCCAGATTGATGACCGTGGTCGTCTTGCCGACGCCGCCCTTCTGGTTCGTGCAGGCCGTGACCCGGACCACGCGTACTCCGCTGCGAGTTGAACAATGCGTTGGCTCAATTCTACCAGTTTTGGCCCTTACCAGCCGCTTACTGGCGCCACCCGGGCCCCGTCGTGCCGTGAGTTATCCACACTCGCCGGGGACGTTTCACGTGATACCTTGGAACCGTCTCGAAGCTGCCGGCCACCTCACCATGTCCTACCTGAGTCCGCTCCTCGCTGTCGTCGTCGGCCTCGTGCACGCGGGGCTGGCGCCGGTCATCCTCGTCGCCGGCGTCAAACCGAATCTCGTGCTCGTGGCGGTGGTCCTCGTCACCTGCCTGTTCGGGTTCACACCCGGCATCATATGGGCCTTCGTCGCCGGCCTGACCGCAAACCTGCTCGTCGGGGAGCCACTCGGATCGGTGCCCCTCGTCCTGTTGCTCGTCACGGTTCTCGTGGCAGGCGGCAGCCGGGTCCTGGGTGGACTCGTGTGGATCTATCCCGTCGCCGCCGCCTTCGTCGGCTCGATCGTGGCCGACGTCGGCTCGCTGCTGATCTCGCAGGTGGTCGCCGACGCCACCCCGGCCGCTCCGCCCTTCGACATCATCCTCGTTGCGGGCCTGCTCAACGCCGGGATCGTGGCGCTGCTCCTGCTCCCGGCACGATCGCTCGCAACGCGGTACGCGCCGGAGGACGCGCCGGCGTGGTGACATGGCGGACCTGAACGACGGGCGCATCGACCTTCACCGGGCTCGATCGCGGTTCATCGCGTTCTCGATCACGGCCGCGGTGCTGCTGTTGGCCCTTGCCGGACGCCTCTTCCAGCTGCAGGTGGTCAACGGCGAGGTCTACGCCGGCAGAGTTGCGGCGGTTCGCACGGTCGAGGTGCCGGTGCCCGCGCCGCGCGGCCTGATCTTCGACCGTGCGGGACGCCCGGTGGCGGTGAGCGTTCCGTCGTGGACAGTGCAGGTCCGGCCGGCAGACCTTCCCGACCCGGCCCGTCGACGGGTGCTGTCGCGCCTAGCCGAGCTCGTCGGAGTCGAGCCGTCGCTGCTCGAGAGCCGTCTCGACGCCTTCAGCGGGTCCCCCTTTGACCTCGTGCCGGTGGCACGGGGCGTGGAGCGGCAGGCGGCCCTCCTCATCGGCGAAGAGGCGGGTGACCTCCCGGGAATCGTGGTCGAGGTCGAGCCCATCCGCCAGTACCTCGACGAGACCGGCGCGCCGGGTGGCCAGCTGCTCTCGCATGTGTTGGGCTACATGGGGCCGGTCAGCCGCGAGGAGCTCGAGGGCCTCCAGGCCGACGGCTACCTGCGCGACGACGTCATCGGCAAGTCGGGCGTCGAGGCCTCCTTCGAGGACGAGCTGCGTGGCACCTACGGCAGCCAGCTGGTGGAGCGCGACGCCGCGGGCCGTCTGCTGGAGGTCGTCGAGACGATCCGCGAGCCGGAGGCGGGCACCAACCTGATGCTCACCATCGACGCGGACATGCAGCGCCTCGCCACGCAGGCGCTGACCTGGGGCATGGACGTCGCAGACGTCAGCCAGGGCGTGACGGTCGTCATGAACCCGCAGACCGGCGAGATCCTGGCCATGGTCTCGCTGCCCGCATACGACAGCAACCAGTTCGCCGCGGGGATCACCGCCGACGAGTTCGGTGTCTACCTGACCGATCCGAACAAACCGCTCCGCAATCACGCGATCAGTGACATCTATCCCCCGGGGTCGACCTACAAGCTGGTCACCGGCATCGCGGCCATGGAGGAAGGCGTGACGACGGCCGGTCGCCAGTGGCCGACGTATGGGTGCTACCAGATCCCCGGCGCCGCCGAGGGCGAGTGCCTATACGACTGGAACCGCGCCGGGTTCGGCCCCCTCGCCATGGTGGACGCCTTCGCGAAGAGCTCGGACACCTTCTTCTACCAGATGGCGGTGGCGACGGGCATCGATCCCCTGGCCGCGTGGGCCAGGCACCTCGGGTTCGGAGAGACCTCCGGTATTCGGCTGCCGAGCGAGGAGCCCGGAATCATCGCCAGCACCGAGTGGGCCCGGCAGCAGGGCCGCTCCGGCGTCTTCACCGGCGAGGTCGCGCAGGCGGGCATCGGACAGAACGTCATCGCCGTCACGCCGCTCCAGGTGCTCAACGCCTACGCCGCAGTCGCAAACGGAGGCGACCTCATGCGGCCGATGATCGTGCGCGGCGAGACGGACACGACTGGCGAGCTGATCCGCGAGTACGAGCCGGAGGTGATCCACGCCATCCCGGCGGACCCCGGCACCCTCGAGACGATGCGCATCGGGGCGCGCGAGGTGATCACGTCGGGTCACGCCTACAACATCAGCGAGCTCGACCTGCCGGGGGCGCTCTCGGGGAAGACAGGCACCGCCGAGTTCGGCGAGCTCAACCCCGGCGGGACGCTGCCCTTCCACTCGTGGTTCGTGGCGTACCTGCCGAGCGCCGCCGGCGCGACCGATGCCGAGCTCGCCATCGTCACCTTCAACTACTCCGCCGTCGTCCCCGGCAACGTGTCGGCGGAAGTCGTCAAGTACTTCCTCCAGCTCTACTACGACCTCGACCAGGATCTCCGCCTCGATCCGAACGACTTCAGCCTCGTGACGGCGAACTGACCGATGGGCGTCGCAACTGCAACCTTTGTTGAGTCATTCAAGGCGCGGGACTGGCGCCATTTCGACCTGCAGCTCCTCCTCTACGTGCTGCTGCTCATCGGCTTCGGAGTCGCCATGGGCTATTCGGCCGGCTACAACGACGCGAGTGCCGGCGGCGGGATGACCCAGACCGTGAAGACGATGATGTGGGCAGCGATCGGCCTCATCCTCTTTTTCGTGGTGGCGAGCGTGGACTACCACTGGCTGCGCACCCTGGCTGCGCCGATCTACCTGGTCGTGCTCGGACTGCTGGTCCTGACCATGCTGATCGGCACGAACCTGTTCGGCGCGCAGATGTCGGTCACCGTCGCCGGGATCGACTTCCAGTTCAGCGAGGTCAGCAAGGTGCTGATGATCACCGTCCTGGCCGCCTACCTGGCCGGGCGGCGCGATCGCGTCGGGCGGCTGAGCACGATTCTCGTGGCCGGGGCATTGATGGCCGTCCCCACGCTCCTCGTGTTCCGGCAGCCGGACCTCGGCACCGCGCTCGTGTTCGTCGGCATCCTGGCCGGCATGCTCTTCATGAGCGGCGCCAGCCTCGGATGGATGGGGCTGCTCGCCGCCGGCGTCATCGGCGCACTGCCGGTCGCGGTCAGCATGCTGCAGGACTACCAGCGCCAGCGTCTCTTCTGCTTCCTCGACCCGTTCGCCGATCCGCAGGGCGCCTGCTTCCAGCTCGTCCAGGCCCTCGATGCCGTCGGCTCGGGCGGATGGCTCGGTCGAGGCCTCACCGTCGGCGGCGAGGGCCAGCGTGGCTACATCCCTGTCCAGTCGACCGACTTCATCTTCACCGTTGTGGCGGAGGATCTCGGCTTCGCGGGCGGCGTTGTGCTCCTGGCCCTGTTCGGCCTCCTGCTCTGGCGCATCCTGCTGGTGGGCTGGCAGGCGCGCGACGCGTTCGGGATGATGATCGCCGTCGGGCTCGCCAGCATGCTCCTGATCCAGGTCATGGTGAACGTCGGAATGGTGATCGGGATCATGCCGGTCACCGGCATCCCGCTCCCGTTCGTGACCTACGGTGGCTCGAGCCTGATCAGCCTCCTGTTCGGGATGGGCATCCTCCAATCGATCCGCATGCGCGCGCACAAGCCGACGCTCTGACTCGCGGAGCGCGCAACCCGAGTCAGGCGGGGGTGGGCTGCGGGGAGGAGCCCGGCGGCTCGGCCGGGGGCCGCTCGGCCGGGAGGGCCGCCGCGCGCGCGCCGTGGAGCGCCAGCTCGAGGGCGGTGAGCGGAGGCTGACCGCCGAACCGGTGGAAGCCGTATCGGTACAGGTCGCGCCCGGCGGCGACGACCGGGGCGGCCAGGATGGCCCCGCCGATGCCGAACAGGGCGCCTCCCACGACCAGCGCCAGGATCATGACGGCCGGATGGAGCTCGATCGCGTCGCCCATGACCTTGGGCACGAGGATGTTGTTCTCGAGCTGCTGGATCGCGGTGTACAGGATGGCCGCGGCCACGGCCGCCGGGAACCCGATCGACAGGCCGATCAGGATGGCGGGCACGGCGGCGATGATGGGCCCGATGATCGGGAACCACTCGAGCACGCCGGCGATGAGCGCGAGGATCAGGGTGAACTGCCCGAACTCGGTGAACCCGATGAACGTCAGCAGCGTCAGCCCGATGACGGTGGCGAGGAAGATCGATGCACCGAGGAGGAGCTGGCCGCGGACCCATCGGCCCCCGACCCGGCCGAGGAGGGTGAGCAGGTTCTCGGCGTCGGGTCGCCACGATGGCGGCATGGCGGCGGCGACGGCCCGCGAAAAGCGCTCGCGGTCCTTGAGGACGAAGAAGAGCCACACGGGCACGACCACGAGCCCGAGCACGAAGGTCGCGGCGCGCACGATGGCGTTGAGCGTGGGTGCCAGCAGACCGCGGACGAGCTCGCCGATGGCCTGCCCGCTCGATGCGAGCTGCGCATCCACGGTGTCGCGCAGGTCGGTCGGAAGCGGCAGCCCTTCGTACCAGTCCTGGACGCCGCGCTCGAGGTCGCCCACGGCGGCGCCCAGCTGGGGGAGCTGCTCGATGAACTCGCGGGCCTGCCGGCTGATCGGCGGCAACGCGAATGCGATGAGCGCCCAGACCACCACCACCACGACCACGTAGGCGGCGATCACGCCCGCCCAGCGAGGCGCTCCCTGGCGTGCCAGGAGGGTCACCACCGGATCGAGCACGAAGGCGAGCGCCAGGGGCCGATGAAGAACGCCGGCAATGCGCCCCGGGCCGTCCACAGCAGCCCCACCACGATCACGATCATTGCCAGGGCGAAGATCGCCTGCCGATGACGGCGCATCGTGGCGAGCAGCTCGGCCATGGCGTGCATCGTAGCGCCGCCTCTGGCCGTCGGGCGGAATCGACGGTACGATCCTCAGCCCATGACGAACCGAACCACCGACGGCCCGCCTCGCCAGCGCTGGCAGCTGCTCCTGAGCCGCGCCGAGCCCGCGCTGCGCCTGCGCCAGGCCGAGCTCGTGAACGAGCTCGAGCGCGCATTCCGCGAGGCGAGCCTTCCCCTCTCCTACACCCACGCACTCAAGCCGCGCCCCCGGATCAAGCTCGCCGCCAACCTGCCGGTCGGCATCGAGCTGCGGGGTGAGGTCATCGAGGCCTACTTCGACGAACTGGTGCCGATCGACCGCATCGAGGCGGCGGGCGCGCTCTTTCCGGATGGCATCAAGCTCCGCGACGCGAAGGAGGTCTGGCACGGCTTCCCGTCCGCCGCCTCCCAGCTGCGCGGAGCCGAGTACGAGGTGGAGGTCAGCGGCGACGAGTCGCTCACCTCGGATGCGCTGCGTGGCGCGGTCGTGCGGCTCCTGGCGGCGAAGGAGCTGGCGGGCAAGCGACGGCGCGGCGAGAGCGAGCGGCGCAGCGATGCCGGCGACCGTGACCTGCGCCCGTTGATCGAGGACGTCGAGGTGCTCGACGTGGACGAGAAGCTGCACACGGCCAGGCTGCGGGCGGTGCTCCAGCTCGATGCCAGCGGGGCGGGGCGGCCGGAGGACATCGTTGCGGCGCTCGACCTGCCGCTGCGGGTGCGACGGGCGATCCGCACGCGACTCCTCTTCGTTGACACTCCCCCGATCGCCCGGTAGACTTTCTCTTCCCGCGGGCTGAGCACTCGGCCCGCTTTGGTGTGCGCCGGACAGACGGCGCGACCGCATCCAGCAGGCCCAGGAGAGCGCATGTACGCCGTCGTCACGACCGGTGGAAAGCAATACCGCGTCGAGGCCGGCAGCGAGCTCATCATCGAGCGGCTGTCGGAGGCGCCCGGCGCGTCGATCACCTTCGATCGCGTGCTGCTCGTCGGCGACGGTGAGGCCGTGACCGTTGGTTCGCCCACAGTGGACGGCGCCAGCGTCAGCGGCACGGTGCTCGCGGAGGAGCTCGGCCCCAAGCTGATCATCTTCAAGTTCAAGCAGAAGGTGAAGTACCGCCGGACCCGCGGCCATCGGCAGCACCTCACCCGCGTGCGGATCGACGAGATCAACACCGGCACGAAGAGGTCCGCCAGGGCGACGAAGGCGAGCACGGCCGAGGCAGTCCCGGCGGCGGACGCGGATACGGCGAGCGCGGAGACACCCGCCAAGCCGGCCCGGGCGCGGAAGGCCGCCAGGCCGAAGGCCCAGGCCGAGCCCAAGGCCGATGCGCCGGCGAGGCCCGCCACCCAGCGCCGCAGGACTACCAGCAGGGCCAGCAAGCCCACGGCCGAGGAGTAACCGATGGCACACAAGAAGGCCGGCTCGTCCAGCCGGAACGGGCGAGACAGCGCAGGACAACGCCTCGGTGTCAAGCGCGGAGACGGGCAGTTCGTCCTCTCCGGGACGATCATCGTCCGCCAGCGCGGCAGCACCTTCCATCCCGGCGCCAACGTCGGGATGGGACGCGACTACACGCTCTTCGCGACCGCCGATGGCAAGGTCCGATTCACCCACGCAACCCGCAACAGGAAGCGCGTCAGCATCGAGGCAGGCGAGTACCAGCCCGCCTGACGCGCACGGAGCACCACGAAACGCCATGAAGGCCGAGATCCATCCAAAGTTCCACCAGGCGCAGGTTCGCTGCGTCGGGTGCGGCAACACCTTCGTCGTCGGGTCGACCGCCGAGTCGATCCAGGTCGAGGTATGCAACAAGTGCCACCCCTTCTTCACCGGCACGCAGAACATCGTCGACACGGCGGGCCAGGTCGAGCGCTTCCAGAAGCGCCTCGAGCGCTCGCTTCGCTGATCTGAAGCGCATGCGCCGGCGACCGAACCGGTGGCCGGCGCAGCTTGCGCCGCACCTCTTCTTCCTCATCCCGGAGCTGCTGATCGCGGCAGGTCCGCTGGTCATCGGCGCCATCACCGACGCGAACGGCAAGCGTCGCTTTCGAATGCCCGACTTCTTCTACGGCGGCCAGGCCCTCATCGAGGGCGTGATGATGCGCGGCCGCACGACGGTCGCCATGAGCGTCCGCCCGCCGTCCGGGGAGATCCAGACGATGTCGGAGCCGCTTCCGGCTGCGCTGTCGGCCGACCGCAAGCTCATCAAGATCCCGTTCCTGCGTGGGGTCTTCCTCCTGTACGAGACGCTCGTCATCGGCACCCGCATGCTCATGCGGTCGGCCTCGATCGCCGCCGAGGGCGAGGACGTCGAGCTCGGCAGGGGCACGATCGCGCTGACGATGGTCTTCAGCATCGGCTTCGCGATCGGGCTCTTCTTCCTGCTGCCGCTGTTCCTGTCCACCTTCGCCGAGGATGCGACGAACAACGACTTCGCCGCGAATGCTGTCGAGGGTCTGATCCGGCTCGTCATCTTCATCGGCTACATCGCGGCCATCGGCCTCATGAGCGACATCAGGCGCGTCTTCGCCTACCACGGCGCGGAGCACAAGGCGATCAGCGCCTACGAGGCCGATCGGCCTCTCACCCCCGACGAGGTCGATGCGTTCGGCACGGCGCACACGCGCTGTGGGACGACCTTCATCCTGATCGTCGTCGTCATCAGCATCTTCTTCTTCAGCCTCGTCCCGCGCGCGGGCGTGCCCCTGCCGCTCCTCTTCCTTTCGCGGATCGTGCTCGTGCCGGTCATCGCCGCGTTCGCGTACGAGCTCGTGCGTTTCGGCGCGCGCCACTACGGCAGCGCGGTCGTGCGGGCGCTCTACGCGCCCGGCCTGTGGCTCCAGTCGCTTACCACGCGGCCGCCCGACCGCTCGATGCTCGAGGTCAGCATTGCCTCGCTCGAGTCCTGCCTCGCCTCCGATCGTGAGGCCGCCGCCGCGGCACGGGCATGATCGACCGGCTCGCCGAGCTGGAGGCGCGCCACGAGGAGATCGGCCGCCAGATGTCCTCGCCGGAGCTGTCGTCCGACCACGCGGCCATCGCCGATCTGGGCCGCGAGCTCGCTCGCCTGGAGCCCATCGTCACCGCGCTGCGGGAGTGGCGCTCCGTGCGCCAGGAGCTCGATCGCACGCGCGCCATGGCCGATGACCCCGACGAGGAGATGCGCACGATGGCGCGCGAGGAGATTGCGCGCCTCTCGACCCGCGACGCCGAGCTCGAGGCTGCGCTGCGGGTCCAGCTGGTGCCCCGCGACCCGAACGACGACCGCGACGTGATCGTCGAGGTGCGCGCCGGCGCCGGTGGCGACGAGGCATCGCTGTTCGCCGCGGACCTCTACCGCATGTACGCGCGCTACGCCGAGCGGCGGCGATGGAAGGTCGAAGTGCTCTCCACTTCGGAGTCGGGTTCGGGCGGCTTCAAGGAGGTCATCGCCGAGCTGCGCGGCGACGGCGCCTACTCCCGTCTCAAGTTCGAGTCGGGCGTGCATCGCGTGCAGCGCGTGCCGGTGACGGAGGCGTCGGGCCGCCTGCACACCTCCACGGCGACGGTATCGGTCCTGCCGGAGGCGGACGAGGTCGAGGTCCAGATCGACGAGAAGGACCTGCGCGTCGACGTCTACCGATCCAGCGGCCCCGGCGGACAGAGCGTCAACACCACCGACTCCGCGGTGCGGATCACCCACCTGCCGACCGGCCTGGTGGTGGCCATCCAGGACGAGAAGAGCCAGCACAAGAACCGGGCCAAGGCCCTCTCCGTCCTGCGCGCACGGCTCCTGGAGGCGGAGCAGAGCCGCCAGGCCGCGGAGCGCGGCGAGGAGCGCCGCTCACAGGTCGGCTCCGGCGAGCGGAGCGAGAAGATCCGCACCTACAACTTCCCCGACGACCGGGTGACCGACCACCGGATCGGCCTGACCGTCCACAACCTGCCCGGGCTGCTCGAGGGCGACCTCGATCGCGTCGTCGAGCCACTGATGGAGGCCGACCAGGCCCGGCGGCTGGGCGAGCTCGGGACCGATGGAACCGACTGACGTCGGCACGGCGCTGGCCGAAGGAACGCGGCGCCTCCGGGCCGCCGACTCGCCGACGGCACGCCTCGACGCGGAGCTCCTCATCGCTCACGTCAGCGGCCACGACCGTGGGTGGGTGCTCGCCCATCCGGAGGCGAGCCTGGGTGCCGACGCGGCCGCGGACCTGGCATCGGCGCTCGACCGGCGCGCGGCAGGTGAGCCGATCGCCTACATCCGCGGCTTCAAGGAGTGGCACTCGCTCCGCATCCGGACCGATCGGCGCGCGCTCATCCCGCGACCGGAAACCGAGCTGCTCGCCGACGCGACGGTTGCCGAGATCGGCGGCCGCCTGGCCGGCCACGCCGCGCCGGTCGTCGTGTGGGAGATCGGGACCGGCTCGGGCGCGGTGGCCCTCGCCCTCGCCCTGCGGTTCCGCTCCGCGCTGGAGCACGGGCGGGCCAGGCTGACCGCCACCGATGCTTCCCCGGAGGCGCTCGACCTTGCCGCAGAGAACCTGGCCGCGCACGGCGGCGACGGTCTCGTGACGCTGGCGGTCGCGGACCTGCTCGAGCCGGCCGGCAGATCGCTTCCGCGGCCGGATGTCGTCGTGGCCAACCTTCCATACGTCCCGAGCGCCGAGGTCGACGCCCGTCACGGATCGCTCGGCTACGAGCCGCGCATCGGGGTCGATGGTGGCGCCGATGGCCTGCGGCTCCTGCGGCGCCTCCTCGCCGACGTCCCCCAACGGGCCGCCGTCGGTGCGACCGTGCTGCTCGAGATCGGCGTGGGGCAGGCGACGGAGGTCGCGGCGCTCGCCCCAGCCAGCGCGTTGGTCAGCGTCGTGCCTGACCTGGCAGGGCTCGACCGCGTCCTGCGACTCGACCTGCGGCCGCCCGTCGCATGACCGACCGGCTTCCGGCGACGGCCGAGGGGATCGCGCGGGCCGTCGCCCTGCTCGCGGACGGAGTCGTGGTCGCCTTCCCGACCGACACGGTCTATGGCATCGGAGTGGCGGCATCGCACCCCGAGCGGCTCGGGGCGCTCTTCGAGCTGAAACGGCGCCCGCCGGAGCGGCGGATCGCGATGCTCGTGGCGGACCTGGACCAGGCGGTCGGCGCGGGAGGGCTAGCCGACGAGCGGGCGCATCGGCTTGCCGGACGCTTCTGGCCCGGCGCCTTGACGCTCGTGCTGGCCACTGCCGATGGGGAGACGCGGGGCTTTCGCGCACCCGACCATGCCGTCGCCCTGGCCCTGATCCGCGCCGCGGGTCCGATCCTTGCGACGAGCGCGAACCGCTCGGACGAGCCGGATACGCTCGGCGCCGATGAGGTGCTGATCGCCTTCGCGACGCAGCAGGACGAGCTGGAGGCGGTCCTCGACGGCGGGCCGGTCCCCGGAGGCGTCGCCTCCACGGTGCTCGACCTGTCCGTCAGTCCCGCGAGGATCCTGCGTGACGGCCCGGTCACCCGCGAGGATCTTGCCGGGGTCGTCGACCTGGCCTGACGGGGTCGGCTGCGGTGATTGCGATCAGGTATGCACCGCATGACTGCTGAGGCCCATCCCGTCCGAACTGGCTGGCAGGTATGCATGGCTGGACTGGTAGCGCGACAACCGGGGAGGCCCGGAGCATCCCGGACCGGGTGTCGTGCTCGCCGCACCCCGTCGGAGCCGACGATGCCGACAGCAACGGACGCCCCCAGTCCCCTGGTGCATACCTGATAGGGAAGCCACGGAATCAGGCCGGGAGATTGACCGGAGCCGGTATCGTGACCGGTGGCGGCTCCCGCGCCGAACCTCGATCTCCGGCGCTCACGCCGCCGGCCTCGCGAGGCAAAGGGGAACGTCGGCTTCCTCGGGACTGTTTCCGTCTCGCCTGCCGCGCGAGCGACCCAGGAGCGTGAGTCCGGTTCGTCGCGCTGAGCAAGAAAGCGAAGACGAAGACCACCCAGAAACCTTCAAGCAGCGCGTTCGCGCGCGCTCCGCCGAGACCGACGAGTCCTACACGGCCGCCCGCGCTCAGCTCCTGCGCAGGGCCGATGCACCTGCCGCGGCGACCGAGCCCGCTGTCGATGCCATCCAGCTGACCGGCGTGTCGGAAGTCGCAGCATCGGTGAATGGCTCGAGATCCTCGACGCCTGGGGTGCCCGCGAGCAGAAGCACACGCAGATCGCGCGCTCGGCCTCGCGCACGAGAAGCTCCCCGACGCCGATGCGGCGGCGCGCATGAAGGCCATGTGGCGTGAGCGCCTGACGGCGTTGAAGGCCCTGCTCGAGCCGTTCTAGCCCGCGACGACGACCGGGCCGGATCCCGCCGGAGTCTGTTTCGGACCCTTGCACTCAGGGTGCCGATCTGTCGGGTCACAGGGCGCCAGAGGCGGCGCTGACGTATCCATGGGCCTTGTGGAAGGGGCGGTGCCGCACGCTCGCGAACCGCCTTGTGCGCGGCGGCCCGATGGATCGGCAACTGGCCGCCGCGTACACTCCACGCCGAGATGCGCGTCGCGATCGGCTCCGACCATGCGGGCTTCCACCTCAAGGGTGAGCTGTGCACGCTCCTCGACGAGCTGCGCATCGAGTACCGCGACTTCGGGACATTCGACACGCGCACCGTTGACTACCCCGACCTCATCGCGCCGGTCGCCCGGGCGGTGGCGCGCGGCGACTTCGAGCGTGGCATCGTGCTGGGTGGGAGCGGAACCGGCGAGGCGATCGTTGCCAACAAGGTTCGTGGCATCCGTTGCGTGGAGGCCGCCGATCCGGTGACTGCTCGCCTTGCCCGTGAGCACAACGACGCCAACGTCCTGAGCATGGGTGCGCGAATCGTCGGCACCGAGGTCGCCAAGGCCTGTGTCCGAGCCTTCCTCGAGGGCGAGTTCGCCGGCGGCCGGCACCAGCCGCGGGTCGAGAAGATCTCGCGCGTCGAGGCGGAGGAGGCGAGGGGCTGAGCCTGTCGCTGACCGCGGCCGACCGTGCCCTGCTGGGCGGCGCGTCCGGCGACGGCACGGCCTTCGCGATGCGGCTGGTCCTCCGCGCGGCGGAGGCCACCGGCGCGACCGAGCTGATCGACGTCAGCGGCGCGCATGTCGACTCGTGCCTGTACCACGGCGAGGCGAGCCTCGACTTCGTCGACCGCCTGGTGGACGGCGGCGCCCGCGTCGGCATTCCGACGACGCTGAACGTCGGCGCGGTTGATCTCATCCATCCTGAGACCTATCGCGGTGACCCGCGGACCGCGGAGCGCGGCCGGCTCCTGATGGACCGATATCGCGCGCTCGGGGCGCGGCCGACCTTCACCTGCGCTCCCTACCAGCTCGCCGATTCACGCCCGTCCCTTGGCGAGCAGGTCGCATGGGGCGAGTCGAACGCGATCGCGTTCTGTAACAGCGTGCTCGGCGCGCGGACGAACCGGTACGGCGACTTCCTCGACATCGCAGCCGCGATCACCGGCCGGGTGCCGTACGCCGGCCTGCACCGGACCGATGCCCGTCGAGCCACGATCGTCCTTCGCCTGGCCCCCGACGTCCCCGACGCCCTGCGCGACGCCGACGTCCTGTTCCCGGTGCTCGGAATCGTGCTCGGGAGGCGAGCGGGTTCGGCAGTCGCCGCCATCGATGGCCTCGCGCGGGGCCAGTCCGAGGACCGGCTGAAGGCGCTCGGCGCCGCCGCCGCCTCGTCGGGATCGGTCGCGATGTTCCACGTCGTCGGCTCGACGCCGGAGGCACCGACGCTCGAGGACGCGCTCCATTCCGGCCAACCCAACGCCGTGGAGGACATCGGCCTTGCGGAGCTGCGCGTCGCCCGGGACCAGCTGTCCACCGCCCGGGGGGATCGGCTGGCCGCGGTGTCGCTCGGGACACCCCACGCGTCCGCGGCGCAGCTCCGGGGGTACGCCGCGCTCATCGGCGAACGCCGCGTGCATCCTGACGTCCACTGCCTCATCTCGACCGGGCGAGACGTGCTCGTGTCTCAGCCGCAGGCGGCCGGCCGGCTCCGCGACGCCGGGGTCGAGCTCCTCGTCGACACGTGCAGCTACATCGCGCCAATCCTCCGCCGCACGGACGGGGCGGCCATGACGGATTCGGCCAAGTGGGCCCACTACGCGCCGGGCAACGTCGGCGTCGACGTGGCGTTCGGCTCCGCCCGCGAATGCATCGACTCGGCGGTGTCCGGCCGCGTCGTCCGCGACGGAAGCCTGTGGGGCGACGCGTGAGCGGCGTCTCGGGTCGTGCGCTCGTCCTGGATGAGCCGCTCAGCCTGTGGGGCGGCATGGATCCGGCGACGGGCGAGCTCATCGACGCGCATCACCCACAGCGTGGGGCGCGCCTGACCGGACGCGTCGTGGTCATGCCTTCCGGACGGGGCTCGTCCTCGTCCGCATCGGTCCTGGCCGAGGCAGTTCGTGCGCGAACCGCGCCGGCGGCGATCCTCCTGTGCGAGCCGGACCTGATTCTGGCGATCGGCTCGGCCGTCGCCGAGGAGCTCTACGGCGTGGCGGTCCCGATCGTCGTGCTGCCGGCGGACCGGCTCGCTGCCATCCGCGACGGCACCGCGCTCCTCATCGGTCGCGATGGATCGGTCAAAACGGCTTGACCATCATCAGGTAGAGGATCACGAGGAATGCAGCCAGCCCCGCGACGGCCACCGGGACCGGGTTCCACGCGTCGAGCTGCCGGCGGAGCTCAGCGGGATCCTCCGGCGGAGCAGCCTGGTCCTTCTTGATCGGGACGGGCGGCATGCCGGCGGCTGCCCGAATCGGGTTGAGGCGGAAGGAGACGAGCGGCGTCATCGCCAGGCCAACGGCGACGAACAACACGAGCGAGATCCAGATCCACAGCTCGCCCCACCACCCGCCGAGGAACCCGGCCAGCACCCCGCTGATGAGACCCGTCAGGACGACCACGCCGGTGGGGACACCGAGCGAGAACCGCGACAGATCGAGGAGGGCTCGCACCCGCGCGGGATCCTCCTCGCGCTTGAGTCGGAACGCCACGGCCATCGAGGCGCCGTGTGCGATGAAGAAGAGCAGGACCGTCGACGCGTGCAGGAAGACAACCCAGGGATAGAGGTCCATCGGCTTTCGATCTCCCGCTGTGGCTCGGAGCCGCATTATCGCGCCGCCGTCTGGCCGACGACCGGCCGTCGAGCAGCTCAGCTGGAGTCGGTCATGGCGCGCGCAAGGTGGGCTGCGTCCGCCCCGACCCCCGCAAAGAGCGAGGAACCCTGGTTGTAGAGCCACGGCAGGCCGAGGAAGGCCAGGCCGGGAGCCTCGCTCACCCCACGCCGATGACGCGGATAGCCGTATTCGTCGAGGATCGGCAGGTCGATCCATCCGAAGTCCGGTCGGTATCCGGATGCCCAGATCACGGTCGAGATTCCGGCGCGGTCCACGTCGAGCTCATCCACCTCGGTCGGGCGGAACGAGTCCCAGGGTGCCGCCTCCGGCGGGACGTGCGCGGCGGCACCGGGATCCCATGCAGCGATGAACGGGTCGAGGCCGGGCTGCATGAACTCAGGGAAGAACCGATCCGCCCGGTCGACGCCCTCCGCCGCGTCGGGCGCGAAGCGCAGGGTCGCACCCTCCGAACCGATCAGGTGGCCAGTCAAGGTCGCGCCATCGTTGCCGAGCCGCCGCAGGTAGATGTCGTGCCCGCCCTTGGTGCCGGACACGTGCGGAATGGGAGCGAAGCGAGCTGCGGGCGTGGGCAGATCGTCCACGGTGCGCGCCGGCACGCCGACCTCGTGGCCGTGCCACAGCTGGTTGAAGAGCCAGTACGTCGAGTCGCGTCCCCGGTAGCGACGCGGGGCGCGGCCTGCGCTGCCCACGGAGAGGAACACGCTCCGCCCCGCTGCGTGCAGCTCCTCGGCGATCTGCGTGCCCGACTGGCCGCTTCCCACGATGAGCACCCCGCAAGCCGCGAGCGCGGACTCGTTGCGGTAGTCGTGCGAGTGAAGCTGCGCCAGGGACTCCGGCAGCGAGTTGGCCACGGCGGGTCGGTACGGTCGCTGGAACGCGCCCGTGGCCACGACGACGCGGCGCGCGCGCCTCGACCCCGAGCTTGTCGACAGCTCGAAGCCGCCGGGCGCCGCTCGCAGGCCGGTGACTCGCACGCCGAGCTATGCCGGGGCGTCGAAGGAGGCTGCGTACCCGCGGACGTGCTCGATCAGCTCCTCGCGCAACATGTAGCCATCGGGGTCAGGCCCCGCGTACTCAAAGCCGGGCAGGCGGCAGGCGAAGTTCGGGGTCACCAGGCAGAACGATTCCCATCGGTCCTGCCAGGCACCGCCGAGCGTGGGCCGCGCCTCGAGGACGGTGTGCGGCACGTCGCGCGCCTTCAGCTCATGGCTCATCGCGAGGCCGGCCTGGCCGCCGCCGATGACAATCACCTCGTCCACGACAGGAGTCTAGACTGCGCTCATGGACTTCTGGGCATCCCTCGATGAGGAAGATCCGGAGATCGCGCAGGTCGTGCGCGACGAGGAAGAGCGCACGCGGTCCCACCTCGAGCTGATCGCGTCGGAGAATTATCCGAGCCTGGCCGTGCTCCAGGCGATGGGGACCGTCCTGACCGGCAAGTACGCCGAGGGCTATCCCGGCCGTCGGTATTACGGCGGCTGCGAGGTCGTGGACGTGGCGGAGAACCTGGCGCGCGATCGCGCGAAGGAGCTCTTCGGCGCGGAGCACGTCAACGTCCAGCCGCACGCGGGAGCGCAGGCCAACATGGCCGTGTACCACGCCCTCCTCGAGCGCGGCGACACGGTCCTGGGCCTGAGCCTCGACCAGGGCGGGCATCTGACGCACGGTTCCCCGGTCAACTTCTCAGGTCAGTACTACGACTTCGTGGCGTACCACGTCGACCGTGAGACGCACCTGATCGACATGGACGAGGTCCGTTCGCTGGCGCGTGAGCGCAGGCCCAGGATGATCGTCACGGGCGCGACCGCGTACCCGCGGTTCTGGGACTTCGCGGCCTTCCGCGAGATCGCGGACGAGGTCGGCGCCCTCCTCTTCACCGACATGGCCCACTTTGCCGGCCTCGTCGCCGGCGGCGTCCACCCATCTCCGGTCCCGCACTCAGACGTCGTGACGACCACGACCCACAAGACGCTGCGCGGTCCGCGCGGTGGGATGATCCTGAGCCGGGAGCAGTACGCCAAGGCGATCGACAAGAGCGTCTTCCCGGGCATCCAGGGCGGCCCGCTCATGCACGTCATCGCCGCGAAGGCCGTCTCCTTCCGCGAGGCGATGTCCGCCGAGTTCCGCGCCGATCAGCAGGCGACGGTCGACAACGCGCGCGTGCTGGCTGCCGCGCTCGCCGAGCGCGGAGCCTCGATCATCTCCGGCGGGACCGATAACCACCTGATGCTGGTCGACGTGCGACCCCTCGGTGTGAACGGCAAGGAGGCCGATGCGGCCCTCGGCCAGGTACGCGTCACGGTGCACAAGAACACGATCCCCTACGACCCGGAGAAGCCGATGATCGGCTCCGGCATCCGGGTCGGAACCCCCGCGGTCACCTCGCGCGGCATGCGCGAGCCCGAGATGCGGGACATCGCCGCGCTCATCGTGGACGGCATCGCGGCGCGCGGCGACGAGGCCGCCCAGGCGGAGATTCGGCGTCGCGTCGCGTCGATCGCGGACCGCTTCCCGGTCCCCGGCCTTCCGGGCACCCGTGCCGCGGCCGAGGTCCCGGCGTAGTCGCGCGGACCCGCCATCCATCCGAGCCACGCCTCCTGCGCGCGGTCAACCGAGCGAAATTCACCCGAGGCCCGCGCCGCGTGCGATTCTCGCGACCGATCGAGCGCCCACGCGCGCGAGCTGCCCTTCGCGGTGTGGCTCCCGCTGCCGGTCGCTCGATTGATCGCGCAAACGGCACGTGAGCATCGGCCGAGGTGAATCCGCTCCATAGAGCGAGCAGCGCCGCGCGACGGACGAGTGTATGTGCCCGGAGGTGGACCGGGGCATGCGACCGAGCTGGTTGGAACGCGGCCGTCCTGCACAACGTGCGGGCTCAAGCCCATTGCACGGCGGCGGCGCGGCCGAGTCGCGTCTCCTGAGCGTGGATTGGCCCGGAGCTGGACCCATCCCCCGCCCGATGTGCTGCTCCGCGCACATTGTTCAATCCGAGGCCCTGCGACCTGCCCGGGGAGCGGCCAAGCATCACCCGGCCCCACGAGGGCGCACGGCGGCATGAACGGGAGGCCTCGGCTATACTCCCGGCGTCCGACCGCTGTGAGTCGAACTCGAATGGCACAACTTACTCAGTTGGGGCTCATCAGGATCCTGGCCCAGGTGACCGCGATCATGGTGATCCCCATTGCGGGAGGCGCGGTCGCCGGACTCGTCCTTGACCGAATACTTGGAACCTCGCCGCTCCTGGTGCTGATCGGGTTGGGGGTCGGGACGCTGATCTCGGCCATCGGCATCTGGCTCCTCATCCGCGCGGGCGTGCGGAAGGGACACACCGATGGGGGTTGAGCGACATGGGGAATCGCCCGGGGAATCGCCCGGCGAATCCGAGGGTACGCCCTCGACGCGCCCGCCGAACTGGGCCCTGGGAATGGACCTCGGCATACGGCTCGGGGTATCGGTGGCACTTGGCCTGGGAGGCGGCCTGCTGCTGGACAGCTGGCTACGAACGAGCCCGATCTTCACGCTGATCGGGATGGTGCTGGGCATCGGTGCGGCGATGGTGACCATCTGGAATGTCGCCCGCGATGCCATGAGGAGATAGATGCCGGAGGAAGAGGGCGAGAGCCTGATTCACGTCGCGATCGAGGCGGAGACGCTGTTCACGATCGGCCCGCTGGCGTTCACGAACTCGATGGTCGGTGCGCTGCTCGCGTCCGGGGTGCTGCTGCTCGGCGCCTGGTACATCTCCCGGCACCCGATGCTTGTCCCGGGTCGCCTGCAGAGTGCACTGGAGCTGCCGATCGAGATGATGTCGGGGATCATCTCTGGATCGACGAGCCGGTGGCGCAGCTATGCGGCGCTCATCCTCGGGCTATTCCTGATGATCCTGGTCGCGAACTGGGTCGGCCTGCTGCCCGGGGTCGGGACGATCGGAATCACCCACGTCGACGAGGCCGGCCACGAGGCAGTCATCCCGATCGTCCGGCCCGCGAGCGCCGACCTCAACTTCACGCTCGGCCTGGCGATCATCGCGTTCGTGATGTTCGTGTACTGGGGGGTCCGGGCCCACGGCGGATGGGGCTACCTCAAGGAGCTGATGGGCCAGCCGCTGTACATGGCGCCGCTCATGTTCCCGATCAACCTGATCAGCGAGTTCAGCCGGCTCATCAGCCTCTCGATGCGACTCTTCGGCAACATCTTCGCCGGCGAGGTGCTGATCGCGACGATGCTCGCGCTCACCACGGCGATCGTGTTCGTCCTGCCGCTGGCCTTCTTCGTCCCGGCCGTCTTCCTGGGGCTCGAGCTCCTGTTCGGCCTCGTCCAGGCGCTCGTCTTCGCGCTGCTGGCGATGACGTACATCAGCGTTGCGATCGCGGAAGGACAGCCGGGCGGCCACGAAACTGACCATGGCGAGGCCGATGCGGTCGACGCCGGCCACCCAGCGGCCGACGCCGCGCACGCATAGGGCATGATCAATCGCCTGCCGAACCGGCAGGCGTCACGTAGGAGGAACGAACCAAGTGGACAGCAATCTAGCTGCCGGCCTCGCGATCGGCCTCGGCGCCATCGGCCCCGGCATCGGCCTCGGCCTCGGCGTCAGCAAGGCCATGGAGGCGCTCGGCCGCAACCCGGAGGCCGCGGGTGCCATCTTCGTCCCGTACATCCTCGGGCTTGCGCTCACCGAGGCGATCGGCATCTATGCCCTCGTCATCGGCCTGCTCCTGATGTTCGTCTAGGACGTCCGGCCGAGACGAGGAGCAGAGCATGGGCGCATTCTTCGACGCTTTCAGCGTCGATCTCCCGAAGCTCGCGTTCCAGGTCATCAACTTCCTGGTCCTGCTGTACCTGCTCAACCGGTTCCTGTTCAAGACGGTGCTCGCCCGACTGGACGAGCGCAGCGCGAAGATCAGCAAGGGCCTGGAGGACGCGGAGGTTGCCGCGCGCGACCGGGAGCTGGCTCGTGCCGAACGCGAGGCGGCAGTGACGGAGGCGCGCAAGGAGGCGAACGAGATGATCGCGCGCGCCAACAAGATCGCCGAGGACACGCGCAACGAGATCCTCGCCGACGCCCGCGCGGAGGCCGAGAAGGTCTCGACCAGGGCGCGCGAGGAGATCGTGGCCGAGAAGGACAAGGCGATGGCCGAGATCCGCGGCCAGGTCGCCGACCTCGCGCTCGCGGCCGCGGGCAAGCTCGTTCGCCGCGAGATGGACGGTCCCACCCAGCGGCGCCTCGTCGAGGAGTTCCTCGCCGAGGTCGAGCCGGCCGAGCCGTCCCGCAGCTGATTCGATGGCACGACGCGAGACGGCCGCCCGTCGCTACGCCGACGCGGCCTTCGAGATCGGCCGGGCCGACGGCACCCTCGACACGTGGGAGCGCGACCTGGCCATGCTGCGGCGGGCGCTCGGCGACGAGCAGCTCCGGCGGCTGGTCCAGCATCCGGCCGTCCCCTTCGCCGAGAAGGAGAAGGTGCTGCGCCGGGTGGTCGAGGGCGTCGCGGCCGAGCCGCTTGCCCTGGCGCTGCTGATGATCCGGCGCGGCCGTCCCGGCGCCATCGACGCGATGGTCGAGCGCTTCGCCGAGCTGGTGCGTCGCGACCGCGGCATCTCCCTGGCGGAGGTGAGCACGGCCCTGCCGCTGGACGACGAGCAGCGAACCGCGATCGCCGAGCGCCTGCGGGCGCTGACCGGCGATCGTGTCGAGATGAACGAGAAGGTCGACGAATCGCTGATCGGCGGGATCTCCGTCCGGATCGGCGATCGGCTGTACGACGCAAGCGTGCGAAGCCGCCTCGAGCGGCTGCGTGCCCGGCTGACCGCCGTCTAGGTAGGAAGGAACTCCATTGGCGATTCGATCCGACGAGATCACGTCGATCATCCGCAGCGAGATCAAGGGATTCGACGAGGGAGCCGACGTCAGCGGTGTCGGCACCATCGTCGAGGTGGGCGACGGCATCGCCCAGGTCTACGGCCTGTCCGGCGCGCTTGCGCAGGAGCTCCTCGAGTTCCCGAACGGGATCATGGGCATGGCCTTCAACCTCGAGGAGGAGACCGTCGGCGCCCTGATCCTGGGCGACTACACCTCCCTCAAGGAGGGAGACCAGGTCAAGACCACGGGCCGAATCGTCGAGGTGCCCGTCGGCGACGCGCTCATCGGCCGCGTGGTGAACCCACTCGGCGAGCCGCTCGACGGCAAGGGCAAGATCGAGACGACGAAGACCCGGCCCATCGAGCGCATCGCGCCCGGCGTCATCGTTCGCCAGCCGGTCGACACGCCCGTCCAGACAGGGATCAAGGCCATCGATTCGATGATCCCGATCGGCCGTGGCCAGCGGGAGCTGATCATCGGGGACCGGCAGACCGGGAAGACGGCCATCGCGGTCGACACGATCATCAACCAGAAGGGCCAGGACCTGATCTGCATCTACGTGGCCATCGGCCAGAAGCAATCGACAGTGGCCCAGGTCGTGGCGCAGCTGGAGGAGTCGGGCGCAATGGAGCACACGATCGTCGTGTTCGCCGGCGCCAGCGATCCGGCGCCGCTCCAGTTCCTGGCTCCCTACGCCGGCGTTGCCATGGGCGAAGAATTCATGGATGCCGGCAAGGACGCGCTGTGCGTGTACGACGACCTCTCGAAGCACTCATGGGCGTATCGCCAGGTATCGCTGCTCATGCGCCGTCCGCCCGGTCGCGAGGCGTTCCCCGGCGACATCTTCTACGCGCACTCCCGCCTGCTGGAACGGGCCGCCCGGCTCAACAAGGACAACGGGGGCGGATCGCTGACGGCGCTGCCGATCATCGAGACGCAGGCCGGCGACGTGTCGGCGTACATCCCGACCAACGTGATCAGCATCACCGATGGCCAGATCTTCCTGCAATCGGACCTCTTCAACCAGGGCCAGCGGCCGGCCGTGAACGCCGGCATCAGCGTCTCCCGCGTCGGTGGCGCAGCGCAGATCAAGGCCATGCGCCAGGTCGCAGGCAAGCTGCGTATCGACCTCGCTCAGTACCGCGAGCTGGCCGCATTCGCGCAGTTCAGCTCCGACCTCGACAAGGCGACGCGCGACCAGCTGACCCGCGGCGAGAAGACGACCGAGATCCTGAAGCAGCCGCAGTACGAGCCGCTCCCGGTGGAGAAGCAGGTGGTCATCATCTGGGCAGCGACGAACGGCCTGCTCGACGACGTCGAGACGAGCAAGATCGCCGAGTTCGAGACGGGACTCTACCGCCATCTCGAGTCAGGCTACGAGGACGTCCTGCCCACCATCGCGAAGGAGAAGGTGCTCTCGGACGAGACCATCGCGACCCTCGAGAAGGCGGTCGCCGAGTTCACGCGCCAGGGGGGATACGGCAAGGCCGATGACAAGGCTGGCGGCACCGCTCCGGCCGACGCGGAGTCGCCGGACGACGCGGGCGGCCAGGCCGAGGATGCATCGGCAGACGAGCCGGCCAAGGGGGCGGCCGGCGAATCCGGGGCAGGTGCGCCAGCGGAGGCCGAGGCGCCGGCGGAGGCCGAGGCGCCGGCGGAGGCCGAGGCGCCGGCGGAGGCCGAGGCGCCGGCGAAGGCAAAGGCTCCCGCCCGCGCGAAGGCTCCCGCGAAGACCAGGAAGCCAGCGAAGCGCAGGACGCCGGAGAAGAAGTCCTAGCCCATGCCGAGCCTGAAGGACATCCGCGGGCGGATCGGATCGGTCCGCAACATCGCCCAGATCACCCGTGCGATGGAGATGGTCGCCGCGTCGCGCATGAAGCGGGCGCAGGACTCGATCCTCGCCGCGCGTCCCTACGCCGACGAGCTGGAGGATGCGCTCCGTCGTGTTGTCGGTGCCATCGGGCTGACCGAGGAGGTCGATCCGCTCCTGGCGCGCCGGCCGATCCGCCGGGCCGGCATCATCGTGATAACCACCGACCGCGGCCTGGCCGGCTCGCTCAACGCGAACGCGACGCGCACGGTCCTGCGCTGGGTCGCCGCCCGCGCGTCCCGGACGGACGGCGACGCCCCGGTCGAGATCGAGGCCATCACCGTCGGGCGCAAGGGTCGCGACGCGCTGCGTCGGGCCGGCATCCCGATCGCGGCTCACTTCGTGCAGCTGGGCGACCGGCCGTCGTTCGCCGACGTGACGCCGATCGCGAGGCTCGTGACCGGGGACTTCCTGGAGGAGAAGTACGACGAGATCGACATCGCCTACAGCACGTTCGTCTCGACGCTCGCCCAGAAGCCGGAGATCGACACGATCCTGCCGGTGGTGCGACCCGAGATGCGCGAGGAGAGCGAACGAACGAACGACGAGTACCTGTTCGAGCCCTCGCCGGAGGCCGTGCTGCGGCGGCTGCTGCCGCACTACGTGGCGATCGGGATCTATCGGGCAGTCCTCGAGAACAACGCCTCCGAGCAGTCCGCACGCATGATCGCCATGCGCAACTCGACCGACAACGCGAACGAGCTCATCGACGACCTGACGCTGGTCTACAACAAGACGCGCCAGGCCACCATCACCCGCGAAATGATCGAGATCGCCTCCGGTGCGGAAGCGCTCGGCTAGGCAAGGAGAAGAGCAGACCGATGGCCACCGGCAAGGTGATCCAGATCACGGGACCCGTGATCGACGTCGAGTTCCCACCGGGCGACCTGCCCGGCATCTACAACGCGCTCGAGATCGAGCGGCCGGACGGCGAGATGCTCGTCGTCGAGGTCCAGCAGCACCTGGGCAACAACTGGGTGCGCGCCGTCGCGATGTCGACGACCGACGGGCTGGCGCGCGGGCTCGACGTCGTGGATACCGGCGCTCCCATCACCGTGCCGGTCGGCGAGGTCACGCTGGGGCGCGTCTTCGACGTCCTCGGCCACCCGATCGACGGCAAGGGCGACGTGAAGGCCGAGAAGTTCCTGCCCATCCACCGCGACCCTCCCGCGTTCGACCAGATGGAGACCGAGGCGCAGGTCTTCGAGACGGGAATCAAGGTCATCGATCTGATCGCCCCGTTCCGGCGCGGCGGCAAGGTCGGCGTCTTCGGCGGTGCGGGCACCGGAAAGACCGTCATCATCCAGGAGCTGATCCGGAACATCGCCGCCGAGCACGGCGGCTACTCGGTCTTCGCCGGCGTCGGCGAGCGCTCGCGCGAGGGGAACGACCTCCTGGGCGAGATGACCGAATCGGGCGTCATCGACAAGACAGTCATGGTCTTCGGGCAGATGAACGAGCCGCCGGGCGCGCGCCAGCGGGTGGGGCTCACGGCCCTGGCCATGGCGGAGTACTTCCGCGACGAGGAGGGGCGCGACATCCTCCTCTTCATCGACAACATCTTCCGCTTCACGCAGGCGGGCTCGGAGGTCTCCGCGTTGCTCGGCCGCATGCCCTCCGCCGTGGGCTACCAGCCGACGCTGGCCACCGAGATGGGCGACCTCCAGGAGCGGATCACCTCGACCAAGAAGGGCTCGATCACGTCGCTGCAGGCAATCTTCGTCCCGGCCGACGACTACACCGATCCCGCCCCCGCGACGACGTTCGCGCACCTCGACTCCACGATCCGCCTCGAGCGCTCGATCGTGGAGCTCGGCATCTACCCCGCCGTCGATCCCCTGACCTCCACCTCGACCGTGCTCGACCGGCGCATCGTCGGTGACGAGCATTTCGAGGTCAGCCGCGAGGTGCAGCGAACGCTCCAGCGCTACAAGGACCTCCAGGACATCATCGCCATCCTCGGCATGGACGAGCTGTCGGAGGAGGACAAGGTGTCCGTCTCTCGCGCGCGCCGCCTCCAGCGCTTCATGAGCCAGCCGTTCTTCGTGGCCGAGCAGTTCACCGGCAGGCCGGGCGCCTATGTCGAGCTCAAGGAGACGGTCCGCGGGTTCGGCGAGATCCTGGCCGGCAAGCACGACCAGCTCCCCGAGCAGGCCTTCTTCATGGCAGGCAAGATCGAGGACGTGGTCGCGAACGCGGAGAAGATGGGCTGACCGATGCCATTGCAGCTCGAGATCGTCTCCCCCGAGCGGCGAGCGTTCACCGACGAGGTGGACATGGTCATCGTGCCCGGCATCGATGGGCAGCTCGGCATCCTGCCGCACCACACGCGCCTGATCAGCGCGCTCGGCGTTGGCGAGCTGCGGATCAAGAAGGGCGGCACCGAGCAGTCGATGCTCATCTCCGGCGGCTTCGTCGAGGTTCGGCCGGACAAGGTGATCGTGATGGCCGACCTTGCCGAGCACTCCGACGAGATCGACGAGGCGAAGGCCGTCGAGGCGCGCAAGCGGGCCGAGTCGGAGCTCGAGCAGTCGCAGGATCCGGTCGACATCGCCCGCGTGCGGGCCGCGCTCCAGACGGCTCTGATGCGCGAGCGGATCGCCACCCGCCGCCGTTCGCGCGGCTGACCATGGACGACGAGCCGATGACCCCCGAGGAGGCGGAGCGCGCCCACCTCCGCGGGCCGGAGGGAGCGCCGGACGCCGGGCATCGGCGCATGCAGGAGCTGCGCAAGATCGGTCGCGAGTATCCGTTCATCTGCCCGGTCGACTTCAAGCCGCACCGGGGCTCGCCGCCGGGCAGCGATCCCAATCTCGACCCCACCTTCGTCGCCAACCACCGCGAGGACGACGGCGCGCACTACCTCGCCTGACGATGCTCACCTGCGACCATTGCGGCACGCGCATGCCGCAGCTGCCCGTGCGAATCGAGATCGTGCGCGAGTCCGGACCGATCGGCCTGCCCAGCAGCCCCGCACATGGCGAGTCGGTGAACTTCACGCGGCCCTATCGGTTCTGCTCGGCCGACCACCTCTACGCATGGGCGCGCGAGGGTCGGATGATGATCTGCAACCGGCAGCCGACCCCGTTCGAGGCGGGCATGCAGCCGTACCTGCCGTCGCGCCACATGGGCGGGCGGCTCGGCCTGTGCGACGGCCACCACACCGGCGCCCACGAGTGGAAGGAAGCCTTTCCGGGCTGATCGGGTACGAGACTTGCCCCGGTGGCACGCATCGGCCAACGAAGGCTGTCGTGCGCGCTCCTCCGTCGCCGACTTGTGCCGGTCGGGCAACGGAAGGACAACGAGGGCGCCGGATTCCGCGCTGAGCGCTGCCTGGCTGGCCGTTAGATGCCACCGTGGCACATTCACCATCCGTGCACCGGGGGCAACAACCGCTGTCCCGCCGGCGTCGGGGAGCGGTCCGACGGGCCGACGCCCACTAGACTCAACGAGGTCCCATGCAGAAGTTCGTCATCACCGGCGGCGTGCCGCTCTCGGGAGAGGTTCGCATCGCCGGCGCCAAGAACGCCGTGCTCAAGCAGATGGCCGCTGCCGTCCTGACCGATGAGCTCTGCACGCTGCGCAACGTGCCGAAGATCAGCGACGTGGCGATCCTGCGCGAGGTGATGGGCGACATCGGATTCGAGGTCCGGCGGCTGAACGGCGACGGGCTCGAGCTGCACGCCGGCGAGGTCTCGTGGCCGTTCGTTCCGCTCGAGGTGGGCATGAAGCTGCGGGCCAGCTTCATCCTGCTCGGACCGATGCTGGCGCGCTTCGGCCGCCTCATCCTGCCGAACCCTGGTGGTGACCGGATCGGTCGCCGGCCGGTCGACTTCCACGTCGCCGCCATGGAGGCGATGGGCGCGACGATCGACTACCGCAACGGCTACTACTTCGCGTCGGCGCCACCCGACGGCCTGCGCGGCGCCCACATCGAGTTCCCGACCATCACCGTCATGGGGACCGAGAATGCCATCCTTGCCGCGACCCTCGCTCGTGGCACGACGGTCATCGACAACGCGGCTCTCGAGCCGGAGGTCGACGATCTGATCGCGATGCTGTGCGCCATGGGCGCGCAGATTCAGCGCACCGCCGAGCGGCGGATCGAGGTGCAGGGAGTCGCCCGCCTCTGCGGGACCGAGCACCGGGTCATCGGGGATCGGCTCGAGGCGGAGACCTTCGCGATCGCGGCCGCCACCACGCGTGGCGACGTGACGCTGAACGGGATCGACCCCGGGCACCTCGGCGCGTTCCTCGAGGTCTGCGACCGGCTGGGCCTCTCCTACCACGCCGATGTCGCCGCGGCCACCGTCGTCATCCGTGGCGCCGCGGGCGACGAGCTGCGGGCGGTCGACGTTCGAACGGACGTCTACCCGGGCTTCGCCACCGATTTCCAGGCCCCGCTCTCCGTGCTTCTCACCCAGGCTGCAGGCGCATCCACGATCCACGAGACGATCTTCGAGGACCGGCTCGACCATCTGCGGCACCTGGTCAAGATGGGCGCCGACATCGAGCTCCTGGACGAGCGGCGGGCGCGGATCACCGGTCCAACGCAGCTTCATGGCGCCGAGGTCGGGATCGCCGACCTGCGTGCGGGCGCCACGCTCATCCTGGCCGCGCTGGCCGCCACCGGTACGAGCGTCATCTCGGGCATCGAGCACGTCGACCGAGGCTATGAGCAGATCGAGGCCAAGCTCGTCGCCCTCGGCGCCCAGATCAACCGCATCGAGGCCTGACTGAGGCTCGGTCGCTCGCGAGCGTTCAGCGGCTTGGCTGGCAGCGCGGGCACCAGTAGGTCAGCCGCGCCAGGTCCCCCTGGCGAGCGACCTCGACGCGAGTCCCGCATCGGCGGCAGGGTCTTCCGGCCCGCCCGTAGACCCACAGACCCTGCCCGCGCATCGGGCTGCCGGTCGTGACCCGGGCGCCGCCGCGCGTGTTCGTCTGCAGCAGGCGCCGGGCCGTGCCCAGGGCGGCCCTGAGACCCCGGTCCTCGATGGCCGCGACGGATGACCACGGATCCAGCCCTTCGAGGAACGGGACCTCGCTCTTGTAGACATTGCCGATGCCGGCGACCGCCCGCTGGTCGAGAAGCGCGTTGCCGAGCTCCTCTGTCCCGCGTTCGTGGAGCCGGCGAATCGCCTCATCGACGTCGAACTCGCGACCGAGGAGGTCCGGTCCGAGCTCGTTCAGCGAACGTGATCGGCGAAGGTCGGCATCGGTCAGCAGCTCCACGACCGGCGTGTTGAACGCGACGGCGACGGCCTCCGCGGTCTCCAGGACTACGCTCGCCTCGCGGGCGGGCCGGCGCCAGCGTTCGCCCGGCCGATACCGGTGCCACGAGCCGCTCATCCGCAGGTGGCTGCGCAGGGTCAGCCCGTTGTCGAAGCCGATGAGGAGATGCTTCCCGCGCGGCTCGACGCTCGACACCGTCGCGCCCACGAGCCGCGAGAGGTCCGGAACGCGCCGCAGACCCGGCCCCGCCTGCGCCCGGGCCGCCGTCACCCGTCGTCCGCCAAGCGCAGCCCGAAGGACGTCGGCCGATCGGAAGATGGTGTCACCCTCTGGCATCTGCCCATTGTGGGCGTCTGGGAAGCCGGTGGTACGCGGCCGGTAGCGGGGTCCCGGCCTGCCCTTGACAGGCCCCAATGGTCCGGCCGGTGCGATCGTGCCGGCTCGGTATACTGCGGCCCACCCCCACGAACGCGGACTGGACCGATAGCGCACGCATGAAGATCGGCATCGACCTCGGCACCGCGAACATCCTTGTCTACGTCAAGGGCAAGGGCGTCGTGCTCAACGAGCCGTCGGTCGTCGCGATCTCGGAGGACGACAACCGCCTCGTGGCGGTGGGCGAAGAGGCGAGAGAGATGATCGGCAGGACGCCGGGCAACGTGCGCGCCATCCGCCCGATGCGCGACGGCGTGATCGCCGACTACCTGATCACCGAGGCGATGCTCAAGTACGTCCTCAACAAGGTCGCCCGAGTCCGGCTCTTCAAGCCCGAGGTGATGATCAGCGTGCCCAGCGGCGTCACCAGCGTCGAGAAGCGGGCCGTCCGCGACGCGGCCCTGAAGGCGGGTGCCAAGGACGCATACCTGATCGAGGAGCCGCTGGCGGCGGCAATCGGTGCGAACGTCCCGATCAGCGGCCCGAGCGGAAACATGATCATCGACATCGGCGGCGGCACCAGCGAGATCGCGGTCATCGCGCTGGGCGGCATCGTGGTCAGCACCTCGCTCCGTGTCGGCGGCAACCGCTTCGACGATGCCATCGCGAACTACATCAGGCGCAAGTACAACCTGATGATCGGCGACCGCACGGCGGAGGACGTGAAGATCCAGATCGGGTCGGCGCTGCCGCTCGACGAGCCGCTGAAGATGGAGGTCAAGGGTCGCGACATGATCGCCGGCCTGCCGCGCACCATCCCGATCACGAGCACAGAGATCACCGAGGCCATCGAGCAACCGCTGCAGGCCATCATCACCGCGGTCCGCACCGTCCTGGAGCAGACGCCGCCGGAGCTGAGCTCCGACATCATCGACAAGGGGATGGTCATGACCGGCGGCGGCGCGCTGCTGCGGAACCTCGACAAGCTGCTGACGCAGGTCACCGGCATCCCGTGCCACGTCGCGGAGAACGCGCTCAACTCGGTCGCGGTGGGCACCGGCATGGCGCTGGAGCATTTCGGCACCTATCGCAAGAGCCTGGTGGGTCACTCCTGAGCCGATGCGGAAGGTGACGACATGACGATCGCCGCGACGGCGACCGCGCTGCGTAACCGGCTGACGAAGGAGCGGGAGACCACCGGTCCGGCGACGAAGCGCGTCTTCGCCGACTTCCACATCCACACGCGCTTCAGCCGTGACTCGATCCTGACCGAGGAGAGGTTCATCCAGGCGGCGGTCGAGCGGGGCCTGACCCACGTCGCGATCACGAACCACAACAACGTCGAGGGCGCGATCGCGGTACGCGACAAGGTCGCGGAGATGGGGCTGACGGAAAAGCTGACCGTCATTCTGGGCGAGGAGGTCTCCACCGCCGACGGCGAGGTGGTCGGCCTGTTCCTGACGAAGACCATCCCGCGCGGCCTCAGCGCCAAGGAGACCGCGGACGAGATCCATCGACAGGGCGGCCTCGTCAGCATCCCGCATCCGTTCGACCCGTTCCGCGGCTCGCACATCAGGGAAGGCCCGCTCCGCAACCTCGCTGAGACCGCCAGGATCGACTGCGTCGAGGTCTTCAACTGCCGAATCACACTCCAGCGCCACAACGAGGAGGCCGTTGCGTTCGCGAAGCGGTACGGCATCCCTGGCATCGCCGCCTCGGATTCCCACTCGAGCTTCGAGGTGGCGATGGCGTTCAACGCCCTCCCAGCCTTCGAGACGGCTGAGGAGCTGAAGGCCGGCCTGGCGGCCAACGAATGGCACGCCAGCCGAACGTCCATCTTCCTCCACGCGACCACCCGGTGGGCGGTCTGGAAGAACATGTTCGACCACTGGCGAGGCAAGCGGACCGCCGCCGGACCGATCCTCGGCCCCGCCAAGCCGGAGCAGGTGCAGCGCGAGCCGGTCCAGCGTCCCACCGGCGCCGAGCTGCCCGCCAAGGAGAAGTCGGACGAATGACGGCCGACGAGCCAGAGGCCACTCCGGATCTCGAGGAGCAGGTCTCGCTTCGCCGACGGATCCTCAACATCCGGACCCTCGGCTCGATTGCCTTCGGGCTCCTGCTCCTCTACTTGCTGTCCCGAGTCGCGTTTGGGCGCAGCTTCGATTGGGGCGAGGTGGCCCGACTCATCGGCCAGGCGAACCCCGGCTTCCTCCTGCTCGCGTTCATCGCCTACTACGCGACCTTCCCGCTGCGTGGGTTTCGCTGGCGCTACGTGCTCGCTCGCAGCGGCATGTCGGTGGGGTTCCGCGACGCGACGGAGATCCTCTTCCTGTCGTGGTTCGTCAACTGCCTCGTGCCCGCCAAGCTGGGTGACCTGTACCGCGCATACCTCCTGCGCGGGAACTTCGGCGCCTCCCTCTCGCGAACCGTCGGCACCGTCTTCATCGAGCGCGTCGCCGACATCATCGTCATCGCGACGCTCGCCCTCTCCGCCGGCTACTGGTCGTTCCGCGGGAGATCGCGGCCGGAGATCGACACCCTCTTCGTCATCGGCTTCGCGGTGGCTGCTGCGCTCATCGTGCTCGTGGTGGTCCTGCGATTGCTGGGCGGCCACGTCGGCCGCTGGCTGCCCGCCCGGGTCGGCACGCTGTGGGACCGCTTCCACGAGGGCAGCATCGGCTCGCTCACCGTGCGCAGCGTGCCGGTCATCCTGGTGCTGACGATCGGGATCTGGGTGCTCGAGGGCGCCCGGCTCTACTTCGTCATCCGAGCGCTCGGGCTCCCAGAGGTCGGGCTGGGCATCAGCTCGTCGATCTTCGTCGCACTCTCCGCTGCGCTCCTGACGGCCATCCCGTTGACCCCGGCGGGCTTCGGGTTCGTCGAGGCCGGCATCATCGGCGTGCTCTTCCTGTACGGCGTGCCGGAGGAGCCGGCAGCAGCGGTCGCGCTCGTGGATCGAGGCTTGACGATTCTGACCGTCATCGGGCTTGGTGGCATGCTGTACGCCTTCAGCGCCAAGGTGCGAATCGCCCACGGCGCCCGACCGGCGACCTCGAGCGGCTGAAACTGGCGGCCTCGGCGTACATACGGATACCGAGCGCCGCTTGCACCCAGCCTCGTCTCGGTACCTTTCTCCCATTGAGGCCGCGGGCCGGCGCCGTGATGCTGAGGTTGCTCGCACGCACCAGAGGCCCGCCAACGAGCCGATCGCGTGCAGCGCACGAAGGTCGTACACGAAGGTCGTAAATGACGCTTCAGACCCCGCGTTCCTTCAACGCCTGGCTGCGTGCCCAGCTGAAGGAGAAAAAGATGAGCCAGCGGCAGCTTGCCCTGCAGTCGGGTGTGGATCACTCCACCATCAGCCGGCTGATCAAGGGTGATCGCATGCCGTCGCTCGGCACGGCCACGAAGCTGGCGCGCGGCCTGCGCGAGATCCACGACGAGTCCGATGGTCCCGCCTACTTTGCAACCCTGAGCTCGCGCGCCGTGCTGCCGACGACGCGCGTCGAATATGCCCTGCGCGGCGACGAGTCATTGACCGAAGCCGACGTTCGCGAGCTGATGCAGGCCTACATCAGCGCGCGCACGCGCCGTGCGCGCCCGGATGGCAACGGCTCCGGTCCCGCTCCGAACGGGTACTCGAGCGGGCGGTAGCCTGCTCTAGCTTCGCCCCGGCCCGGCTCGGGTCGACCGCCGGCTGGTGCGGAATGCCTTCGGCGGCAGGGGCGGCAGCTCCACGGCGCCGCTCCACAGCGACCACGCGCGTCGCATGTTGACCGCGTCCCATCCCTCCTCGGTCCCCGGCGTTTCCATGATGAACGTCGTTTCCGCCAGTCGCGGATCTCTCAGCAGCGCGCCAAGTCCGGCCGGGCCGATCTGCCCGGCGCCGACGTGCTCGTGCCGATCCGTCCGCGAGCCACGCAACGATCGAGAGTCGTTGAGGTGGATGAGCGCCAGCCGATCCAGGCCGATCAGCGCCTCAAACCGATCGATTACGGCAGCGGCGCCCTCGGCCGAGGACACGTCGTAGCCGGCGCCCCACAGGTGAGCGGTGTCCAGGCAGAACGCGAGCCGGTCACCCGCCGCGGCTCCCTCGAGGATCAGCGCAAGCTCCTCGATCCGCGAGCCGAGCATGTCGCCGCCGCCCGACGAGTTCTCGAGGACCAGCCGGACCGACGGCGGCGACGCCTCCAGCACGGCGCCGACGTTGGCCACGATCCGGCGCAGGCCGGCCCCTGGCCCCACGCCCCTGTGGGAGCCGATGTGGGTGTTCACCAATGATGCCCCGTAGGACGGAGCACGCTCCAGCTCGTACGCCAGCCCCTCGCGCGACTGGGTCGCGAACGGCTCGGCCGATCCCGCCAGGTTGATGAGGTACGACGCGTGAATCGCGATCGTCGCGATCCCGTTCGCCGCGCAGTAGGCGATGAACTTCGGCGCATCGTCCGGGGGCACGCGGCGCCGTCTCCATGCCGTGGGGTTGTCGCTGAAGATCTGGAGGGCGCGCGATCCGATCTGCCGAGAGCGCCGCGCCGCGCGCATCAGCCCGTTCGCCACGCCCAGGTGAAGCCCGACGCGCGGCGATGCGGCGGGCCAGCTGAGGCGCCGGCGGGGTTCCGGCCGTGCTAGGGTGCGGGCCATGGAGTTCCAACGGCCCGACGGGCGAACCGACTTCGTGAGCGTTTGGCTGGTCGCGTTCTTCTCCTCGCTGATCGTGACCGTCGCGGCCCTGCTGGTCCTGCCGGCCGTTCTCTGACCGCCGCGAGCCTCAGCGAGATCTCCCGTCCCCGATGACCGGTTCGATCAGCCCATAGGCGCCGTCCCTGCGGCGATAGAGGACGGCGACCGCGTCGGTCTCGGCGTTGAGGAACAGGAAGAACGCGTGCCCGAGCTCCTCCATCTGCGAGATCGCGTCCTCCTCGAACATCGGCAACATGTCGAAGCGCTTGATCTTGACGATTGACGATCGGCCGCCTGGATCGTCGGGTGAGAGGGTCTTGACGGCCTCAGCCGCGAGGACGGTGCTCACCTCGTCGCTGTGTCTCTCCCGGACACTCCGCGGCCGCTCCTTGGCACGGACCGCCTGGCGCTCGAGCCGATCCAGGACGGTGTCGATGGCAGCCAGGGGCGTCGGACCGGCGGCCGTGGAGCGCAGCACATGCCCGTTGGTGATCAGCGTGACCGCCGCAACGTGAGCCGACTCCGAGGCGTGGGAGGCGTTGGCGATCAGCTCGACGTTCGCCTCCGCATCCCGGTGCGCGATCCTGTCGAGCCGCGCGAGCTTGTGCTCGACTTCCCCGCGGAGCCGGTCCGTGAGCTCGAGGTTGCGGGCCGTCAGGTTCGTCTTCACGATCCTCTCCCTCCGGGATGCGCGGGCGCGAAGTGGTCCACCTACGGTATCACCGCCGGCGTCGCTCGCTGGTTGCATGGTCGCACGCCCGTACCTCGTTTCCTGTGTCCGGCCCCCCGGCCCTGGGGGCCCAGCGCCGATAGCCGACCTGGCCGGTAAGCCTCCGGTAAGCGCTCGGTAACCTCTCGTGGGCCATCATGCTGAGATCGTGGCGCTGCTCGATCTGCTCATGCCGCCCGCGTGCGCCTCGTGCGGTCGCTCCGGGACGCTCCTGTGTGCTGGGTGCCTGAACGGGTTCGTGAGGGCCTCACGGCCCGCAGAGCGCTTCCTGGCGCCGGACCGCGGCGTGGTCGTGGGGGAGTCACTGGCCGTCGGGGTGGCGGCGTTCGCCTACGAGGGCCCCGTCCGGCGCGCCCTTGCCGCGCTCAAGTACTCGGGAGCGTCAAGGCTCGCGCCCATCCTGGCCGGCACCTGCGAGGCGTCCCTGGGCGGCCTGCTTGCCATCTCCGGGCCGGCTACCCTGGTCCCGGTGCCCGTTCACCCCGAGCGGCGGCGCGCGCGGGGCTACAACCAGGCGGAGCTCATCGCGAAGCCACTGGGTCGGGCGGCGCGGCTGCCCAACGCGGAGATCCTCGATAGGATTCGGCCGACGACCAGGCAGCACCGCCTCAACCGGCCGGCGAGGCTGGCAAACCTGCGTGACGCCTTCGCCATGCGCACAGGCGCTCACGTTCGGCCGGTAGTCATCCTGGTCGACGACATCATCACGACGAACGCCACCCTCGAGGCGTGCGCCGCCGTGCTGCGGGTGGCCGGGTGCGAGACGGTCTACGGGTTCGCGGTCGCCCGTGAGGTATGAGGGTCGATCTCGACCATCCGCAGCTCGTCACCCACCCGTGTGCCGGTCTCGGCCGCGCGGCCGACCTTCAGCTCCAGGCAGTCGCGGGCGCCGCGCGCCCACCACACGACACGCCATGGCTTCAGATCGGAGACGACCTTCACGACACGGCCATCCTTGGCCAGGAAGACGGCATCGATTGCGTACCGCATGAAGAACATGTGGATCGATGGGGACCGCTCGATCCAGAGTCCCTCGCCGTCCTCCAGCCTCGGTGTCCGCAGCAGGCCAACCGTCCGGTCCTTCGTGGAGCGCGCGACACGGACCCGCTCGCCCACGACGGTGCGCCGCGTGACGTTCTCGACTCGGTGAAATGAGCTCATCGGAGGTCATCGTAACGGCGAGATGAGCACGAGAGCGGTACCGAAGTACCATCCGAGGCCGGCGCGCGTGCGTCACGGTGCAAGGTGGCTGGCAAGGTCCGGTCCGTACGATGCCAAAGCAAGTCAACACAGGAAACGAACGTGCGTCTTTTTCAGACAGTTCTCTCGCGACTCCCCAGCCTCCGCCATCCACGGCGAGGCGGGCAGAGCCTCGTCGAGTTCGCACTCGTTCTTCCCGTCCTCCTCCTCCTCGTCGCGGGCGCAATTGACCTCGGACGTGCGTACTTCACCGCGGTTTCGCTCGAGAATGCCGTCAAGGAAGGCGCGTTCTTCGGCGCAAGAGACCCCGAGTGCGCCACGGATGCAACGACCGGTTGTAACGATCCTGCCAACGTCCAGGCACGCGTGGAGGCTGAGCTCGACGGCATCGCCCTGAGCACGTTTCAGGCGAAGTGCTTCGATCCGAACACCACGGTCTTCACCGGCCCGGGTAAGGCGCTGGCCGACTGCGAGGACGGCGACCTGTATTACGTCCGTACCCAGGTGCCCTTCGGCCTCATCACGCCGATCATGTCGGACATCGTCGGCAGCAGCATCACGCTGACATCGGAGTCGAGCGCGGTTGTCCTCACGTCGTTCGAGACTGGGGGCGTACCGGTCGTTTTCCCGACTCCAACCGCCACACCCGTTCCTGAGCCGGGCACCTGCACAGTCCCGGACTTCACGCTTGGGCCGACCAGGCTGGGCGACGCCGCGACGGTCTGGTCCGTCGACGCCGGATTCCAGGCGTCGAACCTGACGAAGATCGGTCCGAACGGGCAGGACGCCACATGGCAGAGTGTCGCACCGGGCACCGTTGGCGTCTGCCTGACTCAGACGATCACGGTGTCAAATACTCCCCAAGCGACGCCGACGCCGGCGCCGACCGCCACACCGACACCGGTGCCGACGGCCACCCCGACGCCTGGGCCCACGACTACGCCCGTTCCGACCGCCACCCCGACGAGTGCGCCCACACCGACCCCAGCGGCTCAGTGCACCGTCCCGATCATGACGGGAGTGAAGATCACGGTCGCACAGGGCCGCTGGTCGACGGCCGGGTTCAGTGCTACCAACTTCAGCGCCGTCCGACCGCCGAACAACGACTACGACGTCGCGAGCCAGTCGATCGCGGTGGGCGCGGTTCGACCATGCCTGACGACGACTGTCTCGGTGGACAACTGAAATGAACAAACGCATGCGGCGCAACCGTGGGCGTGGTCAGGCCCTGGTCGAGTTCGCGCTTGTGATCCCGCTCTTCCTGCTCGTGATCTTCGGCCTCGTCGACCTCGGCCGTGCCGTGTTCGTGAACAATTCACTCGCCGAGGCGGCGCGGGATGGCGCCCGGTACGGCTCGGTCCAGGCCCGTTCCTACGACGACGCCTCGAGGGCGGCCGTCGAGGACTGGGTGCTTGACCGGCTGGAGGGGGTGCCGAACCCGACCGTGACCGTGACCTGCGTACCCCAGACCTTCGCCCTTGGCTGCACGGGCAACGGTGAAGACCTCGTCATCGTGACCACGGAGGCGGACCTGGACATGATCACCCCCATCATTGGCCAGATCGTGGGCACGCTCCAGCTCAACGCACGGTCGGAAGTGCTGGTCAACAACTGATGAACAGTCTGCGGGCTTGGCGGATGTCGGCAGCCCCGCCCTCCTCTAAGGGACTAAGTGGACTCATCCGGAAAGGGAATCATCCAATGTACAACCGAATTGTCAGGCGCCGGGAGGAGCGCGGCCAAATCCTGGTCATCGTCGCTGCCGGCATCTTCGTTTTCATCGCCATGGTCGGCCTCGTGATCGACACCGGCGTCGGCTTTCGCGAGCGTCGCAACCTCCAGAACGCATCGGACCTGAGCGCAATGGCAGGCACGAAAGTGATCGCCGATCACTACCTGGACGGCGGCCGCACGGGCCCCGAGGTGTATGACGCGGTCGACGCCAGCTTGCTAGCCAACGGTTGCATCGCTGCCGACGGCTGCGAGTGGTCCGCGGTATACGTGCGCCCCGATCCGGCCGTCGTTGGCAAGGAGATCGTCATGGGTGACGTCACCGACGCCGATCCCATCCCCGCACTGGCCCAGGGCGTCCAGGTCGACACCGGGTCTTCGCCATCCACGTTCTTCATGGGCGTCGTTGGGATTCATGAGGTCGAGGTGGCCGTTGAGGCGACTGCCATGACCTCGAGCCTTCTCAACGAGGCCCCGGCGGGCGTTCTCCTGCCGATTGCGGCGTTCGACTCCGACTACGAGGCCGGTGTCCAGTACGAGCTCACTGCCGGCGAAGAGGGGCCGGGCAACTTCGGATGGCTGACGTGGGAAGGTAGCCCAAATGAGCCGACGCTCGCCAGCAGCCTGTGCAATCCCGACAATCCCGCCATGACATTCCCGGTGTGGATCGAAGGGAGCACCGGTATGACGAACGGGCAGGCAGTCCGCGACTGCCTGGCGGGCTGGATCGGATCCACGGTCCTGATCCCAATCTGGGGTCAGACAAACGATGCCGGCGGCTCGAATCTCGAGTACGAGATTCTCACCCTCGGCGCGTTCGTGCTGACCGGCTTCGATCAGCAGGCCAACAGCGTGGAAGGCTACTTCGTCGAGTTCTACGCCCTGCCGGGAGTTCCCGCCGGCTACGGGTCGCCGCCCTGCCCGCCGACCGACGATGACTGTTCAACGCGGACGAACTTCATCGGTCTGACCCGCTAGGTCGGGTTGCCGCTCAGCTATCCCGATGCCGGGGTCGATCGCTCGACCTCGGCATCGGCACGTTCCGCGGGGAGCACGAGTGTGACCGTCGTGCCGCGCCCGAGCGTGCTCTCGATCGCGATCCTCCCACCCATCGCCTCCACCAGGCCGCGGGCCGCGTAGAGACCCACCCCGCTTCCATCGGGAACCATCTGACGCGCTCGATCCGAGCGGTAAAACTGTTCGAAAGCCCTGCCGAGCGATGCGGGGTCCATTCCGGTTCCCGCATCAGTGATCCTGATCTCCATCTCATCGGCGCGGGCTGGCCGGACGCGGACCGCGATCGGCGCCCTGGGATGGCTGTACTTTGCGGCGTTGTCGAGGAGCGCCCAGAGCACCTGTTCCAGCCGGTCTGAATCGGCGACCGCCAGCTGTGGGGTTCCCGAGGTGTCCAGCGTGAAGGGTCGGTCCGCGCGAAAGGCGCGCCAGGTGCGTTCGATGAGGGGCCGGACGGCGAGGATCTCCTGCCGTGGCATGAGGACGCCCGCCTCGAGGCGCGAGACGACCAAGAGTTGCGCGACCATCCGTCGAAGCCTGTCCGCCTGATGGCTGATGACGTCGAGGTCTGCGCGCGCCGTCTCGTCGATGCCCGGCGCGGCCTGCAGCTCCGCGGCGAGGGCCCGGATGCTCGTCAGGGGGGTCTGAAGGTCGTGGCTGACCCCCCGCAGGAAGTCCGACTGGACGCTCGCCATCCGGTCCAGCGATTCGGCCTGCTGGCGCACGGTCGCGTACAGGAGGGCGTGCTCGAGCTGCGTGCCTGCATGCTGGCCAAGCAGGCTGAGCAGGTCTCGTTCGGCCGCGGACGGCTCGGGCCTCCCCTCCCATGGCGCAGTGAGGATGGCGACCAAGTCGTCACCGCCCGTCACGTCCAGGGCGAGAAATGCGCCCCATGGACCTTCGATCTTGTGCGCCCCGCCGCGCGGGTCCTCCGACACCTGAGCCGTACTCGCCCACCGCTCCGACTCTCCGATCTCGCCTACGGCATCTGACACATCTGCGTGGTAGACGCCTGGCGGCAGCAGCTCCGGGGCGTTGCTTCGGACGACGGCGAGCGACCACGTTGGGTCACCCGTCAACCGACGCGCGCTGCGCACGATGTGCGCGGCAACCTCGCGTGGATTTCCCGTGATCGGCGCGGACTTCGTCTCGGCAGCGAGCGCCGCGACCTGGCTGTTGCGCTCCTCGAGGGCCGTGGCCAGCTGCCCGACGGCAGAGGGCGTCGCCCGCCGTTCCGCGGCCTCGGTGAACTCTCCCCGCCGCGCGAGGGTGACCATGCCACTTGCCTCGCTCGCGAGCGACCGAACGTACACCACGGCCAGGATGACGCACCAGCCGAGTGACAGGAGAAGGAGCCCGACCGCAACGAGGCCGGCGTTGAGCGAACTGAGCAGCGTCCGTGATAGAAGGTCCGCGCCGACGCCGACCAGCAGCGCGGGAACGACGGCCAGGGCGAGGCCGATGAAAACTCGGACCGGCAAGCTGGCGCGGCCCATGCCTCAGCTACGCGCCGAACCCGAGACGAGTCGATAGCCGAGGCCGCGTTCGGTGAGGAGGTACTTCGGTCGATCCGGATCCGACTCGATCTTGCGCCGCAGCCGCCGCATCGTGACCCAAACGTACGAGGGTTCCGCGCCATCGGCGTCCGACCATACCCGCTCGAGAAGGGTGTCCGTCGCGACGACCCGATCGATCGCTCCCGCAAGGACCGTCAGCATGCGCGCCTCCGTTCGAGTCAGAGCCTGTGGGCCGGACGGGGTCATCACGCGCCGGCTGGCGAGGTCGATCTCGACCTGCCCGCCGCCGAGGCTGATCGACGGGCTCCCGGGCGGGGAGCGACGCAAGATCCGCTGCACGCGCGCGATCAGCTCGTCGGGATCGAATGGCTTCGTGACGTAGTCCTCAGCGTAGCTCTCGAGCGCACTCACCTTGGCTTCCGATGCGTCCACCGCCGACAGCACCAGGATCGGCAAGTCGGCAAGGAGCTTGATTCGGCGGCATAGCTCAAAGCCGTCCATGCCGGGCATCATCAGGTCGACGATGACGAGAGCCGGCCACGAGGCCTCGAGGTGTCTCAGCGCGGCCGGGCCCGACGGAGCGGTGCGGACCTGGTAGCCCTCCCGCTCCAACCGCCGCGCGACGACAGCCAACAGGGACGGATCGTCGTCGACGACTAGGATGGCCGGCCGGACCGGCGGCAGCATGACGGGCTAGATCCCTGGTCCGCCCATGACCTTGATGATCGCGGGCCCCAGGATGACGATGAAGATCGTTGGGAAGATGCAGCCGACCATCGGGAACAGCATCTTGACCGGGGCCTTCGCCGCGGCCTCCTCGGCACGCTGGCGACGCTCGATGCGCAGCTGGTTCGACTGGATCGCCAGCACCTTTGCGATCGGCACGCCGAGCTGTTCGGCCTGGACGATGGCACCGATGAAGTTGCTCACCGGCTGGGCATCGGCGCGCGTGGCGACGTCGCGCAGCGCCTCGCGCCGGGAGCGGCCCATCCGCACCTCGGCCAGCGCCTGCCGATACTCGTCAATGAGCGGCCCCTCCATCTTCTCGACCACCTTCGCCAATGCGGCGTCGAACCCGAGGCCAGCCTCTACGCTGATCGTAAGCAGGTCGAGGGCGTCCGGCAGCTGAAGAATCATCGAATACGAACGCGCCTTCATCCTGCGACCGAGCCAGAACTCCGGAGCGATGTAGCCGACGGCCGCGCCTACCACCGCGAAGAGCAGGCCCAGCACGAGCGACCCGGTCACGAGCAGGATGAGAAGAAGGAAGAGAATTGCGAATCCGATGAGCGACAGCAGCTTGACGCCGACCCAATCCGCGCCCCGCAGGCCGCCCGGATACCCCGCACGCTCGAGCTTCGCGTCGATCCGCCCGATGAGGCCACCCTCCTGGCGCCGGCCGGCCTTCGCAAGGCGCTGGATCGTGGGCCGAATGACCCGTTCGAAGAACGGTTGCTGGAGCTCCATCTCCTCGATAGTCCGCGGCGCGACGACGAGCTGGCTCAGACGCGCCTGGACGGCGTCTTCGGCCGGTCGCGCCGCCACGCCGTAGGTGATGAGGAGGACGGCGCCGGCCGCCAGGACCGCGATGAGAATCTCGGGAGACATGTTCGCTACACCTTGATGTCGACGATGCGACGGATGAAGAAGTAACCGATGCCCATGCTGAGAAGGCCGACGGCAAAGAAGGTGATGCCGAGTGGCAGACCGAACATCTCGGGCGGCTTGTCGAGCATGGATTCCATGTAGCTCGGGCTGATCAGGAACAGGATGCCGGCCAGGCCGACCGGGAGCAGGGTGATCACGTACCCGCTGTAACGCTGCATGGCCGTCAGCGTCTGGATCTCGCCGTGGATCCTTACCCGCTCGCGAATGGTGAACGCGATCGAGTCGAGGACGGTGGCGAGGTTGCCGCCGACCTGGCTCTGGATCTGGATCGCGGTCACCATCAGCTCCAGGTCCTCCGACGCCACGCGCCGGACGAGGTTGTTCAGGGCCGGCTGCAGGGCGAGGCCCAGCTGCATGTCGCGAACGACGCGCTCGAACTCATCCCTGATCGGCGGGCGCGCCTCCCGGGTGACGAGCTCGATGCCCTGCAGGAAGGAGGAGCCCGCGCGAAGGGAGTTGGCCAGCAGGGTGATGGTGTCCGGAAGCTGCTCCCCGAACTGCTTGAGCCGCTTGCCCTGGCGATACTTCAGGTAAAAGCGGGGTGCCCAGAGCCCCAGGAGGAAGAATGCCGCCAGCGCAACGATGTTCTGGAAGCCGGTGAAGATGAAGCCGGCGACGTACGCCACCGCCACGAAGAGGAACGGCGTCGCGGCCCATGCAAGGAGGAACTCGGCCGGCCGCATCTTGAGATCCGCGCGGGCAAGGTCCGTGCTGAGCCTGGTAGCCAGGTCCTGCTTCTCGATGACCCTCGAGAGCCCCGCGACGACGACGGACCCGCGCTCACCGGTGTCCGGGCCGGTGGCGGTGCCTGAGGCATAGCGCTCCAGGCGGGAGGCAACCGATCCACCGGACGCGCTCATCGCGATGCCGGCCGCGATCACCAGCACGGCGAGTGCCGCCAGGGCGGCGACGACGATGGGGAGCATCAGAACGGAGATCCGAAGATGTTGGGCGGCAGGTGAATGCCGGCTGTCTCGAAGCGCTCGACGAAGTGCGGCCGGATCCCGGTCGGCTTGAGCCGCCCGAGGATCCTGCCCTCTTCGACGCCGGTCTGCTCGAACACGAACACGTCCTGCATGACGATGATATCACCCTCCATGCCCTGCACTTCGGTGATGTTGACGATCTTCCTCGTCCCATCCTTGAGGCGGTTCTGGTGGACGATGAGGTCGACGGCCGAGCTGATCTGCTCGCGGATCGCCCGCAGCGGGAGGTCCATGCCGGCCATCAGCACCATCGTCTCGAGGCGGCTGAGCATGTCGCGCGGCGTGTTGGCGTGGCCGGTGGACATCGAGCCGTCATGGCCGGTGTTCATGGCCTGGAGCATGTCGAGGGCCTCCCCCGATCGGCACTCGCCGACCACGATTCGGTCGGGGCGCATGCGGAGGGCGTTGCGGACGAGCTCGCGGATCGGGATGGCGCCCTTGCCCTCGATGTTGGACGGGCGAGCTTCGAGGGTGATCACGTGCTCCTGTCGAAGCTGAAGCTCGGCCGCATCCTCGATGGTCACGATCCGCTCGTCATCCGGGATGAACGACGAGAGGATGTTCAGCATGGTCGTCTTGCCCGAGCCGGTGCCCCCGGCAACGAAGATGTTCAGTCGCGCCTTCACGCAGGCCTCGAGGAACTCGAACATGTCGGGCGTGGCCGTGCCGAATCGAATGAGGTCATCGACCGTGAACGGTGTGGCGGAGAACTTCCGGATCGTGATGACCGGGCCGATGAGCGAGAGCGGCGGAATGATGGCGTTCACGCGTGAGCCATCGGCCAGGCGGGCGTCCACCATCGGGCTCGACTCATCCACGCGACGACCGATCGGCGCGATGATGCGCTGGATGATCTTCATCACATGCTCGTCATTCTGGAACGTCACGTTCGTAAGCTCCAGCTTGCCCTCGCGCTCGATGTAGACCTGCTGCGGGCCGTTGACCATCACCTCGGTCAGTGTCTCGTCACGCAGAAGCGGCTCGAGCGGGCCGAGGCCGAGGATCTCGTCGGTGATCTGCTCGAGCATGCGCACGCGCTCCGCGCGAGTGAGGGCGAGGCCCTCCTCGTCGGCGATCGTCCCGAACAGCTCCTCGATCTGGCGCCTGACCTCGACCTGGTTCGTCAGGTCGAGCTTCGGATCCAGCTCGTTGATCAGCCGGTTCTGGACGCGGAACTTGGCCTCCCGGAACGACTCGCGGGCGGGCAGCGCCCCGGTGAATCGGGACGGAGCGGCCTGGGGCGGCGGCTGCCGCACCGGGGCAGCCGGTCCACCGGTCACCGATGACGGCGTATGCGGTGGTCCCCCTTGCGGAGGGACGGGCGTCGGCACAGCCGGCACGGCCTCACCTTCTGCAGCGGGGCGCGCCCGCTCGATTCGCTTCAGCAGTGACATCGGCGGCGTCCTTCCAATTAACGGCGTGCGAAGAGCCCGCGCTTGGCGGCCTTATCGATCGATTGGGTGCTTGCGACGCCCTCACCGGCGAGGGTTCGCGCGAGCTTGATGACGTCGCGTGCGAGCGGCGACTCAGGATGGGAAATGACGAACGGCACGCCGCGGTTCACCGCGAGAACGGCCAGGCGGCCGTCCGAAACGATGGTGCCGTCGATCGTGCGCCGGATGGAAGCCTCGACGTCGCCGATGCGGATGCCCTGGGAGGCGTCCGAGCGGTTGATGACGAGGCGAATCTTGGATCGGTCATAGTCGAGCTGGTCGGCGACCTCCAGGAAGAGGCGCACGTTCTTGATCGTCGTGATCTCGAGCGCCCCAACCACCAGGACCTGGTCGGCCGCATCGAGCACGCCGAGCGTGTGGTCGTTGAGGCCGGATGGCAGGTCGACCACGACCCAGTCGTGTGTCTCCCGCAGCATGTCGACGATCTTCCGCAGGAATGCGGGCGTGACGAGGTCGGCACCCTCCGGGGAGGGCGGCGCGAGGAGCACCCGGATCCCCGTCGAGTGGTCCACCATCACCGATTCGATGATGTCGCGGTCGGGCTCGCCACCCTCGACGCCGTCGAGGACGGACTTGTTCTTGGGATTCAGGTTGAGCAGGACTCCGATGTCCCCGAACTGGAGGTTCGCGTCGACGAGGGCCACGCGCTGGTTCGTCTCACGCCGGAGGGCCAGCGCCAGGTTCGTTGCGAGGGTCGTGACCCCGGCGCCGCCCTTGGGGCTGAAGACGGCAAGGACCTGGTGGTCCTCGGTGCTTTCGACCGCCGCGGGAGACGAGGCCTGCGTGGCACCCGGTGCGACCTGGAGCTGCTGGCGCCGGACGAGCTCGCGCTCGTGCACGCGCTTGATCGAGGTCGCGAACTCGTCGCCACTGAACGGCTTGACCAGGAACTCGCGAGCGCCGGCGAGCATGGCTCGCTTGAGGTGCTCGGCCTCTCCATGGACGCTCATCATGATGATCGGGCTGGTCGGCAGCCGCTGCGCGATGATCTCGGCAGTGGCAATACCGTCCAGCACGGGCATGTTGATGTCCATGACGATCACATCCGGACGCAGGTCCATCGACAGCTGAATCGCCTCTTCGCCGGAGCCGGCGGTGCCGGCGACGTCGATCTCGCGCTCCAGCCCGAGGAAACGCGACAGGTGGTCGCGCGTCTCCGGGATGTCGTCGACGATGAGTACCTTGATCATTCGGGTGCTTTCAGGCTGCGATGGTGGCGACGCCGCCACACTACGGGGCCGCTTCCTCGTTGAGCTGCTGGACGATGTCGGGGATCCGCACGCCGAACTCGGACACCAGCTGGTCGAAGGAGATGCCGATCGTCTCTTCGATCGCATCATCTTCCAGGTGGCGAACGATTGCAGTCAGCGGCCCGACCTCGGCCAGGTCACGCTGGGCGAACTTGATGACTTCCGCATCCTGTGCGGTTCCTGCGAAGACGATGATCACGCTGTCGAGCACGGCCTGGGCCGGCTGCTCCGGGTCAGCGACGCCGTCGCCGTCGGCATCGACCGGATCCGGTGCGATCGCCCGCGTGCTGCTGACGTAGAGGACCCGCTTGTCCTGGAGGATGGCCTTCACCGTGCGCTGATCCTCGAGACCGACGACCGTCTCGAAACGCGGTGGCGCAGCTGCGTCGGGATTGGCTGCAGAGTCGGCGGTCTCCTGGACGACGTCGACCTGGCCGGCAAACACGATGTCGATGTAGTCGCCCGGCTTGACGAGGAAGTCGAGTCCGGTGACCCGGTCGACCTGGAACGAGATGGCCTTCTCGCCCGGCTGCAGCTGTGCGGCGATGTTGACCGTGACCTGGGTCGCCGCGCCGATCGTCTCGGCCGTCACCTGGGAACCCGAGGGGACTGCGAACAGCGCAGGCTGGCCCGAGACCGCGGTCGTGCTCGTCAGGGGAATGCCCTGCACTGCCTCCGGATCGATCTGCTGCTCCTCGACGAGGTCGGGCGTCACCGGAGTCCCGATCGCGATGTCCTGCATTGCGACCAGGACGGTCGAGGTTGGCGCCTCCTCCTGGACGGTCGGCTCGCGCTGGTTCAGCAGGATCACGATGGCCACGAAGGCAAGCACGGCAAGCAAGACGCCGACGAGGATGACGAGGCGATTCGATCGCTTCACGGAGTTCCCCTTTGAGCTCGGGTGGATGAGTACGTAATGAGGTCGCGATGGCAGGCTCCGTTGTGCCTGCGGTCAACAGTCTACCGCCGGGTGAGCAAGGCTCACGACTGGACTTGTGGGCTACTCCGAGAGTGGTACTCCGGAGCGGTTGGGTTTGCCAGGGAGACGAGACGAGGCCCCCGCGGCAGTGCGCCGTGGGGGCCTCGCAAGGGTTGTCCGAAGTCGGTTAGACGCCGTTGAGCGTGGTGCCGACGTTCTGGAACAGCTGGCTGATGATCGGGCCAAGGAACAGCAGGGCCACGATGATGATGATCGCGATGAGGGCGAGAAGCAGGCCGTACTCGACG
>Ga0136623_10000004_pt1 | contig 61914 bp, 66 predicted proteins | sample AntDrymUQ4492106_2_FD_104656 | JGI IMG/M metagenome (GOLD analysis project Ga0136623, IMG submission 104656) | Polar desert sand microbial communities from Dry Valleys, Antarctica - metaG UQ449 (21.06) | ecosystem: Environmental > Terrestrial > Soil > Desert | place: Antarctica: Dry Valley...
GGTGGAAATAGGTCGGGTAGCTACCGAGACTCGCAGCAAGCCGAGCGACGAAGTCGTCCTCATCCCTAGCTTGCAGGAGCGGATTGGAGGCCCGTTCACGCCCGATCGTGGAAGTTCGTTCCCCGGTCGGCGAAGCCGAACAGAACGAACCGGCGCCGTGGGTCGGGTACACCGGAAGCGTGTCCGGCAGCGGGAGCAGCCGCTCCCTGATCGACCGGTACGCCGCCCGAGCAAGTTCCTCAGTGAGGTCAGGCGATATGAGGTCGGTCCGGGCGACGCCGCCAACGATGAGCGTGCCGCCCGTGAACAATGCCAGCGGGTCGGCTCCGTCCATAAGCAGGTATGCGCAATGCTCGGGCGTATGGCCCGGAGTGGCGATCACCCGCAACGTCAGCCCACCAAGGTCCACCTCATCGCCATCTGAAACACCATGGTGATCGATATGCAGCAGGCTCTCCGCCGGCGCCAACAGGCGGGCGCCCTGGACGGCTAATTCACGACCCCCGGAGATGAAATCGGCGTGGAGGTGTGTCTCCACCACCCACCGGAGACGCAAACCCCTCCGCTCGGAAGCGGCCAGGTAAGGAGCCGGATTTCGCTCCGGATCGATCACCATTCCCTGACCGTCACCGATATCGACCAGGTAGGCGCTATTACCGAGCCCTTGATCGACGATCGGGATGACCTTCACCACAAACTCCGAAACGAGGAGACGATTTGAGAATAGGAGAGCCTTTCCTGACCCGCCATCATGGGCCGACACCTCAGCATTCAGCGGTCACGGCGCGTAACGCTCCCATCCCGATGCGCTCATGACCGGCATTGCATCGGACACCCCGGCGCCTCATCGTGCGCTTCAGTGCTGGCGAAGCCGAGCGAGCCGAGCTGGGCAACTTGGTCGCCGCCGAGCTTCAATCCTGCGCTCTTGTCTCTGAGAACTAGAGGACCTGCGGAACGAAGTAATGCTCACGTCCACGGTGAGACTGAAGGGGTGGTTGCGATGGCCGAAGCATTAGGCGTCTAATTGTGATCCGCCAAAAGCACAGACTGAGCGCTGTGGCGGTTGTGTGAAGTCTTTCTGGATACCTGGCATCAGCGCGTAATAGAGACCCTGGACCCTCATCAGACTGACCGCCTCAATATGAAAGAGACCCATCACTGTGGATCCGGTTCGAATCCTTCGACACGTTGGTGTTCGCGGACGAAGGCGATGATCACTTCAACTTCTTCGGAGCTGAGGCCTTCGATTGGAGGCATGTCACCGAAGTTCCAGTGGTGGGCGCGTACTCCATTCTGGACGGCAAAGAGGAAGGCACCGTCAGCGTGATGGTTCGGTTCGTAGATGATCGACAGGTGGGACGGTCCCTGGTCGGTTCCTCGCAGGTCTGATCCGTGGCATTCGGCGCAGTGGGCTGCGTAGAGCTCTGCGCCCGCCTCGACCGCCTCAAGGTCTTGGGGCTCGATGGCTACTTCGGAGCCGATCACGCATCCAGCCAGCAGGATCAGAGGTGCCACCACGACGACATAGGGGATTCGCTTCACTCCCTGTCCCTCAGGTCAAGCCGGCGAAGGAATTGGGCGTTGACGGCGACGACCACGGTGGAGGCGCTCATCAAGGCCGCCGCCGCGGCCGGGGCCAGAACGATTCCGGCCCAGGTCAGCGATCCGGCGGCCAAAGGTATGGCGACAACGTTGTAGCGCGTGGCCCAGACCAGGTTCTGAATCATTTTGCGATACCCGGCCTGGGAGAGTCGCCGGATTGCGACGACGCCCCGGGGGTCGTCGGAGCGACAACGTCGAAGAAGAGGCCGGCGGCGGGCTGAGGATGATCATCTTGGTCAACGGCTAGCTGCTGACGTCCTCCTAACCCACCGCTCTCCGCTCGCGAGCAAAAAACTTTCGCTGATTCGAAGCCCGATCGGAAGGTCCGGTACGTCGAGGGACGGCCATTGAATGACCGCTTGATACGACCTGGTTGCCAGCCGGGTTCGGAAACGCCTTTGGACCAGTCCGCACGGTCGACGGCTCCGAACAGGACTTTGAAACTGCCCGAAAACTTTTGTTGCAAACCCTTTGCATGTAGCCAAGACAAGGACATAACCTCCCATGATCATCATCGCGCCCTGACAATCCCAGCGACCCCAGCCTTTGACGTCGGGCTAATCGTGGCGGCTTTCGCTTTCGGCCTCCGGCACGGTATCGACTGGGACCATATCGCCGCGATCACAGACATCACGGCCTCCCAAGATTCCCCCCGAGCCGGGGTGAAGCTCGGCACCCTTTACGTGCTCGGGCACGCAGGCGTGGTCGTCGCCCTAGGTGTGATAGCCATCCTCATTGGCGACCGTCTCCCTCCGTCGGTCGACGCGGCGATGGGCAAGGTGGTCGGAGCGACGCTTGTGGGATTGGGGGTCTACGTCGTCTATTCCCTCATCCGCCACGGGCGTGACTTCCGGATGCAGAGCCGGTGGATGCTGGCGCTCCGAGGCGTCCGAGCGGCTCACCGGTGGGTGAGGGCCCGGCTGGACTCCAACCAACCATCATCGGTGCGTCACGAGCACGCCCATCTAGCTGCCGCTGAATATCACCATGAAGGCGAGGACGAACAAGTCACGCATTTTGGAACTGGTCGATTCCGTGGCCCCACCCACGCCCATTCCCACTACCACTTTGACCCCGCCGATCCGCTGGCGTCCTATGGCACGAAGACGGTGGGACTGCTCAACCCGATGATCGCTGCCGGGGCGATGGCCTTTTCCAGCGTATCGGTCGTGGCCAACAGCCTCCGACTTCGACGGTTCGGCGCCTGACCCCTTTGGCGGAGGGGTTAGGAGGCCTGGCAAGCGCTCGGGACATCGGGAAGGCCGCGGCCGGGTCCGGCGCCACGAGCAAATGGCTCCCCAAGTATCGAACGGAGCGAATCCTCGGTGGCCTGATCCTCGCCGAGGTACAGAACCAGCATGGGCCCCCGCTGCCAGAACCGGGGCGTACCCGCCCACTCGACGATGGCGGTTCCGAGGTTCGAAGGGTCGTTCGGGTCTATGCGAGCTGCGGCCGCCGAAGCCAAATCTTCCGAGCCGAACAGATAGACCCGAACCTCCTCCGCATTGACGCACAAGATCCGTCCGTTGCCGCCAAGCGGGTCCGTGCCGAAGGTGCCCACTTCCTCGACGGTTGACTCACCTTGCTCCAATTCAGCGACTAGCCGCATGGGATCCTGCTCAGAGGAATCGTCTACACCGGTGGTTGTGTTGCTCGAGCCGCCACAAGCAGCGAGGAGGACAGTCAATATGAAAGCAAAGAAGGTTCTCATAGGGCTTCGACGGCCCCTGGTCGTGAAACAGTTCCGTCCTAAGGGGACGTCCTCGCCAAAGCAGACCCCGGCGATGCGCGGGCCACGTGCCGTGGGAAAGCGGGAGGGGCCATCCGGGCTCCGCGCTGCCGCCTGGTTTCAGCACGTTTTCCGCCTCGAATGGGTTGCCGACTTCGGTTCCATCATCACCCCGAGGCGACCCGATTGGAGTGATATCCCGCCCCACGACTTTGCCGGTTAGTGAGTTTGTCAAGCCTGCCCGTGTCGGTCCCATGGTGGTGCAATCGGGCCTCTCTGAGTACCTCGCTGGAGCGTGGGCCGACCGGAACTCGCCCGGAGTGTTGCCGCTCACTACCTATTCTGTTGCGTCGGGCCGTTGCGACTTCTCCGGCTACCCAGGGTCGGAGAGTTCACCGGATCAACCCACCACCCCACGATTAGAGGAGCGTGTCAGCATGGCCGATAAGGTGAAAGATCCCGTCTGCGGCATGGAGATCCGCCCGGAGGACGCAGCGGCGACCGAAGAGCACGAGGGGCGCACGTTCTATTTCTGCAGCCACGGCTGCCACGAAACGTTTGTCAAGGACCCTCACAAGTATGGTCATCCCAGTGAGGAACCCGGCGGTCACGCCCACCACTGACGCTCAACGGATTGCCCCAGGGCGCTGTTTGACGCAGTGGACCCAGACCCGCGAACCGATCGGGTATACGGCTGGCGCGACGACACGGACCCCAGGCCAGCGGTCTGAGCGCAATTGAGCTTGGCAGCGCATCCAAACAAGAACTCGAATTGGGCCCATCCGGCGCGGTGTGGGAGGCGTTCGGCCCTGGTCAGCGCGACAACTTCTTAGGAGTGTTGCTACAGCAGGAAACAATTACAAAGAGACCCCCGCCTTGAGCGTCGGCCCCGCCTTCGAACCTTACGCCATCAGCGTTGGAGTGACGCCTGGCGCACTCGCAAAGAATGCTGGCTTTGCCACCCGTTTGTGGCAGGCTCTCGCCGCAGCATGGGGCTGTTTCACCGGCATCCTCCCGCATGTACTCCATCATGTCGGCCCGCTCGCCGGGGCGGCGGTGCTTGCCGGAGCCGGAGGCCGGGTCCTGTTCTTTCTCTTGGGCTTGGTCGCCTTTGTGCCCATGTTGCGTCGCATCTATCGGCGTTTCCGATCCTGGGTCGCACCGGCGGTGGCAGTGGCCGTGTTCGTGTTGATGTTCTCGCTGTCCTCATTCGTGATCGGACCACTCATCACGGGCGATAACGAACTAGTCGCGCCGCCGCCTCCCACAACCCAAACCTCTGTCGACCCCCACGGCCACTAGAAGCACACAAGGTCGGGCTGCTCTTTGACGACGTGAGACCAATCCGCATCGCAAGGTCCCCTCAGCGTGAAGGCTCCATGGGACGTTCGTGATGTCGGATCGGCGTCGTGGCCGCCATCCTTCCCGGTCCCCGAACACGTCGTCGGCGATAACTGTGGCGACGTCGCATGCTATGACCGCAAGCGGTTCATCGCTGCTTGTGCCATGCTTGCCCGCGGATAGTGCTCCCAGCGATGCATGAGGTAGTCGGAGATGAACCCGCACACCGATCACCCCAACAACCAGGCGACCGTGGTTCTAGAGGTGAGGGGTCTGCACTGGGCCACCCAGAAGTCGGTGGTGGAGGCTGTGCTCGGCAGGCGGACCGGGGTGTTAGCTGTTGATGCCAATCCGGTGGCGCAGACCGCCACCGTGACCTTCGATACCGGGCGTACCTCGGTGACGAAACTCAAGAGGTGGGTGGAAGAGTGCGGCTACCACTGCGCCGGGCAATCGGTGCCGGGCCACATCTGCGATCCGCTGGCCGAGCCGGCCCCGGCCGAATCCCATAATCATGCCCCTCGCGCTCCCTCCCCTACGACGAAGCCGGTTCCGGCCGCCCAGCAGGATCATGCCGACCACGCCGCGGCTGGCTCTGGTGCCGCCACAGGGCCTGCCGCCGCCGATCATTCGGCCCATGAGGAGGGGGCTCGTTCCCCGCACGCGGTGATGGGACATGGCGGTCATGGGGGTATGTCGATGGCGGCGATGGTGGCCGACATGCGCAACCGCTTTCTGGTGGCAGTGCTCTTCTCGGTTCCGATTCTGCTCTGGTCGCCGATCGGTCGTGAGGTAATAGGTTTTGACGTGGAGGCCCCCTTCGGTCTGCGCGACGACGTGTTCCAGTTGCTGTTGAGCCTCCCGGTCATCTTCTACTCGGGCTGGATCTTTTTCGACGGAGCGGTGCGGGCGTTGCGGGCCCGCACCCTCGACATGATGGTGCTGGTGGCGGTGGCGATCGGCGCCGGTTGGGTCTATTCGCTGGTCGTGACCTTCACCGGTGGTGGTGAGGTGTTTTACGAGGCTGCCACCGTGCTGGCAGCATTCGTGCTGTTGGGTCATTGGTTCGAGATGCGAGCCCGGGGTGGAGCCAACGAGGCGATCAGGACTCTCCTCGATCTGGCCCCGTCCATGGCGGTAGTGCTGCGGGACGGTCAAACGGTCGAGGTTCGAACCGCCGAAGTCTTGGTGGGCGATCTGGTTTTGGTCCGTCCGGGGGCCAAGGTGCCGGTCGACGGTGTGGTCGAAGAGGGCGAGAGCGAAGTTGACGAATCGACGGTCACCGGGGAAAGCCTCCCCGTCCCCAAGAGCCCGGGCTCGCAGGTGATCGGGGCCACCATCAACATCAACGGCACCCTGCGGGTTCGAACCACCAAGGTGGGGGCGGACACCGCCCTGGCCCAGATAGTCAAGCTGGTCCAGGAGGCGCAGAACTCGAAGGCACCCGGCCAGCGACTAGCCGACCGGGCCGCTTTCTGGCTGGTGTTGGTCGCCCTGATCGGTGGAGGCGCCACCTTCCTAGTCTGGATCCTGGCGGGCCGAACGGTGCCCGAAGCGATCCTGTTCGCCATCACGGTGGTAGTCATCACCTGCCCCGACGCTCTGGGCCTGGCCACCCCCACGGCCATCATGGTCGGCACCGGCCTCGGGGCCAAGCGAGGGGTGTTATTCAAGAACGCCACCGCCATAGAAACCGCCGCCCGCATCGAAGTGGTGGTGATGGATAAAACCGGCACCCTCACCAAGGGCGAGCCCGAGGTCACCGACGCCATCGTCGAGGGGCTCCCAGAAGAAGAAATGCTGAGGCTGGCGGCCGCGCTCGAGCGGGAGTCGGAACATCCGCTGGCAGAGGCGATCGTTCGACATGCTGACGAAAAGAAGATTCCGGCGGTACGGGCCGAACAATTCGAGAACGTGCCAGGTCACGGGACCATCGCCCAGGTCGAGGGGCGTCGGGTCGCGGTCGGCAACCTACGTCTGATGGAGCGAGAGAAAGTCGAGATGTCTGGGCTGGGCGAGCGCCGTCAAGGACTGGCGTCGAGCGGGCGGACCGCGGTAGTTGTAGCAGTCGACGGCCGAGCTGTCGGCCTGATCGGCCTCGCCGACGCCGCCCGCCCGACTGCGGTTGCAGCCGTCCGATCGCTGCACGACGAAGGTATCAAGGTGGTGATGCTGACCGGGGACAACCAGGCCACCGCCGAGCGGATCGCCGCCGAACTTGGCATCGACACGGTTATCGCCGAAGTGCTGCCAGGGGACAAGGCAGCCAAAGTGGCCGAACTCCAGGCCGGCGGCAAGCGGGTGGCGATGGTCGGCGACGGCGTCAACGACGCCCCTGCCCTCGCCCAAGCCGACCTGGGCATCGCCATCGGGGCTGGCACCGACGTAGCCATCGAAACCGCCGACGTGGTCCTTATGCGCTCCGACCCACTAGACGTCCCCGTAGCCCTCGCCATCGGCAAGGGCACCCTCCGCAAGATGCGCCAAAACCTCGGCTGGGCGATCGGGTATAACGCCATCGCCCTCCCGATCGCCGCAGGTGTCTTCGAACCCAGCCTGGGGTTGGTGCTCCGACCCGAAATCGCCGCCCTCTCGATGTCGGGCTCCAGCTTCCTAGTAGCTGTCAACGCACTGCTCCTCAAACGTCTACGGCTCCCAGAGAGCGCGCTACCGAGCGATGAGCGCCCGCCGAGCGGCTCGATCCCCCGAACTGGCTACCACCCCTCAACAGCAGCGTCGAGTTCCTAGTCGACGGATCGTCGGACCGCCGCACATCCGGCAGGCAGTCTCGATGCACCCAGCCGCTGCTGCCCTAGCTGAACCCTGCAGGCCGCTCGTGACAAGGCAGGTGCCTCCCGAGGTATCAAGGACCTTTCCACCACCTCGGCGTTCGCTTCGCTTGAGACTCCGATGAGGTTTCAAGGTTGGTCTCTATTTCATCATGCCATTCCTGGCGATTCCATTCCCGCGTCCTGGTCATCCAGACAGGGGCGAGCAAGTAGGGTGCTCGACAAGTCAGCCAGGGGGCCGCAACCCAGCCAGAGTGACCGTGACGAGCCGGCGGACCGCGGCTTTGGACGGCAGGCTGCTGGCTGCTGTGAGGGCGTGGAGGCAGTAGCTCGCAAGCTCGTCGGGCGCGACATCATCCCGAAGGTCGCCGGTCGCTGCGGCCTCGATCAGGAGGTCGCGGATCATGTGGCGAAGCTGCTGTTGGGCACGGGCGACCTGTTGGTCTCGATGCAAGAACGCCGCGAGTTCGGTGTTGTGGTGTCCGTGGGACTCGTGGGAGATGAAGGCGTAGGCCTCGAGCACAGCTTCGAGACGCTCGCCAGCGTCGCCGGCCTGATCTCGGACGTCAGCGAGATATTCGAGGTGGCCGGTGATCTGTCGTTGGTGCCAGGCGTCCAGGATCGCTTCGACGTCTGGGAAGTACTTGTACAGGGTCGCTCGTCCGATGCCGGTCTCCTCGGCGATCTGCGACATCGTCACCGACCGCAGCCCCTGCTCGGCCACTAACGCCGCAGTGGCGTCCATGGTCGCGCCGCGCACCGCGTGGCGGTGGGCCGCGATCGTCTCGTTCCACAGCTTCGGCACCACTCCCAGTATACATGACGACAAATGTCGAGACACTGTAGCTTGACAACGACACGCTGTCTCGTAAACTGACGCCGTTATGAAGTCCGGACAACAACACCCGACAGAGGAGACGCACATGGCTGACCCGACTTCCTACCCCGACACCGGCGACGACACCGGCGTGGGGTCCGACGACGAATCGAATACCAACACACCACGCTGGGTGAAGGTTTTTGGGATCATCGCCCTCGTTGCGGTCCTGCTGTTTGCCGTCTTGCAATTCACCGGCAATGAGCACGGCCCTAGTCGTCACATGCCCGCGAGCGTCACAGAACAGAGCGGGCAACAACCATGACCATGACACCCCGCCTCCGCAAGTTCGGGTTCACCGCTTCGCCCGTGTTCGCACTCACCGTGCTGGTCACCCTTGGGGCATTTGGGTTCATCGGTGTGGTGCTTGTCCAGCCCAATTTGATCGCTGGGCTACTCGGGCAGGAAACCGCCGGCCACATCAGCGGCCACTTCAGATCCCTCGACCATCGCGTCCACGACCTCACGTTCGGGTTCCTCGTCGGGACGGCCGCAGTGGGGATGCTCGCCCAGCTCTGGATCCCATCGAAAAACGTCGCCGGTCAGGTGATGGCGCTGGTTACCTGGGTGGGGCTGATATTGGGTTTTGTCCTCACAGAAACCTGGACATTCGCGCCCGCTCCGATTCTCGGCGCCTTAACGCTCATTGCAACAATTCTTCACCCGGCCGGGCGTCGCTTCTTCCGTTCCTTCAGCGCCTCGCGAGTGAACCGGGTGATGCTCGCGCTGGTCATCATCGCCGCCGTGCCGCTGGTGGCATTCGCCTCCAACAACATCGAACTGCAAAGGGCGCTCACCGACGACCATGCCACCCTCGGCCACTACGGATTCCTCGCCGCCTTCAGCTTCACCGTCATCGGGGTGGGCCTCTTGGCGAGCCTGCGGCCCGACGGCTGGAGGCTCACAGCATGGGTCGCCGGCCTCCTCCCAGCCCTCCTCGGGCTCGCCTCGGTGGTGTACCCGGACGTCAACTCAAGTCTCGGCCCCGTCTGGGCACTCGCGGCCATTACCTGGGGCGTCGGGTTCGTCGCGGCGGCTGAACTCACCCAGAACGCGGAGGGCCCGACCCTGCTCGGTGCAAGGGGCGCGGTATCGAAATCGGAACGGGGTTGAGGAGCTGGGGAACGGGACGTTCGACTGATCCTCGTGGCGCTCTCACAATGCGGAGGGGCATGCGACGGTTCACCCGATTGACCAACGGTTTTTCCAAGAAGGGTCGAGAACCTGGCCCATGCTGTCAGCCTTATCTACATGTACTACAACTTCGCCCGACCCCATAAGAGCTTGGGAAGGGTGTCACCCCGGCGATTGCCGCGGGGAAGGCCGCGCATCCCTGGAAGGTCTGGGATATCGCGGCCCTCCTCGACCGAGAGGGTTTACTTGCAGCCGCAAGTGGGGCAGGGCGTAGCCCCACAAGGGCAACCGCAACACGGGCATGGTCCTTTAGTCATTAGTTTCACCTCCTCCGGTACGGATGAATTGAACGTCGCACGGCCATGGTTGACCCTCGCCAACCTTGCCTGAGGGCAGCGTTTCCGAGAGGCGCGCCATCTCTCCCCGTAGCCTTTTCAGGTTCGCGAGCTGGGCATCGAGATCGGCGAGGCGCTTCTTGACCAACTCGGCGGTATGCCCGCAGGGACATACCCCTCTGTCGCGGATAGCGAGAAGCTCCCGGATATCGCGAAGTTTCAGCCCGAAGCGCTGCGCTCCGCGGATAAATCGGAGGCGTTCGACATCCTCCTCGCCGTAAGCGCGGTACCCGTTGGGGCTGCGGTCGGGTGAGGGCAGCAGACCGACCCGTTCGTAATAGCGGATCGTGTCGGGCCGGACTCCGACTTCCGACGCTACCTGGGAGATAGTTGCGACCATCGGAGCAGCGTAAACCATGGACCATGGTCCAATGTCAAGTCATTCTCGGTCGAGCATGCGAGGATTCAAACTGACCCACTCGGATAACGCGGCTGCCGCGAAAACCTGTAGCTTTCCGCGGTCGGTCCTGCGAGCCGCATGGGGATACGGTCCCAGCTGTTCGGCAACGAGGTCGGCCGAACAGGCGAAACGTCGCACGCACGGCACCGTAAGTAGTCGGGCATGGGATCTTCGTGACAACCACGAGCAGTCGATATGAGCCCGTATGCGCTCGTTGGAGCAATGACCCCGAACGGCACCTCTGGAGCGGTGTGCCTTCCAACGGCCCTTGGCGGGCGTCGGCCGCCCCCGACCACGCCGCCAAAACGACCGCAAATGCTGGCTAAGAGGAGCACCCGGAATCGCCAAGGTGACGATGACAAACTTCGCCGGATCAATCGCCAGAACGCGAGCCGCTTGCACAGGCTCGTCGCGACCGAGGTCGGCCAACCGCTCGTCCAGCAGGGCAGCCCGCCGCAGGGAAGATCGGATAGCCTCCGGCCACCAGGCCGGACAGTCACGAGGCGGAGTCAACACCTTGTAGTAGGCCGTGCAGGTGCCTCCGTCGGAATCCTCCCAGTGCAGCTCGAATTGTGTCGATGCCGCACGGACTTTTCGACTTCCGATGTGCAGACGAGCGCTGGGACCCATGCAACCCAGCCTGGGCCGCGGCGATCGGCCGCCTGACCGTTATATTCGGCTTTGGTCAGATTCTCGGACCTGTGATCGCTGGGCTCTTCGGCGATTCCCGGTCGGGCCTCCGCGCCGGCCTTGCCTTCTCCGCAATCACCCTCGCTGCGGGCACGCTCGTGGCGCTGTCGATCAGACCGCTACCGCCGACCGCCGCCAATGCCTAGCTCCTCGAAAGGAGTACGGTCGCGAGATGAAGACTGAGACGAACAGCACCGCGCGTCTGCATGTTGAGCCAAGCCCAAAGCGGGTCCGAACCTATCTCGGCGGCGACCTGGTAGCCGACACCACTCAGGCGCGGCTCGTGTGGGAAGTGCCCTACTACCCCGCCTATTACGTGCCATCAGAAGACGTCAAGGTGGACTTGGTTCCAACCTCGAAGGTGACCCAATCACCCAGCCGAGGAGATGCCCGGCACTACACGATCAAAGCCGGTGGCAAAGAAGCCCCCGACGCTGCGTGGCGGTACGTCGATTCCCCGATCGAGGAACTGCGCAACCTGATCCGCATCGATTGGAACGCGATGGACGGCTGGTTTGAGGAAGACGAGGAGGTCTTCACCCATCCCCGGGACCCCTACAAGCGGGTCGACGTGCTGCCCACATCTCGTCACGTGCGAGTCGAGGTCGATGGAGTCGTCCTTGCCGAGTCCTCGACCGCGCACATTCTCTTTGAGACCAGCCTCCCTCCGCGCTGGTACATACCCAAGGTCGACGTCCGGATGGACCTGCTCGTTCCAACCGAGAAGGTGAGTCACTGTCCCTACAAGGGACAGGCGCAGTACTGGTCGGTCCAAGTCGGTGACAGCCTCATCCCTGACCTGGCGTGGTCATATCGAGCTCCGTTTCCGGAGAGCATCAAGGTCGCCGGGTTGGTCTGTTTCTACAACGAAGCGGTCGACCTTTTCATCGACGGTGAACTCCAGCAACGGCCCGAGACGCCGTTCAGCAAGCAGAAGAGATAGACCCGTCCGTCATCGACACATTGTCGTAACAACGGCTCCTATCGGTTCAAGGAATTTTGCAAAGTGCAGTCGACCGCAACGACAAGCGCGGCACAGACCTGCTGCATCCGCTGATCACTCAGCCGGCCAAGACGATCGGTCAAAGTGCCTAGGGAGACACTTTCGACTGAGTCAAGGTTTACGGCTGAGCGCTTAGGGACCGGGTCTTCGCCAGATTCGAGGATTACCTCGCTCGGCAAGCCTCTGACGCTCGTCGTGCAGGGAGCGACCAGCGCTCGACGGAGCCTCGGAATGGCGGCATCGCGAGACAGCACCACGACAGGTCGGCGACCGATCTCGGGAAGTTCGCACCACCAAACCTCGCCCCTAGTTGGAAGGCCATTCACGAGGAACCGGCGGCCTCCCGGAATGACGCCAGGTCGCCCCATTCGTCCGGCTCACTAATTGGATGCAAGTCATACGCTGCATAGGAGGCATCGATCTCGGCAGACCTGTGTCTGGCGAGCAGGGCAGCCAGCGCTTCATCAAACAGCGCGGCGTCGTTCAGTCCAGTCCGAAGCTCTCGAGCGTTCTCTAATAGTCGCTCATCGACTGTCGTGCTCACCCTTATTCTCATGCCACGATTATGCCATGAATATGCTTCGGCGTGAAGAGACCTGCGAGCGGCACTCACCCAAGGACTTGTAGGTTGCGATCATCAAGGCAGTTACCAAGAGCCCGGCATTGCGAGCCTTCTGGAGGTTTCACCGCTATTTGCTGCGCCTCACCAGGGGGCGTTGGTTCAACCGGATAGGACCGGGTCGGCAACTTCTACTTACCACCCGCGGACGCAAGACCGGACAACCAAGATCGGTGGGCCTGAGCTACATGGTTGACGGTGACCGCTGGATCGTGGTCGGATCGAATGCCGGCGAAGACCAGCATCCAGCCTGGTGGCTGAATCTTCTCTCTGAGCCAACGGCGACCATCGTCGTCAGCGGTGCATCGCTTCCGGTAACAGCGCACGAGCTGGAAGAGCCCGAACGCGCCGAGGTCTTCTCCCGTTTCGTCTCCGAGGTCGGCGAGAGCTATCTCGAGTATCAGCAGCGGACCACTCGCCGGCTGCCGGTCGTAGCGCTAACTAGGACAACGATGTGACGATCGAACTTGCGGCCGAAGTCTTAGCCGCACACCTACCAATCCTCGCCTTTACCGGTGCCGGCGTCTCGACGGAGTCGGGTGTGCCCGACTTCAGAGGTCCGAACGGTCTGTGGACCAAGATGGACCCGGACGATTTCACCATCCAGCGATATCTGTCTGATCCCGAGCGCCGCCAGCGAGGATGGAAACTCCATGCCGAGGGTCAACTCTGGGGAGCCCGGGCGCCACTCGAACCCAACCGGGCCCACCTGGCACTGGCCGATCTCTACCGCGCCGGGAAACTCAGTGGGTGCGTGACCCAGAACGTCGATGGCCTCCACTTGATGGGCGGATTGCCCGAAGAGGTCGTGGCCGAAGTCCACGGCCACGTCCGTACCGTCCGCTGCCTCAACTGCCAGACCACATGGCCGACCGAGACAATCCTGGTCCGAGTCGACCAGGGCGAGGTCGAACCCCGCTGTAAGGAATGTGGGGGAATCATCAAGACGACGACGGTGATGTTCGGTGAGCATCTGTTTCCGGAAACAATGGAAAAGGCCTGGGAGCTAGCCGATCAATCGCACGCCGTCCTGGCGATCGGGACGACCCTCGGGGTGTGGCCCGCAGCCGAGATACCGTGGGCGATGGTGCAGGCCGGAAAGCCGCTCGTGATCATCAACCAGGGCGAAACCGAGATGGACCGGTTGGCAAGTGTGCGCCTTGACGGCGGCGCGGGTGAGACTATGGCCGAACTCGCCGCCCGCTTAATTCCCTGACATTGCAGCGCTTCAGCTCATAACGTTTGCACCCTATGGCCGACCAGCTCCGCCCGATAACACCGTCTGACCTTCCAGAGCTGTTTGACCTCCAGCGGCGGGTCGAAGTTCACGACAACCTGCCGGTTGTCACGCCCTGGGACGAGTTCGAGGACTTAAAGAACGACCCGTCGATCAATCTCGCCACAAACTCCGTGATGGTGATGCGAGATGGCAAAGCCATCGGCTACGGCTTGACCTGGGATCGACTGGCGAACGACGCCGATCATGCGCGGGCTTTCGCGCTCGGCACAGTCGACCCGCTCTTTCGGCGCCAAGGGGTCGGAAGTCAGATCCTCACCTGGACGATCGAACGCGGTAAGAAATCGCTCGCGACTGCCCCCGCTCTCCAAGAACGATTCATCCGCACCCATGTGTACGACTTTGAAAGCGAAGCTATCGCCCTCTTCGAGCGGCACGGCTTGAAGCCGATTCGATACTTCGCCGAGCTCATTCGCTCCTTGCCAGAGCAAATCACGACACCGATACCCGCGGGAATCAAGATCGTCGGCTGGGACGAAAACCGCTCTGAAGAAGTGCGACAAGTCATGAACTTGGCTTTTCGGGATCACTGGGGCAGCACGCCGCTCGACGAAGCGAACTGGGAGCACCGGCTGAAGAGACCCGGCAGACGGCTTGACGCCAGCTACCTCGCCCTAGCCGACGGTCAAGTGGTCGGTGCCTCTCTCAACGAGCACTACCCGAGCGACACGGAACTGACCGGGCGGCTCGACGGTTGGATCGGCCAGCTAGGGACCCATCCCGGCTTTCGCAAGCGAGGCATTGCCTCGGCCCTAATCGAAATCTCCTGCGAGCACTTTCGCCAGCTCGGTTGGAACCACGCCATGATCGGAGTCGATAGCGAGAACCCCACCGGGGCTTACGGCCTGTATCAACAGCTTGGATTTCAGCCGCTTTATCGACAGATCCAGCACCAGCTTCAGGTCTGAAAAGCACCCCGTCGACGGCGCGACCGAGCGATCAGCCCGACTACGACGCCAGCCACCAGAAGCACGGCTCCAACCCCCCAAAACCACGACGGTCCGGCGGAGAGGACAAGGAAGTTGCGTTCGGCGGGCACACAGATTCGTTGACTCGCCTGATCGGAGGTTTCGGGGTTCCTAGCGCAATACTCCAGCTCGTAGGTTCCTCCTGGCAGGTCGGGCACCATGAAGCTGGCGACGAAGCCACCTGACGCGTCTGCGACCACACCGGTAAACAGAACGACTCGGGTTGAAGGTCGCCTCGGGTCTACCTCAAGCAACAGCTCTGCCACGGCAGGGGTGTTCGCCGGACAGCAGGTCAGCAATCCTGATCCCTCGACTTGAACAACTTCGCCTGGTTCACCCTCCCAAGCGCCGAGTTGGAAGCCGAAGCCACCGAGGGCGGGCGTTGCGACACAGAGGATCAATAAGGTCAACCCCACCTGGCTTACTCGGGTCACGCCTCTGATCATTCCCGCGCCCAGGTTACGGGTCAAAGCTCCGATCTGAAAAGAGCCCAGGCCGGGTAGCCTCCGAGCACGGAGGTCAACTAAATGGGTTACAAGCCGCCACTCGAAGACATCGAGTTCACCCTCGCCAACATCGCTGACCTCGAATCGATCTCGAAGCTGAATGGGTTCCAGCACGCCGACCTGGCCACCGTCAGCGGGGTTCTCGAAGAAGCTGGCCGTTTCTTCTCCGAGGTGATTGCACCGCTCAATCGGATCGGCGACCAGCAGGGGAGCAAGCTTCAACCCGACGGCACCGTCAAGACGCCCGAAGGTTTCAAAGCCGCTTACGCCAAGTTCGTCGAGGCTGGATGGGGTGGCGTGCACATCCCCGAACAATGGGGCGGCGGCGGCATGCCCTACACGGTCGGCGTGGTCGTCCAAGAAATGTTCAAGTCGGCCAACATGGCGTTCTCGCTCTGCCCGCTATTGACCCAGGCCTCGATCGAGGCGTTGATGAGCCACGGGTCCCCCGAGCAGCAGGCGCAGTATCTCGAGAAGCTCGTCACCGGTGAGTGGAGCGGCACGATGTGTCTCACCGAGTCGCAGGCTGGCTCCGATGTCGGTGCTCTCTCGACCAGGGCGGAACCCCAGAAGGACGGCACCTATCGCCTCTTCGGCCAGAAGATCTTCATCACCTGGGGCGAGCACGATATGTCCCAGAACATCATCCATCTCGTACTCGCCCGCACGCCTGGGGCCGCGCCGGGGACGAAGGGAATCTCGCTGTTTCTCGTCCCCAAGCTCATCCCCGACGCCGAGGGCAAACCGGGAGAAGCCAATGATCTGAATGTGGTCTCGATCGAGCACAAGATGGGGATTCATGCCTCTCCTACCTGTGTGCTGTCCTTCGGCGACAAGGGTGAGGGGGCAGTCGGCCATCTCATCGGCGAAGAGCAATCGGGGATGCGGTACATGTTCACAATGATGAATACGGCTCGAGTTGGGGTGGGGGTTGAGGGTTTGTCGATCTCCGAGGCCGCCTATCAGAAGGCGCTGGAGTTCGCTCAGGTTCGCAAGCAAGGCCGAGACCTAGGTTCGACCGAGGACGTGGTGATCTTTGAGCACCCCGATGTGAGGCGGATGTTGTTGACAATGCGCGCCTACAAGGAAGCGATCAGGGGATTGCTCTATTTCAACGCTCGGCAGGTCGACCTGGAGCGCCACTCTGAGACATCGGAGGAGAGGGAGCGAGCGGCCGAAATCGTCGCCTTGTTCACCCCAATCTCCAAAGCGTGGTCGACCGATGTGGGTGTCGAGATGGCTTCGCTGGGGATCCAGGTGCACGGAGGAATGGGCTTCATCGAAGAGACCGGCGCCGCCCAGTTCTACCGCGATATCCGCATCGCCCCGATCTATGAAGGGACAAACGGGATCCAATCGATCGATCTGGTGACCCGCAAGCTCGGGATGCGCCAGGGCGGAGTGGTGCGGGATTTGTTCGATCGAATCGAGGCCGACGCGGTTGCTGCCGGAGAGGAGCTCGCCGAGATCGGCGCCCCGCTGCTGACGGCCGTGTCCGGACTCCGCGAGGCCACCGACCATATTCTTGCGGCCAGCGATCCCAATGAATCCCTCGCCGGCGCCACGCCTTACCTCGAGATGTTCGGTTTGGTCATCGGTGGCTGGGTCCACCTCCAATCGGCCGTCGCCGCCCAGACCACGTTGAAGAACGGCGACGACGCCTTTCTAAGCGGCCGGGTTGGTCTAGCTCGGTTCTACAACACTCAAATTCTCCCGCAGGCTTTGGGGCTCCTGTCCGCGGTCACCGCACCAAGCACACAACTCGACGGCGCCTTTCTTTAGGGATGGACCTGGCCGGGAAGGTGGCGGTGGTCACCGGCGGCGCCAGCGGCATCGGGGCAGCGCTGGCAAAGGCGTTTGCCGCTCAAGGAGCGCAGGTAGCGGTCGCCGACCTCAACCGACCAGGTGCCGAAGAAGTGGCCGCGGCCGTTGGAGGAATCGCATTTGAAACCGACGTCTCGCAGGAAACGAGCAACGCCGCGCTGATCGACACAGTCGAAGGAGTTCTCGGACCTGTCGATCTTTTCTGCGCCAACGCCGGTATCGCCTTCGCCGGATCGGAGCAGAGTCCGGACGAGGATTGGGATCGGATGTGGCGAGTCAACTTTCTCTCGCATGTCTATGCCGCGCGTTATCTCATCCCGCGATGGACCGAGCGCGGCGGCGGCTACTTCCTCGCCACTGCCTCCGCGGCCGGACTGCTGACAAATCTCGGCGCTGCCCAGTACGCGGTCACCAAACACGCGGTGGTCGCGTTTGCCGAGTGGCTGTCGATTACTTATGCGGACGACGGGATCAGGGTTTCCTGTCTTTGCCCGCAAGGCGTTTTGACCCCGATCCTGGAGAACGCCGGCGAAGTGATCGAATTCCTGCGCACCACCGCGATCACCCCCGAGCAGGTGGCCGCGGACGTCGTCTCCGCGATCGCCGAAGAGCAGTTTCTAATCCTGCCTCATCCTGAAGTCGCCCGCTACGAACAGCGCCGGGCTTCCGATCGAGAAGGCTGGCTGGAAGGTATGCGACAACTCGGACGTAACCTGAAGGGGTGAACAAGCGACGGGTTGCCGTCACCGGGCTCGGCATTGTCTGCGGACCGGGGATCGGGACCGATGATTTCTGGGCGGGGCTCAAGATGCCCCCCATCGCTGGCGAGCACCACGAGATCGAGAACTGGGACGCCGAGAAATGGATGCCCAAAAAGGAAGCGCGGCGCGTCGACCGGTTCGCGCAGATGGCCTTGGTGGCAGCCGAGGAGGCGCTTGCCCAAGCCGGTGAGCTCACCGCCACCCAGGATCGGGTTGCGGTCCCGGTCGCCAGTGGCATCGGTGGGCTGGAAGCACTCGAAGAGCTGGTCGAGGTCGCCTACTCGCAGGAGCGGCGGCCGTCGCCGCTTTTGGTCCCGATGATGATGTGCAATGCCGCCGCGGCCGCAATCTCGATCAAGCATGGCTTCGGAGGACCCATCACTACTCAGGTCGTGGCCTGCGCCGCCGGGGGCCAGGCGATTATCGACGGGATGCGGGCGATTCAATGGGGGTACGCCGATGTCGCTATCGCCGGCGGAGCCGAGGCCGCGATCCGAACGCCGTCGATTGCTGGATTTGTCTCGGCGCGGGCAATGTCGCCGACCTTGACCGCTCGTCCATTTTCAGCCGATCGAGATGGCATGGTGCTGGGGGAGGGCGCGGCAATCCTGGTCTTGGAGGAATGGGAAATGGCCCTGGCGCGCGGCGCCACCATCCTCGCCGAGATGACCGGTGGAGCGGCGACCGGCGATGCCCACCATCTCACCGCTCCCCATCCCGCTGGCGTCGGAGCGGAACGAGCGGTGCGTCTGGCTATTGCGGACGCCGGCCTCGAGCCCGGTGACATTGGCTATGTCAACGCCCACGGCACCGGGACTGAGCTCAACGACCGCACCGAGGGCGCGGTCATCGGCCGGGTGTTCATCGAGCAGCCTCCGGTTTCCTCGATCAAAGGCGCGACCGGCCATGCCCTCGGGGCAAGCGGTGCGATCGAGGCCGTGACTGCGGTGCTGGCGATTCGAAAGCGAGAGCTCCCGCCCAACCTCGGCTTGACCACCCAGGACCCCGAGATCCCTCTCACCGACATCGTCCTCGAGCCGAGACCCTTCACCCCCGCTCCGGTGGTGTCGAACTCATTTGGGTTTGGCGGGCACAACACCGTGCTCGTCGTATCGCCCCCGCCCTCCTAGTCTGATCTCGAACACACGGGAGCCTTTTGGGCTGAGAGGGAGATCGCGGATCTCCGACCGTAGGAACCTGATCCGGGTAATGCCGGCGTAGGAAAGGATTGCGATGAGGCGTTTCGCCGTTTTGGTGGTCATTCTTTTTTCGGGCTTGGCATGCGCCGATCAGCCCGCCGAGCCCGTCACTCTCACCCTGATGGGCCATGACTCGTTCGCCGACGCAGTGGACGAAACAACTTTCGCCGCCTTCACCTCAGCCACCGGCATAAGTGTCGAGGTTTTGGCAGCAGGCGACGCCGGCGCCATGGTCAACCAGGCAATCCTCACCAAGGACAACCCCCTCGCCGACGTCCTCTTCGGTATCGACGACACGTTCCTGCAAAGAGGGCTCGACGAGGACATTTTCGAATCCTTTGTGAGCGAACGTCTGGCCGACATCCGACCCGAGCTGCTTCCCGCCACCGACTTCGTGACCCCGGTCGATTTCGGCGATGTCTGTCTCAACTACGACAAGGAAGCCCTCACAACTCCGCCCGCGACTTTGGATGAGCTGCCGGAGTTTGCCGATCAGCTGGTGGTCGAAGACCCGTCTTTGTCGTCGCCGGGGCTCGCCTTCCTGCTGGTGACCATCGAGCGCTACGGCGAGGAAGGATGGCAAGACTATTGGAGAGAACTGCGCGACAACGGGGTGCTGGTCGCCGCAGGCTGGACCGAGGCGTACTACGGAGAGTTCTCAGGCGGAGCGGGTGAAGGCACCCGACCACTGGTGGTTTCTTATGCCTCGTCACCGCCCGTCGAAGTCTTGTTCTCGGACCCACCGGTCACCGAGGCACCGACCGGAGTCATCACCGACGGCTGTTATCGCCAGACCGAGTTCGCCGGCATCCTCGCCGGAACCGACCATCCAGAAGAAGCGGGCACGCTGATCGATTTCATGCTCTCGCCCGAGTTCCAGGCCACCATCCCCTTGACTTGGTTCGTGTATCCCGCCAACTCCACCGTTGAACTGCCTGAGGTCTTTGTCGAGCATTCGACGGTTCCGGACAACGCCATCACGGTGGACCCTGAGATCATCGAAGAGAACCGAGAGCGATGGCTGACCGAGTGGGCCGATCTCTTCGCCTGACCAACTGGTGGGTCTGGGTCCTGCCGGCTGCGTTCCTCGGCTACCTCTTCCTCTATCCGGTTTTCCGGATGCTCGGATACTCGTTGGAAGCGGGAGCCTTCGGGGAGCTGACGCGGCCGCGGGTTCTGAGCTCGACCTGGTTCACGATCTGGCAGGCGCTGGTGTCCACAGTTCTAACTCTCGTGGCCGCGGTTCCGTTGACCTGGGTTCTTTCCCGCTTCAACTTTGTCGGTAAGTCCCTGGTTCGGGCGCTGGTGACGATCCCCTTTGTTCTTCCCACGGTGGTCGTTGGAGCAGCATTTCTCGGCCTGATGCCGCGGGGAGTAGGAGCGATCCTCGCTGCCCATGTTTTCTTCAACATCGCGGTGGTGGTGCGAACGGTTGGCGGGGTTTGGAGCCGGATCGATCGCAAACTGGAGGATGCCGCTCGGGTGCTGGGCGCGTCGCCTTTGCGGGCTGCCTGGTCAGTGACCTTCCCTTTGCTGTGCCCGGCGTTGTTTTCGGCGGCGGCGATCGTCTTCCTGTTTTGTTTCGCCTCGTTCGGGACTGTGCTCATTCTCGGTGGTGGTCGCCTCCGTACCATCGAAGTGGAGATCTACCAACAAGCCGTCAACTTTGGTGATTTGCCGGTGGCGGCGGCGTTGGCCGTGCTGCAACTCGTGTTTGTCGTAATCGCCCTCTGGGTGTCGTCGCGCTGGCAACGACACACCAACATCGACTTCACTGCGGAGACTGCCTTGCCCAAACCGCAAGGACGACAAGGGGCAGTGGTTGCACTGATCGTCTCGTTGAGCCTGGGCCTGCTTTCGTTGCCGATCTGGGCGCTGATCCGTGCTTCCTTCGGAGGATGGTCCTTCTCCGCCCCCGGCCAAAGCCTCGATCCGCTTCGGGCTGTTGGCAACTCACTGCTCTATTCGTGCATCGCGACGGTCATTGCAACCGTTATCGGGGTGCTTGCTGCGCGCGCCATCGCCGCGAGTCGGAGTCGAACAAGCTCCCTCTTCGACACTGGCCTCATGCTCCCCCTCGGCACCTCGGCGGTCACGGTCGGGTTTGGCTTCTTGCTCGCCCTGGATTGGCCGGTCGATTTGCGCGGCACTTCGGCCCTGGTCCCCTTGGCGCATGCGCTGCTCGCAACGCCGTTCGTGGTGCGGGCGGCGCTGCCCTTGCTACGTTCGATTCGCCCCCAATTGCGGGAAGCCGCGGCCGTGCTCGGAGCGTCGCCCGCGCGGGTGTGGCGTGAGATCGATTTTCCCATCGTTGCGCGGGCGGTGATGGTGGGCGCGGGTCTAGCGGCGGTGGTTTCGCTCGGCGAGTTCGGGGCGACGTCGTTCGTGGTTCGCCCGTCGAGCGTCACCGTGCCGACCCTCATCTTCCGCTTGCTCGGGCGACCGGGAACCGCGTCATACGCGCAGGCCATGGCCCTGGCGGTGGTGCTGGCAGCGATGACTGCGGTCATCGTGCTCGTAATCGATCGCCTGCGAGGCGAGCAGGCCGGGACGTTCTGATGCTGCAAGTGGAAGAGGTCGCTGTGCGCTTCGGGGACAAGCTCGCCCTCGACCAAGCCTCACTCGAAGTGGGTTCTGGGGAGACGATCGCGCTCCTCGGCCCCAGTGGCTCAGGCAAGTCGACCTTGTTGCGAGCGATCGCCGGCTTGGAAAGGCTCGAGGGCGGTCGCATCATGTTCGAGGGCGCGGACCTGAGCAGGATTCCGACTCATTTGCGACGTTTCGGCTTGATGTTTCAGGGCTACGCGTTGTTTCCTCACCTCACGGTCGCGCAGAACATCGCCTTCGGGCTGCGGATGCACGGGCTGGATGAGAGCCGAGCCACCGAGGCACTGGCCATGGTCGGTCTTTCCGATTTGGCTTCTCGCTCGGTCGACCGACTCTCCGGAGGTGAACAACAAAGGGTCGCACTGGCGCGCACCCTGGTGACCGAACCGCGCCTGGTCATGTTGGACGAGCCGGTAGGCGCCCTTGACCGTCAGCTTCGTCGACGGCTTATCGCGGAGATGCGAGAACTGCTTGACGGGCGGTGTGTCATCTACGTGACTCACGATCACGATGAGGCTCGCTCGATCGCCGATCGCGTAGCGCTGCTGCATGAAGGTCGAGTTGTGCAGACAGGCACCTATGACGAGCTCTTGGCCGAGCCTGCGAGTCCGTGGGTGAGCGGGTTCCTGGCCGGCTAGCTAGATCGATCCCATCAACTCGGCGAAATCCGGAGGTGGCCGCGTTGGCCGCCCGTCGAGATTGGTGAAGGCGGCGCGCAGGTCGAGAGTGGCGATGCGATCGTCACCACGACGAATCTCCTGTGACCAGATGGAGCTGGCGCGCCCGATCTCGGCAACCGTGGTCGAGATGATCAGGTCCTCGTGCAGGGTCGCCGGTTCGAAGAAGCGAGCGGTGAGCTCGACCAGAACGATCTGAAAGCCGCGACGTTGCATGACATCGAGCCCCAGCCCCACCTCGGCGAGAGCCTCGACCCGGGCCGCTTCGAAGTACTGGAGATAGGAAGTGTGGTTGACGTGGTTGTATGGATCGAGCTCGTAGAAGCGCGGGCGGAGCGCGAACTGATGGGACATTGGCGGGTGCTTACTCGTGCTTCGCGATGCAAAACTCGTTGCCGTCGGGATCGGCCATCACCCGCCAGGCGAAGCCGGGAATCTCTTGATCGTCGAGGTGTGATCCACCTAGGTCGATTATCTGCTTCGTGGCTTTCTCCAGATCGCTGACACTCGTGTCGAGGTGGAGGCGGCGCCGCCCTTCGGTCGGGTTCGACACCTGCTGGAAGTTGATCGCCACCCCACCTTTGCGTTGGGGATGCAAGAAGATGAACCCGGGATACTCGTTTCGGATCTCGACACCGAGGACCTGCGACCAAAACTTGGCGAGCTTTGATGCGTCGGTGGTGTTGATCATCACCCCGTGGACTCGAACGGTGGGCTGGTCATCCATGTTTGCCTTCCTGCCTGCGCCTACGCTGATTTAATGCGTGCTTGGTTGCTCGACGACACTACGGGAATTGATGCGCTTCGGCTTGGCGAGGTGTCAGATCCGGAGCCGGGAGCGGGCGAGGTGCGAGTGCGGATGCGAATCGCGGGGTTGAACCATCTCGATGTCTGGGTCACCCAGGGCTTGCCGAAACCCAAATCGCTCCCCCACATTCTGGGCGGGGACGGCGCTGGAGTCGTCGACATGATCGGTGAGGGAGTGACCGAATGGGCATCGGGCGACGAGGTGATCATCAACCCCTCGCTCTCCTGCGGAGAGTGTGAGTACTGCACCAGTGACAACATGGTGTTTTGCGCGCAGTACACGATCCTCGGGGAACGGGAGCCAGGGACTTTGGCCGAGATGATCGTGCTGCCGGCTTCGAACCTGTTTCGAAAGCCCGCGGAGTTGTCATGGGAGGTCGCCGGCACCTTCGGCCTGGCGAGTTCAACTGCCTATCGAATGCTCGACCGGGCGGGCTTGCAATCGACCGAGACCGTGCTGGTAGTCGGTGTTGGTGGCGGAGTTTCCTCGGCGGCGGCGCTGATCGCCCGGGCGATGGGAGCGAGAGTCCTGGTGACCTCGCGTGATCGGGCGAAGATCGAATGGGCCATCGCCCATGGGGCTGAGGCCGGCTTCGACTCGTCGAGCGAGTTCTCGAAAGAGGTGAAGGCACTTACGGGCCGGGGCGCAAATGTTGTCGTCGAGAACGTCGGCCAAGCCACCTGGGACCAGTCGTTTCGATCGCTCGCCCCCGGCGGGCGGCTGGTTGTGTGTGGAGCTACTGCAGGCAGCAAGGTGGAGCTTTCGCTGCCGGTGCTGTGGTTCAAACAACTGGGGATCATCGGCTCGACGATGGCCAACCGTTCCCAGTTCGCCGCCACGTTGGATCTGGTCGAGGCCGGCAGCCTGCCGATCCACATAGACCAGGTCTTTAGCTTTGAAGGAGCTGTCGACGCCTTTCGACGGCTCGAGTCCGGGGACCAACTCGGCAAGGTCGCGGTGAGAGTTAGCTGACGACTGACGCCGGATCGACGTTTGCCCCCGAGAGCAGGACCACGACCGTCTCGTCGCTCCGCGGTTGGTAGACGCCCGAGAGGAGAGATGCCATTCCTACCGCGGCGCCGGGTTCGACGATGAGCCGCGTGGTCGACCAGTGAGCGCTCTGCGCCTCGCGCACGGAGTCGTCGTTGACGAGAAGCGAGTCGTCGACGTATCGCTGGGTGATTTCCCAGGCGATGTCGCCCAGCCGCTTCGACCCGAGCGAACTGACCGCTACCCCGCCGACATCGACGTCGACAATTTCACCGGCGGCGCGGGTCGCGTACAAAGTTGGCGTTTGCTCGGTCTCGATCGCGATGATCTTGGCGTCGTCTTGGATCGCGGCGGCGATTCCCGCGATCAAGCCGCCTCCGCCGACGGGGACCAAAACCGTGTCGACGTCCGGTACCTGGGCGAGAATCTCCAGCCCGCAGGTGCCGGCGCCGTCGACAACCTCCACTTGGTCATAGGCGTGGGCCAGCAAACCGCCATTGTTGGCGACGTGTTTGCGACTCGCCTCGAGGGCATCGGCATAGAAACCCTCGATCACCGTCACCTCAGCCTTGGTAGCTCGCACTCGATCGATCTTGGCGGCGGGAGACGTGGCCGGCACAAACAGGTGAGCTTTCTTCCCGAGAATTGCTGCTGCATGGCCAATCGCGAACGCGAAGTTGCCACCGGAGGCGGCGACGATTGGCTCGACAGAGTCCTGGCTCTCGAGCATCAAGTTGATCGCCCCTCTGAACTTGAACGTCCCCGTGCGTTGCAGCATTTCGAGCTTGAGGATCAGCCGGCAGGTGAGGCCAAAGTCGGAACTGTCGACTGCGATCACCGGCGTGTGACGGATATATGGAGCGATGCGAGCGGCGGTCTCCTCGATCGATTCCCGCGTGATGGCCATCGCCCGTAGTTTGGCTGGTGCGTTCCAAGCTGGCGTCTGAGGACCCGGCTCTATACTTCCGCCCGCCGGGAGAGCCGGTCCCCATCCGGGGGTGTGGTGAAGCTTGGCCGTTCACGCCGGCCTGTCAAGCCGGAGGTCGCGGGTTCGAATCCCGTCATCCCCGCCAACCAGATTCGACCTGCTCTCCCTGGCCAGGTAGCTCAGTTGGAAGAGCGACGGTCTGAAAAACCGTAGGTCGGCAGTTCGATCCTGCCCCTGGCCACCAGCTTTAGGCTGCGCAATCCCTCAAACTCCCCGGTTCCACTTGGGTTTTTCGGCCTTCCGATCGTAGAGTTCACTTCGCAGCTTTTCGCGACTTCTGCCACCGATCTGCGGCCTCTCGCGGACTCTCCGCGGACTCTGGCCAAGCTCGTCGGAACTCCCGGGCGACTCCGGCTATCAACTGCCTCGGAAGGATGGGTACGGACAAGCCATTTCCCCTTACTATCGGCTGTATCCACCTTCATCACGCCATCCTGATGTTGAGCACCGCAGATGACTGACGACTTGGACTTATCGCACGTTCGAGCCCGGGCCGTCGAAGACATCCGTTCCCAATACCCGCCTCTCCTGACCACCGCCCAGGTTGGGGAGATGATGCAATGCACCGTTGGTGAGGTCAGAGACCAGGTCCACCGGGGCGAACTGCCGGCGGTTCGATGGGGTCAGCAGTTCAGATTCTTTCGTGACGAGGTACTCGCAGTTCTACTCAAACGCACACTCGGACCAAGCAACGAACACGCGCCGGCCGGCCGAAAGACATGACAATGGCTGAGGACCTGGATATGGAAGTCACCTACGAACGCTGGTATCCGGACGTCCGCCCGGTGATGGACTCCCAGTATCTCGCCGAGCTCCTGACCACGAGTGAACAAGTAATCCGAGCGTGGGCCAGGGAAGGTGTTATTCCGGCCCACCGCCCAGCAGGTGGTCGGAAGTTCACGTTCCTCCGCCACGAGATCTTCGAGTGGCTCGTCCGGAACCGCTACGTCCCCGACGCCGACGACCGGAAGTGATACTCGCGTACCTCATTGGCTCCCATAAAAGGCCAGGATCAGGTACATATTGCATGATATGCCGGTGATCCGGTGGGGCTTCTGGGAGACTTTCGGCTCATAGGACAACATCGCCACCGACGACGCCATGCAAACCACAGCCGGTTCGCTGGCCTTGCTGGGCAGCCGGGTACCGGCCGATGCGCCGATAGTCGCCAACATGCGAGCGGCCGGGGCAGTCATCCTGGGCAAGGCCAACCTCTCGGAGTGGGCCAATTTTCGGGGCAGCCGCCCCGATGGAATCTTCATCAACGGCTGGAGCGCCCGTGGAGGTTTCACCCGGGATCCCTACGTGCTCGACTTTGATCCGTGTGGCTCCTCGTCGGGTTCGGCGGTGGCGCCGGCCGCCAACCTGTGCGCGGTTGCGGTCGGGACCGAGACCGACGGCTCGATTGTGTGCCCGGCCGGGAACAACCTGGTGGTGGGGCTGAAGCCCTCCCTGGGCCTGGTATCCCAGCAGGGCATCATTCGGATCGCTCATAGCCAGGACACCGCCGGCCCGATGGCCCGGGCCGTGACCGATACGGCCGTGCTGCTAAACAGCTTGGTCTCCCCGTTCGGACCGGTCGCGGGCCAACCGATACCCGACTACACGACCTTCCTCCAGCAGGGCGCCCTCAATGGCGCCCGGATAGGCTCGACCGTCGCCAGTTCTTACCGGAATACTTCGCGCTGCCCGAAATTAACGCCGTGGTTGAGCATGCAATCGGAGTTATGGCCTCACTTGGAGCCACCATCGTTGATCCGGTGGACACCGGCGACCCCTTCGCCTAGTTCGACGACGAGTTCATGGTCCTCCTTTACGAGTTCAAGGGGGACATTGCCGCCTACCTCGCGGGCCTGCGCCACACCCGGATGAAAACCCTGGCCGACTTGATCGCATTCAACATCCAGAACTGCGATGCCGAGATGACCTATATCGACCAGTCGGTTTTCGAGGCGGCCGAAGCTACCAGCGGTGACCTCAGCGATCCCGTCTACCTGGCGGCTCGCCAATTGCTTGGCGCTGGCCCGTGACCAGGGGATTGACAGGGTGATGAACGAGCACGATCTCGATGCGGTTTGGTTTCCCTCTTACGCCTTTGGTTCCTCGGCACCGGCGGTGGCCGGATATCCCTCCATCTCGGTGCCGGTCGGAATCCCACAACCGGATGGCCGGCGGGGATCTGGATGTACGCCAGGTTTCTCGAGGAAGGAAAGCTGCTTGCCTACTCCTACGATCTCGAGCAGGAACTTCAGGTAAGGGCCCAACCATCGTTCCAGGGAGTGGTCCCGCCACCACCGCCTCCGCTGGGGATTTGCGGGGAAGACCAGAAGCCGAAGCACGGGCAAGGGCTCGGCCGGCCACGCCACCTGGGCACGGGAAGGCCGGTGCCGGTGGGTTAGCAAAAGCGCGCACGGCAAGGCGTTTTTGGCGGCGCATGAGGATGCCGCGCTGTTTCGTAGCGCGACATTTTCGTCGGCCGCGAAAGGGCCAGGCGATCATTGCTCGCTGCTTCCATCAAGGAACTCCGGGCCGGTTCAGCATCCGAATCCGGGCTAACGTCGCCGTCGGCACGTTGGGAGAGAATGGCAGAGGTCGGTTCAGTCGAATTAGCAGGCGTAACCAAGCGTTTCGGCACGGTAACCGCCGTCGACGGCATCGACCTCAAGGTGGAAGTCGGCGAGTTTCTGTCGCTGCTGGGACCATCCGGCTGTGGCAAGACCACCACCTTGCGGATGTTGGCGGGGTTTGAGGAGCCAGACGCAGGGGATATCCTCATCTCGGGCCTGGACGTTCGGGGAGTACCCCCTTACCGCCGTGACGTCAACACCGTGTTTCAGAATTACGCTCTATTTCCCCACATGACCGTCGCCGAGAACGTCGCTTATGGCCTTCGCCAGCAAGGTCTCGAGAAGAAGGCCACTACTAACCGGGTCGGCCATTTTCTCGAGATGGTGCAGATGTCCCGCTTTTCCCATCGCAAACCGCGCGAGCTCTCGGGGGGACAGCAGCAACGAGTCGCTCTAGCTAGGGCTCTGGTAAAACAGCCTTCCCTGCTCCTGCTCGACGAACCCCTGGGCGCACTCGATCGGAAGCTGCGCCAGGAGATGCAGATCGAGCTGAAGCTTCTGCAAACCCAGTTGGGGATCACGTTCATCTACGTGACCCACGATCAGGAAGAGGCCTTGTCGATGTCCGATCGCATCGCCGTGATGCTCGACGGCCAAATCGAACAGCTCGACGATCCCGATGAGATCTACGACCGTCCCGCCTCCGCCTTCGTGGCCGGCTTCATCGGCCAGCAGAACTTCTTTCCGGGCAAGATCGAAGGAGGCGGCTTCACGTTGACCGGCGACGAATGGAAGGTCCAGGGGCGCCGCCGGGCCGACCACGCCCACGATGGACGCCAAGGGCTGGCCGCGGTCCGACCCGAATCGATCGAGGTGGTCGCGGTCGACCCCGGTTCCGATCACAACGTCATCCGAGGGCGTCTCGCCGGGATCGCCCACCTCGGCGACGCCATCCAATACTTGGTGCGCACCCAGGGAGGCAAGGAGATCCTGAGCCGACGCCAGCGGCAGTTGGCGGACAAGCTCGAAGTCAGCCAGGAGGTGTGGTGCACCTGGAGTGCAGAGCACGCCCAGATTTTCGGAGGCGACCAGTTGCAGCTGGTGCTGTCCGACGACGAAGAAATGGCTACGGCCGCATTATCGGAGGAGAAGGAAGTATGAAGAAAAAAGATGAGACGATCCGGCTGCTGGTGCCCAGAGCCGCTGCCGACCGCCTGCAATCGCACCTCACCCGTCGCGGTTTCATTCGCCTGGGCGGAGCCGCCATGGGCGGCTGGGTGCTGGTGGCGTGTGGCGGCGATTCCGCCGGGACGACCGCCGCCACCGCGACGACTGCCGCCACCGGGACCACGGCCGCCACCGCGACCACCGCGGGGACGGCCACGACCGCGGCGCCGACCGGAGAGATCGGCGGGAACCTGTCGATCTACACCTGGGCCGAGTATCAGAATCCCGAGAACGAGGCGGCCTTCGAAGCCGACACTGGTGTCGACGTCATCGTCGACATCTACGAGAGCAACGAGGCGGCCATCGCCAAGCTGGAGCTTGCCGGCGCTTCGGCTGGATACGACATCGTGGTCCCCACCTCGGGGTTCATCAAGCTGATGGTGGCCAAGGATCTCCTGCTCGAGATGGACATGTCCCGTATGCCCAACGTCGCCAACATCGACCCGGCCATCGCCGCCCTCCAGAACACCGATGGGATCGCCGGCTTGTACTCGGTCGTGAAGGACTGGGGTTCGACGGGTTGGGTCTACGACGCCAGCGTCATCACTGAGCCGCTGGTGACGTGGGGAGACTTCTTAACCGCAGCTGCCATGCCCGACGTCACCGGACTGGTGTCCGTCCTGGGCGCTCCGGGTGACGTCACCGGGATCGTGTTCTGGCGAGACGGGATCGATTGGAACACCACCGATCCGGCCCACCTCGACCACGCCGAGGAGGTGCTGCTGACGGAGCTGGCTCCGCATCTGAAGGCCTTCGACTCGTACCCCGGGGTCACCCTCGTTGCCGGCGAGTACGTTCTGAGCCAGGCCTGGAACGGAGACGCCCGGGTAGCGGTGATCGAGGATCCCGAGAGGTACAAGTGGGGCCTCGGTGCGCCCAAGACCGAGCTGTGGGTCGACACCTGGGCCATCCTCAAGAGCGCCGCGAACGTCGACGCCGCTTATGCCTGGATCAACAACATCCTGGACCCGGCTGTGTCGGCCAAGGAGATCGAATGGCACGGCTACGACACCGCGGTCCTCGGCACGCAAGAGCACTTGCCGGCGGATCTCCCGGCGCCCGAGATCATCTTCTTCACGGAAGAGGAGAAGTCCCGGCTAGTGGCCGGTGAGGTCAACGAGGCTCAGGATCGGATCGTCGAGATCTACAACAACCTGCAGGCGGCGGCCGGCGTCTGACTTAGCATCGGGCAACAGCGACCAGGGTGGGGGGCCGGACCCGGCCCCCCACCCTCTAGGGGTGTGACTTGGCGGTAGTGGCTCAACCAGGGAAGAGGAGTCTTCGCCTTCCTCGCATCACCCTGGCCCTGCCGTCCCTCGTGTGGTACCTCGCATTTTTCGTGGTGCCGCTGATCGTGATCGTCGTGTACAGCTTCGGCTACAAGCCGCCGGCCACGGCGGCCAGCTCGATCGGTCTCGACCGACTGTCGTTTGACAACTACACCAACACCTTCAGCGACACCTTCAACCGAACGTTTATCGCCACCATTCGGATCGCAGTGACAGGGACGCTCCTGTGCCTGCTGGTTGGTTTTCCCCTCGCCTATTTTCTCGCCACCCGTACCAGCGCCAGATGGCGGGGTGTGCTGCTCGGCTTGGTGATCGTGCCCTTCTGGACCAGCTTCCTGTTGCGGACCTTCGCCTGGCGGATACTGCTCGCCGCCAACGGTCCGGCGTCGGAGGCCCTCCAGAGCATCGGCCTGCTGGACGCACCCCTACGCGTGCTCGATACGCGGGGCGCGGTCCAGCTCGGGGTCCTCTACAACTACCTGCCGCTGATGATCTTTCCGCTGTTCGTGGCCCTCGACCGCATGGACCCGTCGCTACGGGAAGCGTCCAAAGACCTGGGGGCGAACAGGATCGCGACGTTCATTCAGGTGACTCTGCCGCTCGTGATGCCCGGGGTCGTCGCCGGGCTGCTGCTGGTCTTCATACCGCTGGCGGGTGAGTACGTCACGCCGGCCGTCCTCGGTGGGGCCAAAGGACTCATGGCCGGCGGGTTGGTTGCGAGCCAATTCCTCGCAGCTCTCAACTGGGCTCTTGGTTCGGCGATGGCGGTTGTGCTTATCTTGTTGATCCTGGCGGTGATCGCCGTGTTCGGGGCTGCCGGACTGATCGTAAGGACGATGGTCAGGCGGAACCGCCGGGTGGAAGTGGCGACGAGATGACGACGGCCGCCCCGCTTCGGCGGCGCTGGGACTGGTTCAACGGTCTGCTTCGAACCTACGCGGTCCTCCTTTACATCTTCTTGTTCACCCCGATCCTGGTGGTGGTCATCTACTCGTTCAACAAAGGCAGATTCCTGGTCATCTGGGATGGCTTCGGAACCAACTGGTACGGAGTCGCTCTCGAGAATGAGGGGATACAGAACGCTCTTGCTACCTCACTTCGGGTTGCGGCCGCCAACGCAGTCGTTGCGGTGGTGCTGGGAACGATGGCCGGAATCGCTCTCGCCCGCCGGTCGGGCAAATGGAGCCGGCCGTTCCTGGTCCTGGTGTTCCTGATCCTGGTTGCTCCCGAGATCGTCGACGCCATTTCCTACTTGATCTTCTTCGTGCGCATCAACCTGGGGTGGAGCTTCGCTCGCCTGGTGATCGGACACTCCATCTTCAACTCGGCGGTAGTGACCCTGATCGTGCTGGCCCGGCTCCAGGGTCTCGACGAGTCTCTGGAAGAGGCCGCGGCCGACCTGGGGGCTTCGCCGTGGCGGGCCTTCCGCCAGATCACCCTGCCGTTGATGCTCCCGGCGGTGCTGGCGGGTGCGCTGCTGGCCTTCACCTTCTCTCTCGACGATGTGATCATCTCCAGCTTCGTCAGCACCTCCGGTGGCACGACCCTGCCGGTCTACGTCTTTTCCGCTCTTCGGACCGGAATGCGCGGCGACCTGGCGGCCATCTCTACCGTCACCTTGGCGGCGACGTTGGTCGCGCTGGGGGTGATGGTGTTTGCTCTCCGTCGCTCCGGTGAGTCGGTCGAAGGGGTGGTGGGGACGATCACCGGGGCGGGATGAAGCGGACCGTTTTCTCCGGGGGAACGATCATCACGTCCGACCCAGCCGGGCGGCGGACGTCGGCGATTGCTATCGAGGGTGACCGGATAGTCGCCCTCGGCGACGACGCGCTCGCGCTGATCGACGGGTCCACCGAGACGGTCGACCTGGCCGGCAATACCCTGGTGCCCGGGTTCCGGGACGGCCATTGCCATCCGTTGTTGGGCGGCGCTCACCTGGCCGAGGCGCCGATCTGGGGAATCGCCAACATCGACGAGCTGCTGGCGATCGTGCGCCGGTACGCCGAAGAGCACCCCGACCGGGAATGGATCCGCGGCTTCGGATATTTGCCGGCGATGCTTCCCCGGGGCAGGGGCGAGGCCGATGTGCTCGATGCCGTGGTGGGCGATCGCCCGGTCTGGCTGACCGCCAATGACGGACACACGGGCTGGGCCAACTCGGTGGCACTGGCGCGAGCAGGGATCGACGCCAGCACTCCTGATCCGCCCCACGGCGAGGTGGTTCGCCGGGCGGACGGATCACCAAGTGGAGCTCTACTCGAGTCCGCCCAGGAGCTCCTCAGGGCTGCAGCACCTCCGATCCCTCACGACGACATGGTCACCGGAACTCGCAAAGCCCTCGAGCTGTTTAGGAGCAACGGAATCACCTGGGGCCTTGATGCCATGGCCACCCCCGAGGACGTCGAGGTGGCCATCGACGTGGCGGGCTCGGATCCTTCTCTCCCCCGGGTGGCGGTGGCATTGGTCGCCCGCCCGGATGAGTGGCGCGAGCAACGGACGGCTTTTTTGGAGGCCCGGGAACGAGCGCGGGCTGCAGGCCCCCGTGTCAAGGTGGAGACGATTAAGTTCTTCGCCGACGGGGTCATCGAGAGCGGGACCGCCGCGCTGATCGACGAGTACACCGATCAGGCTGGCAACCGGGGGATTCCCAACTGGACGCCGGTGGGTCTTACCGAGGCGGTGACCGCCTTCGACAAAGACGGGTTCCAGATCCATATCCATGCAATAGGGGACGCGGGAATTCACGACGCCCTCAACGCGATCGAGACGGCGAGGAGACGCAATGGGGGCCGTGATCGCCGGCCGACCATCGCCCACACGCAGCTGGTCCAACCCGAGGACCTTCCCCGCTTCGCCGCCCTCGGGGTCATTGCCAACTTCGAACCGTTGTGGGCGCATCTTGAGCCCACGATGGTCGAGCTCACCATTCCCAGACTCGGGGACGAGCGCAGCCGCTGGCAGTATCCGATCGGCTCCATGGTGCGGAGTGGAGCCAAGGTGAGCTTTGGCAGCGATTGGCCGGTCACGTCGCTCAACCCTATGGAAGGGATCGCCGTCGCCGTGACCCGGCAAACCCCGAGAGGCGAGCCACCTGGTGGCTGGCTCCCGGATGAGAGAATCGATCTAGACACCGCCATCCATCTGTACACGTCGGCGGGGGCGTATCAGTCCTTTGAAGAGCGAGAGGTGGGAATGCTCGCTGTCGGCCTCCGTGCCGATCTGGTGCTGCTGGGCGCCGATCTCGACCAGATAACTCCTCTCGACCTCTGGTCAGTACCGGTCGAAAGGGTCTGGATCGACGGCGCCTTGGTCTCCGGCTGAGTTCGTCGGGTCTTCTCCTCACCGCTTCTCCCGTTTTGGCGCGAAAAACCCGCGCGACGACGCGGGATTTTCGCGCCAAAACGGGCAGGAAGCGCCGAACACCGGACCAAGCACCGTCATCGCGACCGGCCTCCAGGTCTAGGATCGTCAAGGACGACGTTGGCGAATTGGAGGCAAACAATGACCGCTGAGAGAGGGGCCCTCAGAGGGCGAGCTGGCGTGTTTTTGGCTGCGATGATTTTGGCTCTGGCGGCCTGTGTCGATGTGACCAACACCACCGAAGCTGCCGGCGATGACACGATTTCGGTCTTCGGTGCCTATGCGACCCAGATCGAAGAACCCTGGGACGGGGTGATTCACAGTGCACTCGAAGCTGAACAGACGGCGGGTCGCATCACCTACGAGTTCACCGACGACATCGGGTATGCGGGCGACATGGAACGCGTTCTCACCGAGGTGGCGCAGGAGAACCAGCCCGACATCATCTTTGGCGATGCTTTCGGCAACGAAGAGGCAGTACGCCGGGTGGCGGCCCAGTTCCCCGAGATCGCGTTTGTCTTCGGCTCCGGGGGCGGCCCGGCCGATCCCAACTTCTCGGTCTTCGACAACTGGATCCATGAGCCCGCCTACCTGGCTGGGATGCTGGCCGGTGGTCTTTCCGAGTCAGGTGTGATTGGTGTCGTGGGCGGCTATCCGGTTCCCGAGGTCAACCGGATCACCAACGCCTTCGTGGCCGGCGCCCAGGAGGTCAACCCCGAGGTCGAGGTCAAGGTCACCTTCCTCAACAGCTGGTTCGACCCGGCCGCCGCCAAGGAGGCGGCCCTGGCCCAGATTGCCGAAGGGGCGGACGTGCTCTACGCCGAGCGGTTCGGGGTAATCGAGGCGGCCGCCGAGAACGGCTTGCTCGCCTTTGGCAACATGTCCGACCAGAAGGAACTCGGACCCGAGAGCGTCGTCTCGAGTGTGGTTTGGGACATGGCGCCGACCGTCAAATACGTGATCGATCAGGTCATGGCCGGCTCCTACACCGCGCAGGACCTGAAGGATTTCTCGATGATGGGAAAGGGCGGGGCGTCCCTCGCCGAAGTGAACGCTGACGTGGCCAATGGGGTACCCCAGGAGCTGATCGACCAGGTGACCGCCAAAGAGGAAGCGATCCGGACCGGCAACTTCCGGGTTCCCATCAACGAGGCGCAACCGGCCGGGGCGATCGTCCCGACCGAGTAGATGTCGGAGCCGGACGGAGCGACCTCCGTTCTGGTCGAGCTGCGGGCGGTCACCAAACGCTACGGCAGTCTGATCGCCAACGACGGCGTCGATCTGAGCCTCCGGGCCGGTGAGGTGCACGGGATTCTCGGCGAGAACGGCGCCGGGAAGACGACGCTGATGCGAATCCTATATGGCCTTACCCGCCCCGACCAGGGGCAGGTGCTGGTCGATGGCGAGCCGGTCACGATCCGCTCGCCCCGTGATGCCATCGGCGCCGGGATCGGCATGGTCGCCCAGCACTTCTCGCTGGTGACACCGATGACGGTGGCCGAGAACCTCACCCTGGGCCGGCCCCAGGGCCTGCTCATCGATCTGGAGGCGGCCCGCGCCAAGGTGGACGAAGCCGCCGACCGGTTCGGGATCCGGGTGCGGGCCGACGCCAGGGTCGCCGACCTTTCCGTCGGGGAACAGCAACGGGTTGAAATACTCAAGGCACTGGCAGGTGATTGCCGGGTGCTGATCCTTGACGAGCCCACCGCGGTACTCGTCCCCCAGGAAGTGAGCGGCCTGTTTGCGACCCTGCGCCGGCTGACCGCGGCGGGGCTCGCCGTGGCGTTCATCAGCCACAAGCTGTCCGAAGTCCTGGACGTCACGCAACGGGTCACGGTTCTGCGCCGGGGAAAGGTCGTGGGGACGGTCGCCACCGCCGACACCGACGAACGACAGCTCGCCACGATGATGGTGGGCCGGCCTGCTGCCCCAGCCGAGTCGGCTGCGCGAAGCCCGGGAGACACGGCATTGCGGGTGACCGCCCTCGACGCCCTCGGACGACAGGGCCTGGCGGCCCTGAAGGGAGTTTCTTTCTCGGTGGCCAAGGGAGAGATCCTCGGAATCGCAGGGGTGTCGGGCAACGGTCAGTCGGAACTGGCCGAGGTGTTGTCAGGGATGCGCCTCCCGACCGCCGGCTCGATCGAAATTGACGGCCGCAACATTGCCGGGTTCAACCCTCGTCGGATGATGGCCGCCGGCATCGGGCGGATCGCCGAGGATCGCTACGCGGCGGTGGTGCCCGACCTCAGCGTTGCCTACAACCTGGTTCTCGAGCATCTCGATGAGTTCCGGCGGGGAGCGCTCCTCGATGAGACCCGGATCCGGGCCAACGCTGACGAAATGATCAGCCGGTTCGGGATCGTCTCCGGTCCCGACGACCCGGTCCGCAAACTTTCCGGGGGCAATCTCCAGAAGGTGCTTCTCGCCCGGGTCTTGTCCCGGAACCCGAAGGTCCTGATGGTTTCCCAACCCACCCGGGGTCTCGACGTCGGCGCCACCGAGTACGTGCGGGGCGAAATCGTGGCCCAGGCGCAACGGGGGGCGGGGATCGTCCTGATCTCCGAGGATCTCGACGAGCTGCTGGCTTTGTCCGACCGGCTGGTGGTGTTCTACGAGGGGAGAGTCGTCGGCGAACTGGCGGCCGCCGGGGCCGACCCCGAACAGCTCGGCTTGCTGATGGCCCGGGGCAGCGCGGCGTGAGCATATGGCGCCGCAGGTTGTGGCTGGCGGCGGGGGTCCTGATCCTGACATTTCTGGTGACGGTGCCGTTCCTCCTGATGGCCGGTGTGAACCCTTTCGCTGCCTATGCGCGCTTCCTATTCGTTCCCCTCACTTCCCGGTTCGGCCTGTTGGAAGTAGGAGTGGCTTCGATCCCGCTGCTCTTCACCGGGGCGGCAGTGGCGCTGGCGTTTCGGGCCGGATACTGGAACATCGGGGCGGAAGGCCAGCTCCTGTTGGGAGCGATCGCCGCGGCCGGGATCGGAGCCAGGGTGGACGGCCTGGCTTCACCATTGGCATTGACGCTGGTCCTGGCAGGCGGAGCGCTGGCCGGGGCGGTCTGGGCCCTGGTACCAGCCTTGTTGCGGGTGCGTTACGACATCGACGAAGTGGTGACCACCCTGCTGCTCAACCCGGTGGCGCTGCTCGTGGTCGAGGGGCTGCTCAACGGGCCTTGGCGTGACCCTGTCACACGCTTTCCGGAGTCGCCCCGGATCGCTGCCAGCGCCGAGATGCCGGTCCTCATTCCGGGATCCCGGCTTCACCTCGGCTTCTTGATAGGGCTCGTGATCATTGCCGGATTGGGTTTCGTTATCTCCCGCACCCGGGCGGGGTTGGAACTCAAGGCGGTCGGACTGTCCCCCGTCGCCGCCCGTTTCGCCGGCATCAACGTGGCTCGCACCCTGGTCGCGGCCGCTTTGATCAGCGGGGCCATCGCCGGTTTGGGTGGTGCCGGGGAAGTGGCGGGCATCCAATATCGGTTGACCGGCGGGCTTTCCGCTGGATTCGGTTACACCGGGATTGTCGTTGCCACGCTGGGAGCTCTCCGGATGGGAGGAGTTGCTCTGGTGGCGTTGTTGCTGGGCGATCTCACCGTCGGGGCCAGTTCCGCGAGCCGGGCTCTGGGCATTCCCTCGCAGGCGGGAGACATCGTCGCGGCGGCGGTGCTGTTGGTGACGGTGGCGATGGTGGCGATCAATCGCTACGGGCTGCGCCAGAACCGGACGGCGCCATGACTTTTCTGTTGGAACTCCTCGGGGCGACTCTTCGTAACGCGACCCCGCTCGTGTACGGGACCATCGGAGAGACCTACAGCGAGCGGGCGGGGGTCCTCAACCTCGGCATCGAGGGGACCATGTATGCCGGGGCGTTCTTCGGTTTCGCCGCCGCGGCTATTACCGGATCGCGAACGGCGGGTTTGCTGGCGGCCATCGCGGTGGGGTTGGCGGCCGGTGCGCTGATGGGACTGCTCACCGTGACGATCGGCACCAACCAACACGTCGCCGGAATCGGAACGACTCTCGGGCTCATCGGGATCTCGGAGTACGTCAACCGGTTGTGGTTTGGCAGCGGACAGGGGCTGAGCCGGATCGAGCCCTATCCCCCCTGGGAACCGTTGGGCCCCAACAATGTCTTCAGCCAATACGGGCTCACCTATGTCGCCTTCTTCCTGCTCGCTCCCCTCGCCTGGTGGGTGCTGGCCCGGACCCATTTCGGGCTCAACCTTCGAGCGGTGGGCGAGAACCCGGAGGCAGCCGACTCCGCCGGGGTCAACGTTGCCCGGACCCGTTATGCCGCTCTGATGATCGGCGGGGCCTTGATGGCGGTGGGCGGCGCCTTCTTCACACTCGCCGCACTGGGCAGCTTCACGCTCGACATCATCGCCGGACGGGGGTGGGTGTGCATCGCCCTCGTGATCTTCGGGCGCTGGCGAGTCTGGCGAGGCGTCGCCGCGGCGCTGCTGTTCGCGGCGGTCTACGCGCTGCAGCTGCGACTGCGGATACTGGAGGAGTTCCAGGCGATCCCGTTCGAGTTGCTATTGGCTCTGCCATATCTGGTCGTGATCGCCGCTCTGGTCATCTCCGGCCGGAATGTCGCCTACCCGGGTGCGTACCTCAAGCCGTATCGAAGGGAGTGAGGACCTCCCTCCTCAAAGGGAGGGTTTGAGACTTGAGATTTGGGGGACCGGAAATTTGGTCAACGAAGAGCGGCACCCCGAAATTTGGTCAGTGGCAATCGCCTGTAGGGACTTCCGGTAACTCAGTACCGGTACTCGCCACCCAGTTCGCAAATTTGGTTGTCACCGATCGCCAGCAGCCGAATTTCGATTCATTGCTCGTCAGTAACCAAATTTTGATCTGCAGCCTCGAGGCTCAACCTTTGGTCGATCTGGTCGAGGAAATCCTTGATCCGCGTCAACATCAGTTCCGCTTCAGCGGGTTGGTACTCGTCGGCCATGCTCGAGTCGGCGAACAGATGGCCCGACCCCGGGTAGTCGAAGACCTCGACGGTTCCTCCTGCCTCCTCGACCGCTTGCTTCACCGAATCGATCGCATCTTGCTCCCGCCGGGGATCGTCGACGGTGGAGTGGATTTGGGCAGGCACACCTTCGGGCCAGGTGATTCCGATCGTCTCCAAAGGAAGGGCGCCGCTCGCCATCACCACTCCGGAAACGGGCCGGTTAGCGGCGACGAACTCGGCCATGCCCGCGCCATTCGAGAAACCGATCGCTACGAACCCGTCGGGAAGATCGGCAACCCGTTGGATTGCCTTGGCCATCAGGTCGGGGAAGCCCACCTCCTCGACGTAAGCCCCTGCCTCGTCGTAGTCGTCGAAGACCTGCCTGTCGTATTGATCAATGATGTGCACTTCGCGACCAACCATTTTCAACTTGTTCGCAAACTCGACAAGGCCGGGCCGAACTCCAAGGGCTGAATGGAAGATTGCGACTATCGCCATAGCCCGACGTTAACCGACGCGACCCAGGGTCGTTTCCGTTGTCCAACAACCAAAACAGCCCACAGACGCGAGGCCGATCTCGGAGGATCACTCAGCTGTCGGTGGTGTCCTCGATCATCCTGAAGAGGTTGCCTTCGGTGTCCTTGACGTAGGCCACCCAACCCACTCCCTCCATCTTCTCCTTCGGCATCGCGATCGAGCCACCATTGGCTTCGACCGCCGCCAGAGCCGCATCGAGGTCGTCAACTCCCAGGCACCGCCTGGGTTTTCTGCTATCTGGAACGCCATTGTCATAGCGCTCAGAGCCCTCCTGGTGCCGTACTGGTACCCAACGGCTGTGTGCGACTGACGGTGTCGGTTTACACCAGGAAAGGGCATCTGGGCCCTCTCTTTCCGTTGCTGACTGCTAGGTGCTTCAGGGTCACTACGTGCGTCGCGGAACCCAAAAGCCTTCGTAATAGTCGACCACCTGCTGCCAGTGCGCGGCCTCGGAGGCACCGGCACCAGCCATCGTCTGATACAGCCCGCCGTAGTAGTCGACCACCTGCTGCCAGTGCGCGGCCTCGGAGGCACCGGCACCAGCACCAGCCATCGTCTGATACAGCCCGCCGTAGTAGTCGACCACCTCCTGCCAGTGCGCGGCCTCGGAGGCACCGGCACCAGCCATCGTCTGATACAGCCCGCCGTAGTATTCGACCACCTCCTGCCAGTGCGCTTGCTCCAACTCCTCGGCGCTAGGACCCTGCAATGCGACGACCGCGCCCACGGCCGCAGCCGCCAAGAAGATCGCTGCGACGATCCGTGCCCTTCCCAGCCGGAAAGGAGCACTCCGCGCAACTGGCGGGGCTCCGATCTCGATTCCTCCCACGTTGGTGACGTCAGTTCTGGTGGCCATGTGCGTCTCCTTGCCTCGGCCGAACTACCGTGCTGCCCAATGTTCGGGCAAGCGCACACACTATGTATTAGTGTGATATGGCACTATAATACACTGTATGAGTAGAATGCAACAGATGCCAGGAGATTATTTCAACCTGAAGCTAGATAAGTCCTCCGATATCAGCTACGTGGGCCAGATCCGAGGCCAGATCGCGCTCTTGGTCGCCGACGGCGAACTCAAGCCCGGGACCCGGCTGCCGGCGGTTCGGACTCTCGCCGCTCAACTTGGCGTGAACGTCAACACAGTGCGAGCGGCGTTTGCGAGACTTGAAGCCGATGGGCTGGTCGCCACGCAACATGGTGTCGGAACCACCGTCCTCCCGGTGGGTCATAGGGCGCTTGCAGCCAGCGCCGATGGGATCGCGACTAATACGGTCGGAGTTCTCATCGCCGGACTCGACCCGTTCTACCTTGACCTCCTTAAGGGCATCGAATCGACTGCAGAGGAGCGCGGCACCTTGCTCCTGATGGTCGATACCAAGGATTCGACGGAACGAGCCGAGAGGGCGATCCATCAGCTGATTGCCCGAGGTGTCGACGGGATCATCGCCGTGTCGGTCGGAGGTATCGACGAAGCCGAGCCAGGAGCGGGCCTACCTCCGATCGTGCACGTCGACCAACCCGACAGGGATCGTTCTTCGATTGTCTTCGATGCCACCAGAGGGGGCGCCCTCGCCGCCGGGCATCTCCTCGATCACGGCCACACCCGCATCGGATACGTAACCGCACCTCTTGCCTTTGCGAACCAGCGCGAGGTGTTCACCGGTTACGAACGGACTCTCCGTAACGCCGAGATTGCCACGGAACTGTTGGCCGAGGTGAGTGACTTTTCCATCGAGCAGGGCCAACTGGCTTTGGCTCGGCTGATGGAGGTTCCCGAGCCTCCCACAGCCGTGGTCGCCAGCGCCGGAGTCTTGGCGTTAGGCGTCCTTCGTGAGGCCGGGACTAGGGGCCTGCAGGTGCCAGAGGACCTCGCTGTCATCGGCTACGCCGAAGATCCAACCGCTCGGTTCACGCAGCCGCCGTTGACCATGATCTCCGTTCCCGCGAACGCGGCCGGTAGGCGGGCGATGGCAGTGCTGAGGCAGCTGATGGATGGCTCAGCGAAACCGGCAGGACGCGAGGTCTTTGACGTCAGACTGATTGTTCGAGAGAGTTGCGGGCGCCACGCCCGGACCGACTAGCCGAGACGTCGCCAAGGCGTTTGGTGAGGCGACTGATCTGGTCCGACCGGAAGCTCCCTCAGCTTTAACTCCATGAACACCTAGCACGGCCACAAACGGCCACCCCCGCTTGGGTAGGCAAGGCGTCGACGAAGACCGGGTCGTATTCGGGAAGACCCGCAGATGTTTACGGCGGCTATACACGGCAAGTACTTCTTCATTCGCTGCCCTGTTGTCAAGGCGGACCCAGGGTGCCACAAGCGGAGACCGCCCATCATGACCCCCTTCCGGGGTTTGGTCGATCGCCATTGCTGGGTTCCCGAAGCTGAGCAGCGCGAGTCCGACGACATCCCACGCTCGACCGCCTCCAAGGCAGTCGAGCGCGCTCAGAAGTGCCTCGCCATCGCCCGACGGGTAGTGGCCTCCCGCTCCTGAAAGACAGCTCTCGGGGTCACGCCCGGGCGGACTCCCGGCGCGAAAGGCCAGGTCAGAGCACTCAAACCTTCGGTCTGAAAAACCGTAGGTCGGCAGTTCGATCCTGCCCCTGGCCACCAAGCAGTTCTTCAATACTCACAGGGGTGACTGCCGGGGACGAGGTTCTGCTGAACGTAACCGCCGAAGGGCTAGGGATCGAAGTCGTTCAGTTGCTGTTCGAGTAGTCAGAGGCAGGAGAGATTCGACCTAGCTCTCGCAGGTACGGCGGCTTACGGCGGTGGCACACAGCCATTCGGCAGTCGAAGGTGGCGGTTGGCTGCCACATCGTCAACCGCGAGAGTCTCGCCGTCAGGGAGGCTGATTCGAAGGTCGACGGTAGGCGTGTCGCCGAGTCCGAAGTGAGCCCATGGCGCCGCGCCTGCCGTGTAACCACTTGAAGCTGTGATCTCCCGCATACCCAGCAGACCTTCGAGATTCCCTTCTCGACCGGGTTCGTACACTGCGATCGACGCACCGATCCCGCCGCCGAGGGTGGAGTCGATCTCCACCGAGATCCAATTGCCACTCTCGCCCTTGTTCAGCAGCAACTTCGAGGGCAGGGCTGGGTCCCACTCAGCGAGAAACACATCGAGCTTGCCATCCCGGTTGACATCGGCAGCCGGCCCCGTCACCCAGTATTGGGCGCCCCCCAAACCTTCCGGCGTCGTGAAACGAGGTGAGCCATCGGTAAGGCCCTGATGCATGAAGAGCGCCGGCTGCTCGCCGGCTGAGGCCGTAGCCAGGATGTCGGGCCAGCCGTCGTTGTCGATGTCGAGAATCTCGATGTGGGGTGCCTTGGTTGGGAGACCTGGCATGCCGGCTTCCTCGGTGATATCGATGAAACTGGGGTCGGTCCCCGCCTCGGCGGTTTGGTTGAGATAGATCCTGATCGGAACCAGCGACCCTCGCGACAAGGTGCTGTTGAAGTGATGACCAACAACGAGATCAGGCCGCAGATCGCGGTTGAGGTCGGCGATTGCCACCCCGGCAACGTCGTCCTCGGGGCCGAATACCTCCCACTGGAAGATGTCCGAGTCGACCTCTTCCAGGCGACCGCTCGCGTTACCGACGAACAGCCGGTTGCTGCCCGCGATGAATATGTCCGTGTAGGAATCGTCGTTCAGATCGGCCGTGGCGATACCGAGCCCCAACACACCGGTCACAAACGCGTCCTCGGTGACATCGGTGAATTGCAGGCCACCCTGGTTGTGCAACAATTGGCTTGAGCCGTCTCCCCGCGGATCAGCGACGAGGAGAAGATCGAGGAGCCCGTCACGGTCGAAGTCGAGCACGCCGACCGACCGGCCGGCCAACGACGAAAGGTCCAAACCAGAACTCGCGACCTCGCGGAACTGCCCACCCTGATTGTCCATGAGGACAGTCGGAGCGGGGGCGCGTTCGTTGGGATAGCGGGAGAGCACCAGGTCGACATCAGCATCGTTGTCGAGGTCGGCGAAAGCGGCGCCGCTCGTGCGCGCCGCACCATCGACGAAAGAGTCGACGAGGCTGAATCCCTCGGATCCGCCGAGGAGAAGCCGATCCGGTGAGGGTCCCTCCGCCCCACGGGCTTCGTAGGTTTCCGCCGATGCTCCGCCAAAAGTGCCGACTGTCAGATCAAGCCAGCCGTCAGCGTTGACATCGCCCCACGCCGCGGCGTGTCCGCGCATGCCCAGCAAAGGATCGACCAGTCCCATCGCTTCGGTGGCGTCCTCGAAGCGGACGTTGGTGCCCGGGCCGGGAGCCGCCTCCCAGCACGTGGTCGAGCTCGATGAGCCAGCACTCTCCGACACCCTGGTTGTAGGGGCGACGGTCGGTGAGGTCGTGGGGGGACTCAAGGTGGTCGTCGGGGCACAGGCAAGCAGCGCTAAGAAGCACCCCAACAGCCCTTTCACGCGAGGTTGACGACGACGAGCACAACTTCGCCGAATGCCGCGTCCCGTTCATTGCCAGGGACCCCAGAGTTGAGCACTATGTAGAGGCGGTCGCCTTCGGCACTGGCGACAATGCCATAAGTGCCCCCCAAGCTCAGGCCCAGTCGCTCCTCACCGAGGTCGTTCAGTTCCACCAGGGTGGTCTGATCGCCGGTGGCGACGTCGACGCTAATCAGCGGTGTCCCCACAGCCCAGGCTCTCCCGTGTGCGCTCGGGATATAGAAGAACCGGCTCCCGTCCGGATCGAGTGCCAGAGACGCCGTGTAATCCGGTAGAGGGCCGAAATCGCGCACCGTCCCGTCGGGATGAAACGAGAACAACATATCCGGTTCTCGAGTCGTGGCATAGATGGTCCCGTCCTGGGCCGGCACAGTCGAAGCCCGTAGCCATTTGCCAGGGATCATCGTTGGATATGGCGCGACTGCGCCCGTTGCTGGGTCGTAGACCAATAGCTCGAAGTCGCCCCCGGAGAAATACGCTCGTCCTTCGGCGTCCACCGCGACGTTGCGGAAACCTTGATGAGGAGCGGCGACGTCGGTCGCGAAAACGGTCATCTGCTGGTTCATGTCGTACACAAAAAAGGGCCCGTCCTTGGGCTGCCCACCGGCCGGATCCACCGCTTCCCCATAGAGGAGGCCGAGCTCAGCCGACCCGCTGAGCGAAGGCACCCCATGGCCCTCAACGGGAGCCCCGATCGGCTGAATCGTTCGGGCCGCCGGGTCGATGCGAAAAAGCAGGTCCCCTGCATAAGACGAAAGAATCTCGCCTGACGGCGGGTCTCCCCAATAGGTGCTGAAGTAGAGCTCGCCGCAGGGACCTTCGACGGTCTGGCCATGAACCTTTCCGAATCCCCAACTTTGGGGCCCAGCCAGAGAATTCACGTCGGCGATCATGGTCAACGCGCCGGCAGTGGGATCGAACTCGTAAACGTACGAGTTGCCTTCTTCCCCGAGATGGTCGCCGATCGTCGAGAAGAAGCGGCCGTCCGCAACGGCGAAGCCTTGGCCCCAACTCGTCCACGGTTTGCCTTTGTAGTCGGGACGCGGATACACGACCGCTTCGATGAGCGAGATTTCCCCCAGATCCTCCGCGAGCACTACGGAATCGGCCGTGGCCTGCGCCTCAAAAGCGGCGCCTTCGAATGGAGCACATTCAGAACGAGGTGATGGCGACGAGGTCGACGGCGTCTGTGCCTCGAGAGCAGCGGTGGTTGCAACCGGGGTTGCGCCCGAGGTGGGAATGGTCTGGACCGTGGCGGGACCGTTCCCGCACGAAAATACGACCGTTAGCGCCAAGACAAAGGCGATTTCTCGGGTCGACTTCGTCCTAAACGTCACCATCCGCATGCTAGGAAGTAGTGCCGGGTATCTCAGTGGCGGCGGTTGCCGAAAGCGGCGAGCACAGCTCGGCTGCGTCAGCTATTTAGCGGTCGACGAGGGTTTCAGCCGTCCTCGAGTTCCGCACCTGCGGTGACCTCGATGGGGGAGCTCGCATTGAAGTCCGCGGCCTCGCCGGTCTGGACACACGCGTCAGGAAATGGCTCCATTCCTTGAGTGGCGTGACCTGCGTCGATGTAACCGCCGCCGCCCGCGACAAGATCTCCTTCGACAACGCGTGAGCTGTCCGGGAGAACAATTTCGAATGGATCTTCCTGCTCGGTTCTGCCTTCGGGCCACACCACCGGATAGCGTGCTCCGTCAGGGCTTGAAAGCCAAACGCACCGAGCTACCAAGTCCACTTCGACTACCCCCTGAACTATCGCGTCCATCCCTGAGTCAGACGACGAATGAGACCGGATCAGGTTGGAGGACGGGTCTCCACCTGAGCAGCCCGCAGCGGCGAGTCCGATGGCAGCGATTACGAGCGAACGCCTCACGACGTATTGGACGTTTGCGCCTCCGACAAGGTTCACTTCCGCAGATGTAACCATCGCCCGTGGAACCGATGCCTGCCGCCATAGTTATCACATTGTTCATGAGACTCCAGGTAGTAGCCCCGCTGACGGCGCTGCTCCTCGTAGGAGCATGCGATGCATCTACTGGCCAAGTGAGACCGACAACAGCAACGTCGTCCGAGTCAACGACGTCGCTTCAGACCCAGCCGGCTGTGACCGAGCAGATCGTCAGCCCAGCGTGGGTTCCGGAGGATTACGAGGATCCTGGCGAGCTGATCCAACTTGTCTTGGGAGGGGTCGAGCAAATCGACCTGTCCGAGACCATGAAGCGAGTTGTGTTGGAAAGCGTGGTCACCGATGGAGCGTTGCCGTACCTTTACCGAGCGTCTCTCGAGAATGGGGTAGTTGCTCACGAGTACCTCGCTGTGCGGCTCGGCAACCAGGATTCGCTGTCAGTGCACTACCGAAAAGGCAACACCTCCACCTGTGGTGTATGCGTGGCCAACCAGGTTCCCTGGGACAACGGTTGGATAGTGTGGACCGACGCCGAGCCGGCTCGAGGAATGATCATCTATCGCGCTGAGCATCCCGACCTCCCGCTCAACGCCGAGATTTGGTTCTTCCCGGACCCGATCGAATGGCCCGAGGCGCTGCCGGACAGCAACCCAATCCTGCGGACCTCGTCGGATGACGCCAGACTCATCGCGACAGCCATCCTCAACGCATTGGAAACGGAAGTCCCCCTCCCGGAGAACTGATGACGAGGTCGAAGCTGTCGACAGGCATCACATTTGTGAAGTAGAACTCCTCGGCCTCGGCCCAGCGAGCCTCCCATTGCACCCGGTACCCGTCGCCCTCGCGGGTCGTGAGCTGCCTTTGGCGCGTGTCGTCGGGAACATCGAGTAGCACTCGCAGATTCAAGAGATCAGCGAGCTCGGGACGAGCGCTATAGGCGCCTTCCAGGATCACGACGGCAGACGGAGGACAAATGCAAGCTCGATCAGAGAGTCGGCCGTCGTTGGCGTTCCAGTCGTAGGGGTGCCAGGTCGCGGTCTCCCCACGAACCAGAGTTTCCAGCACCGACCGCTGGCGGCGCCAGTCGATGCAGTGTGCCGCTTTCTCGGCTGCAGACAGCGCATCCCACTGGGCGGCTGTGCCTCCTGAATAGAAGTCATCTCCGTCAATGACGGCCGCCCCCGTTTGCGCGGCGAGAGCCTGCGCGAGCGTCGACTTGCCCGCTCCGCTTCTCCCGTCGATTGCCACGATGAACGGTGTCGCCGAATCTCGGGCCGATTCGGCGATGAGGTCGGCTAGCTCTCCAATCTCACCATTCTGCTCTTCTGTGGGTAGCAACCGTCGTTGGACGACGGTTGCTACCCAGGGTTTGAGGTTTGGTTAGCTGGAGATCGCCTCGCCGGCGGCGTCCATCACCCACCAGATGTCGTTGAGGCCTTGGCCGTTGACATCGCCAGGAGCTTCGTCGCCGATGAAGTAATAGAGAGGCCAGCCGTTGTACGTGACCTGTTCGGTGCCGTCTGTTCGCGGGGCGGTTGCGAGCAGCGAAGCGTCGAGCCCGGCGCCCGCAGCCACAGATTCGGTGAGGGCCAGCCAATTTTCGGCACACTGGTCATAGCAAGTCGGATCGCCTTGCTCGTCCGGCATGAATAGGTACAGCGTCATCCCTTCTGCATCGGTCAGGATCTCACCGAGGTCGCTGCTGGCAACCTGTACGGTGGCGCCGCCCTCAGTTGCGGCTGACGTCGTTGTCTCAACAGCGGCTGTGGTCGCGGAGTCAGCCGTCGTTGTTGCGGAGTCAGCCGTAGTGGCCGAGCTTCCAGCGGTGGTGGCGGATGTGTCGCTCGAACACGCCATCACCAAGAGCGCGAATAGCAAGGCCAAGGAATATCGTTTCATTTCTACCTCCTTGCCCTGCAATACGATCGCGAGCGGCGGTCGGGTTCGCGGGTTTGTTCATTCTGTGGGCTGGAGTCGTTGTTGTACAACGCTACGAACCCAGGGTTCGCAGAAAGTTAGACGGGAACGGCGACGCGGGCGGTGGGGAGGCTGATTTGGAAGACGGACCACCCGTCGCGGCGCTCGTAGACCAGATCGCCGCCCATGAGTTGGCTGAGCATGCGAGCGACGGTCAGACCCAGACCCATCGAACCGGGGACGGCCGGACCGGTCGCCGAGCGCACATATGGGTCGAAGATGCGGGCGATGTCGTCGGGGGGAACGCCGTCACCGTCTTCGTAAAGGCTGACCGTCGTGAACTCCGGATCCTGAACGCTCTCCAAACGAAGCTGAAGTCCGCCATATCGAACCGCGTTGGTCAACAGGTTCCGTACGACTTGGCGCAGCCGGAACGGGTCAGCCAACACCGGCAAGCCGGCGACCAACGACATTTCCAGGGCTCGGTCGGGAGGGAGATACAACTTGACACAGGTGCCGAGCTCCCCGAGCAGGTCGATCGGCTCGGGCTTGATCACGAGCTTGCCGTCAGCATCGGAACGACCGATCACCAACAGATCCTGGACGATGTTGGCCAGCTCGCTCGATTGATCGGCGATCACACCGATCAAGTCCCTCTTGTCTCCTTCGGCGAAATCGTCGAAGGAACGCCGCAACTCCTCGGCCATCCCCACAATCACGGTCAAGGGAGTGCGGAGCTCATGGGAAACCGAGGTCACAAACTGGTCCTTCGAGGCAATCTCGGCTGCCATCTTGGCCTCGGTTTGCTTGCGAGAGGAGATGTCGGTGGCAACCGCCCCGAACCCGATAGGTTCGCCCTGGCTGTCGAGAACCCCGGTCAAAGTCACCAGCGCAGGAAGCTCCGACCCATCTGCGGCCTGCAACGTGACTTCACCCCGCCAGGTCCCTCCCACCGGGAGTGGGACATCTTCGAGGTCCGGCCGTTCGGAGTCAATGACGAGATCGACGAGCCTTCTCGTGCCAATCATCGCCGGGGTGAGGCCGAGGGCATCGGTCGCATAGGCATTCACGTAGAGGAGCCGGCCGGAAAGGTCCGCAGCCACCACCATGGTGCGTACCTGGTCGAGTAGGGCGGCCTGGAACTCAATGCGCCGGATGGTTCCCAGCCTCTCCGAGATATCGCGCATCACAGCTACCCGCAGAGTTTGCTTAGTTGAGCGACTGGTTGTCAGTTCGAGCGGAATCTCATGCCCATCCCGATGAACTCCGCGTATTGTGCGATGCGGATCGACCGCCGCTACTTCGAAGCCCGGAAGAATCCGGTCGATCGACCAGCCAACGAGGTCCGCGGGCTCATATCCAAACATCGTGGTGACGGTGCGGTTGGCGAACTCGACGCGCCCCGTCTCGTCAAAAGCAACGATCGAGTCCGAGGCGTTGTCGGTGACAGTTCTCAGCTTTTCTTCTTGAGCCGCCTCGCGTGCGGCTCGTTCCTGTCGCTCGCGGAGGAGGCGAGTCGAGGTCGAGATCAGCCAAGAGATCGTTGGGAAGTGGACCGCCACCGCCACCAAAGTGAAAACGACCTGCTCCTCGGTGGATTTGCCGATCGCGACATGGGCAGCCAGCGTCAACGCCACCAACGACACGAGACCTTGGATCCCGATTACGAATCCACCGGCTCGCCACCCATCAAGAGCAAGCACGGTGGCCGCCATCAGGTACGTGAGACCGGGGACGACCGCCGAAGCGGGGGCATTGCCGACCATGAAGATGGTTCCCACCCACATGAGGTCGATGAGAAGCGAGATGACGACCGAGCGCTCCGGCACCGCCCGCCGGATCTGGTCATGGCCAGCGATCGTGAGTGAGAACAACGATAGAACCCAACCCTCGGGCCAGTTGTAGGCAACCGCCATCCCTGCGAACCCAACAAAGCGGATGAGTCCGCTGGCAGCGCGGGCGATATGGAAGGGCTCACCTATGTTGCTGCCGAGGGCATTGGTCCCGATCGAGGGACGCTGCATCCATTGCAGCAATCTTCGGCGCGTCTAACCCGGAACCTGATTGGCTGACAGGCAAGCCGAGCGACAAGCTTTAGCGGCCTTTTAGTCGCCCGGTCTACGATTCCATCCGTTGGGTGAGCCTTGGCCGATAGCCTTGGCCGCTACCTTTGGAGGATTCAAGAACGATGAAAAAACCCTTAACGGTCGCGCTCGCTCTGGCTGCCGCGGCCTGGCTGGCGCTTCCGGCCCTGGCCCAAACAGTTGGCCTGGCAGTGACCACGGCCTATCCCGGACTGACCGTCGAACCCGGCGATACCGCCGGCTTTGATCTCACGATCACCGCCACCACCAACAGCACCGTCGCCCTGGCAGTCGAGGGGATCCCCGAAGGGTGGACCGGGACTTTCCGTGGGGGAGGCTTTGTGATCAGCCAGGTGACGGCCGGCCCTGAGCTGCAACCCGAGGTCCGCCTTGACGTCATTGTCCCGACCGGGACGGCCGACGGGGACTATCCACTGACCATCACGGCCGCAACCGGCGGAGAAACCATCTCGGTCCCGGTCAATGTCACCGTCCAGGGCGGTGCCGGCGGCTCGGTCACCCTGACCCCCGAGTTCCCAGGTCTGCGAGGCCCAGCCAGCTCGACATTCCCGTTCAACGTCGATGTCAAGAACGACACCCCGGCGGAGGTTCAGCTCGAGCTGGCTGCCGAGGGACCGATCGGTTGGCTGGTAGAGGCGCGACCCCAATCGTCCTCGCTCGCCTCAACGATCACCGTCGAGTCCGGTGCGACTGGTCGCATAACCGTGAACGCGACCCCGCCGGCCGGGGTGCAAGCGGGCGTTTATGACCTGCGGGTCACGGCGCGGGGGGGAGGAGTGGATGCGGAGACTGTCCTCCAAGTTGAGATCACCGGCAGCTTCTCGATGCAGCTCACAACCCCCGACCAACAGCTCAACACCGATGTGACCGCTGGCCAGCCCTCCCCCTTTCCCATCTGGGTCTTCAACGACGGCTCGGCCGACTTGTTGAACGTAATTCTGGCCGCCAGTCCTCCCAGCGGTTGGGAAGTCACCTTCGATCTCGAGGCGGTGCCTTCAATCGCGGCCGGTGAGTTTGCCACTATCAACGCCACCATTACCCCATCGACAAACGCCATCGCCGGCGACTACATCATCGGCTTTCGCGCCAACACCGATGAGACCGATGCCTCGATGGACGTCCGCACGACCGTCAACCCATCCGTCTTCGGGGGGTTGGTGGGAATTGGCTTGATCATTCTCACCCTCGCCGCACTGGCCTGGGTTTTCCGTCGATTCGGCCGGAGATAGGTGATGGCCGCACCCACGGTCGTCACCCGCAAGCTCACCAAGGAATATGGCGAGGCGCGGGTAGTCGACGAGCTCGATTTGAGATTGGCCCCGGGCGAGGTCTTCGGTCTGCTCGGTCCCAACGGAGCGGGCAAGACAACGACCATCCTGATGCTTCTGGGGTTGATCGAGCCCACCTCGGGACAGGTCGAGGTGCTCGGGCTCGATCCAGCCCGCAACCCTTTGACGGTCAAGAGCCGCGTCGGATACCTACCCGACGCAGTTGGTTTCTACGACTCGATGACTGGCTTCGAAAACTTGCGGTTCACAGCCGACCTCAACCGGATCCCGGCCAAGGAGGCCCGAGGGCGAATCGAGCAACTGCTCTTCGAAGTCGGACTCGCCGAGGCGAGCGAGCAGAAGGCCGGGGAGTACTCGCGAGGGATGAAGCAGCGCCTGGGTATTGCCGACGCGCTTCTCAAACGGCCCGAGGTGCTGATCCTCGATGAACCGACCACTGCCATCGACCCCGAAGGCGTGGCCGACATCCTGGCCATGATTCGGAACCTCGCTGATCACCAACAGGTGACGGTTCTCCTTTCGAGCCACCTTCTCCATCAGGTGCAGGCGGTGTGCGACCGCGTGGCGATCTTCGTCAAAGGGGAGGTCGTGGCCCAGGGAAGCCCTCGCGACCTCGCCTCTCGCACCCGTGGGCCGGAGGAAGTCGAGCTGGTGACCACTAGCAATGAGAGCATTCTCCGCCGCTCTGTCGACGGGCGAAGGTTTGTCCATTCAGTTGCAGCCGGACGCCTGCCGGGCAGCTACATGATCGAGGTCGATCGCGGCGCTACCCGCCAACTGGTGGCGGCGTTGGTCGAGGGCGGAGTCGAGATCGATGCGGTGCGCCGGGCCTCCGACGACCTCGACGAGGTCTATCGACGGTATTTCCGCCAGGAGAACGTAAGTGTCTGAGACGGCGACAACCGCGCCGACGCGCGAAGGCTTCGGATCTGGTTGGCGGGTGGTGGCCCGCAAAGAGTTCACGGACCATCTGCATTCAGGCAGGTTCGTTTCTCTCGCCGTATTGCTGGCGGTGGTGGCGGGCGCGGCGGTTTTCGCCGCTTCGAGGTTCATCCGCTCGGTAGCAGTCGATACCGAAGGTGTTCCGGCACTGTTCCTCAAGATTTTCACGTTCACCGACGACCCGGTCCCGTTTCCGTTGGTCGTCTTCATCGGATTCCTCGGACCGTTGCTGGGGATCATGTTCGGTTTCGACGCCATAAGCGGCGAGCGCTCCCAGGGCACCCTGCCTCGCCTGCTCGCGCAACCCATTCATCGCGACGAGGTGATCCTCGGCAAGTTTGTCGGCGGGCTCGCCATCATTGCCCTGCTGCTGACTTCGCTCACGACGTTCGTCGCCGGCATCGGAATCTTCCGACTCGGTCTCTTCCCCGTTCCCACTGAGATCGCGCGTCTGCTGGTGTGGTTGATGGTGGCGATCATCTATGTCGGGTTCTGGCAGGCTCTCGCCACACTCACTTCGGTAACTGTGCGCCGAGCCGCGACCTCGGCCATGATTGCCGTCGGGGTCTGGATCGTCCTCACCATTTTTGGTGGCTTCCTCTTCCAGGCGCTTTCGGCGGTATTGGCCAATCCCGACGACGAGTCCTCTAGCCTGCGGGCGGAGCTTCTCATATCGCGGTTGTCGCCGTTCACCCTTTACACGGAAACGTCAACCGTCCTCCTCGATCCAACCCAAAGAACCACGGGACTGGTGACGTTCGAGCAGGTCAGCCAGGCCTTGGTGTCCAACCTGTCGATTCCGCAAAGTCTCCTGGTCGTGTGGCCACAGATCGTCGGCCTCCTGGCGATGACGACGGCGCTCTTTGCCATCGCCTTTGTCCTGTTCATGCGCCAAGAGGTGCGGGCGTAGCGGGCTAGCGCTTTCGATCGTATTGCGGATGGTCATCGAGCCTTGCCGCGTCCGTGCCGACCAAGAACCTGACGAACTGGGCGACGTCAGAGAGGTTGGGTTCGGAAATGCAATTCGAAAAGAGCCGGCAGGCGCAATCGATTCCCGGGGTTTCTACAGGATGCCAGGGCAGCGGGTTGATCGATCTCAAGAAGGCAAGAGACACCGCCACTCCGTCGGCCCTCGCCTCCAAACAGACCTTTGCCGCCTCCACCGGGGTCGGGTCGCTCGACCTTGCCCGAGGCAACATCCGCGTGTCGCTGGAAGGTGCGGACCTCATCGGTGAGGTCGACATCTTTGGCAATCCGTACAACTCGGCGGCACACGCCGTTCTCGGAACGACTTGGTCCGGAGGTCAGTGGAACGGCACCACCTGGTCGGGCACCACCTGGTCGGCCAACTCGTGGACCGGAACCACGTGGTCGGGCAATGCCTGGACCGGAACCACGTGGTCGGGCACCACCTGGTCGGGCATCACCTGGTCGGGCACCACCTGGTCGGCCAACTCGTGGACCGGAACCACGTGGTCGGGCACCACGTGGTCGGGCACCACATGGTCGGCCTGGGGTTGGTCGTCCACCGGTCGGTTGGGTCGCACCTGGGGTTAACGACCCCCGCTTCACTCCCACGACCGCTTCGTCGATAACCACGTCGTGACCCTCGCGAAAACTGCCAACGCGCCAAGCCCTGGGCCAGGCATACGACCAACGAAGCGACTGATCGGGCGCTTAAGCACGCCGCAAGCTCGCATCTGGTCGCTGATCGCTGTGGTCTGGGTCGCGAGCCTGCTGGGGGCCCGATGGATGTGGACATTGCCCGCCCCGTCAGGATTCGGAGTTCAGGTCGAGTGGTTCTGGCTCGCTCCGGGCTTCTATCTCGCGGAGCTTTTAGTGGTCCACCTCCAGTTCCGGCGCGACGCCCACACCCTTTCCGTCAGCGAAGTGCCGATGGCGATCGGTTTGTTGATGGCGACGCCAATCGATCTGGTCTTGGGTCAGGTGGTTGGAAGCGCCTTGGCGCTCCTAGTCCAAAGGCGACAGAAACCCATCAAGTTGATCTTCAACGTTGGCCAGCTTGTCTTGCAAACCGTCGCCGCCGTCGCGGTCTTTCGGGCCTTTGCCGCAACCCCGCTGGAGTTCGACCTGCTAAGTGTCGCTGGACTTGCCGCCGCGTTGTTGGCAGCTCTGTTTGTCGGGCATGGCGCGGTGGCGGCGGCTATCCGCACGACTGGCGGCCGCGAGACCCTGAAGGAGAGTCTGCGAGTGCTGGCGGTCTCGTCAGCAGGGACCGTCGCTGCCTCGTTGCTCGGCGTAGTGGGGGCCGTGATTCTCGTCGCAGCGCCCGAGATTTGGTGGGTTGGCTTCATACCCGCCGTGCTCGTCTTCGTCGCCTATCGCGCCTATGTTTCCCAGGCCCGCGATCGGCAGAGAATCGGCGCGCTCTACGAGTCGGCCACCAAACTCCAACTGCACACTGAGCTCGACGAGGCGGTCACCGCCGCCGCTACTCAAGTGCTTGACTTGATCAAGGCGGAACGGGTAGCCGTGATCCTGTTCTCGACCCTCCAAGATTCTCGTACCTACGTCACCTTCGTCGATAGCGATGGCAGCAGCGAAGCGATGACCCCTCATCGGATCAGTTGGGAGTCCGACCTCAGAGATCTTGCCGCGTCCGGTCGCCGGCTGCTGGCTAGCGACGAGTTGCCGACCCTCGAGCTCATTCTCGATGGCTACAAAACGAAGCAGGCGCTGGTCGAGGTCTTAAAGGTGGGACGGGAGCCAGCGGGTCTGCTCGCCGGCATCAATCGGCTAGGCGATGTGTCGCTATTCACCGATGATGACCTTCATCTGCTCGCCATGCTGGGGTCGCAACTATCGACGACGCTAGAGAACGCCCGATTGAGCGACACGCTTTCCGAGCTGCGATCGCTCAAGGACCAGCTCGAGGCCTTGGTCGAGGCCAAAGGCCGGCTGGTGGCATCGGTTTCTCACGAGCTTCGTACCCCATTGACCGGGGTGGTGGGCATGGCCGCCCTCATTCGTGAGATCGCCGCCGACCGTCTCGACGAAGACACCTTGGAGATGCTCGACCTCATCCTCGAGCAGGGCAACGAGCTCTCGAACATTCTCGACGATCTGCTGTCGCACGCCCGGGCGGAGGCAGGAACCCTCAGCATCCGACCGGAGCAGTTCGACCTCCGAGACGAGGTCGCCTACATCGCGGCGTCTCAGAACTTCACCGTTCCAATCGACCTGGTAACGGCGTGGGCCTTTGCTGACCGTCTGCGGGTCCGTCAGGTGCTTCGCAACCTGGCCACAAACGCCCGGCGCTACGGCGGACCCAATGTCCGAGTCGAGATATCGATGCATGACGGGACGGTGACCGCCTCGGTCATCGACGATGGACCCGGGGTGCCGGCGAGCGCCGAGTCGGCCATCTTCGAGGCCTACAAGTCCGCCCACAATCAAAGCGAGCACACGGGTTCTGTGGGCCTTGGGCTCTCCCTCTCGCGCTCGATGGCGCAGATGATGGGAGGCGATGTGATCTACCGCAGGATCCAAGGCGAAACCTGGTTCAGTCTCACCTTGCCGGTGGTCGCCGTTCCTATCGAGGTCTAGACGCGCTCTTTGCAAATTCGGCAGGTGATGAACGCCTAAAACGTTCTTTGGCACCACCGCGTCGGAAAACGTCGTTGTAGTGCCGATTTAGCTAGAGGGCGTCCTGTGGCGCCAATTAGATGCGGTAAATTTCGGGAGGGGCGCCCGTTCATGCCAAGATATGACCTCTTGATGGCAAACGGGTCCAAGACTTTTCAATGCACATGTTGTCGACGCTCTCGGGTGGCCCATCCGAGCGTTGGCTGCTGAGCAGTCCCCGCTCCCCGCACCGCCCTACTCGAGAGCTCTGACCCGGGCGCGGTGCCGATTTCTGTTTGAACCTCTCTGAAAGGAATGCCATGCCATACCGATTCGAAACGTTGCAAGTCCATGCCGGACAAATCCCCGCCCCAGGCACTAATGCCCGGGCAGTCCCGATCTATCAGACGACGAGCTACACCTTCAACGATGCCGACCACGCTGCCCGCCTGTTCGGGCTGCAGGAGTCGGAAACATCTACACCCGGATCATGAATCCGACGACGGATGTCTTCGAGCAGCGGATCGCCGCCCTCGAAGGCGGAGTGGCGGCAGTGGCCACAGCCTCCGGTCAGGCTGCCCAGCTTCTCACCTTCACGACCCTGCTCGAGGCCGGCGACCATTTCGTGTCGACGTCCTACCTCTACGGAGGCACCTACAACCAGTTCAAGGTCGCGTTCCCCCGGCTGGGCTTTGACGTCTCGTTTGTCGACGGCGACGACCCCGCCGACTTCGAGAAGGCGATCACCGACAAGACCAAGGCACTTTTCGTCGAGACGATCGGCAACCCCAAATACAACATTCCCGACTTCGAAGCGCTGGCCGATATCGCCCATAAGCACGGCATCCCGCTCGTGGTGGACAACACCTTCGGAGCCGCTGGCTACTGGTCCCGGCCGTTCGACTTTGGGGCGGACATCATTGTGGCTTCTGCCACGAAATGGATTGGCGGTCACGGGAACTCAATCGGAGGAGTGATCGTCGATTCGGGAAACTTCGATTGGCGCGACGGCAAATTCCCGATCTTCACCAGGCCCGCACCGGGATATCACGGTTTGGTCTTCACCGACGTTTTCAACGCCGAGTCCCAGTTCGGGAACATCGCCTTCGCCATTCGGGCTCGGGTCGAAGGTTTGCGAGACTTGGGAGCGGCTCTATCTCCGTTCAACAGCTTCCTCTTCCTGCAGGGATTGGAAACGTTGTCTTTTGCGGGTCGAGCGGCACGGCGCGAACGCGCTGGCTCTCGCCAAGTGGCTCGAGCAGCATGATCAGGTGACCTGGGTGAGCTATCCCGGCCTGGAGTCGCATCCCTATCACGCCGCTGCCAAGCGCTACCTGCGCAACGGCTTCGGCGGGGTGCTCTCCTTCGGGATCGCCGGAGGCTATGAGGCGGGCAAGCGATTCATCGATCATACGAAGCTCCTCAGCCACCTCGCCAACGTTGGCGATGCGAAGTCGCTCGTCATCCATCCGGCGTCGACGACTCATCAACAGCTCGACGAAGGCGAACAGTTGACAACCGGCGTCACCCCCGACCTGGTCAGGATCTCGCCAGGGATCGAGCACATCGAAGACATCAAAGAAGACCTCGACCAAGCCCTCGCGGCTGTCGCTTGAACCCAGATCAGTACCCGGGGTCGGGAGGCCGAACGAAGACTGAGTTCTTCGAGCTGCCCACAGCTTTCAAATTGCGCAGCGGCGACCTCCTTCCCCGGGTACGCCTCGCCTACGAGCTCTACGGCGAGATCAACTCGGCGGCCGACAACCTCGTCCTTGTCTTTCATGCGCTGACCGGGAGCCAGCACGCCGCCGGGTTCACCGAATCGGTCGAGGGAGTGGAGCGCTGGTCCGACGAGAACCAGATCGGATGGTGGGAGGGCTTCGTCGGTCCAGGAATGGCCGTTGACACCGATCGCTACGCCGTCCTCTGCGTCAACTACCTCGGTGGGTGTTACGGCTCGACTGGGCCGACCTCAACCAACGAGGAAACCGGGGTTCGCTATGGGCCGGACTTTCCCCCCATCGCGCTGGCCGACATCGTTGACAGTCAACTGCTGCTGCTCGACCACCTGGGGGTGAGCAAGGTAAAAGCAGTCGCCGGGGCCTCGGTTGGTGCTCTCCTGAGCCTGTCGATGGCGGCGCGCTATCCGCACCGGGTCGACACGGTCATCTCTTTGGCCGGCGGCCTGGCCGCCACGACCCTTCATCGCATGCTCAACTTCGAACAGAAGCTGGCGATCTTCAATGATCCCCTTTTCCAGGGTGGCGATTACTCCGAGAGCGAGTTCCCCGCCGCCGGATTGGCCTTGGCGCGCATCATCAGCCACAAGGCCTTCGTCTCTCTCGAAGCGATCCGAACCCGGGCTCGGGCAGAGGTGATCGACCACCCTTACGTCAGCCATCCGGTCGAGTCGTACTTCTGGCACCAAGGAGAAAAGTTGGTGGTTCGTTTCGATCCCAACAGCTATCTGCGGATCATTGACTCGTGGTCGAACTATGACCTGCTGAGCGATGCCGGAGCGGCAACCTACGAAGAGGCCTTGCGTCCTTGCCGGCAGCAGAACTGGCATGTCTTCACGATCGACACCGACGCCTGCTTCTACCCCGATGAACAACGGCAATTGGTCGACCAGTTGATCGAGGCGCAGGTGCCGGTCGATTGGCACCAGGTCCACTCGGCGAAAGGACACGACGCCTTCCTGACCGAACCCCAACTTTTCGAAGCCGCAATCAAAGCCGCTCTCGGCTAGCGGGCTCCCCCTGCCGGCGCATCTACAAATTCGATGAGTGTCGCCTGGGAGAGGCGGGCTAGCGTCCGTCGAGAGTCTCCAGCAGTTGCGGCGACCGCCATTGAAGATGGCCGCTCGCCATGGTCAGCGACAATCGATAGATCATGACCGCGAAGGCCACCGCGGGAAGCGATCCGACGAGCGCGGCAGCGGGTCCCTGCCAGAGCCAAGGCAAGGCGATCACCAAGAGCACCGGGATGGTGAGGGATCCTGCGGTCATCATTCCCAAGATCGAAGGCAGGAAGGCCGAACCGGGGAGGGTGCGGCTCCCGAATAGGTTGCTCTCGGGCAGTGCAAAGGCACCGAGGACGGAGACGTTGTTGCCGACCGCGATCCAGATCAATGCCACCGCCGTGCTGGCCAGGAGGGCAATGAGAAAGGTGAGCACGGTACCGCCTAAAAACAGCCCGGCGAGCGCCAGCAAGCCGCTTACAGCTCCCGCGACGATGAGAATGGCGACGTTCTTCCCGATGAGCACCGACCGCCAGCCGACACCCGCAGCGAGGTAGGCCCAGAAAGAGCCGCTGTCCATCCCAAACAAGTTGAAGCCAGTGAAGTTGACTCCGATGAACGCTCCTGCCACCGCCACCAACGGCGCGAACTCGGTGCCAAGTAATTGCTGGCCGATGCCGGTGGCAAGCACCAGCAGGGCGACGCCGAGACCGATGAATTGGGACCGAAGCCGCGGGTCGCGGCGCAGGCCGCGCAGCTCTTTGGACGCGACCGCGGCTGCCGGGGACGACGACCAGCCCAGGGCCACCAACCGGCGGGGCAGGCCGCGAATGAGGGTGCCGGCGCGCAAGCGGGTTGGAGCCGAGCTCGCCGGGCTCTTCGTGACAAGCCGCGCCAACGAACGGCCCCATAGATAGAGGAGCAACATGCTCACCAGGATCCCGTAGCTGAGAAAGAGCCAGGCGTTGAGGTTTCCATCGCGAAAGGCCTCAGCGGCCCGGGCCAGCGCGCCCGGCGGAAACACCCAGAGCACCTCGAGAAACCGCGCCCCGGCCTCGGCGCTCTCAGCAGTGAGCGACTGCAACCCCTGGCTCACCGCTACCGCCAACAAGCCGATCAGAGGCCCTATGACCGCTGCGAGGTCGCGACCGCGCCGCGAGCGAAGGAGGTCGCTGAGAACGCCCGTGAGCAACCGCGCCGAAAGCAGGCACCATCCGACCATCGTCACCCCAGCTGCGATTTGACCAACCAGTCCCGGACCCAGGCGAGCCAACCCAACTATGCCCCCCACCGCTGCCAAAACCGTGACGAGCGCCCCGGGCCCGACTGCAGCCGCGGCTAGGAGCCCGGTCGCAAGGCGAAGGTTCGGGATGGGCAGCAGCGCCAGCCTCGTCGGTTCGACGGTGTCATCGAGGGCGGCGGCAAGCAATGGGATCACTATCCATCCGAAGGCCAGGACACACCAGATCAGCGCCAGAACCCCGCCACCCAGGCGCGACGCCACGAACGATAAGAGCCCGGCCAAAAGTCCCAGGACCGTGGCCCCCAACCACACGGCCGCAAAGGCCAAAATCGCTATCGGCCCGGACCTGCGCAGGCGATTGCGCAGCAGGCGGACCTTCAGACGGACGAAGGTCCCAACCACGAGATGTCCACCTCCTCGGCGTCGTCGCCGCCAACCAATTCGACAAACACGTCCTGGAGCCGTCGCCCTCCGGTGATCTCGAGCGTTGGGCCGGTGACGATCACGCGCCCTTGGGCGATGACCAAGAGGAAATCGCACAGGCGCTCGACAACGTCCATGGTGTGATCCGAGAAGACAACCGTCCCGCCACCTGCCGTATACCGATGAAGGGTGCTTTCGAGGACCTGGCGAGCGACGGGGTCAATGCCCGCAAACGGCTCGTCAAGAAAGAGAACACGGGGGTTGTGCAGGAGAGCACACGCAATCGCAACTTTCTTCGACATGCCGTAGCTGTAATCGGCGACCAGGGTGTTGGCGTCCTTTTTGAGATCGAGCAACTCGAGCAAACTCGAGGCACGTTGGGTGACAACGGACTCATCCATGCCTCGCAGCAACCCGTTGAACTCGATCAATTCCCGACCGGTGAGGCGGGTGAACATGGCAGGGGTGTCGGGCACCATGCCCAACCTGGTCTTGGCAGCGACCGGATCCGACCACACATCCTTGCCCGCCACTTCCACCGTTCCGGCATCGGGCCGGAGCAGCCCACATGTCATCCTGAGAAGAGTGGTCTTGCCAGCGCCGTTGGGGCCGCAAATGCCGAAGAAGGAGGAGATCGGGATTTCGGCAGTGATGTCGTCGACCGCCACCTTCGTCCCGAATCGTTTGGTAAGTCCGCGGAACGAAACCGCCGAGGTCATCCCTTGGAAGCGTGGAACGAGGGGATACCGGTTATGGCCTGACCGAGGATCAAAGTGTGGATCTCGTTGGTCCCTTCGTAGGTATAAACCGTCTCCAGGTTTGTCATGTGACGGATCACCGGATATTCGAGTGTGATCCCGTTGGCGCCGAGGATCGATCGCGCGGTTCGCGCCACCTCGAGGGCGTTGCGGACGTTGTCGAGTTTTCCAAAGCTCACTTGTTCGGGGCTCAACCGGTGCTCATCTTTGAGCCGGCCGAGGTGCAGGGCTAACAGAGTCCCGCGACTGACCGCCACCATCATGTCGACGAGCTTTTGTTGAGTGAGTTGGAAACCGGCGATCGGTGAGTTGAACTGCTGACGCGACTTGGCGTATTCGAGGGCCGACTCGTAGCAGGCGCGGGCGGCGCCCATAACGCCCCAAAGGATCCCGTACCGGGCCTCGCTCAAACACGAGAGCGGTCCGCGCATCGAAGATACGCCAGGCAACACGAAGTCGTCGGGGAGCCGCACGTCTTCGAGGACGAGCTCCGAGGTGATCGAGGCGCGCAGCGAAGCCTTGCGATGAATCTCGTTGGCCTTGAAGCCCGGACTGTCGGTGGGGACGATGAAACCGCGAACGCCGCCGTCGGTGCGAGCCCAGATGACGGCGATGTCGGCGACGTTGCCGTTGGTGATCCACATCTTCGTGCCGTTGAGAACCCAGTCGGATCCGTCGCGTCGAGCGTTGGTCCGCATCGAGGCGGGATCTGAGCCCGAGTCGGGCTCGGTCAACCCAAAGCACCCGATGACCTCGCCGGCCGCCATTTGGGGAAGCCACTGCTCCTTCTGTTCCTCGGAGCCGAACTTCCAGATCGGGAACATGGCGAGCGAGCCTTGCACCGAGACGAAGCTTCTTGTCCCCGAGTCCCCGGCTTCGAGCTCGAGACAGGCCAACCCATAGGCGACGGCGCTGGTCCCGGCGCATCCATAGCCTTCGAGGTGCATGCCGAGAAGGCCCATCGCTCCCATCTCCTTCGAGAGTTCGTGAGGGAACGTCCCTTGCTCCCACCACTCGGCCACGTCGGGAAGAATCTGATCCTCGGTGAACTTGCGCACCGTTTCCCGGAGCAGCTTCTCCTCGTCGGAAAGCAACGAGTCAATATCGAGGAAGTCGGTAGCTGAGGGCATGGTCACGAGGTTAGGGGGATCAGCAAAGGTTGGTTCCAGCCCCTTCGCACCTAATTTGTCCTCACAGGAAACCTCAAAACCACATTCGTCCCTACAAGCACGAGCACGACACGCTATGGGACGAATTAGGAAAACGGGTTTCGGTTTCTTCAGAGGGTGATTGCAACACCTAGCGGTGGGAGGTGTGCAGTGGCTAGACGTGGCCGGCGACCGATGGCGATGGAGAAGCGGCATTTGATCGTCGAGCTGTTGAAGGGGGGTTGGA
>Ga0136623_10000005_pt1 | contig 60024 bp, 77 predicted proteins | sample AntDrymUQ4492106_2_FD_104656 | JGI IMG/M metagenome (GOLD analysis project Ga0136623, IMG submission 104656) | Polar desert sand microbial communities from Dry Valleys, Antarctica - metaG UQ449 (21.06) | ecosystem: Environmental > Terrestrial > Soil > Desert | place: Antarctica: Dry Valley...
ACCTACAACGAGATTATCAACTGCGTAGGTAAGGACTTGCCGCAAGTGATAAAGCCCAAAGACGGGGACGAGTTCTTTGCGGCCCTCGACAGCGAGGAAGACGAGGAGGACTTTCTGGACGCATTCTCCGATGGGGACACTGACGAGAGTGCGGAAGACGAGTTCCTGTCCGGCTTCGATGAGGCCAGTGACGAGGACTTCTTTTCCAGCTTCGATGATGATGAATGACGTTGTTCATTGGTAGTAATGACCGCTCCTTGACAGCAATGATTGAAATATGTTAGCATATATTTCAGAGGTTAAAGAGATGGCAAATTGTTTGAGATGTGAGGCCCATACCCAGAACAAATCCGGCTACTGTTCAAAGTTCTGCTACTATAATCGGAACGGAGATACAATACTGGATAAGTTCTGGGCCAAAGTAAATGTAACGAAAAAGTGCTGGACGTGGTTCGGCTCGACCAACTATAAAGGCTATGGCCTTTTTGGAGTTAAAGGAAAGAACGTATCTACGCATATTTTCAGTTACAGAACATTTGTAGGGCCAATCAAAAATGGGATGCAGGTTTTACACACTTGCGATACACCGAATTGCATCAGACCGTCGCACCTTTATCAAGGGACAAATCAGGATAACTGCAATGATAAAGTTCTGCGCGGTCAGCAGTATGCAAAGGTTTCCTTGAAGCAGGCCGAACGGACGCGAAAGCGATACGCAAAAGGAAATATAACCCAGAGGCAACTGGCCAACGAACGACCGAATTGACAAAGCCGCGCCTAAGCGACAAATTTCAAAAGCGTGGCTAAAGCGGCTTTTGTCCAATGATTTGTTCGGCGTGTCATCATAACAGACAACCAAAATTATGACCAACGAAATAACAATAAAAGAATTGCTTTCGCTTCTTTCAGCATTGACGGATGGCGGCGAATGCCGTTACGACCATCACGGATATTGCCAAGAACACGGTTGGTTTTACACCGACGAAGTTTGTCCGCATAAACGGGCAAAAGAATTACTCGATTGGCAAGACAAACAACATTTCCGTCTCGTGATTGAAGTTCACGACCAAATTTAACTAAGAAACGCCGAACTCGGCGTTGACCAGTCAACGGTGTCTTACATAATCAGTGGGAAGACACGCACAGGAGAAATAAAGTAATGAGTAAAAAAGGTCTAAACATCCAACAGCTTGCACAAAAGGTGCAGGCCCAGAATGAGTCGAAGAAAGACTTCTTGGTTAAAACCGAAGCAATCGCAATCGCTCCTATCCGCAGAGATGATGGGCCGTTTGCGGTAGCTTGGAAGGTAGGTAAAACCGAGACGGCTTTCGAGATGAATCGCTATATGCTGGGACAGGTTGCGACACACGCCAAGATACCGATGGCAGTCGTTGACTTGCTGGCTACTGGCACAAAGCGCGAACGGGAACAACTGGGACAACTCCTGAGCGTTCGCTTGCAGGACAATCCGACAAAACGAATGATTCGCACAATCGGAACAGACGACGGCGAGAGCGTTTATGCCAGAGCATTTCTGTCAGACCGTTATCGCCCGATTGACAACTACGACCTGGCCCTTGCAGTTCTGCCGACACTCACGGAGATTGCCGACACGATACGCATTGAGTCTTCGGAAGTGACCGAGACCCGTATGTATCTGAAAGTCCTCTACCCTGAGATGGCCTTCGATATGGGGCCAACCAGAGATAAGCTGGGCAAGCGGGTAGGCGACATCGTGCAGGCTGGAATAACGATTATGAACTCGGAAGTTGGCGCGGGGCGCATTTCGATTGACCCTTTCATCCTGCGGCTTGTCTGCACGAACGGTATGACGATGAATGATTCGTCCCTACGCAAAAATCACGTTGGACGTTCGCAGTGGACAGGTGAGATGGACGGGGCCGAGGCTTACGAGATTTACTCGGAAGAAACACTGGCCCTCGATGATGCCGCTTTCTTCAACAAGGTTACGGACACCATACGGGCCGTGCTGACCGACGAAGGCAAGTTCGAGAAACTCGTCACCCGCTTTATGGAAACTAAGGGGGAGAAGATTGTGGGACACCCGCAAGCCGCAGTCCAAGAACTCGCCAAACGCTTCACCTTCAACGAGGACGAATCCCAGAACGTCCTGACCCACCTTATCAATGGCCACGACTTATCCAAGTTCGGTATGATTAACGCAGTCACGGCATTCGCTCGTGATGACAAACGCAAGATGTCATACGATAGAGCATCCGAACTCGAACGCATCGGAGGCAACATCATCGAACTCGGGGCCTCGGACTGGAAAGTTATCTCCGAAGCCAAAATGAAGACAGTCACACCGCGCACTAGCAATAAGGCTAAACGGGCATAACAACAACCGGAGGAGGCTCGGTTACGGGCCTCCTTCATCAAATAGGAGACACCAATGAGCGACATAAAGAACAAGCTGGCCGGAATGATGATTCTCGGAAGCATCGGAGCGATGGGAAGGCAAGTCGAGGAAGACCCCAACATAGCGGCCCTCAAGAAACTGCACGAAGACAAAATGGCACGGAGGGTCAAGCCGAACACGACAATCGGACACGACTTGTCCCGCATCTCGCCGGACGAGGCCTTTATCACTGCCGGACAGAACGCCGAAAACGACAAATGGTATGCGGCTGTGATGCGAAGGCTTGCGCCGGAACACATACCGGAAGACGGCAACCCGTGGGCCGTAGCCGCTAAAAACAACGAGGGCTTTGCGACCGGAGCGGAGGCCAAGGCCGACGCATCGAAGATGTTCCCGCTCGTGCCTGTTCTGTCCGATGACGGCAACGAGTATGAGTATCCGAACTATACGGACAGAGTAGAAGCAAAGGCGAAGATACTCAAGACGGCCCAGGACAGGCGGGATAAGCGCAACGCTCGTATTGCAGAGAATATGCTCAAATCCAAAGGAGGCCGGAAATGACAAATGAACAATGGGACATAATACTGGTAGTTTTAATAATCGTGGTTGTCCTCGTTATCGGGCTGTGGTTTGTCCGTATGATAATGAGGGCCTTGAAGGAGGACGACAAATAATGAGCATCGTGCAGATAGACGGATTCCCAAAGTGTTCGTTCAAGTTCGTCAACTTGCCGAGCCGGAACACATCGTATAAGAACCACTTCGAGAAAGGCCGTGCGGTCAAATCACTTCGAGAGGAGGCCGCAGTGTTGGGCCGCAACTGGCTGGTCAAAGCCAAAAAGACGTTGAACATTCCGCTCGTGACCCGTGGCTTTGTAATGGTCAATGTGTATTGCCAGCACGAGGGACTGATGGACGTGCATAACATAGACATTAAACCTGTGATGGACGGACTGGTTGACGCTGGGATATTCCAGGACGATGAGTGGGCCTTCATTCCGCTCGTCACCTATCGCTGGGCTGGAATTGACGATAGGGGACAACGAAGGACTGTCCTCGACATTTACGAACTCGCCGGACTCGTGATAAACAACGAGGGCCAGCTATTGCCGTTAGGCAGGAGGAGATTATAATGCCAGAGATTGACGTAACTACTGCGGCGCAACGCTTGAATGAGATTGCCCTTAAACAGCACGGCATACACCGTGCATTGATTGACGCTTTTTGCGCGTATCTCATAGAGTCGGGCCGAGAGCCGATGGACTTCGAGGTTGTGACCCAGTGGATAAGCGGAGGCATCCGAACATTCATTCAACCGAAGCAGAATGAGGAAACGGAGCAACAGAAGATAGGCCGCTACATAGGCCAAGACCCAGGATTCTGGAAGGAGGACTGATGGCGATACCGCATACACCAACGCACGTTCACTACATAAAGGATGAGGCCCGTGTGAGTGAGGCAGTGGGTCATTTACTCAAGTATGACCTCTTGGGCTTCGACACCGAGACCTACAACACGATTGACCCGAAAGGAGATGCTTTTGAGCCGACAAGGGGCGTGAGAATGAGGCTCGTGCAGTTTGCAACCCCTATGGGCCGCTCATTCGTATTCGACTTGTTTCACGTCAAAAAGTCGTTTCTGTATTTGATGTTTCCCAATCCATACCTTTGCGTGGGACAGAATCTAAAGTTCGACATCAAATTCCTGATGTATGAGTTAGGCCTTGACCAGTTTGGAGAACTGTTCGACACGATGACTGCCGGACAGCTTAACAATAAGGGCCGAGTGGCCGGAGCGGACAATTTGCCAGTATCGTTGGCAGAACTGGCAATGCTCGAACTCGGAGTTGATTTATCCAAAGAGCAACAGGCCTCGAACTGGGCAAGTCCGGTATTAAGTCAGGAACAAATCGAATACTCTGCTCGTGACCCACTGATAGTTCTGCCGATTTACGAGAAGCAAGTCGCCAAGCTAAAGAGGGAGTCCCAAATCAGAGTCGCGCAACTGGAGTTCAATACGATTCCGGCCCTGGCCGACATCGAACTAAACGGGATGGCCTTCGACGGCGCGGCCTGGGAAAAGCAGTATCACGCAACCGAAGTCAAGATTCAAGAGGTGTCCCAGCCATTATGGGACTACTTCGGGACAAAGCGCAGTCTGTTTGAAGGCATACCGACAATCGCGCTCGGTTCACAAGTCAGGATGATTGAAGCGTTCCACGCTCGGGGCCTGCCAGTGCCGTTTAACAAGAAGACCGAGCGTGAGTCCCTCGACGGAAAGCTACTCGCGCCATACGAACAGCAGTATCCGGTCATCAAGCAATACAAAGAGTATAAGGGCCTAGCCAAGTCGCTGTCCTCCTACGGACTCGACTGGCTCGATATGGTCAACCCAGAGGACGGACGGATACACGCATCCTATCGGGGTATCGGAGCGGAGACGGGCCGGATGTCGTGTTCCAAGCCGAATTTACAGCAAGTCCCGAAAGAGAACGAATACCGCAACTGTCTTATCGCGGCCCCTGGCTGGGTCATTGTTGGATACGATTACTCGCAGATGGAGTTGCGGATACTGTGCGAGTATTGCCGAGACCCGAACTTCTTGAAGGCCTTTGACGAAGGCTATGACCTTCATCGCTATACGGCCTCGTTGATATTCAAGATTGCTATGGAGGCCGTGACTGGCAAACAGCGCGGCATCGCCAAGAACTTGAACTTTGGCATCGTGTATGGCATCGGCGTTTTGAAGTTCTCGAACGACGCTGGCATTCCGCTCTTTGAGGCCAAGAAGATTATGGACTTCTACTTGAAGCAGGCTTACCCGTTTATGTCCCAGTGGCTAGACCGTCAGGCTCACGCTGTCATCAAGTCATTACAGGCCCGAACGATGACCGGACGGATTCGGCAATACTGGGGAAACTTGGACGAGGACGGAGTGGCCGCAAAGATTCAGCGCAACGGCAAGAACTTACCAATTCAAGGGACATCAGTTGACATTACCAAACGCGCTTTACATCTGGTATTCGAGGCAATCAGGCCCTACCGGAAGTTTATCAAACTAATCCACGTAGTTCACGATGAGATTATTCTCGAAGCAAAGCCGGAATACGTGCAACGGGCCAAAGACATATTATCGTCGTGTATGCTGGAGGCCGAGGAAGAATACTTGAAGCGCGTCAAGTGCGTGGTTGACGGAAGCGTGACCCTGTGCTGGACGAAAGAGGCAACCGACATACAAATCGCAGAGGCCGAGGCCCTGTATAAAGGAGTATTTCAATTATGACAAGCGAAGTATGGTTTGACGAAGGTGAAACAAACGAAAGGTGTTTTGAAGTCGAGTATCGAATATCGTCGGACGAATATCACGGCAGGGTTGTCCCAGAAATCGAAATCGAGACCGTAACGGAGGATGGGACAGAACTATCCGATACTGTCTTTGCCGAGTTTAAGGACAGGCTGTATGACAAACTTTATGAAATGGCAGAGGAGGATTAAGCAGTGGATAATAAACCGAGGAATGGCCAGATAGTCTGGTTCTCGTATAACAGCAAAGAGTTTATTGGGGCCTACAACGAGGACAAGGATATATTCTGGAACACAAGCAAAGAGGACTTTCTGAAACTTGTCCTCGAACACAAAACAACGGTCATCCCAATCGGGGCCAATGTCTTTATAGGCCACGCCGTCGAGTGGTGGAAGCCGTATGAATTAGGAGGACACTAATGGACTGGAGATTACGATTGCACATATACAGAGTAAGCCGGACATACGGATTACTGAGACGGCTCTCAAAATGGGCCGACAAGCACTACAACGATTATGCGTGGAAAATGGACGACCTGATTACGAAATACGGAAGGCCGTATGACAGAAACAAGAAGCGGACATTCTGGACGAAACTTTTCGAGGTTTGAAAAAACCGGATGATACTATTTACGAATTTGGAGGATTAAGAATTATGGTTAAGACATTTGACGAACAATACGAGGAGGCCGACGACCGAATGCGGAACATTATGGCCAGGGTCAGCGAGGACATAAGTATCCTGCGTGGTAAGTTTCTGCTTGGGGCTATGACCGAGAAGCAACTGCAAGCGTTGGAGGTATCAGCTACCGTCGTGGACTCGGTTCACGAGGTATTGGGCCGTTCCATAGAGGGGGCCAAATGAGAGAAGAAGACGAGGAGTTTTTCCAGGCCTTTGATGACGACGAGCCTACGATGGATGAGGAAACAGCGAAGATTGTCAATAATCCGAATGCGTTCGTCAATTATAGGCCCAGGAAAAAGAAGCACGTTGTCACGCCGGAAGAACAGGCCGAGGCAGACAGCCACGGGGCCTACTTGCCGAACACTTGGAGGCACGGGGCCGTGGTGACTGACGAAACGGATGGAATTATTAGGAGAGTGACGTATGAAGACGGATTCGTTAGGACAAGAGTTGCGGGAATCTGGTGCTGACGCGAAAGCGGCCCAAGAACCAGTCATCGGGACAGAAGACGAGTTTTGGGCCGCTTTCGACAGGACTAACATACAAGGAGAAATGCAAGTGAATCCCAACCTAGCAAATGGTATCACAACAGCCGAAGCGTGTCAACAGTTAGGCTTGCACCCTTTGTTAGCTGGCAATTTTGAGCCGGATGTGAGACCGTTTGAGTGGCCGAAACGAACAACCTCTCCCCAGAGACCGAGGGCCATCCAACCAAACTTATTTGAAGGAGGAGACAATGACTAACGGACTTTTACTCGACAGAGAGATGGCTTATGTTGGCAAAGAACTCGCCTGTGTCCTGGGCCTGCAACAAGCAATGATAATTCAACAGCTACACTTTTTACTACTAAATGACAAGTGCGGGAAGGCCCTGGAAGACGGTTACAAGTATGTCTGGAACACATACGAGCAATGGAAAGAGCAATACTTTCCATTCTGGGAAACGGACACCCTAAAGAAATACATACTGGGCCTTGAAAAGAAAGGGCTTATCATATCCGCAACTATCCACAACGGATACGAAAAGCATAAGTTTTATCGTATAAATTACGATGTCTTGCAGGCACGGATAATCGAATATAAGTCTAAAAGCCCACTTCCCGACCGTCGTGCAAATTTTGCATCAGGTTTAGAATTGGAACAAAAAGAGACGAACTCGATGCAAAATTTGCACGACGGTCGTGCAAATAAAGCACGTTCTCTTAATAAGGAACAGAGTATTCTTACAGAGTGTCTTCCCCACGAGCAGGCGCAGGCCCACGTCCGCTCACGCGAACGCACACACGAGGGAGACGACGAGGACGATTTCTTCTCGGCTTTCGAGAGCCTCGAAGACAACTCGGGCCTCGACATTGACATACCATTCGTTACTGACCGTCTTGTGAGCGGAGCGAACGGCTCTGGGCCACGCCAACCGAATGCCTTAGCCTTGCCCGAACAACCCTATCTCCTGCCGAGCCTTGCGCCGAAGGCTAAAAGAAGACGCAAGGCACATACAAACGGAAAGGCCAGCACTCCTATACCTCACACTGCCTTCAAGTTTATGTTCGAGTTGTGCTTTATGGCTGAAACCTACGAGCAACAACTGATATTAGATTCGAGACAGCGTGGGCGCGTAGCCTCAGCCTTGGGCAAGTTGCGTGATGCACAAGCATCACTGGGACAGATAAAAGACTTCAAGAAGTGGTGGGACGGGACTTGGATGGCAAAGACGAAAGGCTCTAACGCTTACCAACCCCCAAGGCCCGAGCAAGTAGTCGAACACTGGAACGTAGCAATGAATCATTTGAAGGGTCTTGAGCCGAGGCCCGTAGAAGTTGTAGTCCACAACGAAGGACTAATGGAGGCGATGATGAAACGAGCGGAAGAACGTAAAGGAGGAGGAGCGTGATGGCCCAATGAACAACCAACCCAAACGACAACCCCAACAAGAGCCTGAGTTCTTATTAGACAAACCCTTGCCGTCGTCACCGGACGCAGAACGGCAAGTCCTTGGGGCCGTCCTGTTAGACAATAACACGATGGACGTGGCACAGGGAATACTCAAACCGGAGGACTTTTACTCGCCTTTGAACAAGGCAGTGTTTGATATTATGCAGGAATTACGCAGAGAACTAATGCCGATTAGTCCCCTGCATATTTACGAGAAGATAAAGGGACGGGGCCTGAATGACGGTATGCACCGGATAACCGACTTGACTTACGGGATGCCACATTACGATACTAAATCAATGGCTACGGTATGCCGGATAGTCAAGAACAAATCAGTGGCCCGCAGTCTAATCAAAGCGTGTGCAAAAATCACGTCCGATTGCTTGGCAGATGACGATGACGTAACCGTAGTCCTTGAGCAAGCAGAGTGCATTGTGCTGGCCATCGTCAATGATTTGCACACTAATTCCGGTAGCGCACCGATTGGATTCTCGTCTTTATCCGAACTCGGGCCTGGTATGCAGGCTCAGTTCGAGGCATACAACCGAGGGGAAACGAACGGTGTGTCAACCGGAATGAAAGAAGTGGACGAGAAGCTGGACGGAGGAGGCCTGCAAAAGCAAGGCGTGTATTTAGTAGCCGCGTCCGAGAAAGCCGGAAAGACATCTTTAGCCTTAGATTGGGGCTACGATGTTTCGATGGTGCAGGGACACACGACTCTCATTTCTACCGGAGAGATGAATAAAACCACGCTGGCAAAGCGCATCTACTCGGCCCACACAGGCATACCGTTCTTTATGTTCCGGCCTGGATTTTCCGATAGCAAGGAATACAAGGCCTATACTAATGCTATCAGTGGACTCAAAGACTTCGGCAAGATTCCGATACGCATTGCCGACAAACTCAGAACGATGTCCCAGATACGAAGGCACTTCTTACGAGAGATAGAGAAGGGCCTCAAGACGGGAGGCGTTCCGGTTGAACTGGGCATCATTGACTACTTGCAGTTAATCGAACTCGACGGAGCGGATAACAACAAGAACAGGGCAGAGGTTGTCAGCCGTATCTCGCGGGAGATAAAACTGCTGGCCTCCGAAGCCGACATACCGTTGATTGTAATGAGTAGCTTAAACCGCGTCGGACTAACCGAAGGGCAGAGGCCGGACACGATGAATCTGCGTGAGTCCCAACAACTAGCTTTTGATGCCGAAGCTGTTTTCTTTCTGCACAATCCGGCGTATGTCCCAGGCAAAGCATACACGCCGCAGGAAGTCACGCCGATTGATTTGATACTCGCACGGCAACGCAACGGCCCGACAGGTGACATAGCATTACGATTCATCGGGCCTTATATGCAATTTATGACAGACACCCAGTATGCTCGGCATCTGGGAGATACTAACACGGATAACCCTGTCCCTAAATCAACGGGCCAGGTAATACAGGAGAAGGAGGACTTATCAAGTTTATGGGAGTAGAAAACGACAAAGATGTCTGGGTCTTGGTATTTAATCTCGAAGGACGGGAGCAGATATTTAAGGCCTACGCAAACGCTAACGCAAAGACTGGCCGCAGGGCCAAGAAACACGCTCGGTTAAAAACAGAGCAATACGGGACTCGCTTTACGGCGAAAGTAATGACACTAGAAGGAGAACAAAACGATGGCAAAGAAAGGACAACCAATAACACTGAGACCGAAGAAGGGACAGCCGATACCAGTCAAGGGAACGATAACGGCCCAGATGATAGAGGAGGAACAGCAGGACTTCCTGGCGATGTTCGAGGAGGAAGCGTCGGAGGGAGCGAAGACAGGGACATCTTCGAGCGACTCCAGCCTCCAACCTTCACCGAAGAAAACTACAAAGCCGGACTCTTTGACGAAGCCGCAAGGCCAATCCTCGAAACAGTCGAAGCCGAGTTCGGAAACGCCGAGCGAGACGAACTCGCCAGACAACTCGGAGTCATCATTGACGAAGACCCAATCACTTTTACCGAGTCCCAGTTCAAAGAGTTCCAAGAACGAGGTGGCCTCGGTGACAGGCCAAGTATTGTCAGCATCCAAGGACAAGATAACCGTGACGATAGGGACAGACGCTCCGTATTCATACGAGAAGATGGTCTCAGCGATACTGGAGGAGAGACTGACGAAGGCCCAGAGAGCGTATGAGATAAAAGACTGGACGGTGTTCTTGGACAAGATGGCCTTTTCTAATGTTCTGTCAGAGGACTTGGACACGATGTATCAGATTATCTTTGCGCGGCTGTTCGTCAAAGAGCATACTGCCGCAAAGCTGAAACCGTCCGAGGAGATGGACTTGATATTCAACGACGACTTCGAGGACATAATAGAGGAGGCCAAGAAGCCGGAGCGCATTCCGTTAGGCAAGGTCTGGGGAAGTGTTGACTGGGACGATACTGCAAAGGCCAGTCCGCTTGAGGATATGTTGAAGGTAGCGGAACTGACAAAGAGCATCGGAGTTCCGGTAGGCGAGAAGGCCGAGGAGGTAAAGCGTCAGCTTACCGCAACCGGAGAACTTCTGGAACGCTCGAAGCTATCGAACTTCCCTTCAACCAAAGAGGCCAAGAAGAAGATTGCCGAAGAAGCATTGATAAATGCCGGAGGCAAACGCGCTGACCCAGAGGCGATGAAGAACCATCTGGCCGCAGTCGAAAAGATACGGAGCGAAGCAGGCAATCCGATGGAACAGAAGTGGGCCATAGCTGAGGCTCTTGCGGTCAAAGAGAAGTCCGAGTGGGAGGGGAAACTCGAACCCGACCTCGATGCGATGGTCAACTACATTTACGGCTGGCTCAGAGAGACCGGAGAGATACCGGACAGGCCTGACGACTTAGTGGAAATCTTCTGGCCAGTGCCAAGGGTGTTAGAGAACAACGAGGAGGCCAACCCGAGGCGCATTGATGTCGTCGTCAGGGTCAGAGAGTTCTGGGCCAAGATGCTCGACAAGAAACGGGATACCGTTGACTTACAATCGAACTCATACAGGGTCACTCAGGCCGCTATGAGACTGGAGCGGGAGATAGAACGCTATGCCTCCAACTACCGGACTGTGGGGATGCCAGACCGCATCTCGGACGAGACGCTAGTGGGCTTCATCAAAGAGGCCGCACTGGATTACTTCAATGCTCATACGCCGATTGTCAATCTTGGTGTCAAACCTGGCCCATTGCAGACACTTGACCCAACCTACATTGAGTATCGTGCAATATGCCGCAAATACGGGCTGAAAGCGGGTGTATTCCTGCACGAAGCTGAGTTATAATGAAAACACTTGACAATCAATGAGACTGGTTGTAAGATAATGAAACACAAGGGAGGTAAATAAATGCCCAGAGAACGTAAAGAAGGGATAGTCCCCTACCAGTTTGACCTTGACGAAGACTTGCATCGTCGGGGGACAGAACTGGCAAATCAGAACGGGGTATCCATCGCACAATTTATGAGGATGGCCTATGAGGAGTTCGTGAATAGGCCCATTGAGCAATCAATGAAATTACTACGCGAACATAAAAGCAGACAAACAGAAACGGCGGCCGTGTCAAGGATGACTCCGCGCCGTTCAAAATAAGGAGACAAATAAATGCAGGATAATACACAAGCACAGGCCGCTAACGAAGTGGCTACGGATGATACGGTAGAAGGTTTCAATTTGAAACGCGAAGGCGGGAAGGCCATATACCTTAACGTCTTCGACGGGTCACTGTGCAGGAAGTCCAAGAACTTCGTTGACGGCTGGGAAGAAAAGCCAATCAAGACAACCAACCCGCAGACCAAAGAAGACGTATTCACATTCGTTGAACGCTACGACTCAATCGTGGCCCGTATCGTTGACGTGAATAAGTATCAACACAAGTTCGAGAACGGGGGCAAGGTGTCCGGCTTTGACATCGCGCTATTAGCGGGAGGCAAACGGGCCATCCTGCAACTGACTTGGATTGAACACACCTTGAAGCGTTTCCTCAAAGTGGCCCCGAACATTGACTTCGAGAAGCCTATCCGCATATCGGTATTCGCAACCACAAAGAACGGTAAGAAGAACACTGCCGTCAGCTTCAAGCAGGGCGACGGGCCAGACCCAGAGCAGTGGGATAAGGTCAATGAGTTCTACAACAACGACAACGAGGAGATGCCCAAAGGCATTCACGATGACAACGATGACTCGTGGGACTACAAACCGCAGAACAAGTTCTTAGGCGAGAAGTTCGCCGCAGACACTCTGCCGAAAATCAAGGTCATCGCCGCTCGGTATCCGCAACCTGGCCGCACGGAAGCACAGGCGGCCCAAGTCAAGTCGCAGATGGAAGCACAGCCTTCCGGTATGGGACAGCCCGAGACGAAAGGCAATCTGGCAGAGGCCAAGGCGAACTACCAGAAACAGCAACAGGAGAATCCGGCCCAGCAGACATTCCCGCAGACCGTCGCCCCGATACGCGATGCCACCGAGAGACCCGCTCCGGTAGAGCCGGAAGGACTGATGGACAGAGGGACGGAATACCAAACTCCACCGGACGATGACATCCCGTTTTAGCAACAGGAGAGGAGATAATACTATGCAATTAACGAGAGAAGACGGGACACCGATTGTGTGTCCCTCCTGCAAAGGGCTGGACTTCATTGCAACCAGCACTGGAGAAAGGGACGGAATGAATCTGTTTCGCGGGGACTGCATCAATGAAGTATGCAAGTCCCGCTTCGAGTTTGAAGTCGGAACGAACGAGAATATCACAGGCAGTATGAGCGAGGCCGAGCAAGCCGCGCACAGTGCGATGTCACAGAACGCTCGTTCGATACCACTGGAGACCCAAACGCTGTGGACTCGGGCCGGAGAACTGGTAACTGATATTCAGATGCCAGTCTTTAGGCCCAGAGCGGAGATAGTAATTTGGGGAGAACGGTTTTTCTGGCTAAACAAATACGGCAAGTATGCAGAAGGGCTGGCTTACATCGTGCCTGTCCAATCGGAGGTAGAGCCGGAAGATGATTGGCCGGACGGCCCTATATTTGATGACAAAGAAACCGAGGACGAGGAGAAGGTTAATTAAATGCAACTACTGTGGCCTTACTACTAATCGTATTAAGGCCCATATAAGACAAAACCATAGGAGGCAATACAAAATGACGACGATGGTGACAGGGGAACAGGTAAAGGATGCAATGACGAAGGCCGGAATTACATTCGCGGCCGTCCGTCAGTGTAGCATCTGCGAAAGGCCGCTTTTCTTTGAGAGGCGAGGGGAAGATGTGTTCTTTGATTCAAACTGCGAGTGCGTTAGAGCTATCAGTCAAGTCCAGCCGAGGACTTGGGAAGAAGCGGCCGCTATAATCAATCAACGAGCGGAGGGGCCAAGCAAGACTGCGTTGGCCAAGGAATTTGGATTAACAATCTAGGAGGAATAATACAATGGCAAACATAGAATCAATCGTGGGCCGTCTGACGGTCGAAGAAACAAAGCAAATGCTGGCACAGTGCATAGTCCACTTACAGGACACGGACATTATCGAAGTGCTGGACAACGAACTCGAAACTGATATGAAGGAAGAACTGATGGCCCGCTTTGAAATCACTGCGGACGCGATAGATGAAACAAGGGAGGTTTAATATGAGTGAACAACAAGGTAACGCATACGTTGAATCAAGGAAGAAGGCCGTGGCCTGCTTGTCGTCGGCATTTAGAATGCTGGACTCTGCCGAATCAGTGAAGTCCACGGACTTAGTTTGGAACTGGGCATCCGAACGCTGGGCCTCGTTTGATGCGGCTAATCCAATGCTCGACGCTGGGGCAAATGCCGGAGATTATCATAGGCCCATAGCTAGGTTGCGCGAGACTTCGACTGACCGACTTCCAGAACAGACCGCACCAATCTCGGAGACCTACTTCGATGAAGTGCTGGCTAACGAGGCCAAAAACTTCGATGACCAACTGGACGCTCTGGAGAATGTTTATATGCTACGGATTCTCCACGCTGGACTTGGACTGACAACCGAGGTCGGAGAACTGATGGACAACATCAAAAAGCATCTCATTTATGGCAAGCCTTTTGACGTAATCAATGCCAAAGAGGAGGCCGGAGATATTCTCTGGTATCTGGCCGTCTATTGCAACGCTCTGGGTATGACCAATTTTGACGAAGCAATGAATTTGAACATCCAGAAGTTGAAGGCTCGATACTCGAAAGGCTTTACTCCAGAGGAGGCCCTGACTCGCAACATTGATAAAGAGATGGAAGTCTTTCAGAGTCCGGCCGCAGGAATTCCGATATTCGAGGATACCATTACTCCCTCGGATATTGAAGTTAAGGACTTCGTGCCTGATGAAGACGAACTGATGGCCCCGATAGACCTCCACAAGACTGCCATCGAACAACTCAAAGCCGACGGCATCGAACCTACCATCACACCCGACGAAGTAGAGACCGAGGACTTGGGACAGGTAGGCTTCGACGCTTCGCTGATGGAGGAAATAGCAAGTATGCCTCCAGAGACGTTTCGTAAGGCCTACGATGCCGAGTGGGTTGATGAGTTCACCAAAGACGACGACGGGCCTGACAGTCCCACTGCCGAAGACGAAGGAGGCCAAAGATAATGAACAGCACAGAGTTATTGATACTGCACGAGGAGATGTGCGCTAAGGCCCGTGAGATAATGAAGAAGAAGAACGTGGATTATTCGGGAGGGTCAACTGACCCTTTCGCTAACTTCCGTGGGTCTCTCAATTACGGTGTCGAGCCTGAGATTGGTATTGCTATCCGAATCGGGGACAAGTTCAAACGAGTCGAGGCCTTTATCAAGAACGGCGCATTGGCTGTTGAAGATGAATCGGCCCTTGATTCAATACAGGATTCGATTAACTACCTTGTCCTAATGGCCGGACTTATTCACGAGCGAAAGGCTAAAGGCAGGAAGGAGTTGAAAATCATCAGGCCGGAAGACATAGGACTGGGGCCGCAGACACCGTATCAGAAATCAACCGAGGAAATCGTCGGCCCAGGTTATAAGTAGGAGGACTAACAAAATGTCACTGTGTAGGTTTGAATCCAACCGTGTTGAATGTATGATGTCTCCAGAGCGGGACGGATATTGCGTGTCCCACTGGAGACTTCAATACGGACACGCCATATCAACCGAGGGACTGGCAGAAGACGATGGCAAAGCAGTCCCACCCTACTGCCGGATATGCGGTATGCTGATGGCCAATGGGTCAAAGGATGACCCGTGCGGAGCGAAGATGCTCAAGGCACTAATCGAAGGCAACTCCCCACTGGGACAGGTAGTAGGTGTTGCAATGGCAGGAATGAGGCCGGACGTGCCGAAGCATACGGAACTGGACAAAGAGAATGCGTTTCAAGTCCTTATGGGACTGCTGGATATGATTCCTCCTTGTCCCGACTGTGAGCAACGCCGTTGTGTGGAGTGGTTGCAGAGATATTTTGCCTGGATTATGAATGCGATGCTCGGCCCATCGGGTTTTATGGCAATGTTTATCTCCATACTGGAGCGGAACGGGGGCCAGATGGAGTTCACCAAGCAGGAAGTTATGGACGCTGGCCGAGTCCTCCGAGTCGAGTCGGAGGTTGACGAAGGCAGAGAACTTCTCCGCGCCGTAGTTATGGAACGGGCCGAAGAAGGTGAAGAAGTGGACGAAGGCTGGCCAGACCTAATTGGTTAAGCCAGCCAGTTTGCCGCACTTGCCCCAGAAGCAGACACGGCCACTGGAATACGTTCGAGGCCAGTAATAGGCGTTACGGCCTCGACGTATATTTCAAACTCGGTATCACCCACAGGCATATCGGCCAAAGCAATCCCAGTAAATCGAATGTCCACGTAGTCTTCTCCGACATCCTTGGGCCGCGCCCACACCTTGAGCCTCGGGTCATTGCTGGCACGAAGGTATCCTCCGACAACCGGAGTTGTCACGAGGATAGTTAAGACCTGAGAAGTCTCCCCTTCAACGAGGCCAGTGATAGGCCAGTAAGTTAGTTCGTCTCCGTTAGCATCTTTCATACAGTATTATTATGATTAGCTAGGGCCTGATTACGGTCATAGTCATAGCCTCCCCTCACACTAATCGTTTTCCTCCAAATGTAATATCGTTTCCCCGATTGTTCAATGACTCCGCACAGTAGTCCCACTAGGGCATCGAGCGGAAGTATGTCCATTTGATTATCAGTTCTGAAAACTGTATTCTCCGACTCGAAATTCACTGTGCCGACGTGAGGCTCGGCCTCAATCTGTGCTTTAATGTCCTGCATCGCCGCTTCATAGGCCGCTTTCCAGACATTGTATCCAGTCCCTACCGGATGAATAACATTCGTCGTTGGCCCTCCAGCTTCAAACAAATCCCTTCCCTGTCCTGCCGATGATTGATACTCTGTGTATATCGGCTTTACAAAATAGATGTAATCCGATACGTCCCTAAAGAGCGAACGCTTGTAAAACTCAGTAAGATCTCCTCGAAAGATATTGCGTCCATACATCTCGGCCGCTAAGAAAGCCACGTATGGTGCTTCGATTGGATAGGGCCAGGTGTAATTCATCGAATAGTCGGTATGTCCGCTCCAAGTGTATTGCGAGTCAAAGCCAGCGTAAATCTGTCTCGGAAACAATGGCCAGCGGCCCGCTCTGATTCCGCGCCTTACCTTTGCGCTTGCATTAAAGAAGTGTTGCGGACTAAAAGGATAGGCCTCGATAACCTCCAACGTGCATTGGTCTCCGTTCGCGCTGGCGTTACTGATTGACCCCTGCACCACGCAGTTCTTTTCATTCATCGAAATATAACCAGTGAAAGGGTAAGACCCGTAGGGCGTTGTCAGTATGCCAGCGTCGGTGTCTTTGTCGGTTACTTGGACTTTGATGATACTTCCTACCGGAAACGGGGCCAGGTCTGGACTGCCGTTAAGCTGATTATACATTCCGCATTCCACTCCTCCGTCGTTGGTTATCATCAGTTGGGCCGAGGTATGATTATATCTCGGTGCGCCTTGAGAATCCGCGTAACGGTAGGTAGCGATGCGGGACGTGACCGAATGAATAAGAGTAAGATTACGGCAATAAGTAAGATAGGACGGTTTGAGAAAGAACTTCGCAGTCTTGTCTCTGGCCAGCTTAAACGGAACTTCCGGCCCAGATGAGTAGGGAGTGTTCGTCACCTTGTAGTTGGTCTGGTCTCCGGTATCAAACGGCTCATACACTAGGCGCGTGTCCACTCTGACATTGAACTCTTTAGGCTTCTCCTTCAAAGTCTTGACATTCATCTCGGCCTGCTTCGGAGTTAGGGCCGGATTGTTTAGAATGTTCCAATTCTGTTCGGGAGTTTTAAGTCTGGCCTTCCACAAAGCATTGGTCAGAATCTCTACCGAGTCCCAAACGCTTCCGTCGCCCTGAGTGTCACTCGCGGCTTTGCGAATATCTCTCACGGTCTCTCGCATCTTTGCGTTGGGATACTTATACTCTACGACTGCCGGAAACTCCGCGCTCGGTGTCGAGTAAAGGACTACATCGTAAATGTCTGGGTTGTATCCGTAAGAACCGGAGTATGTAGTAGGGTCACTCGGAGCATCGTCATCGCCAAAAGGCAGGGGCATACAGTTCTGCGCCCCCTTGCCAGTTCCTCCTGGGTCGGACACTCCGAACGGGTCTAGCTGGTCTGCGGCCCTCCATTCTGGGTCTGCCTCTCTCCGTGCGTCCGCACCCAGTATCTTTTCGTCCCAGTCGCTTACAGTGGTTGCGTCTTCGGGAAGTTTAACTTGCAGATGTTGTGAGTTAAACGAATAGGGGTCATATAGGGACTCCGGCAACGTCTGAATGTTTCCGGCAAACTCAGCCGGAGCATCGAAGTTCATCTCCGCGTATTCGACAACAAGATTCGGGTCAATGGACGGGACATCAGTTGCGTCCAGTTCGCGGAACAGATTGTTGACCGTCGAGGCCACGGGGACGGTTCTGAGCCTAGTCCCGAGGTCGAAGAAAGTCCATAAGCGGCTTATCCTTCTGCCGATTAACTCGTCGTCTGGGCCGATGTTCTCCATCAGGGCATCGTCGTCATCGTTCTTGACTTGAAACTGCTCCAGCGCAAATAACGGCTTTGGTTTGGGACTAAGAAAGATACGCAGTTTTCCCGCCTGTCCCAGCTTGACGCGAAATGCTTGATTGGGGTCTGTGCTTTTATCTAAACTCATAATGTTAATAAGGTCGGCCGGAGGAGATGCGGCTCAAGGCGTTCGCGGTGCATAGGATAGGGGCCTCTACTCCGTTACTTCACCTGATATTCCTTAACTCCTCCGGCCTATGCTGGCTTAAAGTTTCCCCTAAAGTGCCAGCAATTCTGTTGTCTCCAGCGACATACTGATTCTGTGGCCCTGCTTACCGAGATTGTTTCCCGATATACCGTAGCCAGTGACAAAGTAATTGAGCGTCTGTCCGGTGCGGGTCTGTCCCTGCAAGACGCTTCCTCTGTTGATAGCGAAGTCCACCCCAGGCAAGTCAAGAGGCATTGCGCGAAGCGGATTAAGCAGACGTTTCAGTATCGTCTTTCCTAACGATAAGGCCTGCTCACGCGGCAACTCCAGAGCATTAACCGAAGTCGGAAGTCGAGGCCCGATAGCCGCTTCCGATACGAGGTCACGAAGCAGGATAGTTCTTGACCGCACTGCATACGGGTCAGTCCCAGTGCCTCCGGTGCGAGGAGACGTTACCGAACGCTTGACCGTGTTGTTAAGATGGTCTGTCACAACCACGGCCACTTCATATTGATTGCCCTTGATGTGCTTCAAGGTTTCCGTAGTTGTAGTGATAGGCCTCATACCTATCAACACCGCATCCTGAGCCACGACACCAGAAGACTGTGCAAGAAGGGCCGGATAGAGTCTGTAAATCTCCTCTCCGTCCGCATTCTCTCCGGCAACTACTTCTGGGTCTTCGGCCAGAAAACAAACTCCGTCAACGGTTGTGCGAGTTGACTTCTGGACTTTGCGGCCTGGGCTTAGTGGGTCATCGGCCCAGCTAATACTCGCGTCCTCTATCAGAATGGTCTGGGTAAAGACTTGCTTCTGCGAACCAACGTAGATACATCCCTCGACTACCTTACGATGGCCCATAAGCAAATCGCCCTGATACCGGAAGTCCGTTGTTTCTTTGTGGGTCAGTGCGCTGGCCGACACGACGATTTCAGTTACCGTCTCGTTCTCGTCTTTGGTAGTCCACGTTATCGCCTGTCTGGTTTCAACGACAATGCTCTTTTCCACTTCGGAGACTATATTAAGTGGGTCTCCGGTAATATAGAACTCTCTGACGGTGCGCCTCGTCATTACCGACGAATAGCCTGCGCTACCAAAGGCCCCGTTCTCGTCGGTGCTTTCTGTTGTCCGGTCAATGTAATACGTTCTGTCCGGCTCGTCCTCTGCCGAATACTGATAAGTCAGAAGGACTGCATTCGACTCCGGTTTGTATGGAGTGGACTGCGAGAGGGACTTATGCTTGGCCAGAGTAATGAGGCGCGGCGTGTAGCCAAACGGCAACGGCTTCTCTGGGTCAATGATAAAGAGCGTGTTGTTCTCGACAAAGTAGAGCGGCGAATACATACCGACAACGGGGCCAGCCCCTCCGTGCCAGCCTCCCTCCATAGTGAAGTCAGCACGGCGCACGTTGTAGTTTGGAATGTTCGTTACCACTGCGGCGAATCCGATACCAGTCGTTGCATCGTTTGAAGTCCCCAAGAGATGAGCGATGCGGGTCATAGTGGCGAGAATCCAAGCATCAATGGTCGTAATGCCAGTTCCTCCGGCCGTTGTGTAGGCCCTCTGCAAGACCTGTTTCATAGTCAGTCCGGCGTAAGGCTCAAGTATCGGCATTATCGGTGCGCCTGCCTCAGTTCTGATAGCATCGGCAATCGAAGTCTCCACGTCCGTTATCTTGACACGAATAGGGTCAAACATAACGACTGGCCTTCTCGGTGCAAGAGTGAACTTGTCACTGATTACGTCCAGTGCGCTCATATTAACTTCATCCTGCGGCCTGCCGTCCGTGCCTCCGCGATAAGTGATGCGAAAGTCCTTGCCGGATAGCTTGCCGTTGTCAATCAACTTTATCGCTTGAACGCCGCTCGGAGTGGTAACAAGCAACTCGAACTTAACACTGGCCCCGTCCGGTATTTGATTGATGTCCGGCTTGCTGAGACGCACGTTAAGCAGTGACCCCAAGCGGCCCGTCGGTGCTTGATAGCCGAAACTGGTAATCGGGACAACCACGTTGTTGACGGTCAGACGAGCATTGATTTCCAGTGCGCCATATTCCCCTCCAGTCACTCCCGCAATAGAGGCCGCTAGAACGTCGGCCATAATCAGGAATGAATCACCGAACGATATTTCGACTTGGCCGAACGCTCCGTAATCTTCGACGGTGCGTATTCCTATGCTGGCGTATGAGCCGTATGTTTCTTCAATTAGCATTAGCTTCTCCTACCACGGGGCTGGCCCTTCATAACTTCCTCTGATTGCAATGTTCGCTGGATACGGATTCGAGTTTCCTAAACTGTTAGCTGGGACTAGCACCCTGCTCCAGAAGTAGGCCGTCTCGCCTCCCAGCATTGTCCCAGCCGCTCCGTTCGCTCCGGTCAGAGTGACGTTAGACGTTCCGTAATCTCCGGCCACTCCTGCCGCGTCAGGCGCGATTTGAACATATCGGCTGGGGAATATCATCACGTTAGCTTCGTCGTCGGATGCCGCAGTCCCTTTAATGTTAAAGCTCACTCCGGTTAGCAGGCCCGAGATTATCTTGTATAAGTAAGAGTCTTCGGCCCTAAGACCTTCCGACGAACTGATAACTCCAGTCTGCTGGTCTTGAACAGAAAGCGAGTCTAGTGCTACATCATCAACCAGTAAGTCACAGGTCGCAGGGGGGCCAGTAACCAAGTTGGCAATCTTTACCACATACGGATTGACCTGGCCAGCTACCTTTCTCTCGACTGCTCCGGTTGCAAAGTCCCAGACCACTAACGGATTGCCTATCTTAGCAATGACTATGGCCTGTTCCGTTAGCTGGGCGCGGCAACCAAACATAGCAACACCGTCGTTTGTTACTTGATGACGAACTCCCTCGCTCGGAGTGGCCGTAGCAAAACCAGAGCCGTCATAAGAGCCTAGCATTTGTCCGGCGAACAGTTTGACCGAGTGACCATTAGCCGCTTGGTTGGCATTCCATCCAATCTCCAGCCCAGGGACTATATCATAGTGGGCCGTAGCAGAGTTAAAGTTGACACCAGTGACGACACGGCCATTATACGGATTGGTCGGGGACGCGGCAATAGTTACCGTTCCGACAAAGCCTGCGATGTCAGAGAGAGTCAAGGTATAGATGTCCGGTATGGCCCCTCCAGAGTAACCTCCGAACGAAAAGGATGTCCCGCTAAGTTGCTCGAAAGCAAAGTCCGAGGACTCCCACACGCCGTTCTTTAAGATTCTATCAATTAGTGACATTATACAATAGTCCCCCTGCTTACGAATCTGAATACCACGGACTCCAGCCAGCCTTCCGAGTGAATCCCGTGAGAGAACCATTTCTGATTCCAGTCCGGTATCGCATTGACGTTGATTGCATAAACCTCATCAACGACATTGACGGCGAAAGTCGTGTTGTCGGCCACAGCCAGATTGATAGCTGTCAAGGCCTGTTTGATTTTGACTATCTCATTTGACAACAAGGATATGCCAAACGGATTTCCCTTTGTTCCGATATTGACTATCTGAGCATCTGCCGTGCCGTCGTTGGCCCATTCAACTGAGCCTCGATACGGCGAAGCGAACTGGTCTCCGTCCAGTATGTCAGCACGGCATCCGGTAAATACAATGCCTGCGATTACGATTGTAGTGGCCCAACGTGCCATAGCTTTAATCTCCTTAATGTAGCATCTCAAGTGTCCACTCCTAAGTTGCTGATTCTAACGCTCATTCCCCGTCATATATGCTCAGGACTCGACAGGGCTTGACGAATATGCTAAACTAATACCATTCAGCCATTGGTGAAAGTGATTGAGGAGAGGGGCCTCTCCAACAGTATCACGGGTAACTAACGCGAAGGTCGCTCCTTCGTGGCAACGAACACGCGGGAGGTCAACCCCCAGCCCTAGTCTCCGGCTAACTGGCCTCCCGCGAGTTCTTTCTAATGCTTGTTATTAAAGTCTTCGGCCTTGAGCATCTTGACAGGTGCAGTCGGGGCCAGCCTCTTAACTTCCTGGAGACCGTGCATACAGTCCCTCATATCCGAATAGCCTTGACAGCCATCGGCCATAACTTCTCCATTCGACAAATGGCGTAGTCTCCAATACCACTGTGAATCATTTCCGTAATATACTTCAAACTCCATTAGGGCCTCCTTTAGTATTCCGTGACAATCGGATGAATATGCTCGGGGCCTACCGTTTGCAGATACAACTGATAGTTGCCGTTGTCGTGCAAGATGTGTTCCCCTCCGTATCTCACGGTGTTTAGTGTTAATTGCCTCTCTCCGTTACAGACCGTAATAGTAGGTATGGTGCGGGATTGGCCGTTTCGCCAAACAGTCGTTACCTGTTCGGCCGCGTATATCCGGCCCACATTTGGGTCGGGGTCAATGTCGTAGATAGTGTTGTTGTAGTTCGGCGCGATAAGCACAAAACTCAATATCTGCTGGACTGGACTCAGCACACAGTCAGAACGAACAACAACAGTATAGTCTGAATGCTTCATCATTTGCGTATAGCCGTAGGCCTTTGAAGCATCGTCAAACAGCTTCGTTAGGGCCTCGTCAATCCACATCTTGCGCTCGTCTTCGACTCCTGCGGTTGACCTCAGCTTAACACCTTTCGGAGTCATATCAACTGCATTCACCGGATTGATGCTCGGAACTGGAACTGGTGTCGGCGTTGCGACATTCGGCCCAGGCCCTTCCGGTAACGGTGTTGATTCCTCTGGAGGCAGAGTCGGCATCGGTGTCGGTGCTGGCATACCTTCCGGTGCTGGCCCGACAACTACAACCGGAACAACCGGAACGGGTGCGCGTGGCTTGTTCTGTTTAGCTGGACATCCGGCCAGCACGAAGCTGGCCAGAACGATTAGCAATAGTTTATTCATAAAGTCTCCTTACTTGCCTTTGTTATTAACTCCACGGCCATAGCGTCCGAGACCCTGCGGATTCGCTCTCAGTCCACCTTGGTCAAGCGGGACATCGTAGCCCTTGCCGTCTGCGGCAAGTAAAGCCTCTTGGTCAATACGGGCCTGTGTATCATTCTGGACTTGAACCAGCATACTCACATCTCCTCCGAGAATTGCTTCACGAATAATCTGGAGTTCGCTATTCATAGACTCTTGATACTCAAGTCCCTTCTTGACTGCGGCCCTTGCCTCGGCTTCTTCTTCGACTGTCCTTCTCGCCTCGTTCTTGAGAGCGTTCTGCCTTGCCTCGAACTGGTCGTAGGTCAAGTCTTTCGGATTGATGCCTTCCGTGCGGCCCAGAAGGTAACGGTCTGCTTCTTTGCCAACGTCCCTAGGATTGATACCCTTGGCCAGTTGGTCTCGCCTAAAACGCTCACCCTCCGCTAAGTTGGAGGCTACGCGCTCGTCTTCGAGGGCATTGAAGTTAGCCTTCTTGCGCTCGTCTTCGACTGCACGGCCCAGGCTGTTAGCCTTGATACCGAGAGCCTGTCTATAAGTGTCGGACAACCCAGCCGCTCGTAACTGCTTCGGTGTCAGTCCCGAGGACTGGATAGCTTCGATGGCCGAATCAGCATACGCCTCCTCGGTTGCCCGTTTGACTTCCGGCGACTGGTTGGCCAGTTCACGCTGTCTCTTATCATAGGCCGCGTAATCATCCTGCCGTCCTTGGTCAAGAGTTACCGTCTGGGGTTTTCCATCAGCACCGATAAAGGTAGATGTTCTGGCCCCAGCCGAGAAACCTTCGATGCGTCGTCCGAACTGGGTTGTTCCGAGTTCCGGCCCACGTTCGAGTTCGCCTTTGGCGTTTCGTCTGGCTACGGCATAACTGACATTTCCTCCAGCGTTCAAGTCCGCTCCCGCTCCGGTAGCAAGCTGGAGATTAGAGAGCGTTTTGCGGAGGACTTCAATCGGCTTGATGTTCTGTCCCATCACTGCGGCCGCTTGTTGCCACAGCTTCGGAAGTTCCTTTGCCTGATTGACAATCGCCTGTTGAATGTTCAAGTAGTCCTGCTCACGGCGAGAGATGCCTGGGCCGCCCCTTGCGTCTCGCTCACGTCCCGCAGTATTCTCGAAGCCCTGCCGAGTGCCGAAGGTGTCAAAGGACAACTTGTTAAGCTGTGTTGCAATGGCCTTCTGTTCGAGTATCGTAAAGTATTCGACTGCCGCTTTACCCAAGAAGCCCCACTGCTGGCGCATCCTTTCGGCCACGGTTACTTGGTCAGCGAGAACCTTCACATAGGAGTTGTCCCCTCCGGTCAAGTTGTTGGCTATGTCCCCGACGACTCTAAATCCTCCGCTCTCCGCATCGCGCAGTTTGCCGAGCGCGTTGGACTGCTGAGTAATGCGCTCCTGTTTGGCCTTGTCCCTCTTAGCGGCCTCGCGTTCGGCTTTGAGCCTGTCACGTTCGGCAACCCTTTGTTCTTCTTCGACTCGGTTACGTTCCCTCTCAGACGAACGCTTGCGGTAATCTTCGATTCGTTCTTTGTCCTTCTCGCTAGTTCCGTAAAGGACATCGGCATTTGACTTGGCCTCAAGAGCATTCAAGTTGAATCTCTCGACGGCGTTGATGCTGGCATCATCATTAGAACGACCATTGAGAATCTTGTCTCGGGCCTGCCGGAACTCCTCAAGAATCTTCGAGACACCCTTTAGCTGTGCGGCCGCAGGAATAATCTCCTCGATGTAGTTCTTGAGTCCTCCCTTGCCGTCGCCCTCCGCATCTCCTCTCTGGCGAACGTCCTGCCCAGTGAGAAGTTTTGTGAACTCTCCCTCGGCCAGAGAACGGTAACGAATGCGGCCCTCTGCGGCCGCTTGGTTGCGTTCCTTGACCTGTTTCTGAAACGCTGGTTGCTCGGCCTCGATTCTCTTTAGCTGTCTCTGGTCTTCCGCTTCCTGGGACACTCTCCCGAAGAACGGTATCTCTTTCGGAACTATGCTATTGATAATAGTCCCAATTCCGATTCCGGCAATAGCCGCTACTGCAATGGCCGCTCCTGCCGTTAGTATTCCTGCCGCGCTGACTGTCCCAGTAAGAACCGCACCGACTCCTCCGGCCGAAGCAATAGAGCCAGCGATTGCTCCTCCGACTGCCGAACCAGCAGTTGTCCCGAGGGCCGTCCCAGCGACACTTCCCAGAATGGTCAATGTCGTGGCGATAATCGGGCCAGCGTTAATCTGGCTGGCAATCAGACTTCCAATCTCCGCTCCGGCAACCCCTCCTATCAGTCCTCCTGCGACTGCCGTTCCGGTTTGTATCTTACTCGGGCCTTTTTCCAGTGCCTCGGTGTTCTTAGCGTTAAAGTCCTCGAACGACTGCCCGACGGCCTTGAACCTCTGACCTCCGGCCCTCTGGATTGCTTTAGACTTGGCCACTTGCGATTCTGCGGCCGTTGTAATGTCGAGAATGCCACGGGTCATACCGAGAGTGATTCTCTCGAACCCAGCACCGACAGACCGAACGAATCCGGCCTTCTTGGTCTTGGCTATTTCGATAGCGTGATTCTGAGCGGCGGCCATATTACCGTCAAACTGGGCCTGTGTAGTCAGAAGCAGTTTGTTATACTCGTTAAGCCGAACCGACTCCTGCGCCTTCTTGCGTCCGAATAATCCAGCCGCTCCGATAGCGGCCACACCTAAAATACCGTTGACCCCTATGCTGTCAAACGTCTCCAAGGCTTTTGCTCTCGGGCCTGTTGTTTTCTCCAGCCCGAACTGAGCGACATCGGCATCGGAGATAGTTCCTCCTGGGCCGCTTCTGCCAAGTGTCGGTGCGCGTAAGTTATCCAGCGCACCCATCTTACCAACAATAGTAGTAATCAAATCACCGAGCGGCTTAATCTCGGTAATGAAAAGGCCCACGCCTTCCTGAGCATTCAAAAAGGATGCGGCGATTAAGTCCAGCTTACCCGCTAAGGTTGTGGCCCTTTCTGCGGCTTCGCCTTCAAATCGTGCGCCTTGCGCCAGCGTGTAATTCAATACCGCGTTTTCTCTTGCGGCATCGTCCATAGCGGCCACATACGATTTGATTTGGTCTGCGCGAGTCTGATACTCTTTGTCTTCCTGGCCTATAATCAGTGAGTTCGGAACTTGAACCCGCTTGTCAACAACCTTGGCCGCTTCGCTTTCGTATATTGATTCAACGGTTGTGCCGAAGATTCTCTTATAGAACTTCGACTCGCGCCGTCTGAGTTGTTCAATCAACTCGTCAGTCCTATCAACACCCCCGCCGCGCTGGGCCGCAATGTTGGACACAATCTTTGTCAACTGGTCAATGTCTTCGGGCCGCTCCTCGGTGAAACGGGCCGCTTCGGTCACTGCCGCTCGTGCCTGCTGGCGCGATAGTCCGATAGGCCGCAGGGATTCTACGAGCCTTTCATTAGCCGCTAGGTTGCCTCCCGCAGTTTCAGTGGCAAACCGCAGAGCATTACTAAACTCTACCGTCGTCTTGGCCGCTTCGACGGACTTGCCGATGTATTCAACCAGTCCGTAGGTGGCCCGAGAGACGACTTCATAAAGCAGAATGTTTCTGGTAATACGTCCCAGAGCGTCGCCTGATGTAAAGAAGCCCCTCTCGTTTAACAAGCCCGTCGGATTTGCCAGATTCGGCCCTCCTGGGCCTCCTGACCCGCCTGCCCTTCCTCCACGCGGAGTAGTTCTCGGGCCGCTCGGCCCTTCAATACCTATCTGAGCCGTTTTCAAGTCACGAAAGCCTTGAATGGCCTGACGCTGTTCGCGTTCGACGGCGTTCAAGTCAGCGACAATCTCACGCAGAGGGCGCGAACGATTAACGTCTAGCAACTCAGCTTTTAACTGACTGACCTTCTGGGAAGTCTGTGTCATTGAAGCGAACAAGGCCCGAGAGTCTGCCGCCAGCGATGGGTCAACCCCTCCGATGAACCTTTGCAGGCCCTTTCGCTGGGTGTTGTTTGCGTCGGCAAGTCTATTCGATACATCGAGCGGCTTCGATACATTGGCCGCTCGGTCTCGAATTACTTCCTCGTCGTAGTTCTTCTTGGCCCTCTCCTCTCGTCTCTTTCTAGCGTCCTCGGCCTCACGTCTCCGGTTGGCATCTTCTTCCCCGCGTATATTGATACGCTGATTGAGCGGCAAGTAATCGCTATTCTCACTAAAGCGAATCCGCTTCTGTTCCTCGGCCAGCCTGTCGGCCTCGAACTTCGCACGGTCGGCCTTCTGTTGACGAAACCTTTCTTCACGTTCACGCTGGGCGTTTCTCGTGGCCCTCAAGTCTCTGGCAATGTCAGTGCGGAAGATGTCGTCCTGTTCGCCTCTCGCTGGGTCATTACGGAAACGCTGGAATTGTCGGCCCTGTTGCCTCAGCGAGTTCAAGTCTCCAGCACTTCGGCCGGACACATCTTTCGTGGCCGCTTGCGCTCGGGCATCGAAGTCTCTTTGAATCTGACGATACTCCTCCGCACGGGCCGTATTGCGCTTCGCTATGTTGCGGTCTATGGCCGCGTCAACATACTTGAGATGACGGATTTCTCCCTGCTGTCTCTGGAGTTCTGCGGCCGCTAGTTCCTTCTGGGTGCGAAAAGCGTTGTCGTTGATTCGTTTGTGAATGCCTTCACGTTTCAGCAAATCCCTTTCTTCTGCAATGTTCACTTGACGGCCTAAGTCCCTAGTGCGTTTTCTCTCGCCTAGTTTCTGGTCAACGTCCTCAGATGTGACAGGCGCACGTTTAGCGGCGGCCCTGTCCTCGGCCTGCTTTCTATACCGTGCAGTCTTGTCAATCTCGTTTCGCTTTTCCTGTTCACTACTTACGAAGGCCCTCTGCCTCTCGGTCAGTTGTTCCTTTACTGCTCTGGTTTGTCTTATCTGCGTCTGTCCGAACAAGTCTCCTTGACGGGCCATCTCTTTATCGAACAAAGACGCTTGATTGGGGTCAACATAGGAGGACACACTGCCTCCTATGTTTTTCGGGATACCTCCGGCAACGGACGCGATGCCCTGCATCTCACTACGAATAGTGCGAAGCTGGGTAATCGTGTCCGCTCCACCTTGAAGGTCAACTCCAAGGCCTACGCGATTGACTGCATCTTCTCTTGCCATTAGTCAAAGTCTCCCTCGTCTTTTGAATCATCCGGCCCTACATTAGTCTGCATATTGGCCGATTCAACTGCCTTCATTTTGGATACTTCGTCACGATACACGCTGACAAGTAAATCCGTCACTACCGTCCATTTGAGGCCCGTGCCTTTCGTGGTCGAGGCCAGTGAAGCTATCTCGCTGACTACTCCAGTCAAGTATTTGACCGTCCACATTCTCCCGCCCCTGCGAGTAGCCTTCGGCATCCGGTTAAGTTCGGCCTCAGTTTCGGTTACGAATAACTTGCGCTGAATAGTGAACTCGCAATCTGGACACCCTTGACGCGGTTTGGCCGTGCGTCTTGTGCAGGCCGTCTGCTTCTCGTTGCAGGAGAAGTAGGACGGCCCTAGTTTAGCTACTCTCTTTTGAAAGTAGATTAGCTTACGGGCCACTATCCTAAAGCGGCTTACGAAATTCCCTCGGCGTGATTGCGCCCCAATACGCAGAATCCGCCGCTTCAACTACCATTGCCAAAAAGTCCTTCATATCTGGGTCAGTCGCAGTCGTTACATACGAACGAAACGAATGTCCTGCCCCTTTGCCCAAGTCAACGAGGTCAGAGAAGCCTGTTGGAAGTTCGGCCATCAGGTCGCACACTTCGTCAAGGGCCTGGTCTGTAATCTTCGCCGTCTGCTCTGCGGCCGCGAGGGACAAGTATTGTTGTCTCGTTTCCTCAGCTTCACGCGATAGTTTCAGACGGAACTTGAAGCCCCAAGGCTCGTAGTCTGGGTAGATTTTAGGGAAGACGATTTGTAGGTCAATCGTGCGTTTGATGTCGTTGCGGTTGAATACCTTTTTGACGACTTCTTTAACTAGGCCCATAGCTTTGTCTTTCAAAGCCTGTTCCTCCGGTGTCAATGGTGCTGGATTAGCGTATCCGGCCTTTTGTTGTTCTTCGGTCAGGGCCGGAGTTGTTTGTGGTTCTACTGGCTGGACAGCGTTTGTCCTTGCCACTTCATTAGCAGTTTCTTCTGGTGTCATTAGTTGCATCCCCCTATGATGCGATGATTGTTAAATGTGATGCAGGGACAGCGATGGCGAACTGTCCCTGCGGCTTGCTGACCCTGCTTCTCCAACCCCATCCGAAAACGAAGCGAGGGCCAACCTGTATTACGCCGAGATTAGATAAGCAACCTGCTGACTGGTAATGGCCTGCACGGTCGTCGGAGTCTCTGAGTCGCCACTGACCTTCTTGGGCCGGACGACGATAGCGATTTCCGATTCCGGCGGGTCGCCGCCGAATCTAATACGAGTGGGCGCAAGTTTGACTAGACCCTGCGGTGCTAGGAACTTGATGTTACGTCCAGAAGGGCCGCACCGGACAAAGGTTTCCAGTGTGGTCTTCGCCAAGGCCACGTTAAACAGCGCGTCTCCCGGCTCACCGAGGACGAACAGGTTGAAGCCCGAGGGCCGCTTGTCCGCTCTTTCGTGGCGAGTGGCATAAATACCCGCGCCGTCGAACTTCGGCGTAACATCGTTCTGGTAGTAATACTCGAACTCACGGCCCAGATTAGCGGCGATATAATCAACACCACCAATGGACATCTGACAGTCGCCAAAGCGAATCGGAATGATGTCCGTGCAAGGAGGCATTGTATAGGCCACGGCAGTCTGCAAGTCGGCAGACCCTAATAGTTCAACCGTGCAAGTTACCTTCTCACGACTGGAGGCCCTGACACGAATCGTATTGACAACCACGTTCTTGAAAATGACGGGCTGTTTGTCCGAGCCGCGAAAGCCGATATAGAATGTCATAAGCGGCAACGTATAGGCCACAAGGCGAGTGATTTCGTGGATTGACCCCACGCCTCCGGTTGTCTCTACGATAACCGAAGTCCCGCCCGTCAGACCGTATGTATTGACGGCGATGATATTAACGTCCTGTTTGGCGAGTTCGCCAGCGAACGTATATGTGTATGGCCCTGCTCCGGCAACAACGATGTCCCCAGGAGTCACATTCGATAACGCATCGAGAGCCGCTTGAATAGTGGCCGCGTTTGCGTCAAAAGCAAGAGGCGCGGTTGTCTGGGCATTGGCCCCGACTTGCACCGTTAAAGTCCGTGTGCCTCCAGTGGCCGACACGGTTTCCGTCTGGACTTCGTTTGAGCCTCCGGTTGGCGAGGCCGCCACACCGTAAGCATTTGCCGCAAGTCCGGCAACGAGGTCTGGGTCAACGTCAAAGTCAATCGTCAGACGGGCCGTTTCACCTGTGAGGATTTCAAATAGAAAGTCCTCGCCTGTGCAATCCGTTACGTCTTCGGTTGTTGATTCAACGTCCAAGTAGTTACGCGAAGTGGCAGGGAAAGCACGGGTCACGTCTGCGTTACCTAGTGCAATGTCCCAGCCGCTTTGCCGTTTCCAAGTGGGCGAATACCCAATGGTTAATTGACTGGCTCTACGCATTGTCATAATGTTATAATCTCCTTACTTTACTAAAACGTGCGGACGCGCCGCGCCTATTCGCCCTTTGGCTTGAACAGCTTGAAATCGTTGAACTGGGCCACGAGTGCCGAAGCGTTGTCCGTCTGGAATCCGGCGCGTTGTCCGGCTTCGTCTGGAATCATCACGGTCTTCATTCCGATATTAAGAGGCCCTTCCGGTAGAGGCTTACCTTCCTTACCTAAAATCACGTTACGCTCTCCGGCCTCTGCTGGAGGATTCTCGCCTCCGGTCTGCGGAGGAGTTATTGTTGTTGGTTGTGTTGGCGGCACTGTCCCTTGCTCCGTTTGGCCCTGACCAGTGGTATCCGCACCTGTTTGATCGTCTGTTGTGACAATCGTTTGTTCCGTATCTGGACTCATAAGTTTATGTCTCCTATATTATTAAACTAGAATGCCTGTGCATTTAACCGTCAGTGACCAGTCGGCAGTGTGCAGACGGCCTCCCGTTTCTTCGTCCGTGACTGTCCCAGCGTTATAACTCTGGAGATAGTCGTGCGAACAGTTGTTAAAACCGAGTGTTCGGTTATTCTTGAAGGCTCTCCGCACCGTCATATAGACGGCCATAAAAAGCGTTCTCGAATTTGTGTAAATCAGTCGGCCTGCCGCGTTGTCCCACTCGTCCACAACTTCCAAATCAAACGTAATCGGATACGTGAAATTTAGCTGGGTGTGAAGGTCGTTGGTTTTCTCAAACTCCTCCACTGAGGGAATGCCAATCTGAATGATAGATGTTATGGCCTTACGGTCTGTTACTTGGTCTGGGACAGTCGAGATTAGCAAGTCCTCCTCGTCATTGTCAGCGAATCTCTCACGAGCCTCTATCTTTACATAGTCGGTTAAGTTCGGAACAGCAATGATGGTGTCCCGTATCTTTCCGGCCAGAGTTTGTTCTAGCTGAATCTCGTCGGCTGGCAATGTAACGAGTATGGCATCTGGATTGTGTGCTGGCGCAGGGCCAATTCTGTTCTTCATATTATCCTCGGCTTATCTCCGTCGCCGCACGAGAAAGAGCATTACGAATCTCCTGCAAGATACGGGCCTGATTTGCGTCCAACGCTTTCTTATTCCAGTGCGTCGGTCTAATTCCTCTTTCAAATACTACACGGGCCGCTAAGAACGCGAGTCGTTTAGCGTCCTTCTTTTTGGCCCGTCGTCTCTGGTCGGAGTTCAAAGTCACGTTCTTTGTCCGTTTGATGCGATTGACCTTAGCGAGTGGTCTTGCCGTTCTCGCCCTAGGCCTTCTGGTCAAGCTGGAAAGCACCCGCTCGTTCGAGCCTTCGAGTCTGACCTTCTTCGATTCGTTTCCTGCGGCTTTCCTTTCAGCCCACTTGTAGATATTGCTACCGACACCGAACGGGGGAAACTTTCCACGGCCCATTCCATACGCATCAACAAAGGCCTGCACCAGTGTCGAATAGACCGTAAGCTGAATGTTAGCTTGCTGGGTCTTTACCTCAATCCTCAAGGACTTCTGCGAGTCGCCCCTGTCCCGTCTCATTCTGGTTTCGGCAGAGGCTTTGAGTCTCTTTCCGAGGCCCTCCATCCCGCCGCGTAAGTTACGAGCGAGGATAGGCAAGGCATTTTTAAGGCCTTGGTCTTTGTGGGCAATCAATCTGAATCCTATGGCAAATGGCATTATCGTTTGTTATCGAAGAACTTGTCTCGTAGTGTTCGTATCTTGCACGTTAAAGTATAGACTTGGGCCTCATTAGGGGCCAATGGTTCGACACTAGCGACGATGTATATTTCACCTAACACTTCAACGTGCAAGTCCTTCAAACGGATAGTGCGCTCTATTCCAGCATTAGCTTTTATATGTGCTACTTGGTAAATCACACTGCTTCCGTCATCTCTTGTAACTTCATCTCCGGCTATCCGGTCAAATCCTTTCTTGATGAATTGGGCCACTCTCCAGCCAGCAAACTGCACCGAGTCCGGTGTCATAAACTTCATCGTTGCGTCTCTGCCAAGGCGAAGCAGTCTCGACACATCAAGATTAACTCCAGCTACGATTGTATCAACACTAACCAGTGGCCCTGCCATTGTTAATATCTCCTTCCGGTTTTATCGGCCTTGAGAATCGAATCATCATTTAGGGTGATGTCCTGCACTCTGCGCTGGACAAGGACAAACGATGTTCGGCCAAAGGTCATCGGAAACTCGTAGAGAGTATTCAATACATCCTGAGCCAGAGCAAACCAGTTCGATTGAGTTGTGAAGTAACTCTGGGCCTTGTCAGACCCAGAGGATTCAACAACAATCGCAGGCAACTCATCCAGCGCGGTTAAGACGGCTTTAAGGGCCTGGGTCTTAACCGTAGGCAGGAGTTGTTCTGCGTCAATCTTTCCAGATAGCAAAGGCCAACGGCCTACTGCATTCGCGTAGGCTGGATAATGCTTGACGAGATTCTCCAGTGCCAACTGTTGTGATGCAGTCAGGGCCGGAGTAATCTTCTCAGCGTCTATTTGTTCTAGCGTAATCATTGGCCTTACTCTCCTTTATTAAAACTCCGGTGAATCGTCATCCTTGGTATTCGCTGTCCCGCTTCCCTGTTTCTCGTGTCCAACAGGGCCGCCCGATGGTGTCGGACTTGCGGCCGATTGCGCTCCTTCTGCAACTATCAAACGCTCACGCATCATTTCAAGTTCACGTTCGGCACGGATACGGGCATCCCGTTCTTTCTGCACGTCCGATGTTTCGGAAGCTGGAGTAACTGTGACCTGAGACATAAGGGCCTCCTCGGGAGTAGCCAGTCTGACTGCTTCGAGTTCAAAGAGTCTCCGTGCGCCTCTGCGAACATTATCCATTTCACCGTCTTTGCCCCAGTTGCCAAAGAAGCGGGACAAGTGACGAACATTGCCGCGCATAAATCCTTCACCGTTAGGGCCTGAGACGTAATCAACAAGGACTACAACTCTGTCGCCCTCGCCCTCATTGTCCGCGCCAATCGCAATCTGCGGGGCGATTTCTTCCGAGTGAATGTCTCCGAGGCCAGCTAGGACGAGGCTCTTGCGTCTTGATTCTTCCGTCACTGTGCCTGGGTTGGCCCCCATAATGTTGTGTGGTGCAAACTGCGGGGCCTGTGACGCGCCATCCACAGCCACTTCATTCGTCTGCTGGACTCCTCCGTTTGTTACCGGAATCGTTTGTGCCAGTCCTCTTGCTGGCAAATCATTTGTTCTGTTAGCCATATTATTTCTCCGATAGGGTTTGTATTAAGAGGGCCAGCACTTGCCAGCCCTCCGTTAGTTAGACTTGCTAGTTAGCAAGTTGCCTTGATGATTGCCGAGCCGTAAAAGATAACGAGGCCCCCGTTGTGGCCGCGATGAACTTCAATCAATCTCGGAACTCTGCGGTCAACGTGGTCAATGACCTTCTCATAACGGCCAGGGGCCATATTCTCGTTCTGTGCATTACGCACCATACGATACTCGCCCAGTCTGTCGCCGTTTGAACGTGCGCCGACAATAGACAAAACTCGGTCTGGAATCCACTTGGTAAATGTCCCAGTCGCTTCTGCAAAGTAACCTTCGTCGTATTCAACGAGGGTCGGCAGATTGTTAAGGGTAAGCATCTGATTGATGTCGCCCAGAGTTTTGAGAGGCCGTGCGTTTCCTGCCGATGTCGAGAGTTGGCCTCCAAGGTCGTTCAAGTTACGGTTACGAAGCAAGTAAGTAACAGTAACCGAGTTCAAGAAGATTTGCGCTCCCGCTCCGAAGTTGACACTCTTTCCGGTCTGCAAAAGACGCAGGCCCAAGAGGTCAGCCAGAGGAGTCGAGTTGACTAAATCTGACCAGTCCGAAAAGATGGCCGTCTGAATCGGGAAGATGTCACCATACACCGCACCCGTTGGGCCGATGAAAGTGAACTGTCCATCGAGTAGTGCCTTCCAGTGGATAAATTCGAGAAGGTCTGTTTCACGGTTGTTCAAGTAGTCTTGACGTTCCGTTATCAGTTCCGAAATATCAACTGGCTGGCCCGACGGGACTTGCTGGGCGCGAAGGGTCATCATCTTCTCGTCCACAGTCATATACTCGCCATAGACTCCAGGCTGGGCCGAGAATGCTTTCTCGCCAACCATCGTGACATAGCTAGGCTCACCGTTAAGGCCGCGAAGCTGTTGAAATCCTCTCCAGTTGTCCTTCTGAGACCATTCGAGCGTCCAGAATTGTGAATCAACCGTAGGGAAGATTTGGAACGTGGGCCGATTACGAGTAAGATTCTGAATCTTCTCAGGGTTAATCTCCCGCAGTTCCCTTGTTGTTGGATATTGGTAATTTACTAAACTCATTTAATTGTCTCCTATCAACATTGGATTAAAAGGGCCGCGGCCCACTATGCGGCAACTGGGGCCGCGCCTAGTTCGATGATGCCTGCTGTAACCGTTCCGCGAAGGATACGGCCAACTGTCGGCGCATTGCCAACTGTCAGGCCCACAAGGTCTTGCGTTTTGAAAAAGCCCTGATAGTAGAAGCAGTCGCTTCCTTCAAACACTTCTCCACTGCCAGCGATAAAGATTGACCCTAACTGGGACTGTCCAAATTCATTAACCGTAATCGGGTATTTAACTACTCGACGCGGCCCGTCGTATCCGGCTGTGCCAACCTTGGCCCAGACGTTTGTTCCGTCATCCTTCTGGGCAACGATTTGTCCTTTCGGATAAGTGATTGTTAAGCCTGCTCCGGCCGCGAGAAAAACTCCGTGGTCAGTTCTGGCGTGTTCCGGCACTTGTGCTGGCTCTAGGAAGTCCCAAGTGCGGCCTGTCGTTCTAATAGCTGTATTCTGCATATTTGCTCCTTATCTATATTAGTTTCTGGGACACCCTTCGATGTCCGTAATTGACTTGCAAGTTTATGGCCTGCCTTACTTTGCTTCCTGAGCCGCTAGAACAGCTTGGCCCTGTGAAGACGATGCGAGAAGTTGTTTGCGACGTTCGGGAGTCATAATCTCCTGAGTCTTAACATTCTCATTATCGCCTTCGGCCAAGACCGACGCGACGATAGAACCATTACGAATACCTTCGATTGATTGCTGGGCCAAACCGTGTCTGGGCATCGCCAGATAACGTGCGCGGACTGCGGCCTCTCTTGTGCCTTCTGCAATCTTCCCTTCCGCATCAACAAAAGCGACTGTGCCTCCGTAGAGAACATCATCAATCTTTGCAGTCAAAAGGTCGGAAGCGGCGTGTCCAGCCTGAGCAGGCCAGATGCGGCTATCCGTTGTCATATTATTAGCGAACAACTCTGCCGAATCCGCGAAGCGTTCTTCGAGGTCAGCGCGAGTCGGTAATTGGGCCGCAACCGGAACGACTTTCGCCGCATCAAGTTGTGCCTGTGTGAAGCCTTCGCCATTTGAATCAGTTCCAATGGTTTCGCCTTCTTCCGTCCCAGCCGCGACTACGGGTGTGTCAATCTCTGTGGACTTCGTATCCGTAGTCGGGGCTGGGGCCACTCCAGTAACGACAGTTTCGCTACTGGCTTTGAACTTATCTATCATTGCTTTCAGTCCCATATTTTCATCCTCACTAAATTGTAATAACTCAAACGCCTCGTGGCCTGCTTGAGCGGTTTGTGCTTTTGCCTTACGGCCACGTCGGAAGCCCTTTGCCTCATTAGCGGCCAGTTCTACTACACTGCTGATTGTGCCGATAGCGTCAACCAATCCCTGCGCCAACGCCCTTGGCCCAACCTTCACTGCACCCTGACCGTAATCGGCCAAGACCTTCTCACGGGACACCCCGCGAAAGATACTAACGTCCTCGACAAATATCTCGCCAAGGTCATCAACCTGTTCTTGAAGAATCGCACGGCCTTCCTTCTTATCAGCGTCGGGCCGCTTGTTAGGACTGATTGAAGAAACGACTTCAATCACACCCTTCTCGTTGGCCCTCGCTGTTAAGACAACTCCGATTGAACCAACCAGAGCCGAACGTGATGCGAATATCCTCTGCGCCGGAGAGCCAGCGTAATAAGCGGCCGAGGCCATATAGCCTGCCGCAAAGCTGAATACTGGTTTAGCACCGAAGTCAACGGCCTGCTTGATAAGGCCCGCTCCGTCTCCGATGCCGCGAACGTCCCCGCCTGGACTGTCAATGTTCATCACGATTGCTGAAACATCTTCGTCGTTGTAGGCCTTGAGGAAGTCCGATGTGAACTGCGAGATACTGGTTGCGCCGGATGATGTCATCATATTGGCCCTCGGGTATATCGCTCCGATTAAATCAATGACCGCAACGCCGTTCTCGAAGACCCGAACATACTCGGTGTCTTCCATACGAACGCCGCGTTTGGTTTCAATGGCCAAAGCGTCTAAGGACTGGAGATGCAAGTTTGCTCCCAAGTCCTCATTCTCGGCCATAATCGCATTCAGCATCTCCTCGGAGATTGGGCCACCCCTACTGACGGCTTGTAAATACAGTTCTTGCAGAGCGAACAGCCCGTCCTCCGTGATGGCCCAAAAGGTTGAGAGGGCTGAATCCATAATCCGCATTGTTTGTTTTGCCATTTTTCTTCTCCGTGCCGTTCCCTGCGTTACGGTCTTTGTTTGATTTCTGCTTGTCCGGCCTCGCCTTGTTCGGCTTGACTGGCTCACCATTGATGTCCGCTTCGGCCAGAGCATCCTGCATTAGTTCCTGACGCGAAGGGCCAGGACGGGGAAGATTCATCCACGCCATAAGTTCCGCACGTTGCGTGTCATCAATGAATCCTTGGAAGTAGGCCTTACTGATTACTTCCAAATCGTGCGCCCAGTCTCGTCTCACAAAGTCTCCGAGAGACACCATCGGCAAATAGCGCACGGCCCATTCACCAAGATTGATTCTAACAGCCACTTCAAAGAGGTCGGCCTGAGTCATCACAGCAATCAGCCAGCGAATCCAGAACACCAAGCTATGCAGTAATTCAGCAACTTGCTGAGAAGCACTACGGGCCTGATGCTCTCCTTCTGATTGGGCCAATGTTTGTAAGAGTATTGCATTCTCCATCTGGTCGTCAACGACTTTGAGGACTTTGCTGAAAAAGTCCGCGTCCGATGAGCCAGTCTTCTTGAACGGTTCGAGTTTCGCGCCCCAAGGTATGACGGCCCCACTGCCGGAGCGGAAACCTTTGATTTGTTCCCCCATTGATTCGGCGGCCGTAAGCATCTTCGGAACTTGCATTGTCTCTGGGTCTTCATAGATTATGTTTCCGGCTACGTCTCTCTCGAACTCAAATGCAGGGCTATTCTCCGGCAGTGTCCCAACAGCTTTGGGGACTGATTCTTCCAAGATAAAGCGAAGCATCTCTGCGGGTATCTGGGACTTTAGATTAAACCAGTTGAAAGCGGGCCTGTAAGACGACTTCCCGCGTGGGTCTTCATTCTGTTTGTTTAACGTAAGAACTATGAACTTATCGCGGGACACGACTTCATTCCATTTAAGAGTCGAGCGGTTGGAATGATAGCGGGGAGTCAATCCGAGGACTGTCATATAATCATCCACAACAAAAAGGGCCGCACCACGCGGTTTAACCTTGATGGCCTTTGGCATTAAACGAGTCCTTGCTTCTCGGAGTTGTGGGCGTTTAATTCCCACATCCTTAGAATCGGCTGGGACTGTATGGCGGGAGAAGAAACCGAAGTTCTCAAGCATAGATGAAAACTTGGACTTACTCACTTGCGGTGTTTTAGCTTCGGCAGGCTTGGAGGATGACCCGTCAATGCGATATTCCCACTCGACTTCGCCCAACCCGTGACCGTGTGCAATGGCGTTGCCTAGAATCTGTTCGTATGTCTCACGTATGGGCCTATCGAGTCCTCCAACGATACGCTGGCAGAACTCCATAACTTCAACAAATATCTGATATTCCTCCGCTCCGACTTCATCCTCGGTGGCCCCTGGGGCCAGTTGAAGGTCATCCGAGAGGGCGTTTGTAATGAGAATGCGCTTACCCTTGGCTATGGTCGCATCATTCTCCATCCGGTCATACGTGGCCAAGTCAACTTCGATTTCAACGTCATCAATCGTGGAGGCCAGAACATTCTGTTGGCTCACTGAGTAGCCAGTCACATTGATATACTGACGACGAAAATCGTCCGCTACTCGAAGGCGCACGTTATCCGGTCTTTTGGGCATACTCAATACATTGCTTTGCATATACTTAGTCCCTTTAGGTTTGGTTACTGATTAGTTTGGTGTCTCGTGTCTCGTTTGGGCCAATGTCTCAAGTCGGCCACTTGTTAGACCTTATACCAAAGGGAAGGGACTTGTCAAGGGAAATGAGGAATTACAGGCACAAAAAAGCCCGTCCCTCGTGTGCAGGGACGAGCAGATTACCTTTTAAGCAGGACTACTTGGTGAGTGAAAACTTGGGCTTTCCACTACCCGCTTTACCTTTCGTCGCAGGAGTCTCGTAAGCCACGGAAGTCTTGCGTCCGCTTGGTTTAGGAGTAGGAGAGGCCACTTTCTTCGGGGCCACTTTTGCCACTGTTTTGCCGTTGCCTGCAACTTTCTTAGCGGCATTTGCCAGAGCATTCGGCGCAACTGCTTTTTTCGCAACCGGAGCAACCGGACGAGTCGGCCGTGTTGGTTGCTTCGAGGCCACTGGGCGTGTCGGTCTGGTCGGTTTGACCGGAGCAGTGACCTTAGCTGGTGCGCGTCGAGCGGCGGACTGGGCCGGTCTTGACTGCGTGAATACCATTCCTCTCGCGGCCTCCGCTTCCCTGCCTCTGATAATTCGGCCTCCGGTCATCACCTTTCCGGTGACTTCAAACTCTATCATATCGCCTTTCTTGCCCCCGAGCGCGTTAATTAGTCCCGAGGGAATCTTACCGCGCTTAGTGTTGCTTGCGCCTTCTTCGTTGATTGTAGCGTGGAACTTTACTGTTGCCATCTTGTTTTTACCTTCCTGTATATTTAGTATTGCGTCCCACTCCAAGGGCCGAGGATTAAACCTTACCGCACCTGAGAGCCACTTGTCAAGTCAAAACAGGCTCAGTGGGAATAAATCCTCCTGAGCCTGCTTCTTAGTCCGATGGTTGTTGGGGTCTATTAACGAATGGATTCGTCAATGATGCCCGAACTTCTCGCCGCTTCTGGGTCGGTTGTCGCCGTTGAAGACGAAACCGTATTCGCTCCCTCTTGCGCTTCGCCGGACGTAGGCGCGTTGCGGGTCTCTATGTCCGAAGGACTCGAAGACTCGTTCGGCGTAACTCCTCCAGAGCCGACTTCCGTATTCGAGGCCGCGTTTCCCTCAATCTCCGAAGCCGATTGATTGGTCGTTGCCGAAGCATCTGCCGTTGGGTCTTCGCTAGTCCCAATCCCAGTCGAGGAAGGACTCGGTTGCTGGGTCGCTGGGTCTGTCCCAGGTTGCGGCTGGAATGCGAAGACTTCCCCCTCCTGCAACTCAATCGGCTCGGCCTGATTGTTTGTCGGAGTGTTTCCAATACCAGTCTCGCCAGCAAGCGGAATTGGAGTCGCTGGGTCTTGTGTCGTGCCGGACGGAAGCGAATTAACGCTGGGGTCTGTCTCTCTCGGCAAGCCTGTTTCTGGGTCAACCGCAAATTGGTTGGCCACAACCGGACTCGCTGGGTCTTCTGCCGGAGTCGAAGGAGTCGGGGCAGTCCCAGAGCCTCCCTGTTCGCCTGCCGCGACAGTCGAAGCCGTGGATTTGAGCGAGTTAGCGTAAGAACGCATACTGGAAAGCTGGGTCTCGAAGGTTGACATTTCTTCGGTCAGGTCTTCCGGTTGCGGAGTGGAAGTCGTGCTTTGGGCCTGTGATACAAGAGTGTCAATCTTGCTCTGCATCCCGCCGATGACTTCACGAAAGGTTGACTCTGTTTCAGTCAACATCCGGGCCGCGTTTAACAACGCTTGTTCTGCTTGTGTTTTCATTAGTAGTATCTCCTGTATTGTTTGTATGCCGCGCCAGATGGCCGACAGTTGTTCCTGCTGTTTAGTGAACGTATTATGTATGCGCCCACTCCATAAATCGGCCAGATAGTCCAGCCCTGTCCTCATCTCAGCACCGTTTATGCTCATAACTGTTCTCCTTTGAATGCTGGCCCTAAAGTAATGTTGGTCGTCAGAACTCCAGTCCAGATTTCATCCGGCAGTTCGACGCGCTCGGTGTCCCCGTGACACAGTGCAACTAAAACCAACGAACCGACACTCTCCTCGACGTGGAATGATTCAACTGGCATCTCGCATTGCTCACAACGAGGCCAGTCAGCCGAGTCAATTTCAATCCGTTCCCCTTGTTTGGTATTGAGCAAATCCATATTCGTTACCTGACAACGAAAGTTCTAAACCGTGGGTCTCCGGCCGTAATGATGATTCGGTTATCCGACATATCAAGGCCCCCGAGTTCGGTATGCGCCCAGACTACGGCATCAACCATATCCGCTCCCTCGTTATCGTTGGCATCAATGAAGGCGCACATTTGGTCTTCGGCCTCCGCAAACGATGAGCAATGAGTAACCCGTCCCTGTTCATATAACGTAGCCACTGGCTCGGCTCTAACATCCTTGCCTCTGGATGCGGTAACGAGTTTAATAGGAAGGTTGCGCCCAACGAAGTGACGGCCCGATACTCTGTCCCACAAGTTGATGTTACGGAGATTTGATTCAACCATATCGCCACCGAAGTTCTTCTCAGCAACGATTTTGTCAGCTTTGAACTTGTAGAAAAGCCTGATGGCCTCCACAGCCCACTCAGTCGGAGTCCATTGGCCGCTTTTAGCCGCCAAAACATAAAAGCGATTATCCGCTCCAAGGCCCACAACTGCAAGTCCTGTATCAGCATTCTTCTTTTGGTTTTGTCTCTGCTCCTCGGTCAGAGCGTTAAGGTCGGCCGTTCGTCTGGCCGCCGAGCCTGCGGGGTCAATAGCCACTACGATACGGACGAATCTGGGCCATTTGGAGGAGTCAGTCTCGTGCTGAATCCAGTCCCGCTTCCACATCGCCCCCTCGATGTCTTCCACAAAAACTCCTTCGAGTTCTTGTCGGCCCAGTCGTGAGCCTCCAAACTTGTTCTTTAACCAGTCAACTCTCCGTTGCGGGAGATACAAGTTATCGAATGTCGTCGGCAGTCGTAATCGTCCGGTCTCCGCATCAATATACTGAGGCACATAGGTCGTTTTGTCAAGTGCCAGCTTCTTGACCCACTTTCGATTCTTCGGAGTCGTTGTGCATACTGCATAAGGACGTTTGCCGAGCCGTAAGCCTAAATTGGCATCGTCCCAAGCGGCCTGATTGCAGAGAGCGAGTTCATCGAACCAAATCATTGACCACTGCGGCCCGTTCCAGCGTTTAGGTTTCTCAGTCCCCATCGCTTTAACAAAGCCTCCGTCAATGTGTCGGGCCTCTCCGAGTGAGCGGTTATAATACTTGAACTCGCTGGGAAACATCGTGATAAGTCCGGTTTCCCCTTCCATACAAGTATCACGAGCATCCGAGTTTGTCGGCGCACCGATGCCTATACGAGCCGATTTCCCGTTCGCTCTCAGGTGATTCCTCGTCTCGGTTGCTCCGGCGACTGTTTTGCCAGTCCCGCGCCCTCCGACGAGCAGATAAACTTCCCACCATAATTCGTGAAGCGGAACAACCTGATGGGGCATCAAGGCCCTCGGAGGAGAGTTGCGGAGGATGTTGTCAAACTCCGCTTTCTCCGATGGGGTCATCTCCTCGAAGATAGCCAGTATCTCGTCCTCGGTGAAATCAAGTAGTCCCATATCCGGTGTGCTGGGAGTCTGGAACTTGATGTCATCGTAGGTCGGGGCCAGATTGATGTATGGATTTTGGGTAGCAGTGTCTATCATTAGTCTTCAAAGCCCTCCATAAAGTCCTTGTTGGCCCCATTACCGATGACCTGTTTCTCGGCCTCCCGAACTTCCTCGATTGTCTCTGGAGACACAAGCGGCTGTGCTTGCAGTTGCTCTGCCGGAGTCTCGCCCTCGGCGTGGCCTCCGAGTGGCGAAGGCTCGGCCAGCATACCTAGATTTCCGGTCTTACGAGCCAGCATCGCAGTAAGCACTGCTGTAAGTCGAGACTCACGGGCCTCATCAGACAGACGGGCGAGTTCTTGGTCTGGATTGTCCTCGCCCATCTTAGCGTAGAGATTCCAGAGTTTAGCGCGTTTGTCATTGATGTCAATTAGCTGGGCCGTCCATCTCGGGTCGCCTGGACTGTTACCCTCAAGCCGTTCGTTCTCTTTTACCTTCTCGGCCGTCATCATAAGGGTATCGGGAAGTTCGCCCAGGAACTTCGTATCCATCTTACGATTCTGGGACTTTGCCGATGCGCGTTCCTCGGCAATAATATCCCTGATGGTTTCCTCACGGTCTTTAGACCTGGCCCTGTCAATCTGTTTCTCGTAAATCCTTGTGGACTTTCCTTCGCAGGATGCGAAGTAAGCCTCCGTGATTAAAGCCTCCAACTGGTCATAGCGGGTAAGAACTAGGGCCTGCTTCTCGTCAATCGAGAGCAGTCCGGCTTCTTTCCAGTATTTGATTTGCTCCTTGATGTGATAGTGAATACCGTTCGGCTTGAGTCTCATATCACCTTCAAGGCCGAACTCGTCGGATACGATGTTGGCAATGTTGGCGTAGAGTTCGCCGTCTTTCCACAAAGACGATATACGGGCCTTCATCTCGGCCATCGTGAGTTTATCGCGCACTCCTCCTGCCAGACGGCCCTTCATTCTCGTCCCACCAGTCAGGCCGTTGCCTATCATCACTCGGCCCTCCTTGATGTCGGACTCTTTTACTATTCCTCTGGGGTCAACTTCTTCCGGCATAATGCCTATATCTCCTTATTTGAATTATTATGAAATCAATCGTCTCCATCTGATAAATGACCCAGGTAGCAGGGTCGAAGTCGCTCCGGCTACTTCCGAAGCCATATTAACTGAGAGGCCCGAAGCAACATCTACGCTCGATGAATCAACGATACCTTCTATTTTGGTCAGTAACGCCGTATTAGCTAAGGGCCAAGACCCAGCCGCGTTCGCGCTTACGCTGGGTGATGCCGAAAGAACGATGTTGGCCGTAGTAGAAGACGGCGTAGAGAAAATAACGTGCGTTGTTTGAGTTCCGCTAGTCGGGTCTGAATACCACGCAAACCTCGGAACATTCGTTATTGCCGAGGTAGTGGCCCGCAGATAAGCCTCAAAGTGATAAAACTTACTTCCGTTCGGCTGAGTGATGACATCAAATCCCAGTGGGGTAATGGCGAACGTAGTCGAAGTAGTTACCTGCTGGGCCGTCAGAACTTTCTCCTGATAATCACCGACGACGGCCCACGGTTGCCAGCTACTATCTACCAGAGCGTATCGCACGTAAGTAAGGCCACTTCGCCCGTCGAACGGGTATAGAATTTGAACTCCCTGCTTAGTCCCAAAATTGTTGACCGCCATATTCACGGCCCCTCTGACCATACCATCGGCCGGAAACCCGTTCGATACCTTGGCGACAAAGTGATGCCAGAAAAGGTCTGGATACTGAAAGGGCCTATGAAAGTTAAGAATCTCTCCACCTTGAGAATTAGTAAGAACTCCCCTGATAGCAGAAGCGGCCTCAAATGCCGAGTCGCCTGCGTTTCTTCTAAATGTCCCAAGTGGGGCGATTAAAAGGTTGTCCGATATTGTGTCAAATCTTCCGCTCATAAAATACTCTCTCTTTGATTAGGCAATCATTCGTTTCCATCTGATAAAACTTCCGACCTGTATGCCAGCCTGAGTCCCTGCCAGTTCTGCGGCAAACTGAATCATCAGTCTCGTCAGTCCTGTCTGGCCCGAACCAGTAGGTTGAACCAGTCCCTCGATATGATTGAGAAAAACAGTCGGAGCGGCTGGGTATGTCCCAGCCGGAGTTGCAAGAGTGTTCGTTGACAAAACCGTATTCGCCGTGGCCGATGTCGGCAAACTCGTTATCAAATGAATAAACGATACGGACTTACTGTTGACGACTTGAAATCTCGGGACTGACGTAGTTCCGAAAGTGTTGGCCCTGATAAACGCCTCGAAGTGGTAATAGTAATTCTTGGCATCAACCGGATTAGCCGCGTCCATATCAAAGAACAGGCCAGTATCGGCAAACGCGATTAAGGTAGTAGTCTGGGCCGCCGTAATGTAGCGTTCTTGAAAACCGCTATACACCCACTCATTCCACTTGCCACTGGCCACGTTCCAGCTTCTAGTGTAGTTGGCCGATTCCCTTGTGTTGTTCGGATAAAGGGTCTGGACTACATCAGCCCCGTTACGAAATCCGCTCACGAATCCGTCGGCTGGGAAACCATTGGTTTGTGTTGCCCAGAACCAGTGATACTGCAAATCCACGTATGACGTATTAACGGCAGACGCAAGGATAGACCCTGCGTTAGTGCCAAGAACTTCCGGTATCGGAGGGCCTTCCTCGAATCCGGTGTCGCTGATGTTTCTGCGTATTGTCTTTAGTGGGCCAATAGGCAGATTGCTCGGTATTGTGTCAAATCTTCCGCTCATAATTTATCCTGTTAAATTGATGTTGTATAAGTTCTTAAAGTAAATCGTGATGTTGTCCCGTTCTGTCAAAAGCATATTCCCTGGAATAATAATCATCCTTCTCATCATTCCTCGATACCAAGTTTCCGTATCACTTCCCAAGTCACTGGCCCCGCGTCCAATTCGGTAAGGGCCTACCCAGCCGAATCCGCAACCACTTAAAGACCCGCCTTCCGTGCCGCTCGAAAGCAACTTCGCGTAAAGAGTATTGGAGATAGTCCCATTCTGGTTCTCCGCAGTATAAAGATGCTCGGCCTCCATCAAGGTTTTAAGATTCCCTTGTGTTACGGCCCTGTAATTGTTCACGTTCGTTCCGGCGAGACTTTCGTAGTGCTTATCGTCGCTATACGGGTGATGGCTCTCCCTAGAGCCTCCAGTATTGCCCGATAAAGACCAGAGACTTCCGAAGTGGTTTCTGGTTGTAGTAGGCCAGTGATTCACCGTCTTGACGCACCATATTCTCACCGGAGAGACAATCGCGGCCGGAGAAGGAATCGTAAAGAACTTGGGCCTGGTAAGGTCAGTGTAACTATTGTTCTCGTAAGGCGTGAAGTCATAATACTTCTTGCCTCCGACAATCCTTAATGTCGGCGCGTATTCAAACTCTGCGATGCCGTGCCTGTTATTTCCAGACCAGTCCCGCATAGTGTAAATCAAATCGCCGTCCTTACCAGTTTCAAGGTCGGCGTTGTAGTCGGCCCACAAGGGAACTTTAAGACTGTATCCTCCCGCTCCCTTAACGCTGGCTAACATTGTTGGTTTAATAATACTGCTCATTATAAAATCGTGTCTCCCGCTAAGGCAAACATATCAACCGCATAAGCAAAGACGTTGGCCACCGCATACTGTCCAGCCGTCTTGGTATGATTAAGTCTATGGTTAAGGGCCGCTCCTGCTCCAGCCGCAACCGAGACGATGCCGCTCGATGACCCCATAATGGCGCAGTTGAATCCCAAGCCCAGTCCGGTAGGGACAGTAATAACGGCCGCCGCAGACGCAACGATTAGCTTTCCGACATCCGACGCAAGAATCGTGTAGTTGCCGGAAACAGAGGTTATCCCGACAAACAGATAGCCAGTCGGTAGGCCTGGGGCCACCGGCATATCGTTAATGACAGTTGACAGAACTTCAACTACCGCACCGAGATTTGCCGTGTCCCTGTCAAGAGAACGGTTGATTGCCGGACTGCCAGTAATGGTATATCCGGTAAGGCCAGTAGTGCTTCCTCCTCCTCCCCCTCCTCCAGTCCCCTGTGCCGTTAGGTCATCCCAAGTTGTCCCGTTATCGCAATAGACGTGCAAATCTCCTAACAACACGCATATACGGCCTCTGCCTGCCACACTACTTGCTGGCAGGGCCGATACGACCGGAAGCTGGGGAAGGTTTAAGTATTTCATACGTTATTATCCTTGAATGATGACTCTCAGACTGTTAAGGGCCGGAGCAACTGCAAAACGAACGGTCACGGTGTTGATTGTCGTGGCCTCGAAGTCGGCCTCAAAGAAAGCGAACGGCGATGTATTGTCCCTCACTCTGGGAGTTACATCCTGCGTTCCTAAGTTATGAGTTATGACATAGGCCACGGCCGAGCCATCGCCCACATTCACGGCGAACTTCTTCGTGTTGCCAGCAAGTCTGGTGTCGTTGCCTTTAACGACTTCCCCTGCGGCCGCGTCTCCTGCGGCTGGGACATTCAGAGTAGCGGCAGTGCCTAAGCCCAAGTTAGTTCTGGCAGTGCCGATGTTATTCAAATCCGACAGATTAGATGCAATCTTGAGTTGTGCATCGTTGGACAAGGCCGAGAGTCCCACATCGGCCTTGGTAATGACGACAACTCCGGTTTGGCCATTGACGCTAGTGATTGCGCCCCCTGGGGACAGAAGTTGTTGCCAGTTGGCAAATACCGTTGGGTCTGCGGTTGTAAGAATATACGAAGCATTCAAGTCCGTGCGAACTGCAACGTCACCTACTTGGGCCGTCAGTGCAAGTTGCGCGGCCTGCGAAGCGACGACGAACGTATCGGAGATGGCGATGGCAGGAATGACCGATGAGGCCAGAAACCCGCCAGTGCCTAAGATTGGAATTTCCCCTGATAGAATACCAGTGTTAAGAACGGCCGCAGTGCCGAGGCCAAGATTAGTTCGTGCCGTGGTTGCGTTGGCTAAATCCGACAGGTTGTTTGCTTTAACAAGCTGGAGGGCATTGGTGACGTTGCCGAGGGCCACGTCTGCGCTGGTTAATGTAATTGCTCCGGTGCGTCCAGACACGCTTGTTACCGGATATGCTATCCGAGCGTCAACGGCCGAGTTGAAATCGCTGATGGCCGAGGCCGCAGTGCGCTGTCCCGTGCTTGAACCGAAGTCCATCACGTCGGCCCACGCGCCGTTCCAGAAGAAGAACTTGTTGGCGACTGTGTTGTAATAGACTTGGCCCACTACCGGACTGGCGGGGGCCGCACCTAATTTGTGGAGAGCCGCGTTTTGCAACTCATTCTGGCTCAGGTCAATGTTATTTAGATACTTTGGCATTGTGTATGTCTCCCTAGTTTAAGAATGCTTTCCCGCCGAATGCGGCTGTAAAGAAAATCGTCAGTTTATTCATAGGGTCAGTTATGTCATTCTGGACGTTTCCCACGACTTCATTTCCTCCAGAGTCCTCGACTGTTACGTTAGGCCTCTTTCCAAGGTTATGAATAACTAGCCAAGTGTCGGATGCTTGACTCTGGTAATGGACATAGGTTAGGTCGCCTCCCGTTCCTGTCTGTCCTTGCGGCCCCTGTGGCCCTTGAATCCCTGGAGGCCCTGGCTCTCCGCCTGGGACACCAACTTTGAGTAACCGTATCGGGGTCTCTGTGCGGATAACCTTTAACTGGATAATCGGCCTCTCATTAGTTACGGTAACTTGAATCTCCGGCATATCAAATACCCTCCCCTCCGAACGGGACTACAATGACCGACCCTCTCACAATCAGGTCGGCGTTATTGCCCTCTCGAAGTTCGATTCTCCAGTCCCCGTCAATGGACACCAGCAGGCCTAGTTCCACTCCGGTCAGGTGCATTCGGAAAATCCCGTCAACGGCGACTAACTTCGTAATAACCGAGCCAAACGGAGTTTCCCCTACCGAGGTCTGAATCATTACGTCCTCTGGCCAAACACCGCGAAAGATAGCGACGATGTTCTTGTTCGTCAAATCAATCGCTCCGGTGACGACTCCTTCGGGAGTGACATACTGGGCCTGGAACTCTAAGGTATAGCTGATGCCCTTGAACAGTTCTAAGTCTAGGACTGGGACATCATTTGGATTTGTCATTGTCTTTGACCTCCTGCTTGAGTTCCGTGGCCGCGTTTTTGATTCGCTGATTCTCCAGATTGAGTTCGTCAATCCGAGTCGAATTGTAATAAACCATAATCACCGTTACCGTCGTGGCCGCAATCATCGAAAGTATGGCAATGATGATTAGCTTTGACCACAGTGTAGATAGAACGTGATAAACAGTCGTGCCTTCGTTGTCAACAATGATTGCGGCCGCTAGGCCCATTCGCCTGTTGTTGGCCACTATTTTAACGTCAGATTCTAACGGCGTATTGCTATTGCCTTTCTCTACGTCTCCTCTCATTAACTATGTCCTCCTTTACTTATATTAGCGGCCCTTACTTCGTCCATTATCTTTGTTATCGCTTTCGGGGCCTCCAGTTTTGACGATACTTGGTAAGTCTCGGGGACTTCTCCCTCTCCGGCTTTTAACTCACGGTAGTTGGATATGGCCCTCGCTACTACATAAAACAGTTCCTCGTATTCGACGGGCTTCTTAAATACGTCCGCTCCCAGCCTTCTGATTTCCTCACGTATGATTGAATCAACAAAGGCCGATGCGAAGATAATCGGCAGAGAGTCCAGCTTCTTTCGGATTTCTCTGGCAACACCGATGCCAGTAAGTTTTGGGCCAGCGATTGTGCCTATCTGGTCAAAGTAGTTGATGTCGGTAATTACGGCGCAGAAGCACTGGGACAATGGACTACCGCACCGCTCATTGATGCAGTCCAGTATGGCCTGGGCCGAGTCAACAAACTCTCCAGTCCACCCGAGAGAGTCAACCATTTGTCTCATTATCCCGAGCGTATCTGGGTCATCGTCGGCGCAGAGGATATGGGCCTTCGGTGCTAACTTCCTCGCCTTTTCGATTAAGTCTGTTGTTGGCATATTATAATCCTACTCCCTGATGTCCCCGAGCCGTATTTTCAAAACGCGATTCTCGCTTTCAACTTTCTGCTTGGCCGCAATCTCGTGTTCTCTAGTGGCCCAATAGTCCATCAATACTTTAATGTCAATTCCAACGAGGGTGCGATATTCAGATGTAATGTCTTCGAGTTCAACACCCTGTTTGCTATACTTCTTGGTAATGTCCGCGATTTCAAGTTCTCTGGTTTTGGCCAAGTCCGCGTTGGCCGTGGCCAGTTCCCTAGTTGATGTTTGTGTCTCCTTTCTCGTCGTGGCCATCAATACCACGGCCGAGCCTGCGATTAGTAATAGGATACCTAAGACGGCCCAGATTGCTGTCGTGGCGTTTAGCCACGACATATCTTGGAACATCAAATAAATTGTGGGTATTATGTGCAACTTCATTATTAGCATAACCTCTCATTGTATTGTCCTCGTATTCTCCTGTCTGGGGTTTTGCCATCAATAAAAGGCCTACGCAGGGGAGAGGCCTTTATGAATACTATCCTATTACCCGCCTTTTTTGATAGTGGACAGAACTCTGTCCAGCTTATCGTTAAGGGCCTTCTGATTGTCCCCCAAGGTCTGCATCCCTTGAATCAGTTGTTCGTTTAACTGCTGTTGGTCTGCACCGTCCGAGCCGTCGAGCAAGTCGGTCACTGTCCCTAAGCCTGGGACTACCGAACCTCCTATACGAGCAATGTTAAGATAACGCTTCGGGTCTTTCCAGTTCTTCCCGCCGAGCATCTTGCCTAAGCCTGCGAACTGGGCCGGAGCGGTTGCCAGTGATTGCAGTCCGTCCTTGCCCAAGCCAGTTGAAAGGCTTGCTGAGGCCCAGAGAGCGTTGGATTGAATCTTACCACGGGAGTTGATGTAGTTAATCAATACCGGAATCAAGGCCAGAAGCGGCCCAACAACGGTGATAACATTCTGAATCATCACGTAAAGATTCTCTACATCACTGCTCGAATACTTAAATCCGACTGCGGACAGGATAAGAGCGGCGAATGAGAAGACGGCCGTTAATTGGCCCTGACTCGTCCTAAATCCTGGTTTCGGGGCCAGTTGTGGCAAATCGAGCGGTTTCGACTCTAAAAGCGCACCTTTAGGGCCAGTTTCGTTCATTCCTTCGTCAAATGCTTCGACTTGTCCCTCATCTGGGCCGTTTATGTTGTTTGTTGGTGTCATAAATTACTCCTTGACCAGTAGTGTCTGGCCGACATAAATGTTGGTTGAAGGCGATTCCATACCATTGAGGGCCTTCAATTTCTCAATAGTAGTTGCGTATTGTCTGGCGATGCCGTATAAAGTGTCTCCATTTTTAACGTGATGACTGACGGCCTCACTTAATAAAACACCGGAAGTCGTCGTCCTGCGGCTCGAATAGTCGTTGAATAAGGCCCAGAACTGGGCGAATGGCCAGTCCCTCGGGTCGGAACGTGAACCATCGGTAATGATTCGGGCGTGAGTGGTAATATCGGATTTGTCCAGTTTGAAGGTCTCGCACAACTGGGCGCAAAGGATAGCCACGGCCTTGACTTGTTCGACTGGCCACTTAGGTATCAAGGACATCTTGGCCTTCTGGACAATCTCGATGCCGATACAATAACGGGTAACATCCTGATTGCTGAGGCCCTTAAAGGACGTTGCTCGTCCGGCGTGATATGTGTAATTATGTTCGAGGTCTGGATTAAGCTGATAAACTTTGCCGTCCCTTTCGACAGTGAAATCCACGGACACCTTTCGGCCATCGCCGCTAGGGTCAGCGAGATATTTGGTATCGCCGTGTGTCCCACTTCCCGCAGTGTCGTGGAGGATTATTCCCTTGACTTTTCTCTTTCCAGAGAGACGGCCCAGGAACTTGGCCGTAAGTTCGCGTTTTGCTGTAATCATTGATTTGTCTCCGGTTCTGGTTGGATTGAGTCTTTCCAAAAGGGGCCTGCTGATAAGAGCGGGAATGAACGACACCCGACTTAATAACAGGCCCTAAAGGAAAGAACCGTGTGGCCAAGGCCGCCACTTAAATTGACCTTACCAGTAATCTACGGTTAATGTCAAGCAAATAAACGATAATGTCCCAGAAGTCCCCGATTATGTGGGCTTTTTCGTGTGTTCTCGCTTCCTGCGCGTGAGCCTGCGGGTGTGCCTGCTCGTGTATATGCGCGTGAGAGATACGGCCAATTTGTGTGATATGACCCTTTTATTGTGCGCTCGGACATTTACAAAACGGCAAACTTTTGGAGATTGGAAAATTGGGGAGGTATCTGGAATTTGGCAGGCCAAACTTTTGGAGATTGGAAAATTGGGAATGTATCTTTAATTCGGTTACGTGGCCCCTGTCCCTTATCGCTTGCTCGGTTACATTCGGGCGCGTTCATACAGACGCACACGCACACATATACGCGCATAACACGCGCCTGTTCTAGTCTTCGCGCACGGGCGCACATACACACGCGCCCACTTCATTCAGTCGCCAGCCAAATGTGTGTGCCTGCGTATGCGCTTGCGTGTTCCTGTCTTCGCGTGTGCGCGTGTCGTATGCGCGTGTTCCTGTCTTCGCGCCCGTGTGCATACGCACGTCGCGCCCGTGCGTAAGAGTAGGATTACACGGGCGCACGTCGCACACGCGCCCGTTAAGAATGGATAGGCTGGGCTTTTGTCCCTTTGCTAAGTGGTTTAATATCAACAGTTTAGCTATTATCACTTTCTTTGTTACAATCTTTGTCAGTCTAAAGCCCAATGAATACGGGCGTTTCAAGGCAGTTTGACAAAGTTTGTCAGTTCAAAGTGCCGTTTATTGTTACTTTTCGACGGTCAAGGCAAGGTTTGTGCCTCTCTAAAGTGTTGATTCTATTACACTTACAGGCGTTCCTTTAGTTTTACTCAATAAAACCGATGTAGCCAGTCATAAGTCTATTGTTTTCAACACTTTGCAACTGTGGCACGGCGACTGCATTAGAACAAACCGACAGCAACGGTGCTACTGGCTAACCCCGACACACAGCACGGTTGCGGACAACTTGTTAAACAGCAAACACAGTGGCGCGATAAGTTCTTTCGCGTATTCGGTAGATTAACGTCTGTGCGGAGGCTTAGAGTTGTCCCTAGCAAAGCGAAAAGACATACAAAGCACACGCATAACGCGGTTTAATTACCCCCTTGCGACTGGTCAACCCCGATATGTGCCTCTGTCCCTAGCGAAAATGCACAGATAGCAACGCGGTATCGAGTCCGCACGGCTGGAAGTGTGAGCATCTTTGGCGAAATTCAGGCTTAATTGCCCGTCTGCTCTAGGGACAAACGCGAGATGTAGATATTTGACAACAAAAACACACACGCAACAAAGGCGCGGAGTGTATGCGAAACGGGACAACTATGCACGAAAGGTGTCCCACAGGAAAGCCGGAAAGCGGGCGTTGTGAAACGCCCAACAGTCAAGCACACAAAGGCGATTAGTGGGACATATCGGGAAAGGCGAAAGCGAAAGCACGACTGCAAGGGACGCATAACACAGGGACACGCGAACAGACGGCGGCGAGGGACAAGATACAAACGGCGGCAGTATGTCAGGGGACTAATCACAAGATTACTTGGGTGTGAAATATAAGCGGGTCAAGGGGAACGTCTGAAACGGCAGTTATCCTAACAGGTGAGGCACAATAGCGTGAGCGTGTCCCTTTCCCGCAAAGCTAACGGGGTAACATCCCGCATAATGCGAATAAGCGCATTATAAACTTCCTTCCCGTGAAACGGAAGGGACATTTGAGCCTTTTGACTTTGTGGTAGTCCCAGTGAGCATCAAAAGGTTGAAATGTCCCTAACCGGACATATACGCTTAGGCGTGAAATAACACTTGCCCCGCGTGTGGCTTAAAATACACGCTCTAAACACAATGAAATCAACGAATAACAACGCAAAAATGACCTTAACCGCAACCGAATTACAAGCAATTATCGCGTCCGCAGTAGCCAGCGCGTTATCACAATCGAGTGTCCCAGCCACGAGCGCGAAACTCGTGTCCCGTGTGCCTGTCGCCCCGATGGTGAAATCGCCCACGAAATCGCCCGTGAAATCAGTCCCGCAACCGACCGCAAGCGCAGAAGTTGACCCCAACGAAATCCGCATCGGCATCACGGCTGGGATGGTTGCCAACCGCTTGAAATTCCCGTCCCGTATCTTCGACCGCAACGGCGTAGCGTATGTGGACGGCGTGAAATACACCGCACAGCCGAATGACCAAAACCGTAGCACGAAAATTGGCGTTGGGACATACGGGCTGAAAGAGGGACAAACGCTTATCGTGTCCCGCGAAAATCCTCGCTCGAACAAGTGGGCGACGAAAGTGAGTGGCAAAGGCGTTGCAAGTGTCCCAGCCGTCGTCGCTCGTGTCGCTCCTGCGAAATCCGCGCCGAAAGTGTCCCTCACGCAAATTGCCGCTAAAATCGCTCCGAAAGCGGTCAAAGCCGCTCCGGTCAAAGCGGTAACGGAAAAAGAGGCGTATGTGCCTGTGTTCAACCGTGCGGACGCTATGAACATCAAGTCCCTGATTGCCGCAACAGCGAAACTCGCGCTGGCTGGTTACGGTGCGGGTGTTGAAAACACGAACTTGCTCCCAATCGAGGGACTTGAAGCTGACGCTCGTGTGTTCTTGTCCAGCCGTGAATCGTCGGCTTTCCGCTCGGCGCGTAAGAAACTGGGCGTGTCCCTTCGCAAAGCAGTCGAAATGCTGAATGATGAAGTGTATGGTTAGTATTACCGTAGTATGGTTAGTATTACCGTAGTATGGCTAATCGCAAGCGTAAGGCGTGTGTAATCTGGGACAGTGCCTTTGACTGTCCCTTTCTTTTGTGTCCCTAATCTGAAATGGAGTGTGCATAATGAAAAAGCGAGTCAAACCAACGCTTAAAAGCGAAATGAGAGTTGTAACAAGTCCCAGCACGTTTGCATACGGACAAACGGCGAAATTCGGCAAGCCTGCGATGATCCTGCGATGATGGCAAGCGAACAAGCGAAACGTGATGAGGCGAAACGGGTGTCCCTGCTACGTGCATCGCAGTATGCGTATGAGCAGGAACAGCAAATTGCTAAAGAGATGGTTGGATATGACTGGGACAATGTTCACGGCATACTTACACAGGCAAAAGGCACGATGTCCCTTGAGCGGGCTAAAGAACTCAGTTTGTTTATCAAAGGAGCGAAATAATGAAAGGACTACTCGTATTTGCAATAATCGTGGGACTGGCGTTCTGGGCTTTCGGCTCGTTCGCACAATCCGTAATCACAAACCAAACCGTCGTTCGTAACGCGAATGATGCGAAACTGTCCCAGTGCGTAAGCGCAGGGGCATCAACCGAAACCGAATGTCTGTTAGCACAATTAGGAGCGAAATAGTATGTATAAACACGAAAAAGCGGGACTGATAGCGTTAATCGTAACGCTTATGTGGCTGGTGAGCCTGTTGGCTTGCTTTGCCCGATGAAACAATTCAGACACACCAATCGAGTGTCCCAGCAGGATAGGGACACGAAACGTAATACGAAACAGGACAGACGAGCGCGAAGGCTCGTGATACAAGCACTGTCCCAGTATCGTCGGCAATTAACGAAACTAACACAGATAAATGGAGGACAAACAAATGATAGTAGTATGCACACGACGACCGCAGGTTGAAATCACAGATGCACCGGAACAAACTCACAGCAAACCGCGTAGCATCAAAGTCATCAAAGCTGGGACACATAAAGCAGTCCCGACTCCCACGTTAGACGCGAAACCCAAGCGCATACCAGACAGCGAAATCCGTGAGTCTTGGGTCAAAGCCAAAAACGAATCGAAATCAAGTGCCTATCGGATAGCGATGGCTTTCTTCTTCGATGTCCCAGATGTATCAATGCAGACAATAGGAGCGAAATAATGAACGAACAAACAACAAATTCAATGTGCGTATCGTGTGAGACGATATTTAACAAGTCCGGCGCGAGATGCGGGACACAATGCCCAGTGTGTCGTGGGACAGTGCGGGAAGTTTTAACCGGAGTGATTGATAATAACTCAGTCCCGCACATCTGGGACGAACTCGGAAGCGGGAACGAAATCAATCTGGACTACGAGAACGCGCTTCGAGAACACAAACTCGAATGCGGCGAAGACGAGTCGTGCGCCGAGCGTGGACACGAGGACTGGAATGACGAGTATGAGTCCCAATCGGATACGATGCTGATTGGGGACTGGGCTAAGGACTCGGACGGTGATTATGTCCCAATCGTGAATGGGGACAAAGGGTATGCCGCGATAGTCCGCGAGTCGGTGTCCCAAGTGGTCTGGTCAAGAGCGATTGCGAAACGGAAATCAATGTGTAGTCCCTGCTATCCGATGCAAGCGGACTTGGACTCTGGGGATGGGACAATACCGTGCTATGCCTTCCCAGCCGATATGATGGAGGAAAACTAATGAATCACGAAACTTACAGGGACTCAAGTAGAGGCGTATTCGAGCGGGTCAGCAAGCCGATTGCGAGACGTGCTTATAAGGAGGGACAGTCAATCTGGCTTGTCCCTTCGCACGTTGCTTTCAGCTTTAGCAATCAGTGGGTTGTCCCGTGCGAAATAAGCACGGCAAACGACACGAACGACTCGACGGACTTTGACCGGACTGTGAACAACTACGAGTATTACAACTGTTGTTCGGAGTTAGGGACATACACGAGGTTTTTCATAGTGAGACCGAAGGAGAGGAACGACCCGAAGGAGGGACAATTAAATGAAATACATAGTTGAAATCGAAGTGGACACTGACGCGCTCAGAGAGGCGCGGGGGGACACTGACGACGATAGCGTAATCGAAGCACTCGAAGCGGAGTTCGGCTGGCTTGCAGAATCCGGCATAACCGTTGTTTCGATTGACGAAAAGCACGATGTTTAATGGCGAGTTGCAAAATGGCAACCAATGAGTTATAATGAGAAAACCAATCAGCTAAGGAGACAAACAAATGAACAGTGAAACATACGACCGAGTGGGACACGCAATCACGCAGTCCCTTATACAGAGCGAGGACTTAACCAACATCATCGAATCCGATATGGCATCCGACGACGGGGACATCGCCTTCGGAATGGAAAACGAAGCGTTCGCGCTTATGGAAACCCTGTTTGCCAAGTTCGGCGCGGACTTAGGCGAGGACGGACTTCGAGAGTCGAATGTCCCAGAGCATAAGGCACTGACCGTGCTTATCGAATCTATGGGCATACCGGAAACATATCAGTTGTGCGAAGCAATCACGTATGTCCTGCTTGACCCAGAGCCAATGGATATACCGAGTGGGACAGAGGGCGAAACATACTTCGACGGGACAGGGACGATATTCAAGTCCCTTGATGCTGACGGATGCGCTTCGTTTCGCAAGTGGGCGAGAGACAATTACATCATCGGGGACGCATACCCGAAAGACATCTGGCATCCGGTTACGGTTAGCGAAATCGAAAAGATGAACTTTGAAGCGTTTGGCGAGGACGGGGACACCGTGAAAGCGGACGCGGATAATTACAACACCGAAGACGACAACGGGGACTGGACTCCAGTAAAGAGTTAGACTGAGGATTGAGGGCGTAAGGGACACTATGAACCTTGCGCCTTCATTCGTTTGTCTAAACGCAAACGGTTAGAATAAATCAGTCCCAAGTGCGGCTGGGACTTAATTGCCGCACATACAAGGACATACAATTATGGCAACGAAGAAATTAAACGACGACCAGAAACGCGACCTCATCATTGACACGCTTGGTGAACTGGGACAAATGAGTCCGCAGGATTTGATGAGCCGCACAGGGACAAAGGGAGCGGACATCAAACACATCGTCAAGGAACTCAAAGACGATGGGACAATGGTTATCAGTGGGAATTCGTGCAGGCTATCGGATGAAGCGCAAGCCGAATACGATAACGCGAAAGTTCCGGCTGTCCCAGTCAAAGTCAAAGCAAAACCGAAAGCCGCTCCAGTTGCGGCAGTTGCGACTGCGCCAGCTAAACCGTCAAAGCCGACGAAGGTTGTCCCAGTTGTCGAAGAAGACATACCGGAACTCGAATACGAACTCGAAGACGATGGGACAGGCGAACCGGAAGAAGACGTGGACGAAATGATAAACGAATACAACGCGCTTCAAGCCAAGTCCCGCAAGAACAAAACCGAACAGGCGCGATACCAAACACTCGAAGAACGGCTTGACGAGTTAGGCGTGTTTGACCCAGAGGAGGATGCAGATGGGAGCAGTAGCGTGGATGAAATGGAGGATGGGACAGGAACAGAGGGACTTGGAGAAGGCGACCTTGAAGGCTTCGATGATGAAACTGAGAGCGGAGGCGAAGGCGAAGATAGTCCCGAAGGCGACGAAGACCCCGACGCATTTGAAGACGACCACGATGACGACTTCTCCGACGACCACGATTCAGACGAAGACGAAGACCCAGTGGAGGAGGAAGCTGTCCCAGCCAGACCGACTAAGGCGCAAGCTAAAGGGACTGCGAAACCGAGTGCTGGAAAACCGAGTCCCAAAACGGCGAAAGTTGCCGGAGCAGGAAGTCGAGTAACCGACCCGCAAGCGGCGTTCTCAATGTCGTTCAAGCCGATTGACACGCTGACCGATGACGAACTCGAAACCCGCATCGAATCCGCGACCGAAGCGGCTGAGATGTTATCGGGACAGGGACACGAGGACGTTGCCGAAATGCTGATGCGCTCCGTAGCCAAAGCAAGAAAGCAACTAAACAAACGCTCATAGCCGAGCAAGGACTGGGACAGCCGCACATCATACTGCGGCTGTCCCTTTTACATAGGAGAAACAAAATGACAGCATACGTTATAGTGGGACAGGATTACGGGACACAGGAAACAAACTGCTTCGGTGTATTCAGCGACCGAGAGAAAGCTGACATTGCACTGGGACATCTTAAAGACGATGAAACGGGCGTTGACTTGCAGATTATTGAGATGACGGTCAACGAGGAAGTAATTTAACACTGGAGGGACACAAAGCAAATGGACATCAACGATTACAGAGAGGCACTGAAAACCAACAACTACAACTACAATCGCAACAAGGATGTGTCAATCCTATTCCGGCGCAAAGTCGAGAAATGGATTAACGAGAAAACTGGGGACAAGGTTTATTTACTCTTTGCCCCTAACGGCAAAACAATAATGACACGGGAAATCGGACTCACCGATTTAGTCCCAGACGTTGTTGTAACGTCCAACAATTCGACGTGGGCGATGGATGATGTCAAGGGCGCGGCGATGGAGCGCGGAATAAAGATGAGCGACGAACAAGCCCAACACTTACTCGAAGACAATGCCAAAGGCATCGGGACTTATGGCTGGGACGGCATCTCGAACGTGCTTGATGACGTGAGGACTTGTGATGAGTGTAGCCGTGCGGTTGACGTGATACCGGACACTGAAACGGACAACGGCTCGTATGAGTTGCTGGACGGACTGCACATCTGCGAGGACTGCAAAATCAAAGGCGACTATGTTGCCTGTATTGAATGTGAGGCGTATCACCCGAAGGGACTGATGAAGCACGTCGGAGGAATTGCACCAGACCAACAGGACTATGTATGTCCGAGTTGTGAAAAGGAGGAAAACTAATGAGCATCGAAATACAAAGTAAGGACGTGGGACTGGACATTGATGATGTAACCGCAGACCGGAAGGACTACAACTCGCCGGACTGGGACACGGTTACTTCTGGGGACACTGCGGAGGACGCTCTGCGCTCTCTCGTGTCTATGCTTAACTCGGAAGAAATTGACGACGTGAATCTGTATTATCGCGCAGTAGATACGACAAGGGAGATTGTTTTATGACGGTATTTCTCGTGTTAATTATATTCGCCTGTCTGATAGGCTGGGCAAAGGAAAACCTCTGGTCAGAAAACGACACGCAAAACTTCGCGCAAGCCGCGAGGCACGGGACTAGAATGAGAAAATAGGAGGACTTGGGACTATGACACCAGATAATTTGAATGAGTTCCAACGGGGCTATGTAGAATGTGCCTTGTGGACTAGCAACGAATACAGCAAGGACGCGGACGGCTTGGACTGTCCCCACAACTTCTTAGACCAGAACTACGGAGTCAAGGACATTGACAGTGGGACAATCAAGCAAATGATTAAGGACTGCAATCAGTTCTATCAGGACAACGCGCAAGACATCATACGAGTTTGCGACAGCAAAGCAAACACATACAAC
>Ga0136623_10000006_pt1 | contig 57022 bp, 37 predicted proteins | sample AntDrymUQ4492106_2_FD_104656 | JGI IMG/M metagenome (GOLD analysis project Ga0136623, IMG submission 104656) | Polar desert sand microbial communities from Dry Valleys, Antarctica - metaG UQ449 (21.06) | ecosystem: Environmental > Terrestrial > Soil > Desert | place: Antarctica: Dry Valley...
CTTCGAGAAGTTCGAGAAACACAGTCGCAGCTCAGGAACCGGACTCGGTCTCTTCATGGCACGGACGATGATCGAAGCCCTCGGCGGCTCCTTGGCCGTCGACACTTCTCAGCGCGGCACCACGATGGCAGTGGCAGTGCCGCTCTCGATGTCGCGGATCTCGGTTGGAGTGTCGAGTTGAAGCGCGGCCTTATGGTGCTGGCGGCGTTATGGCTGGTTGCCTGCGCCTCCCCTACCCCCGCGACCGGGCCAGTGGCGATCGAATTGGACGACTTCTACATAGACCCGTCAGCTGAGCGAATTGGCTCGGGTGACTTTCAGTTCGAGGTCTCTAATGACGGTGAATTCCCCCACACGTTGGTGGTCGCCAGAAGCACGGGGGAAGTCGTCTACGCCTCCGACGTTGTGGACCCAGGCGCATCGATCGAGGTCGGTCTTGATCTCATCCCGGACACCTATCAGCTGACTTGTCGCATCGTGGTCCAACTCGAGGACGGAACGTTGGTCGACCACTACCAGAACGGAATGGGCGAGACGGTCGAAGTCGCCCCCTGACCATTCACTCGGGCTCGACGCCGATCTCGGTGGCTTTGATCGCGACCCAGACTTCTTTGCCTTCGGACAGGCTCAACTCGACAACCGCGCTTTCGGTGATTTCCACCGTGAGAGGGAGCGGGGGCCCCGTGCGTAATCGAACTCGCTCTCCGAGATGCTCGATGAGCTCAATCGTGGTGAGCCACGCATTGCGAGGGCTGCCTTCCGGCCGGTGTTGGTGAAGGGAGATCGCGCTCGGCCTGATCGTCACCAGCACATCGCCCTCAAAGTCATCGGCGATTTGCAATCGATGACCGTGGACGTCTACTGCTCGGTTGTGAGCCGAGGCGAGGAAAAGGTTTGACCCAGCCAGATCGGCGACATAGTGCGTACGGGGTCGCAGGCGGATGTCGTCGGCGGATCCGGCTTGGGTGATTGTTCCGTTTTCGATGACATGGATCTCGTCGGCCAGAAGGAAGGCTTCGGTTGGATCGTGGGTGATCAACAGGCGGGGCCCTGTGAATTGCTCCAAATGCTCGGCCAGCCCTCGCCGAAGCTGGACCCGGGTGCTCACGTCGAGGGCAGAGAGCGGCTCGTCCAGGAGCAGAAGATCGGGCTCGGTGACGAGGGCGCGAGCCAGAGCGACTCGCTGTGCCTGTCCACCCGAAAGTTGTCCGGGCTTTCGCCGCGCCAGGTCTAACAGGCCCATGCGCTCCAGCCACTCACCCGCTCGCGTCCGCGAGCTCTCCTTGCTCATTCCCCGACTCCTAAGCCCGAAGGCGACATTCTCTTCGACAGAGAGATGGGAGAACAAAAGGTAGTCCTGGAAGACAACGCCCACCCGTCGAGCCTCTGGGGGAACGAAGACTCCCGCGCCGGGATCGTCGAGAACCGCACCGACCAATTCGATCCTGCCCTGGTCGATCGCGAGCAGACCGGAGAGGACGTTCACGGCAGTTGTCTTGCCGGCGCCGTTGGGGCCAAGCAATGCCACGGTCCGGCCCGGGGGGATTGAAAGCTTGAGGTCGAGGCGGAATCCTTCCCGCCGGGCCGAAAAGTCTGCGTTTAGACCTAAAAGCCCTTCCACCAGCGCTCCCGGAGAGCCACCAATACGGTGAGCGACACCCCCACCATCACCAAACTCAATGCAATCGCGGCGTCGCGGTCGCTCTCCAGCGCGACGAACACCGCGAGGGGCAAAGTCTGAGTCCGTCCTTGCAAGTTTCCAGCAAAGGTGATCGTGGCGCCGAACTCGCCGAGAGCGCGGGCCCAGGTCAGAACCAATCCCGCGACCAACGAAGGCCCGATCATCGGGAGCGTCACCCGCCGTAGCAACGTCCAGCGACTCGCCCCAAGGGTCGCGGCCGCGCCTTCATAGCGTTGGTCGAGATTGCGGAGGGCGCCCTCGACGGTGATGACCAGAAACGGAGCGGCGACGAATGTGTTGGCGAGAATGACTCCCCACACCGAGAACGGGAGCAGCAATCCGGTCGCCTCGTTGAGCGGCTGGCCGAAAAGTCCTCGCCGCCCGAAGGCAAACAACAGCGCCGCCCCTCCGACCACCGGTGGCAGGACGAGCGGCAAGGTCACCAGCCCGCGGGCAATAGTCCGCCCGGGGAAGTCAACGCGAGCCAGAAGCCAGGCGAGCGGCACTCCAATGATTGCGGCGATGGCAGTGGCCGCCAAAGACGTCAAGAGCGATAGGCCGAGCGCATCGGTGACAACATCGCCCGTGAGCAAGGAACCCAACTTCGCCCACGGGGTCCGGGCGAGTAGGCCTGCGAGCGGCAACGCAAACACGGCTAGCCCGGATATTCCGAGGATGATCAACAGGACAGGGGGGCCACCGGTTCCCCGCGCTGGTTTCAAGGCGATGAAAAACCGTAGCTGGCGAGAATCGATTGCCCTTCGTCCGAGAGGACAAATTCGACGAACGCGCCCGCGGCATCAGGGTTGGGAGCGTTGACCAGCGCGGCGATCGGATATTCGGCAACGACGTTGAACTCGCCGGGAATCTCTACCCCCTCGACGGCGCCGTCGGAAGAGAGCACGTCGGTCACGTAGGTGATTCCGGCGTCAAGCTCGCCCGCTTCGATCTTCGTCAGCAAGGCACGCACGTCTGGTTCGTTCGTGTCGATTGCTGGGGTGACACCGGCATTCTCCAGAGCCTGCCTTCCAAAGTCGCCGCACGGCACAGCCTCCGCGCAAAGCCCGATCAGCAGCTCCTCATTCGCAAAATCCTCCAAGCCCACGATTCCGGCCGGATTTCCCACTGGGACCGCGATCTGAAGGAGGTTGGTCACGAATATCTCGCCGCCGTCGGCTTCGCCTGCTTCGACTACCTGATCCATGTTTGAGGTGTTGGCCGACGCAAAGACGTCGACGGGTGCCCCTTCGATGATCTGCTCCCGAAGGGACGAGCTGCTCCCAAAGTTCATCACCACATCCACCTCAGGATTGGCGGCTTCAAAAGCGGTCTCGACATCGGCGAATGCGTCGGTGAGTGAGGATGCCGCCGAAACCAACAACTCGCCATTCACGCTTGGCGTACAGGCAGCCAGGGTTAGCGCGCACAGGGCGACAACGACCATCCGCGATGCAGCCATCAGTATCCTTAATAGTCACAATGAGACTACCGACCAACCTGAAGCGATGTTGTCGCTAAGCGAATATGCAGTCCTTGGATTGCTCGCCGAGAGGCCGCAGCACGGTTTTGCTATTTCTCGCGATCTTGCGACGACCGGCTCAATTGGGAAGATCCTCACCGTCCGCCGACCTTTGGTCTACAGGGCGCTCGATCGCCTCGCCGAGGAGGGACTAGCCGAGCCGAAGCACATCGAGCCAGGCGACGTTGGGCCGCAACGGTTGATCTATTGCGTTACCCCCAAGGGGAAGCGCCTTTTCCGACGTTGGCTGAACGAGCCGGTTGAACACATACGCGACATCAGGATCGGCTTCCAATTGAAGCTTGCCTTACTCGACCGGCTCGGTTTGTCCCCACAGCCCGTGATTGCGGCGCAGAGAGCAGTCCTCGAATCGATTCTGGCCGGGTTGGGCGAGCCACCAGCCGGTTCGCTTGATCATCTCGAGCTATGGCGTCACTACAACGCCCGAGCGGCGGCTGCCTATCTCGAGCGCCTGCACGGGCTCTACAGCTAATCGTGCGTTTTCGCGACCAAATCGGCACCTCCTGGGGCCGATTTGGTGATAAAAACGCTGGGATCGGGGGCGCTACGAAACCCGAAAACGGACCCACAGCGCGGCGAGAATTGCCCCCACGGCGTTGGCGACGAGGTCCCAGCCGGTGTTCTCGAAGCCGCCGATGTTGGTGTCAGGGACGACCCGGGTGATGAGGAACTCAACCATCTCATTCAGCGCACCGAAACCGAGCCCGCCCATCAACGCGAGCGGCGCTCTGCGTCCCAGCGCGTCGGAGAAGGCGAGCCCCGCAAAGCCGAAGCCGATTGCATGGACTACGTGGTCGAATCGGACAAACGGAATGAACCAAAGGTTGTAGAGCACCTCGCCTTCCCCGATCGGCACCATCCCGCCGGCCATGTGCAAAGCACCCCATAGAGCCAGACCCCAAAGAGCCAGCTCCGAAAGCTGGGCACGTGCGTCCCAAAGCACGACCGCCCCGAGCGTCACCGCCATGAATCCGGCATAGAACGGAACCTGCGGATTCGACGTCGCCACTCCCAGGATCAGAAAACCGGCAAAGTAGACAGCGACGGTCGTTGCCAGGGTCCGATGGGAACGAAGGCGGTCGAGCACGCGATTCGAATGTAACGTCGCCGCATGATCGACGACCCTGACTTCCAAAAACGAAACCGATCTAGCTCCGGCGACAAACCGCCAAAAACCCGACTCCGGATTCTCGTGGGGACTGGCCCTCTTTCTCGTAGCTGCCGTAGCTTTCGTCGTCTTTGTCGTCCAGAACACGACGGACGTCCCGGTCAAGTTGTTCGGCGCGGACTACACAGTCCCGCTTCCAATTCTGTTGGCGACCACTGCTCTCATCGCAGTCATCGCTGATGAAATCTTCGGTTGGGCGCGTCGGCGGCAGCGGCGGCGCCGGCGAGCCGACAGGGAAGAACTCGGGCGATACCGCGGCGAGTGATCGAGACCGAATCAGTTGTCTTGGTGACCTTGGTCAGCCGGCGCGGGTTGTCGGGGTCGAGGCCCGGGCGCGGGTCAGGTGGTACGTGAAGACCTGCGCGGCGACTATGCAGATTCGCTCGGCGTAATCGGGCAGCAGCTCGGCTAGGGCGGCGAGAGCACCCCGGGCCTGGCCGATGGCCCGCATCTCCAACCATGCCCCAGCAACATGATTGTGATCAGAGCCGCCAGCTCCCACCAGAACTCGAGATCGAACCACTCCAAAGTGGTGGCTAGTGAGCGAAGAAGGCGACCGTGATCGCCATTCCGATCAGAAGCATCATTCCCGGCTGGCGATCGCTCGCCTCCTGAACCGCTCCCTTGAGAAAAGGCGACCCGCCGTAAATGAAGATCACCGTGCCCAGTAACGGCGGCAGCCATCCCGATCCGGGGAACGAAGGAGCCGTGTACCCGAACCATTCCTGGACCATCCCGCTGTAGACGACGACGGGCAGGATTAGCGTCAGTGATATCCAGAAGCGATCCCGGAACATCGCCACGCTATGCCCGGCGTGTTTGTCGTGCCCGCCGCCATGTCCATCACGTTGGCCCTCGTGGTCGCCGTGGCAGTGATGATCGTGGCGGCCGCTGGAAATTTGAGCAAGGTCAACGTCGGGGATCGGCTGGTGCGGGCATCACCCCTCAGCGACCCCAGCCAGCAACCGAGTTCAAGCTTACGGTCATGGCATCCTCGCCGGGGCTGTTCCCGGCAGTCCGGGCCACCGTTGAAAGCGGCCAGGTCTTTGACCAGAGCCATTCCGATCGGGCCGACCGGGTGGCCGTGCTCGGTCCCACGGCGGCGTTGCGGCTCGAGATAACCAGGGTCGAACGGATGCCCCCTTGGCGACGAAATCTATCTGGTGATGGCGATTCTCCAAGGCACAGCCCGCCAGCCCGATCTGTTGGGAGCAGTGATCATTCCCGAAGGAACCGCCCAACGTCCGGCTGACCGGTCCTGAGCGCGTGGTGGTGGAGACCCAAATCGGAGCGAACTCCCCGGATCGCCAAACAAATCCCGCTCGCTCTCCGGCCCGACCAACCGCGCTTGCTCATGGTGGCTGCTACCCCCGAGCCAAAACGAGTCCGGGAGGCGGTCCAGACCGATCTCAATCTGCTTTTTTGATGATGGGGGGGTGGCATTGCTGATGGGGGCGATCGGTATCGCCAACGTGACGCTGGTATCGGTGATGGAGCGGACAGGAGAGATCGGTCTCCGTCGGGCCCTGGGCGCTTCTCGCCGCCACATAGCCAGTCAATTCCTGATCGAGTGGGATGATGGGATTGGTTGGGGGAATCCTGGGAGCGAGCCTCGGCCATCATCGTGGTGGCGGTTTCCTCCAATCAGATGTGGACCCCGGTGCTCGATCCCATGGCCCCGGTCGGGGCACCGCTGTTGGGTGCGCGCTAACGGGCCTGGTTTTGGGCGCCTACCCGGCGATGCGGGCCGCGAGGATGGAGCCGGTCGAAGCGCTCCGATCCAGCACCTAGCCGCACCGTTCGTCGTTGCCGGTAGCTGCTTTGTCGGTGACGACCGCCTGATTCTGTTGCAATGAACGATCAAAGACCAGTCGACGGTACGCAACGAATTTCGGCACAAGGAGAAGACCATCGACGACCAGGTTTGTCAGGTTCAGACCTAACGGTCCAAGAGGTCCGAACGTGGACTCCGATAACTGGACGATGCCTACGGTGAGCGCCCACGCGGCAAGGCTGACGATGTAGAAGGCACCGGTTTCGGTAGGCGTTCCTTTGTCTTGCAAGCGGAAGGTCCAGTGGCGGTTGAGCCAATAGTTCGCTGCGGTTGCAAGGGTCCATGCTCCAGTGACCGACCAGAACGAGGGCCATCCGATGCCGAACCGAAGAAGGTTGAGAACCGCAAAGTACAAGAGCGTACTGGCACCCCCGGACGCTCCGACCTTTAGGAACTGGATCACCGTTTCTCGAGTCAGAAACGACCGATATGACCTGATGAGACTCATTGGGTCAAGTGCCTACTCGAGCTCGAATCCTTGGTGATGGCTACCGTGGCGGCGGTCATCGCACCGATCGGCGAATTGTGCATGGGTCATCTGTTCGCGCGTTTCGGTAATCTCAAGCAGAGTCCGCCGGACATAGTCGAGCTTCTCCTGCCACGGCCGCCTCATGCCGGGAAGGTAAGCGAGGTCGGGAGCGTCGTGCCGGTCGATGATATCCGGGGGATGAATCAGGAACGACATCGGTATCTTCCACCGACTGGAGAGCCTGAGTCCGAGCCTCAAATAGGCGGATGCCAGACCGGGTGCTTTCTCGGTCAGCGCATGCAAATAGCTCATATGCATCGGTGTCCTCAGAACCGGCATGGTCGTGACCGGTATCTCGAGGAGTTCCCCCCCGTCCCAGGACCAACGAAACGGTGTCAGCGGTAAGAGCGCGTCAGCGGCTGGTCCAAATAGTTCAGGTGAACCAATTGACTCCCGAGTTGCGCGAGACATTGTCCGGCGGTGGTACCAGCGCAAGATGGGTCCGAGAGAGGTGGGGAGCAGTGAGGCGTCATAGGCGTATTTTTGGGCCGCAAGGACCTGATGGAGGGTCTCTCCCGATCCGAATGATGGGCAGCGAAACCCCACGGGCACGACACCGGTTGCCGTTGCAATCGCGTCGGCAGAACGAGCGATGTCGTTGGACATTTCGCTGGGAGACAAACGGGCGAGGTCGAAGCGGTGGTTCATGCTGTGGTTGGCGACCTCATGACCGCTCTCGAAGAACGCACAGACCGCCTCTCGACCCGCCCCGACTTCGGCATCTCGACCTACAGCAAATACTGTGACCCGAATCCCCAGATGGGCGAAGAGTGGTACCAGACGATCAGTTGCAACGCTCAGAACGCTTGGAGTTGTCTGCCAGTTTTGCTCGCCATGGGTTCGGAGGTAGCACCAAGAATCGTCAAGATCGACGGACACCAGTGCTGAGTTGCCCCAATCCCCAGCGGTGTCGACGTCCTTAATCGCTAACACCGGCGACTCCCTCGGGGAGCTTGCTGGATTGGAGCAGACGGATGACCTCTCCAGCGAGCCGCGAACTGGAGTTCCACGAGGTGATGTTCGGATACACCTGCGTCGTTGTCGCCAGCAGCAGCCGCGAGTCACCGGACCTGATTTCCGGCTTCAACTGACTGTATCCGAGCGGATAGCTGGGTTCGACGAACGGTGCTCGGAAGACCCTGATCTCGACGATTTCCTCCCTGGTGAGGCCGAGATCTTTGTTCAAGGCGAGAAATTGCTCACACCAGCGCTTGGCGATCACCTCGTCTGATTCCTGGAACAATGCCGACGCGCGATCCGTGTACTTCATGACATAAACCAGGTGGCGATTCCCGTACTGAGACGGCTCCACCAGCGTCGACATTTCCACGACACCGTCGAAGTCGGTGCCGGAATTCAGCACCGGTGCCCAGTAATAGCCATCAAGGGGACGGGAAAGGAAGAACAAGACGTTAACTACTCCCTGATAAGGGAGATTGGGATCTCGAAAGGTCCCCCCTAGAGGAGAGTTGCTCGTTAGTTTCCGCAACAAGGGCAGGGGGACGGTTGAGATCACCCAATCACAATCGATCACTTCCCCATCGGCCAGCTCAACTTGCATCGACTGCGCCTGCTGTCGGATGGCAGTGACTTCAGCCTCGGTGCGGATGTCTCCTCCATTGCTGCGAATTGACCCTTCGATCGCATCGATCAGACCTTTGTGACCACAACGTAGGTATCCGCGGGTGGAGTTGTTGCGCTCCCTGCCGAGCCGCTGCCATAAATACAAGGCGGGTACCTCTTCGACCGGCCCAAACTTCGATCGAAACAGTGGTGCCCATACCTTGTTCCAGACCGATTGACCATAGAGGTGGGTGAGCCAGATCTCAGAATTGGTGTTGTCGAGATCCTTCCCTTTGCCCAGGCGACGGAGGAGAAGCGACGTAACACCGAATCGCACACGCTGCGGCAGGGTCAAAGGACGGAATCGGAGAAGATCGATGGCGGTATTAAATGGGTACTTGACGCCGCCGTCGATGAATCCCATTCGGGTCGGCTTCCAGTAGAGCTGATCGGTCAGGCCCACTTCATCAATCAGCCTTAGAAGGTGGTCGTCCGAAGGCATAATGCAGTGGTAGAACCGGTCGATCCACTTCCCGCCGCTCTCGAAGAACGTTCCCAAACCTCCGAGCTGATCGTTCGACTCCAACAGCGTGACGTCGCCCCCGGCATCGGCGAGCCAGTGGGCCGAAGCGAGGCCGGAAATGCCACCGCCAACCACTACAACTTTCATGGGAGGTTAGAGCTGCCGATACGGCGGTGGCGACAATCGATCGCGAAATGCAAGACGTATGTATTGCACAATGGTGCGCAGGATCTTCAGCTTGCTAGCACCTTGCTTACGGTCGTATCGCAAGGCCAGCGGCACCTCGGATATGGTCGGATTGCACCAGCGGAGTTTGAGCAGGAGCTCGACCATGCAAGCGAAGCCACGTTCCTCAATGATTCGTTCCCCCCAATGGCTAGTGGCGCGGCGGAGTAAGTCGGTGCGGTACGCCCGGTATCCGCTCGTGAAATCCCTGATCCCAGCCACCGGTAGCGCGGTCCTAAACAGCTTGGCGGCTCCGCGAGACAGAAGGCGCCGGAGTGGTGGAGCGGTGCTGTCGTCTCCTCCTTCGACAAAGCGGGATCCGACTACGAGATCCGCTCCTTGGTCGATCCTTTCGAGCATCAGCATGATCAGATTGACGTCGTGGGTGTCGTCTGCATCCATGACGACTGCTACGTCGTCGGTGGCTGCCACCCGCAACATCTCGCGCAAGCCGCTGTGGAGTGCCTGACCGAGGCCAAGATTTCGGGGATGCGTCACCAACTTGACACTTAGACCCTCGGATCCCCGAGCTGCGACGTCGCCTGTCCCGTCGGTCGAGCCGTCGTCGACGATCCAGACGATCATCTGCAGACGGTTGGATTCGCTGAAAGATGACAACCGAGAAAGAAGGGGTGGGAGCGACTGCTCTTCGTTATAAGCCGGCAGGATCACATGAGTCGTGCGCAGGGCTGATGACAACCTTGAGTCGAGTTTCTCCGCATCTTGGTCGAACGACTCACCATGCAGCCCGCGCCGAGATCCATTGCCCGTTTCCACTTACCCTGCTCCCTGTGCCCTGTGGAAAGACGCTACTTGAATTCAACATAGGGGCAAGGGGGCGCTAGTCCCTTTCGGGGGCTCGGATATCTAGTGTTCAGCTCACCGTCTCGGCCGAGAGGCTGAAGCGTCAGGCCCGTCTCCGCCACGCTGGGGTGTAGGTACAGGCTCGATGAGCGGCCACGGCCATCCACGGCCTGAGTCCGGAGGCGACCTTCCGGAGGTGGCCGTCGGGGTCGCTGAAGTAGCCTAAGTAGCTGCCCCACTCGGAGCCGGCCGACTCCTTGACGACGCCGCCACCGGAAGCCACGGCGTTGCCCATCACCTCGTCCACAGCCTTGCTCGACGAGACGATGGAATGGAACGACACTCCCCGGAAACCGGAACCCTCAGAGGAGACACCAGCGTCTTGGCCGCCGCTTCCCACTCGTATCCGAGCTCTCCATCGACTCGGCAGGCGCGACGCAGGCCTCCGAAGTTTCCATCGCAGCCGTCACCGCCACGTCGACTCGGTCGATCGCTCACTGCATCTCTTCATCTCCTACCAATCCGGCCGAGAGGGTTGTCAGCGCAACCAGCTGCGCGGTATAGGACTTTGTGGCGGCCACCGAGAGCTCTGGACCAGCTCCCAGATCGACGTGGCAATCAGCCAGCTCCGCCATCGGTGAACCGGGCGGGGTTGGTGATGCTCAGGGTCGGACGGCCCTGCTTCCTAGCTTCGCTGAGCGCCGCCAGCAGGTCGGGTGATTCTCCCGACTGTGAGATCCCCATGACCAGCGCGCCGTCGAGACGGGGAGGGCTCTGATACAGGCCGTAGAGGGAGGGGGCCGCGAGCGAAACGAGCAAACGGTTGCGGGCCCCCCACAAGTATTGGGGGTAGCGGGCGGCGTTGTCTGAAGTCCCGCGGGCCGCGATCAAAACGTGATCGAAGTCCTGTGCCTTAAGGCACCCAACGTTTTGGTCGACACGCGGGTCGCGGCTATCTGGGCGAGAACCCGGGGTTGTGAGACGATCTTCCCCCATAGGCTCATCGTTCCCAGACCACCCGATCAGCGACGATCGTGGCTAGTGGCCTGAGGTCCTCGTCGAACCGAACCCAATCTGACCGACTCCCGAGCCTCATTAGAGAGGCCGGGACCGACGACGCCGCCGCGACCGCTTCGGCGGGCGTGCATCCGGTGAAGGCCAGCAGGTTGCGAGTGGCCTGATCAAGCGTGAGAGTGCTGCCGGCCAAATGCCCGGCGGAGTCGGTTGCTTCACCGTTTTGGACCTGGACTTCTCGGTCTCCGAGTCGATAGGCGCCATCACTGAGCCCAGTGGCCGCGATCGCGTCGGTGACCAGCGCCAAACGACTTGGACCTAATAAACGCCATGCTGCTCGAACGGTCGCCGGATGCACGTGGACTCCATCACAGATGATCCCTGCGACGGCCTTGGAATCAAAAGTCGCTCCGACGAGGCCGGGCTCACGATGCGAGAACGGCTCCATTGCGTTGAACAGGTGAGTGATCGCTCCGATTCCCCAGGCGAATCCGGCCAACGCCTCCTCATAGCTGGCGGCACTATGACCAGCGGACACGACAACTCCCGCTTGCAAGAGTGTCTTGACCGTCGCTTCCGCTCCCGGAAGCTCGGGTGCCAAAGTCATCATCGCCACTCCCGGCATCCAGTCTTTGATCAGTTCCAACGAGGGAGATCTCATCAATGCCGGGTCATGAACTCCTGGCCGGCGGGGCGAAAGAAAGGGACCTTCGAGATGCAGACCGAGCGGCTCGGCTCCGACATATCCGGGCGGCCGGGCGTGCAGCGCCTCCAGCGCCTGCGTGATCATCTCCGGGCGCGAAGTGATGATCGTCGGCAAGAAGGCGGTAACTCCCTGCTCGGGCAATCGGGCTCCCACCCGCCACATCGAACGCGGATCAGAGGAAAAGTCGTGCCCATAAGCGCCGTTGATCTGGAGATCAACCAAGCCAGGGACGAGAATGTCGCCGCTTCCAACGCTCATCAAACTGCCTAAAGCTCGAGCCCGTGTCCGAGCGAACAGAGACCAGGGATCGAAACTGGCAGTTTTCCCCCGATCGGAGCAAATCCGAACAGAGCCGAGGCGAGTGCATCCAGTGACGGCGGATGAATCCCATAGGTACAAAGGTGGGTCGTCGCCGCGGGGTATTGAGAGAGGTCATAGGGAGGCCGCAACGCGACGGTGACTACCGGCTTTTGAGTACCAAGCAGGGCGGAGACAAGATTCCCTTGAGTCCGCTCCGCTTCGATCGTCCCCACGATGATCACATCGTGATCATCGGTGGCCGCAACCACGTCCGCGATGAAGGTGGAACTCGGACGCTGGTCGATGACGATTTCGTCGGTGTTCGAATGATGAGCGCGCAACGCCGCCGCGAGACCGGGAACCACGACCGAAGAGGTATCGGCCGGCGTGAGGTCGATCGGCCGGGGCATGACCACCCTAGACCGGTCGGCGGCGTTTCGAGGAAATGACGCCCGTATCAAAGCCGCCGAGGTGAAGGCCACCGGCGAAGCGGGCGTGCTCGATTTTCAGACAGCGATCTTGGACGACCTGCAGACCCGCTTCTCGGGCCATCGCGGCCGCCTCGTCGTTGCGCAAGCCGAGTTGGAACCAGACCACTTTGGCCCCCACGGCGATTGCTTCCTTCACTACCTGGGGAAGCTCGGATTCCTTGCGGAAGACGTCGACGATGTCGGGCACCCCGGGAAGGTCGGCCAGCGATGGATAGCTTTTCAGCCCGAGAATCTCGTCGGCGTGAGGATTAACCGGCCAAACGGTGAAGGGGGTGCGGGCAAGGTAGGTGGCAACAAAATTCGACGATCGCAACGGATTCGGCGAGACGCCAACCAAGGCCACTGTCTTTGCTTCCCGCAGAATCGCGAGCCTCTCCCCCGGACTGGCCTCGGTGGCCGCGGTCATCGTGACAGGCCCTGATCGAGGTCGGCGATGATGTCCTCGACATCCTCGATCCCCACCGAGATCCTGATCATGTCATCGCCGACTCCGGCCGCGGCTCGTTCTTCGACGGGGATCTGCTGGTGGGTTGTCGAAGCGGGGTGGATGATGAGAGTTTTGGCGTCCCCGACATTGGCGAGATGCGAGGCCAGCTCGACCTTCTCGATCAGCTGCTTGCCCGCCTCGAATCCACCCTTGACTCCGAACGTGAAGACCGCCCCCGGCCCAGTGGGAACGTACTTCTGGACCAGTTCGTCATCGGCTGCCGGGTAGCTGACCCATCCGATGGCTGGATGCGCGGAAAGAAAGTCGGCCACCTCGCGAGCGTTCTCGACATGACGCTGCATGCGCAGTGGCAGCGTCTCCAGGCCCAGCAGCAACAGAAATGCATTGAAAGGAGAGAGGGCCGCTCCGACGTCGCGGAGCAGTTCGGTGCGCGCCTTCATCAAGAAGGCGTACTCCCGGAAGTTCTCCCAAAACTTCAAGCCGTGGTAGGCAGGCGACGGTTCGGTGATCAGCGGAAAGTGGCCGTTGTCCCAGGGAAAGCGACCCGACTCGACGATCACCCCGGCGATCACGGCTCCGTGGCCGCCGATGAATTTTGTCGCCGAATGGACGACGATGTCCGCTCCCCACTCGATGGGGCGGCACAGGTAAGGCGTGGCGAAGGTGTTGTCGACCACGAAGGGGAGGTCGTGGCCGTGGGCAACTGCAGCCACGGCTTCGAGGTCGAAGATCTCAGCCCGAGGATTTCCGATGGTCTCTCCGTACAACAGCTTCGTTCGCGGAGTGATCGCCGCCGCCATCGATTTCGGATCAGGATCGACGAAGACGACATCGATCCCCATCCGGCGCAGCGTCACGTCGAACTGGGTGAAAGTGCCGCCATACAGGTTGCGAGCCGCGACGATCTCATCGCCTTTCTGGCAGATCGTCAAGACGGAGATGAGTTGGGCGGCCTGCCCGGAAGCCGTGGCCAGGGCCCCCAGGCCACCTTCGAGCGACGCCATCCGTTCCTCGAAAGCAGCGTTGGTCGGGTTGCCGATCCGGGTATAGATGTTGCCGAAGTTCTGGAGGGCGAAGAGATCCGCGGCGGCTTGAGCGTCCTCGAAGACGAAGGAGGTGGTGGCGTAGATCGGCATCGCCCTGGCGCCGGTCTCTGGATCGGGACGTTGGCCGGCATGAATTGCGCGGGTTGCAAAGCCGTAGCTCATCGGCCAATTGTATGGTGCAGGTTCAGACGTTCCGCTAGCGACAAGGAGCACGTGATGGCATCTCGCCTCAATCCGTACCTCAGTTTCTCGAACAACGCCCGCGAGGCGATGGAGTTCTATAAGGACGTCTTCGGAGGGCAGTTGACTCTGAATACCTTCGGCGAATACGGCGACAAAGAGGCGCCTGAAGCCAACAACATCATGCACGCTCAGCTCGAGACCGATCGGGGTTACACGCTGATGGGCGCCGACACGGTGCCGGGAATGGAATACTCGCCTGGGTCAAACTTCGCCGTGAGCCTTAGCGGCGATGACGCCGACGAGCTGCGCGGCTACTGGAAGAAGCTTTCCGACGGGGGCAACGTCGGGGTCCCGCTCGAGAAGCAGATGTGGGGTGACGAGTTCGGCCAGCTCGTCGATCGGTACGGCGTCGGCTGGATGGTGAACATCGGCCAACCGCAGGCCTAGCCGGTCTCGCGACGGACGGCTTAACGATTCTTTAGGCGATTTTGGTGGCTATGCCACCACCGGAACCTAAGGTTCGCGTAGTCGGTAGCTCGGTGTCGCTTCGGTTCACCGGGCTCATTGCCGGCTGGAGCCTTGAACGGCACTGCCTGCTCGACTGCGCGTTGCAAACCTTCGAAGTCGAGAGGCTTGCGAAACAGAGGTATGTAGGAAAATCGGGCGGGTGGGGTCGCGTCGACCGCGCTAGCGAGCACCAATCGAAAGGGTGGATGCGGCGTCTGTATCCGATCCAAGACATCCCAAGCCGTCCCGTCGTTGAGCTGGACGTCGAGAATCCCGACGTCAATTTCCCCATCACTGAGACGGTTGACGGTGTCCTCCGTCGCGGCGCGAAAAACTGTGTGGTAGCGAGCGCGCAAAGCCTCGGAGAAGGCGTCACCGACCAAGGGGCCGTCCTCAGCGACCAGAACTTTCACAGCGTGGTTCGAACGAAGTGCAGGCTCAGGGTTAAGGAAACAAAAGGTAAATGTCGTTATCCGGCTGCCTCGATCCCCCACCAGAAGCCGGCGGCGAGGGAGTTGAACATGTCAGGGCGTTCCATCTGCACCAAGTGTCCGAGGCCCTCGATAAGAAAGAGACGACTGGGCGGAATCCGTTCGGCAAGCTCGACGCCGTTCTCGAAAGGCAGAATGCGATCGGCTTTGCCGTGGATGATCATGATGGGAACGGCGATTCTTTCGACCTCGAGGCCACGCTCGAGATGCGATGCGCCCGCTGCATATTGCGCGTTCCAGGCCTCGGGTGGAGTCGGGTGCTCGAGGCGAGCGCCTAACCACTTCTCATATTCGTCTGGGTTCGCTTCGGCCCAGCCGGGTGAGAAGGAGAGATGCATTGTCGCCCGGGCATATTCGGCCGGGGACTTTCCAACCTCGCGCATCCACGCTTCGCGGGTGGCTTCTGGCACCGGGTGATGATTCGCTCCTCCGGCCGAGGTCGCGATGAGGATCAAAGACCGAACCATCTCCGGTCTCTCGATCGCAAGCGTCATCGCGAGGTAGCCGCCCAAGGAGTGGCCGACAACGTGAAAGGGCTCGCGTGCTTCAACCGAGCCCGCGATGTCGTCCGCCATCTCGCCGATCGAGTAAGGACCGGTTGGCTTCGGCGAGCGTCCGGCACCGCGCGGATCGACTTTGGTGACCATCCAATGATCACCGAGCGGCGTCTGTTCGCGCCAGCACCACGAGGCATACCCAAGCCCGGGAATCAGCAGGACCGGGTTGCCTCGGCCAATCGTCTCGATGTGGAGGCGAACCGGCGACACGCCGGCGAGCGTAACCAGGGAACCGATCCAAATTCGTCCTGTGGCGAACGGTACTCGTTCGCCACAGGACGAATGTCCCCAGCCGAATTAGATGAACGGCGTTCCCCACCTGCCGAATTATCGAGCCCCGGAGAGGGGGTGAGCCGACACCCCCTGACTGGTTGGCGGGAGGAAGCGTTTTCTAGAGTCAAGATGCCTGTCCAGGGTATTGGAACACTTTTTCAAGGGGAACCTCGAACACATTGGCAATCTTGAAGGCAACTTCAAGCGATGGCGAATACTTCCCCTGCTCGATGGCGTTGACCGTTTGCCGGGTGAGGCCGATGCGCTCGGCGAGCTGTCCCTGGGTCATCTCGCCGGCGCCGAAGCGAAGAGCCCGGATCGAGTTGGTAACCCGAGTGGGTTTCACCACGGCTAGGAACCCCTCCGGTACAGAACGATCTTCGAGGCCTCGTCGCTGGCCTGCGCAAGCACTAACGACAAGAGCAATGTCTGTGCGACATAGAAATGATCGACTTCGATCATGGCGAAGACGAGACCGGCAAAGACTCCGACCAACACATAGCCACCGACGCGCTCGCCCCGAAGGCTGATCAGTCGGTCGCGCTCGTCGAGGGCATCGGCTTCCTTCGGATTCACCACCGCGATGAAGATGTGGCTCACCACCGCCAGGATCACCAAAGCCACCACGGCGATGATCATGAGCGGTTGATAGGCGATCTCGTTCACCGGGCTCGCCGCCATCCACCTCCCGACTATGGCGAAGTAAGCGCCGTAGACGAGCAACAACCCTCCGAGGGTGGCGATCGCACTCTTTTCCTGAAACGACATTTCCTTCCCTTTCTCCTTGTGTCTAGAAAGTTTGACAACGGCACTGTATGCGATATCCGACAACGTGTCAAGTTTTATTTACACCACAACCCTTCTGCCTACTCGGCCAGAATTGGGAACGAGATGCCAAACCAACCTCGGCCGAATGTTCTGTCTTGGGCGTCGATCGTCGACGACCACACCCTTGATCAGGCCGCGCTCTCGGCTGAGCTGCCCTTTGTGCGAGGTCCGGTGGTGTTGATGCCGGATGCCCACTTCGGGCTCGGCGCCACGATCGGCTCGGTGATCGCAACCGATGGTGCTGTCGTCCCCGCCGCGGTGGGTGTGGACATCGGGTGTGGAATGGCCGCTCTCTCAGTGCCAATGGACAACGCACTGCTGACGCAGTCCGCGTTGAAAGATGTGCTCGCACAGTGGGTGCGCCGAATCCCTGCGGGCGTCGGCCAGGGCCACGACAAAGAGACCAGCCCGGGGGAAAGATGGCTGGCCGAGAACCCTTATGAGCTGGATGCCAAACAGCGGACCAAGACGATTCGACAATTCGGCACCCTCGGCTCAGGAAACCACTTCCTCGAGCTTTGCCTCGACGAGAACGAGGGGGTCTGGGTGCTGCTGCACTCGGGTTCGCGAGGGGTTGGCAACCAGCTTGCCCAGGAGTTCATCAAAGCCGCCGAAGGCGAGATCAAACGTGGGCAGATCACCCTCCCCCACAAGGATCTCGCCTATCTCCGACAAGGCACTGATCTCTACGACGCGTACATGAGGGCGCTCGATTGGGCCCAACGCTACGCGGCAGCCAACCGCCAGCAGATGCTGTTCTACGCATACGACCAACTCATCCGCCTCTTCAACCTGGAAGCGCCGTTTGCCGACTTGCGCCAGATCAACTGCCATCACAACTACGCCGTGATCGAGAACCACGGGGGCAAAGACGTCTTGCTCACCCGCAAGGGCGCGATTCGAGCTCGCAAAGGCGACCTGGGCTTGATCCCGGGTTCGATGGGGGCCGCCTCATTCATCGTCCGCGGTCTCGGCAATCCGCTGGCCTATCACTCCTCGCCGCATGGAGCAGGCCGGGCGATGTCCCGTGGTCAGGCCCGAAGACAGTTCACCGCCGACGACCTCACCGCCGCCATGGAAGGCAAGACCTGGCGCGACGACGTCGCGGCCAAGCTCGTCGATGAGATCCCTTCCGCCTACAAGGACATCGACCAAATCATGGCCGACTCGCTCGACCTCGTCGAGATCGTCCACACCCTGCGCCAGGTCGCCAACTACAAAGGTCTATAGAAGTTATGCAGCTGTCAGCTCAAGGATTCGCTTGAACCGCTTGCGGGCCAGCGCGAGGGCGACGAGGGTCGCGACATAGGGCAGCGCGTCGGTGATCTGCACTGGCAGCCCGTTGCCTTGCAGCCGGAAGCCGAGGCCCTCGGCAGCTCCGAACAATGCGCTGGCGCCCAGCACCCCGGCGGGATGAGCCCGCCCCAGCATCACTGCCACCACTGCGATCCAACCACGGCCCGACGACATGTTCTCAGAAAACTGGACAACATTGCCGAGGGCCAGCTGCGCCCCGGCCAAGCCACAGAGCATTCCGGATGCGACAACCGCGGCGTACTTGTATTGCGTCGGGTTGACACCGAGCGTCTCCGCCGACACCGGCCTCTCCCCCACCCCGCGCAGGCGCAGGCCGATCGGCGTGCGAAACAAGAACACCCAGAGAGCCGGCACCGCCAGCATGGCCAGATAGCCGGGAATGGTGCTGCGGAAGATCGCCGGGCCGACGATCGGAATGTCTGACAGGAACGGAATCGGAAAACGGTTCAAGCCGTCGACTCGCGGGTCTTGAAAGACTCCCCGGACGCCGAAGAGCTGGGGAAGGAGGAAGCTGGTCAGACCGAGCGCCAGAAGGTTGACGGCCACCCCGATCACGATCGGGTCACCCTGGCGCGACACCGCCCCATAGGCCAGGACCAATGAAAATGCCGATCCGGCGGCCATGGCAATCACGGTTCCGACAGTCGCCGACGTCGCCAGATACGACCCTGCAACCGCGGTGAAAGCGCCCACCAGCATCATTCCTTCGAGCGAGATTTGGAACACGCCGGCCCGGTCGCAGATCATTCCCCCGAGCGCGGCCAGCAGGATCGGAATCAGGGCCCTCACCACCGATTCGACCAACGCGGAGTCGAAGAGCTGCTCAAACATCAGACTTCCCCGGTCACCGTCGTCTCGCCTTCGATGACTGCAGCGGTTTCTCGCCGGGCTTTCAACACGAATCGCCCGGCGATCATGATGATGACTACCGCCTGCAGCACCTGCGCGATTTGCCAGGGCACGTTGACGTTGCGTTGCATCGCCAACCCGCCAATTTGCAAAGCAGCGAAGAAGGCACCGGCGGCGAGCATGGGGCCGGGTCGGTGACGGGCGAGCAGCGCCACCAGAAGTCCTGACCAGGCAAAGCCGGACACAACCAGATCCCCATCGAGGAAGCGATAGGTCTCGCCGACGACGAGATGGGTTCCGATCATTCCCGCGATCCCACCGGAGGCGAGCATCACCCAGACCACCTGACGATCGACGGCCACCCCGCCGTACCGAGAGAACCGCGAGTTGAGCCCGGTCATCCGCGTTTCATAGCCGGGCACGGTCCGGAGATTGAACAAGGCCACCCCAATCAGGAGAAGGATGAGAAGAACGAGGCTGGCCGAGACGCCGTCGAAGAGAGCCAGCTTGGGGATGCGGTTGCTTTCGGGGACCGGCACCGTGGACGACGAAGTCACCGTCGGATCGGCAAACGGAAAGCGAACCATGTAGCCGGTTAGCGCCCTCGCCGGATAATTGAGGAGAAGACTCGAGATGAGGATGGGAAGCTTGAGTGCGGTCTGGCCGATCGCCGGCAACAGAGCCCATAACGCGCCCGCGACCATTCCCGCGACCAACGCCAGCGGGATGACCAGCACCGGTGGAAGCGGTAGATAAATCGCAGCCAGGGTTCCCGCCAACCCCCCAATCACCATTTGGCCCTCGCCGCCGAGGTTGATCACTCCGGCCCGAAACGGAATCGAAATTGCCAGCGCCATCCCGACGATCGGAATCATCCGGCTGACGGTGTTGCGCAGGCCCGAGCCGGTGAGGGCACCCCGCACCATCTCCGAATAGGCGAGCAGCGGATTGGTGCCGGTGGCGGCGATGATCGCGGCCCCGAGCAGGAGTGACAGGACGATCGAAAAAGCGACCGGGTTGCGCAGCACTCGGTTGGTGCTCGCTCTCAGCGTCTCAGCCATGGACGGCTCCAGCCAGGTGACCACCGGTCATATAGATCCCAAGTTCCGCTTCGTCGGTGGAGGCGGCGTCGAACTCGGCCACGATGCGACCCTCGTACATCACAAGAATCCGATTCGAGAGAGCAAGCAGCTCGGAGAGCTCGGCAGAAATCAACAGGATTCCTCTTCCTTGATCTCGGTACTCGAGCAGACGTCGATGGAGGAACTGGATGGCGCCAATGTCGACCCCGCGAGTCGGCTGATCGGCAATCAGGAGCTCCGCTGGATGGGTCATCTCCCGGGCCACGACCAGTTTCTGCAGATTGCCACCAGACAGGGTTCCCACCAGTGTGTTCTCGCTGCCGACCCGAACGTCGTACTGCGCAATCAACTCACGGGCATGTTCCTTCACCGCGGTACCCCGCAGCCAGCGGCCCCTGCGGAACTTCGGAGTCCGCTGGTATCCCATCAGCAGGTTCGACCAGACCTCGCCACCGGCGGCAGTTCCCACCCGGTGACGATCTTCAGGCACATAGGCCAGGCCGGCTAGCCGGCGTTGCGCAGGTTCGGCTTGGGTGATGTCGACACCGTTGAGACTGATCGACCCGCTGCTCGCGGGTTTGAGGCCGGTCAGAGCGTCGATGAGCTCGCTCTGCCCGTTGCCGGCCACCGCTGCAATGCCGAGGATCTCGCCCGCCTGGACTTCGAAGCTGACCCGGTCGAGGCGGACCAAGCCGGCGTCGTCGACCACGCCCAGGTCGTTGACCCGCAAAAGGTGTTCGCCACCGTTGCCGAGCGATGGTCGCGCAACCGCTTCGATGTCGCGTCCGGTCATGAGTTTGGAGATCGCCTTCGGAGAAGTTTCGCTCGTCTTTAGGTCAGCCATCACCCGGCCAGATCGCAGCACCGTCACCCGGTCCGACACAGCCATCACCTCGTTGAGTTTGTGGGTGACGAAGAGAATCGTGCGGCCCGCCGCTTTCAAGCGTCGCATGATGACAAAGAGCCCATCGCGCTCCTGCGGCGCCAACACCGCCGTGGGCTCGTCGAGGATTAGGACCCGAGCATCGCGGTACAAAGCCTTGACGATCTCGACTCGTTGCAAGACCCCGACCGGAAGATCCTCCACCCGAGCCTTGGGGTCGATTCCCAAGCCGAAGCTGTCGGCGAGTTTTCGGACTCCGGCTTCCGCCGCGTCGCGATCAATGAACCATCCCTTCTTGGGTTCATTTCGATAGACGACGTTCTCCGCCACGGTCAGAGTGGGAAAGAGCTTGAAGGCCTGGTGGACCATTCCGAGTCCGGCGCCGATGGCGTCGAGCGCCGAGGAGAATCGGACAAGCTCGCCCCGAACCCGTATCTCTCCTTGGTCTGGTTGGACGAGCCCGTAAAGAATCGACATCAGCGTCGTCTTCCCGGCGCCGTTCTCACCGACGATGGCGTGGATGGCACCGGTCTTGACGGTGAGGTCGATGCGGTCGTTCGCGAGAACTCCGGGGAATCGCTTGGTGATTCCCCGGAGTTCCAGTTCGGGTGCGTTGACGCTCAAGCGAGCCCTTAGGGGAATAGCGGATCAGGGACCGTGAGGCTTCCGTCCATGATTTGGTCCGCGGCCTCCTGGACCTGGGTGACAATGTCGGGATAGTCGGCGATGAGGCACTCCGAGCTGGCGAGATCGTCACCGATCGCCATGACCCCCGTGCCGCCTTCGAGCAGGCCGAACGAGGTGAGCGGCTCAGCGGTGCCAGCCAGAATCCCGTCGATGAGTTGCTCGACGACGTTGTCGACCAGCTTGAGATTGTTGTCAACGATGCTGCCCGCAGCCTGCGGGCACTGGTTCACATCCACGCCATAGCTCATGAAGCCGACTTCTTGGGCCGCTTCGAAGATCCCACCGTTGGACCCGGCACCTACGGCAAAGATTTGATCGGCTCCTTGGGCGGCCACCGCCAGGGCTTGCTCCTTCGCCCGAGGCGGATCCGAGAATGGATTGTCGCCGCCGATGAACACCTGGGAATCCGTGATCGACGGGTCGACTGTCTGTGCCCCGAGCGCAAAGCTGTCCGACCAGCGATGAAGGAAGGGAATGTCGAGGGCAACCACTGAGCCGATTTGTTTCGATTCGGTCAGGTTCCCGGCCATGAGACCGAGCAGATAGGCGCCCTCGTGCTCGCGGAAGACGCCGCAATGCAGGTTCTCAATGGGAGTCTCGGTTTCCGGGCAGGCATCGATCAGGATGAATTCCTGCTCTGGGTTCGCCTGAGCGAACTCGGCTGAGAGCTCAGTGAACTCGAAGGTGGTGAGGACGATCACGTCGGGCGCGTCTTCCACCGCTGCTTCGATATTCGCTCGCCTCGAGTTGAGATCGGTGCTCTCGAAGGTCCTAAAGGAGCCGCCGAGCTTCTCGGCCGCTCTTTGAGTTCCAAGCTGACCCAGTTCAAGGAACTTGTTGATCCCGATCGGGCCCGGGGTGATGTAGATGAAGGTGGGCCCCTCGCCGCCGCCGTCGCCCTGAGCGCAGGCTCCCACCAACATCGCCATAAGGACTGCGCCGCCCAAGACTTTGCCGAACCTATTCATATTCCTCCTCCGTTGCCGTTGTCGATTCCATTCTCGCCGTTTTTCAACGGCCAAGGTGTGAGGGCTTCCCCCTGATCAAAGCGAACCACACGTCGCTCAGTCACCAGCGCCGTGATGAGATCCACCGGAGTGACATCGAACGCCGGGTTTAGTGCAGGAGTGCCCGGAGGTGCGAATGCCAAACCGCGAAAACCAACCACCTCGGCGGCCCCGCGATCCTCAATTTCGATGTCGTCGCCGGTCGGGGTGTCGAGATCGATGCTCGACTCCGGTGCCACGACGATGAATGGAACCGAGGCCCGGTCGGCGCCGAGGGCGAGGGCATAGGAACCGACCTTGTTGGCGGTGTCCCCGTTGGCGGCGACACGGTCGGCTCCGATCAGGACCGCGTCGATGGATTGGCGGGCCAGCAAGAAGGGCCCAGCCGAATCGACCAGCAATCGGAAAGGCGCGCCCTTCCGTGAGAGTTCCCAGGTCGTCAGGCGGCTGCCTTGTAGTAACGGCCGCGTCTCGACCGGAAGGGCTTCTTCCAGCTGACCTCTTTCAAACATCGTGGCGATAACTCCAAGCGCGGTTCCGCGCTCGACTGCCGCCAAGCCGCCCGTGTTGCAGATGGTCATCAACCGTTGGGGCCGTGCTCCGGACAGTTCTTCGAGCAGGTCAGCGCCTCTCTTGCCCATGGCCCAGCAGGCGGCGATCTCTTCATCACGAATCCGAAACGCTTCGGCCAGAACTGCCCCAAAACCGGCGCTTGCGCGGGAAGCGGCACGATCGACCGCTCGGCCAAGGTTGACTGCAGTGGGACGGGCATTGCGTAGGCTCAGCACCGCTTGGGCGAACTCGCCCGGCTTGTCAGGAAGGTAGATCCGAGCCGCGAGGGCGACACCGAAAGCCCCGGCCACGCCGATCGAAGGTGCTCCGCGAACCGCCAATCGGCGAATCGCATCCACCAATTCCGCCACATCGTCGATTCGCAAGACGACCAGCTCCTCCGGCAGGGCGGTCTGGTCGATGAGCTCAACGGCACCGTCAACCCAATCGATGCTCCGAAGCTCGGTCGAGGATCCGATCAGGGTCGCGGGGTTGTCTGACAACTTCTCGATTCGGAACTTAGCATGGCGCCCTCCGGCGAAAGTTGGATCTCTGCGGACGCGATTGCAAGCAGCTCATCTCCTGACGAATCCCGCGGTACCCCGTCTGTTCAGCCCGGGCGCGGTCGACATCGCCGACGGCCGGATCACGTGGGCGGGTCCATCTCGGGAGGCATCCCCGATGGAGGGTGAGGCGCAGAACTTCGACGGCCTGTTGATGCCGGGGCTGATCAATACCCATGCCCACACCCCGATGGTGCTGTTGCGAGGGGCGGGAGAAGGTCTGCCGGTCTCGACCTGGCTCACCGACGTCATGTGGCCGCGGGAGGGTCGCCTGACCGCCGACGACGTTCGACTGGCCATGCTCGCCGGCGGGGCCGAACTCCTCGCCAATGGCATCACCACCAGCCATGAGATGTACTTCCATTCCGAGGCCGTGGCCAACGCGGCAGCGGAGCTCGGTCTCCGCGCGGTGGTCACCCCTCCCTTGCTCGTGGCCGACGACCTCGCTTCTTTCGGCGGCTGGCCGGAGCAGCTCGAAGCCACGGTCGAGCAGGCGGACCGGTGGCGAGATCATGAGCTGATCAGCATCGGCTTTGGGCCCCATTCCGCCTACGCGGTGCCTGAAAAACCCCTGGTGAGGGTGGTGGAGCTCGCCCAAAAATCGGGAATGCACATTCAGATTCATGTGGCCGAGGGGCGTCAGGAGGGCGATGCGCTCCGCGAACGGACCGGCCTCTCGGTGCCCGCCTATCTCGATCGACTCGGCATGCTCGACGGCCAGGTCCTCGCTGCCCACGGAGTGTGGCTGAGCGCCGAGGACATTGAGCTATTCGCCGCGCGTCAAACGGCCGTGGCTCATTGTCCCTGCTCTAACTCCAAACATGCCTCCGGGTTCGCGCCGGTTCGGGCCCTGCGCTCAGCGGGAGTGGCAGTGGGTCTCGGGACCGACGGCCCAGCATCGCACGACAGGATCGATCTGTTCGAGGAGATGCGGATGGCGCTTCGGCTCGCTCGCTTGGCCGCCGACGATGCGGGTGCAATGGGACCGAGAGATGTGCTGACGATGGCCACGGTGGAAGGGGCGCGGGCTCTGGGGCGTTTGGATCTCGGCCGACTGGAAGCCGGATGCCGGGCCGACATGATCCATCTCGATGTGTCGCCTCTTTATCCAGTCGTCGAAGAAAGCGATCTACTTACCCATCTGGTCTATTTGGGTAGCCCGGCACTCGTCAAAGACGTTTGGATCGAGGGGCACCAGGTGGTCGAGAACGGCTATGTACTCACGATCGACGTCGCTCAGGTCCGAGCGGAGGCGACGGCGCGGGCGAGAAGCCTGGCTGGCCTGTGAACCCGGACTGGCCTGTGAACCCGGACCGACTCATCGCCCAACTCGAGCTGGAGCCGCTGCCGGATGAAGGCGGGCTATTCCGCCAGACGTACTCGGACGCTTTCTCGACGGCTATCTATTTCCTGGTCACACCCGACGAGTTCTCGGCGCTCCACCGATTGCAAGGAGCGGAGATCTATCACTTCTATGGGGGTGATCCGCTCCAGATGCTCCTTCTCCGCCCCGACGGCCGCATCGCGCGACCGCTCCTCGGACCCAACTTCCGCGTAGGGCAAAGCCCTCAGCTGGTGGTGCCTGGCGGGGTTTGGCAGGGTTCGGCCACGACTGGTTCGTACTCCCTGCTCGGGACGACAATGGCTCCGAGCTTTCGACCCGAGGACTTTGACCTCGGTCAACGCGACGAGCTCATCGCCAGCTATCCCACCGCCGCCGCAGACATCCTCCGGCTTACGCGCGACTCATCTGGTGCGGATCAGTGAGAACGTGAAGCGGCCTTCGACGAAGAAGGTATTCGAGTACATAACCGGGCGGGCATTCTCCAGGTAATGCACTTGGCTGAGGAGCACGTAGTTCGAAGCGGCCGGTCGTGGTCCCCAACCCACCTCGTTACCGGAAGCCGCGTGGACCTCCGTGAGGGCGGTTGCCACGCGGGCTTTGTGCGCCTCGAGCACTGCGAAAAGCGACCCGTCGACAGTATGGATATCCAAATGCTCTGGAAACACGAGGCGAGGGATGGCGTCATAGGAAAAGGCGACCACCGTTCCATCTGCGGTCAACTCTCGCTCCGTGGCCAGGACCTTGGCCCGAGCTGGCAACTCGAGACGGCGCCGTTCCTCGGCCGTCGCGGCCCTGATGGCTCGGCTCCGATAGCTCATCTCGGACGTCAGTCCGAACGAGGCAATCGTGTCCGAAAGCGAGTTGAGCTGGCGGAGATCGGCGCGAACCTCGGTGGTGCCAGCATTGGCGAACGTTCCCAGGCCATGCCGGGTGACGGTCAGACCCAGGCTTTCCAGGCGACGCAAAGCGCTTCGCACCGTTGCCCGGGAGACACCGTACTCGTCGGTCAGTTGGTGCTCGGTGGGGAGTCGCTCCCCGGCTCGCAGCTCGCCACTTTGCAGACGCTCGAGCAGATCGGCCGAGATCTGATCAGCCAGACTCATCTTCCCAGAAGTGGATTGGCCAGAAGTGGATTGAGGCGGAGCGGCGGCCATTGGCGCATCATAAGTGGCGCGCTCCTGCGTCCCTCGATAGGTTCTGCAATTCGATGACCTCACTTCCTCCGCCCGGTGATTTGCTCGATCTGGCAGGCAAAGTCGTGATCGTGACCGGTAGCGGCGGGGGTATCGGAACAGGCATCGCCCGCCGTCTCGCTGCCGCCGGGGCGGATTTGCTGTTGCACGTCCACACCAGCACCGCTCCCGAGCTCGATGGCAAACACACAGCGATGCGTGTCGACCTCATCTCGAAGAGCGGTCCGGATCAAGTGACGGCCTCCGCCCTCGAACACTTCGGACGCATCGACGGTTTGATCAACAATGCCGGGATCCAGCCGCTTGCTCCGTTGATCGAAATGAGCGACGAGGAATTTCGAGAGATGATCGAAACCAACCTCACCGCGGTTCATCGGCTGACCAAAGCCGTCGCCACGGCCATGGCTCAGGGTGGATCGATCGTTCACGTGGCTTCGATCGAAGGTACTCAGCCGGCCCGCAACCACGGCCACTATGCGGCCGCCAAAGCGGGCTTACTGATGCACGCAAGAGCTGCTGCCCTCGAATGGGGAGACCGCGGAATCCGCGTCAACGCCGTCTCCCCTGGCCTGATCGACCGGCCGGGACTCGATCAGGATTGGCCCGAAGGTGTGGCTCGCTGGCAACAGGCGGCGCCGCTGCAAAGGCTTGGCACGCCGGAGGACGTCGGGGATGCCTGCGTCTTTCTGATCTCCGACCTCTCGCGCTGGATCACCGGCACCAACCTGGTCGTCGATGGCGGCGTTCTCGCCAATACCACATGGTGAACTTGACCGACCGGCGCTACATCGTCACCGGCGCGGCCGGCGGCATAGGCGGTGGGATCGTTTCTGTCCTTCTCGAACGCGGTGCTCGGGTGGCGCTATTCGACTTGGACGAAACGCGAACGAAAGCTGTCGCCAGCAGGCTTGACCCCGACGGCCAGAGGACGATGTCGATCGGCGTCGATGTCACCGATCCAACCAGTGTTTCCGAAGGTGTTGCCCGGGCCGTTGATGGGCTGGGAGGCCTCGAGGGGCTGGTCAACAACGCCGGATCCGTCGTCCTCGACACTGCCTGGGATGCTGCGGTCGAAGATTGGTCGAAACAGCTTGAGGTGAACGTGATCGGAACGTTCCTTTGCTCGCGGGAAGTGGGCCGGTATCTGCAGCCACTTGGCGGAGCCATCGTCAATGTCTCCTCGAATTGCGGCAAGGTCGGTTACAAGAACATGGCCGCCTACAACGCGGCCAAGGCGGCAGTGATCAGCCTCACCAGATCGCTCTCGATGGAATGGGCGGAGGACCGGATCAACGTCAACGCGGTCTGTCCGGGTGGGGTTGACACCCCGATGTTGGCCGGCGTGGCTGAATGGCTCTCCCCCCGCCTCGACGTTCCTGCGGACGAGCTGCTGGCCGGGATGGGAGCGGCGCAACTGGGTCGGAAAATCGCCCCCGTCGAGGTGGCGAAGGTCATCGCCTTTCTGCTGTCTGACGACGCCTTGATCATTCGCGGTCAGGCCATCAATGTCGACGGCGGGGACACCCCCTACTGATGGAGAACCGTTGGGACGACGGGCGCCGATTCGAAGGAGGGCTCGACGAGTGCGCATATGGCTCTCGTCTGATTGGAAGCGATCCTTCGCTCGTGCTCCATGGAGGCGGCAACACCTCGGTCAAGGTGCCTTTCGTCGATATCACCGGAGAAGAAATTCCCGCTCTTTGGGTGAAAGGAAGCGGATGCGATCTCGCCTCGATCCAACTGGCCGGCTTTCCTCCGTTACGCCAACACCGACTGCTTGACCTGCTGGCCCTCCGGAAGCTTTCCGATCCCGAGATGATGCGAGAGCTTTCGGCCGCTCGTCTCGATCCCGACTCACCGCAGCCTTCGGTGGAAAGCATGCTGCACGCCTTCCTCCCCTACCCGGCCGTGCAGCACAGCCACGCCGATGTGATCGTTACCCTCACCAATCTCGCCGACGGTGCCGCGATTGTTCGCAAGGTCTTTGGCGACGATGTCGTCGTCGTGCCTTATGTGATGCCGGGTTTCGATCTAGCCCGAGCTGTCCGCGACCTTTGGCCTAGCCAGGTGAACGACCAAACCGTTGGGATGGTGCTGCTCAATCACGGACTATTCACCTTTGGGTCGTCGACCAGGGAGGCCTATGACCGCCACGTCGATCTCATCACGAGAGCCGAGGACTGGCTCGCGCTCAATGCACCGGCTTCGGTGGCGGCGGACGAGCCGCTTGGTCCAGTCGACCCGGTCACCCTCGCCGGGCTTCGACATGACGTGTCGCGGGTGGCTGGCATTCCGTTGGTGATGATTCGGCATAGCGACCGCGCGGTCGCTATGCCGAATCATCACCAACGGAATGCCAGCCACCCGCGACACGTCATGTCGAAGCCCGGCGAGGGTGACCGGGTCGACTGGACCAAGCGGCTCGTCCGCCGCCACCGAAGCCGGTGCATTGAGCGCGAGCCAGTCCTCGGCTCTCGTGATGAGATCGACGTGGCGGTCATAGGCCTCCCTGGTCGACGACCCAAAGGTGAATAGTCCGTGATTGAGCAGCACCATCCCAACGGTTTGGTCGTTCACCTGGCTAGGCCAAAGGTCGCGGACAGCTCGGGCTAGATCGAAACCCGGCATCACATAAGGCACGACGACGACATCGTCGCCAAAGACCTTGCGAACAATCGCGGCACCGTCGGCGAGATTGGTGAGGGTAACGATCACATCGGCGTGGCTGTGCTGCACGGCCGGGTAGGGGAGGAAGGCGTGCAGCATGCTTTCCACCGAAGGCTGCGGTGAGTCGGGATCGAGACGAGCGGCCGAAAGCTCTCGCATCATCTCGGGATCGGAAAGCTTCCGGAGGGCCAGCAGGTCAAGCAGTCGGTGTTGGCGTAACGGAGGAAAGCCGGCCAGTTGGATCGAGGCGAGATCGCATCCGCTTCCTTTCACCCAAAGAGCGGGAATTTCTTCTCCGGTGATATCGACGAAAGGCACCTTGACCGAGGTGTTGCCGCCTCCATGGAGCACGAGCGAAGGATCGCTTCCAATCAGACGAGAGCCATATGCGCACTCGTCGAGCCCTCCTTCGAATCGGCGCCCGTCGTCCCAACGGTTCTCCATCAGTAGGGGGTGTCCCCGCCGTCGACATTGATGGCCTGACCGCGAATGATCAAGGCGTCGTCAGACAGCAGAAAGGCGATGACCTTCGCCACCTCGACGGGGGCGATTTTCCGACCCAGTTGCGCCGCTCCCATCCCGGCCAGCAGCTCGTCCGCAGGAACGTCGAGGCGGGGGGAGAGCCATTCAGCCACGCCGGCCAACATCGGGGTGTCAACCCCACCCGGACAGACCGCGTTGACGTTGATCCGGTCCTCCGCCCATTCCATCGAGAGCGATCTGGTGAGGCTGATCACTGCCGCCTTGGCCGCGTTGTAGGCGGCCATGTTCTTGTAACCGACCTTGCCGCAATTCGAGGAGACATTGACGATGGCTCCGCCAAGTGGCTGCAGATACCGGCCCACTTCCCGCGAGCAAAGGAACGTTCCGATCACGTTCACCTCAAGCTGTTTCGACCAATCTTCGACCGCAGCATCCCAGGCAGTGTCGAGGACGACGGATCCGGCGTTGTTGACCAGCCCCTCGAGGCCTCCCAGCCCATCAACGGCCCGGGCAACACCTTCGGAAACACTGGTTGGATCGGTGACATCGACGCCGATCGACATCGTCCTCTGGCCGTCGGGGTCAAGCCTGCTGGCGACAGCTTTCGTTCGCGTTTCGTCCAAGTCGAATAGCGCCACCCGAGCACCGCGTTCGAGAAGGACAGAAACGATCCCACCGCCTATGCCGCCGGCCGCGCCGGTGACGATGTAGCGCCGGTCGGTCAAGTTCACCATGTGGTATTGGCGAGAACGCCGCCATCGACGACCAGGTTGGTGCCGGTGATCCAGCGCGAGAGGTCGGAGATCAGAAAGACGCAGGCATCCCCGACGTCCTCCGGCGTGCCAAGCCTTTGCAGCGGCGCCGCCTGTTGCCAGCGAGCCACACCTTCGGGCCAATCCTGATCGAGTCCCGGCCGGTCGATCAGGCCAGGGGAGACGGCGTTGACGCGGATTCCGCGGTCTCCCCATTCGAGGGCAGCAGCTCTTGCGTGCATCAGTAAGCCCGCTTTGGCGGCCGCATAGTGGCCGTGGTTGCGGGCCGGCTGAGTACCTTCGATCGAAGCCACGTGAACGATCGATCCACCCTGAGCCATGGCCGTGGCGACGGCTTTGGTCAGCCGATGAACCGCGGTGAGGTTGGTTTCGATCATCTCTCGAAATTCCTCGTCGCTCATTTCGATCAACGGAGCAAGCGGCTGGATCCCGGCATTGTTGATCAAACCGTCGATGCGTCCGAAGTGTTCGAGGGCGGAGGCCGTCACTTGATCCGGACCGCTCTTCGAGATGAGGTCGACACGCATCGCTGTGTGTTTGCCATCGAGCTCGGGAGCGGTGCTGGTGTGGACGTGCAACAGCAAATCCGCCCCGGCGGCAGCGAGACGGCGGGCGATGCCTGTTCCGATACCCCCGCCGCTACCGGTCACGATCACGACTTTGCCTGCCAGATCGAGCAAATCACCGGGCGGAGGAAGTGAGGTCATCGAATTGCAGAACCTATCGAGGGACGCAGGAGCGCGCCACTTATGATGCGCCAATGGCCGCCGCTCCGCCTCAATCCACTTCTGGCCAATCCACTTCTGGGAAGATGAGTCTGGCTGATCAGATCTCGGCCGATCTGCTCGAGCGTCTGCAAAGTGGCGAGCTGCGAGCCGGGGAGCGACTCCCCACCGAGCACCAACTGACCGACGAGTACGGTGTCTCCCGGGCAACGGTGCGAAGCGCTTTGCGTCGCCTGGAAAGCCTGGGTCTGACCGTCACCCGGCATGGCCTGGGAACGTTCGCCAATGCTGGCACCACCGAGGTTCGCGCCGATCTCCGCCAGCTCAACTCGCTTTCGGACACGATTGCCTCGTTCGGACTGACGTCCGAGATGAGCTATCGGAGCCGAGCCATCAGGGCCGCGACGGCCGAGGAACGGCGCCGTCTCGAGTTGCCAGCTCGGGCCAAGGTCCTGGCCACGGAGCGAGAGTTGACCGCAGATGGAACGGTGGTCGCCTTTTCCTATGACGCCATCCCTCGCCTCGTGTTTCCAGAGCATTTGGATATCCATACTGTCGACGGGTCGCTTTTCGCAGTGCTCGAGGCGCACAAAGCCCGCGTGGCAACCGCCCTCACGGAGGTCCACGCGGCTTCCGGTAACGAGGTGGGTTGGGGACCACGACCGGCCGCTTCGAACTACGTGCTCCTCAGCCAAGTGCATTACCTGGAGAATGCCCGCCCGGTTATGTACTCGAATACCTTCTTCGTCGAAGGCCGCTTCACGTTCTCACTGATCCGCACCAGATGAGTCGCGCGTAAGCCGGAGGATGTCTGCGGCGGCGGTGGGATAGCTGGCGATGAGCTCGTCGCGTTGACCGAGGTCAAAGTCCTCGGGTCGAAAGCTCGGAGCCATTGTCGTCCCGAGCAGGGAGTACGAACCAGTCGTGGCCGAACCCTGCCAAACCCCGCCAGGCACCACCAGCTGAGGGCTTTGCCCTACGCGGAAGTTGGGTCCGAGGAGCGGTCGCGCGATGCGGCCGTCGGGGCGGAGAAGGAGCATCTGGAGCGGATCACCCCCATAGAAGTGATAGATCTCCGCTCCTTGCAATCGGTGGAGCGCCGAGAACTCGTCGGGTGTGACCAGGAAATAGATAGCCGTCGAGAAAGCGTCCGAGTACGTCTGGCGGAATAGCCCGCCTTCATCCGGCAGCGGCTCCAGCTCGAGTTGGGCGATGAGTCGGTCCGGGTTCACAGGCCAGTCCGGGTTCACAGGCCAGCCAGGCTTCTCGCCCGCGCCGTCGCCTCCGCTCGGACCTGAGCGACGTCGATCGTGAGTACATAGCCGTTCTCGACCACCTGGTGCCCCTCGATCCAAACGTCTTTGACGAGTGCCGGGCTACCCAAATAGACCAGATGGGTAAGTAGATCGCTTTCTTCGACGACTGGATAAAGAGGCGACACATCGAGATGGATCATGTCGGCCCGGCATCCGGCTTCCAGTCGGCCGAGATCCAAACGCCCCAGAGCCCGCGCCCCTTCCACCGTGGCCATCGTCAGCACATCTCTCGGTCCCATTGCACCCGCATCGTCGGCGGCCAAGCGAGCGAGCCGAAGCGCCATCCGCATCTCCTCGAACAGATCGATCCTGTCGTGCGATGCTGGGCCGTCGGTCCCGAGACCCACTGCCACTCCCGCTGAGCGCAGGGCCCGAACCGGCGCGAACCCGGAGGCATGTTTGGAGTTAGAGCAGGGACAATGAGCCACGGCCGTTTGACGCGCGGCGAATAGCTCAATGTCCTCGGCGCTCAGCCACACTCCGTGGGCAGCGAGGACCTGGCCGTCGAGCATGCCGAGTCGATCGAGATAGGCGGGCACCGAGAGGCCGGTCCGTTCGCGGAGCGCATCGCCCTCCTGACGCCCCTCGGCCACATGAATCTGAATGTGCATTCCCGATTTTTGGGCGAGCTCCACCACCCTCACCAGGGGTTTTTCAGGCACCGCGTAGGCGGAATGGGGCCCAAAGCCGATGCTGATCAGCTCATGATCTCGCCACCGGTCCGCCTGCTCGACCGTGGCTTCGAGCTGCTCCGGCCAGCCGCCGAAAGAAGCGAGGTCGTCGGCCACGAGCAAGGGAGGGGTGACCACCGCGCGGAGACCGAGCTCCGCTGCCGCGTTGGCCACGGCCTCGGAATGGAAGTACATCTCATGGCTGGTGGTGATGCCATTGGCGAGGAGTTCGGCCCCGCCGGCGAGCATGGCCAGTCGAACGTCGTCGGCGGTCAGGCGACCCTCCCGCGGCCACATGACGTCGGTGAGCCAGGTCGAGACCGGCAGACCTTCTCCCGCCCCTCGCAACAGCACCATCGGGGTGTGGGCATGGGTATTGATCAGCCCCGGCATCAACAGGCCGTCGAAGTTCTGCGCCTCACCCTCCATCGGGGATGCCTCCCGAGATGGACCCGCCCACGTGATCCGGCCGTCGGCGATGTCGACCGCGCCCGGGCTGAACAGACGGGGTACCGCGGGATTCGTCAGGAGATGAGCTGCTTGCAATCGCGTCCGCAGAGATCCAACTTTCGCCGGAGGGCGCCATGCTAAGTTCCGAATCGAGAAGTTGTCAGACAACCCCGCGACCCTGATCGGATCCTCGACCGAGCTTCGGAGCATCGATTGGGTTGACGGTGCCGTTGAGCTCATCGACCAGACCGCCCTGCCGGAGGAGCTGGTCGTCTTGCGAATCGACGATGTGGCGGAATTGGTGGATGCGATTCGCCGATTGGCGGTTCGCGGAGCACCTTCGATCGGCGTGGCCGGGGCTTTCGGTGTCGCCCTCGCGGCTCGGATCTACCTTCCTGACAAGCCGGGCGAGTTCGCCCAAGCGGTGCTGAGCCTACGCAATGCCCGTCCCACTGCAGTCAACCTTGGCCGAGCGGTCGATCGTGCCGCTTCCCGCGCAAGCGCCGGTTTTGGGGCAGTTCTGGCCGAAGCGTTTCGGATTCGTGATGAAGAGATCGCCGCCTGCTGGGCCATGGGCAAGAGAGGCGCTGACCTGCTCGAAGAACTGTCCGGAGCACGGCCCCAACGGTTGATGACCATCTGCAACACGGGCGGCTTGGCGGCAGTCGAGCGCGGAACCGCGCTTGGAGTTATCGCCACGATGTTTGAAAGAGGTCAGCTGGAAGAAGCCCTTCCGGTCGAGACGCGGCCGTTACTACAAGGCAGCCGCCTGACGACCTGGGAACTCTCACGGAAGGGCGCGCCTTTCCGATTGCTGGTCGATTCGGCTGGGCCCTTCTTGCTGGCCCGCCAATCCATCGACGCGGTCCTGATCGGAGCCGACCGTGTCGCCGCCAACGGGGACACCGCCAACAAGGTCGGTTCCTATGCCCTCGCCCTCGGCGCCGACCGGGCCTCGGTTCCATTCATCGTCGTGGCACCGGAGTCGAGCATCGATCTCGACACCCCGACCGGCGACGACATCGAAATTGAGGATCGCGGGGCCGCCGAGGTGGTTGGTTTTCGCGGTTTGGCATTCGCACCTCCGGGCACTCCTGCACTAAACCCGGCGTTCGATGTCACTCCGGTGGATCTCATCACGGCGCTGGTGACTGAGCGACGTGTGGTTCGCTTTGATCAGGGGGAAGCCCTCACACCTTGGCCGTTGAAAAACGGCGAGAATGGAATCGACAACGGCAACGGAGGAGGAATATGAATAGGTTCGGCAAAGTCTTGGGCGGCGCAGTCCTTATGGCGATGTTGGTGGGAGCCTGCGCTCAGGGCGACGGCGGCGGCGAGGGGCCCACCTTCATCTACATCACCCCGGGCCCGATCGGGATCAACAAGTTCCTTGAACTGGGTCAGCTTGGAACTCAAAGAGCGGCCGAGAAGCTCGGCGGCTCCTTTAGGACCTTCGAGAGCACCGATCTCAACTCGAGGCGAGCGAATATCGAAGCAGCGGTGGAAGACGCGCCCGACGTGATCGTCCTCACCACCTTCGAGTTCACTGAGCTCTCAGCCGAGTTCGCTCAGGCGAACCCAGAGCAGGAATTCATCCTGATCGATGCCTGCCCGGAAACCGAGACTCCCATTGAGAACCTGCATTGCGGCGTCTTCCGCGAGCACGAGGGCGCCTATCTGCTCGGTCTCATGGCCGGGAACCTGACCGAATCGAAACAAATCGGCTCAGTGGTTGCCCTCGACATTCCCTTCCTTCATCGCTGGTCGGACAGCTTTGCGCTCGGGGCACAGACAGTCGACCCGTCGATCACGGATTCCCAGGTGTTCATCGGCGGCGACAATCCATTCTCGGATCCGCCTCGGGCGAAGGAGCAAGCCCTGGCGGTGGCCGCCCAAGGAGCCGATCAAATCTTTGCCGTAGGTGCCGGGTCCAACGGTGGGATCTTCGAAGCGGCCCAAGAAGTCGGCTTCATGAGCTATGGCGTGGATGTGAACCAGTGCCCGCAGGCTGCGGGCAGCATCGTTGACAACAATCTCAAGCTGGTCGACAACGTCGTCGAGCAACTCATCGACGGGATTCTGGCTGGCACCGCTGAGCCGCTCACCTCGTTCGGCCTGCTCGAAGGCGGCACGGGGGTCATGGCGATCGGTGACGATCTCGCCAGCTCGGAGTGCCTCATCGCCGACTATCCCGACATTGTCACCCAGGTCCAGGAGGCCGCGGACCAAATCATGGACGGAAGCCTCACGGTCCCTGATCCGCTATTCCCCTAAGGGCTCGCTTGAGCGTCAACGCACCCGAACTGGAACTCCGGGGAATCACCAAGCGATTCCCCGGAGTTCTCGCGAACGACCGCATCGACCTCACCGTCAAGACCGGTGCCATCCACGCCATCGTCGGTGAGAACGGCGCCGGGAAGACGACGCTGATGTCGATTCTTTACGGGCTCGTCCAACCAGACCAAGGAGAGATACGGGTTCGGGGCGAGCTTGTCCGATTCTCCTCGGCGCTCGACGCCATCGGCGCCGGACTCGGAATGGTCCACCAGGCCTTCAAGCTCTTTCCCACTCTGACCGTGGCGGAGAACGTCGTCTATCGAAATGAACCCAAGAAGGGATGGTTCATTGATCGCGACGCGGCGGAAGCCGGAGTCCGAAAACTCGCCGACAGCTTCGGCTTGGGAATCGACCCCAAGGCTCGGGTGGAGGATCTTCCGGTCGGGGTCTTGCAACGAGTCGAGATCGTCAAGGCTTTGTACCGCGATGCTCGGGTCCTAATCCTCGACGAGCCCACGGCGGTGTTGGCGCCGCAGGAGCGCGATGGGCTCTTTGTCATCATGCGACGCTTGAAAGCGGCGGGCCGCACGATTCTCTTCGTCACCCACAAACTCAACGAGGTGATGGCTGTGTCGGACCGGGTGACGGTGCTGCGATCTGGCCGGGTGATGGCTGACCTAAAGACGAGCGAAACTTCTCCGAAGGCGATCTCCAAACTCATGACCGGACGCGACATCGAAGCGGTTGCGCGACCATCGCTCGGCAACGGTGGCGAACACCTTTTGCGGGTCAACGACCTGGGCGTGGTCGACGACGCCGGCTTGGTCCGCCTCGACCGGGTCAGCTTCGAAGTCCAGGCGGGCGAGATCCTCGGCATTGCAGCGGTGGCCGGCAACGGGCAGAGCGAGCTCATCGACGCTCTGACCGGCCTCAAACCCGCGAGCAGCGGGTCGATCAGTCTCAACGGTGTCGACATCACCCAAGCCGAACCTGCGCAACGCCGGCTAGCCGGCCTGGCCTATGTGCCTGAAGATCGTCACCGGGTGGGAACTGCCGCCGGTGGCGAGGTCTGGTCGAACCTGCTGATGGGATACCAGCGGACTCCGAAGTTCCGCAGGGGCCGCTGGCTGCGGGGTACCGCGGTGAAGGAACATGCCCGTGAGTTGATTGCGCAGTACGACGTTCGGGTCGGCAGCGAGAACACACTGGTGGGAACCCTGTCTGGTGGCAATCTGCAGAAACTGGTCGTGGCCCGGGAGATGACCCATCCAGCGGAGCTCCTGATTGCCGATCAGCCGACTCGCGGGGTCGACATTGGCGCCATCCAGTTCCTCCATCGACGTCTGCTCGAGTACCGAGATCAAGGAAGAGGAATCCTGTTGATTTCTGCCGAGCTCTCCGAGCTGCTTGCTCTCTCGAATCGGATTCTTGTGATGTACGAGGGTCGCATCGTGGCCGAGTTCGACGCCGCCTCCACCGACGAAGCGGAACTTGGGATCTATATGACCGGTGGTCACCTGGCTGGAGCCGTCCATGGCTGAGACGCTGAGAGCGAGCACCAACCGAGTGCTGCGCAACCCGGTCGCTTTTTCGATCGTCCTGTCACTCCTGCTCGGGGCCGCGATCATCGCCGCCACCGGCACCAATCCGCTGCTCGCCTATTCGGAGATGGTGCGGGGTGCCCTCACCGGCTCGGGCCTGCGCAACACCGTCAGCCGGATGATTCCGATCGTCGGGATGGCGCTGGCAATTTCGATTCCGTTTCGGGCCGGAGTGATCAACCTCGGCGGCGAGGGCCAAATGGTGATTGGGGGGTTGGCGGGAACCCTGGCTGCGATTTATCTACCGCTTCCACCGGTGCTGGTCATCCCGCTGGCGTTGGTCGCGGGAATGGTCGCGGGCGCGTTATGGGCTCTGTTGCCGGCGATCGGCCAGACCGCACTCAAGCTTCCCATCCTCATCTCGAGTCTTCTCCTCAATTATCCGGCGAGGGCGCTAACCGGCTACATGGTTCGCTTTCCGTTTGCCGATCCGACGGTGACTTCGTCGTCCACGGTGCCGGTCCCCGAAAGCAACCGCATCCCCAAGCTGGCTCTCTTCGACGGCGTCTCGGCCAGCCTCGTTCTTCTCATCCTTCTCCTGATTGGGGTGGCCTTGTTCAATCTCCGGACCGTGCCCGGCTATGAAACGCGGATGACCGGGCTCAACTCGCGGTTCTCTCGGTACGGCGGGGTGGCCGTCGATCGTCAGGTGGTCTGGGTGATGCTCGCCTCCGGTGGGATCGCGGGAATGATCGGAACCCATCTCGTCGTCGGCGAGACCTATCGCTTCCTCGATGGGGATCTGGTTGTGTCCGGCTTTGCCTGGTCAGGACTTCTGGTGGCGCTGCTCGCCCGTCACCGACCCGGCCCCATGCTCGCCGCCGGTGCCTTCTTCGCTGCTTTGCAAATTGGCGGGTTGGCGATGCAACGCAACGTCAACGTGCCCTGGCAAATCGCGCAGGTGCTGCAGGCGGTAGTCATCATCATGATCGCCGGGCGATTCGTGTTGAAAGCCCGGCGAGAAACCGCTGCAGTCATCGAAGGCGAGACGACGGTGACCGGGGAAGTCTGATGTTTGAGCAGCTCTTCGACTCCGCGTTGGTCGAATCGGTGGTGAGGGCCCTGATTCCGATCCTGCTGGCCGCGCTCGGGGGAATGATCTGCGACCGGGCCGGCGTGTTCCAAATCTCGCTCGAAGGAATGATGCTGGTGGGCGCTTTCACCGCGGTTGCAGGGTCGTATCTGGCGACGTCGGCGACTGTCGGAACCGTGATTGCCATGGCCGCCGGATCGGCATTTTCATTGGTCCTGGCCTATGGGGCGGTGTCGCGCCAGGGTGACCCGATCGTGATCGGGGTGGCCGTCAACCTTCTGGCGCTCGGTCTGACCAGCTTCCTCCTTCCCCAGCTCTTCGGCGTCCGGGGAGTCTTTCAAGACCCGCGAGTCGACGGCTTGAACCGTTTTCCGATTCCGTTCCTGTCAGACATTCCGATCGTCGGCCCGGCGATCTTCCGCAGCACCATTCCCGGCTATCTGGCCATGCTGGCGGTGCCGGCTCTCTGGGTGTTCTTGTTTCGCACGCCGATCGGCCTGCGCCTGCGCGGGGTGGGGGAGAGGCCGGTGTCGGCGGAGACGCTCGGTGTCAACCCGACGCAATACAAGTACGCCGCGGTTGTCGCATCCGGAATGCTCTGTGGCTTGGCCGGGGCGCAGCTGGCCCTCGGCAATGTTGTCCAGTTTTCTGAGAACATGTCGTCGGGCCGTGGTTGGATCGCAGTGGTGGCAGTGATGCTGGGGCGGGCTCATCCCGCCGGGGTGCTGGGCGCCAGCGCATTGTTCGGAGCTGCCGAGGGCCTCGGCTTCCGGCTGCAAGGCAACGGGCTGCCAGTGCAGATCACCGACGCGCTGCCCTATGTCGCGACCCTCGTCGCCCTCGCGCTGGCCCGCAAGCGGTTCAAGCGAATCCTTGAGCTGACAGCTGCATAACTTCTATAGACCTTTGTAGTTGGCGACCTGGCGCAGGGTGTGGACGATCTCGACGAGGTCGAGCGAGTCGGCCATGATTTGGTCGATGTCCTTGTAGGCGGAAGGGATCTCATCGACGAGCTTGGCCGCGACGTCGTCGCGCCAGGTCTTGCCTTCCATGGCGGCGGTGAGGTCGTCGGCGGTGAACTGTCTTCGGGCCTGACCACGGGACATCGCCCGGCCTGCTCCATGCGGCGAGGAGTGATAGGCCAGCGGATTGCCGAGACCGCGGACGATGAATGAGGCGGCCCCCATCGAACCCGGGATCAAGCCCAGGTCGCCTTTGCGAGCTCGAATCGCGCCCTTGCGGGTGAGCAAGACGTCTTTGCCCCCGTGGTTCTCGATCACGGCGTAGTTGTGATGGCAGTTGATCTGGCGCAAGTCGGCAAACGGCGCTTCCAGGTTGAAGAGGCGGATGAGTTGGTCGTATGCGTAGAACAGCATCTGCTGGCGGTTGGCTGCCGCGTAGCGTTGGGCCCAATCGAGCGCCCTCATGTACGCGTCGTAGAGATCAGTGCCTTGTCGGAGATAGGCGAGATCCTTGTGGGGGAGGGTGATCTGCCCACGTTTGATCTCGCCTTCGGCGGCTTTGATGAACTCCTGGGCAAGCTGGTTGCCAACCCCTCGCGAACCCGAGTGCAGCAGCACCCAGACCCCCTCGTTCTCGTCGAGGCAAAGCTCGAGGAAGTGGTTTCCTGAGCCGAGGGTGCCGAATTGTCGAATCGTCTTGGTCCGCTGTTTGGCATCCAGCTCATAAGGGTTCTCGGCCAGCCATCTTTCCCCCGGGCTGGTCTCTTTGTCGTGGCCCTGGCCGACGCCCGCAGGGATTCGGCGCACCCACTGTGCGAGCACATCTTTCAACGCGGACTGCGTCAGCAGTGCGTTGTCCATTGGCACTGAGAGAGCGGCCATTCCACACCCGATGTCCACACCCACCGCGGCGGGGACGACAGCACCATCGGTTGCGATCACCGAGCCGATCGTGGCGCCGAGCCCGAAGTGGGCATCCGGCATCAACACCACCGGACCTCGCACAAAGGGCAGCTCAGCCGAGAGCGCGGCCTGATCAAGGGTGTGGTCGTCGACGATCGACGCCCAAGACAGAACATTCGGCCGAGGTTGGTTTGGCATCTCGTTCCCAATTCTGGCCGAGTAGGCAGAAGGGTTGTGGTGTAAATAAAACTTGACACGTTGTCGGATATCGCATACAGTGCCGTTGTCAAACTTTCTAGACACAAGGAGAAAGGGAAGGAAATGTCGTTTCAGGAAAAGAGTGCGATCGCCACCCTCGGAGGGTTGTTGCTCGTCTACGGCGCTTACTTCGCCATAGTCGGGAGGTGGATGGCGGCGAGCCCGGTGAACGAGATCGCCTATCAACCGCTCATGATCATCGCCGTGGTGGCTTTGGTGATCCTGGCGGTGGTGAGCCACATCTTCATCGCGGTGGTGAATCCGAAGGAAGCCGATGCCCTCGACGAGCGCGACCGACTGATCAGCCTTCGGGGCGAGCGCGTCGGTGGCTATGTGTTGGTCGGAGTCTTTGCCGGTCTCGTCTTCGCCATGATCGAAGTCGATCATTTCTATGTCGCACAGACATTGCTCTTGTCGTTAGTGCTTGCGCAGGCCAGCGACGAGGCCTCGAAGATCGTTCTGTACCGGAGGGGTTCCTAGCCGTGGTGAAACCCACTCGGGTTACCAACTCGATCCGGGCTCTTCGCTTCGGCGCCGGCGAGATGACCCAGGGACAGCTCGCCGAGCGCATCGGCCTCACCCGGCAAACGGTCAACGCCATCGAGCAGGGGAAGTATTCGCCATCGCTTGAAGTTGCCTTCAAGATTGCCAATGTGTTCGAGGTTCCCCTTGAAAAAGTGTTCCAATACCCTGGACAGGCATCTTGACTCTAGAAAACGCTTCCTCCCGCCAACCAGTCAGGGGGTGTCGGCTCACCCCCTCTCCGGGGCTCGATAATTCGGCAGGTGGGGAACGCCGTTCATCTAATTCGGCTGGGGACATTCGTCCTGTGGCGAACGAGTACCGTTCGCCACAGGACGAATTTGGATCGGTTCCCTGGTTACGCTCGCCGGCGTGTCGCCGGTTCGCCTCCACATCGAGACGATTGGCCGAGGCAACCCGGTCCTGCTGATTCCCGGGCTTGGGTATGCCTCGTGGTGCTGGCGCGAACAGACGCCGCTCGGTGATCATTGGATGGTCACCAAAGTCGATCCGCGCGGTGCCGGACGCTCGCCGAAGCCAACCGGTCCTTACTCGATCGGCGAGATGGCGGACGACATCGCGGGCTCGGTTGAAGCACGCGAGCCCTTTCACGTTGTCGGCCACTCCTTGGGCGGCTACCTCGCGATGACGCTTGCGATCGAGAGACCGGAGATGGTTCGGTCTTTGATCCTCATCGCGACCTCGGCCGGAGGAGCGAATCATCACCCGGTGCCAGAAGCCACCCGCGAAGCGTGGATGCGCGAGGTTGGAAAGTCCCCGGCCGAATATGCCCGGGCGACAATGCATCTCTCCTTCTCACCCGGCTGGGCCGAAGCGAACCCAGACGAATATGAGAAGTGGTTAGGCGCTCGCCTCGAGCACCCGACTCCACCCGAGGCCTGGAACGCGCAATATGCAGCGGGCGCATCGCATCTCGAGCGTGGCCTCGAGGTCGAAAGAATCGCCGTTCCCATCATGATCATCCACGGCAAAGCCGATCGCATTCTGCCTTTCGAGAACGGCGTCGAGCTTGCCGAACGGATTCCGCCCAGTCGTCTCTTTCTTATCGAGGGCCTCGGACACTTGGTGCAGATGGAACGCCCTGACATGTTCAACTCCCTCGCCGCCGGCTTCTGGTGGGGGATCGAGGCAGCCGGATAACGACATTTACCTTTTGTTTCCTTAACCCTGAGCCTGCACTTCGTTCGAACCACGCTGTGAAAGTTCTGGTCGCTGAGGACGGCCCCTTGGTCGGTGACGCCTTCTCCGAGGCTTTGCGCGCTCGCTACCACACAGTTTTTCGCGCCGCGACGGAGGACACCGTCAACCGTCTCAGTGATGGGGAAATTGACGTCGGGATTCTCGACGTCCAGCTCAACGACGGGACGGCTTGGGATGTCTTGGATCGGATACAGACGCCGCATCCACCCTTTCGATTGGTGCTCGCTAGCGCGGTCGACGCGACCCCACCCGCCCGATTTTCCTACATACCTCTGTTTCGCAAGCCTCTCGACTTCGAAGGTTTGCAACGCGCAGTCGAGCAGGCAGTGCCGTTCAAGGCTCCAGCCGGCAATGAGCCCGGTGAACCGAAGCGACACCGAGCTACCGACTACGCGAACCTTAGGTTCCGGTGGTGGCATAGCCACCAAAATCGCCTAAAGAATCGTTAAGCCGTCCGTCGCGAGACCGGCTAGGCCTGCGGTTGGCCGATGTTCACCATCCAGCCGACGCCGTACCGATCGACGAGCTGGCCGAACTCGTCACCCCACATCTGCTTCTCGAGCGGGACCCCGACGTTGCCCCCGTCGGAAAGCTTCTTCCAGTAGCCGCGCAGCTCGTCGGCGTCATCGCCGCTAAGGCTCACGGCGAAGTTTGACCCAGGCGAGTATTCCATTCCCGGCACCGTGTCGGCGCCCATCAGCGTGTAACCCCGATCGGTCTCGAGCTGAGCGTGCATGATGTTGTTGGCTTCAGGCGCCTCTTTGTCGCCGTATTCGCCGAAGGTATTCAGAGTCAACTGCCCTCCGAAGACGTCCTTATAGAACTCCATCGCCTCGCGGGCGTTGTTCGAGAAACTGAGGTACGGATTGAGGCGAGATGCCATCACGTGCTCCTTGTCGCTAGCGGAACGTCTGAACCTGCACCATACAATTGGCCGATGAGCTACGGCTTTGCAACCCGCGCAATTCATGCCGGCCAACGTCCCGATCCAGAGACCGGCGCCAGGGCGATGCCGATCTACGCCACCACCTCCTTCGTCTTCGAGGACGCTCAAGCCGCCGCGGATCTCTTCGCCCTCCAGAACTTCGGCAACATCTATACCCGGATCGGCAACCCGACCAACGCTGCTTTCGAGGAACGGATGGCGTCGCTCGAAGGTGGCCTGGGGGCCCTGGCCACGGCTTCCGGGCAGGCCGCCCAACTCATCTCCGTCTTGACGATCTGCCAGAAAGGCGATGAGATCGTCGCGGCTCGCAACCTGTATGGCGGCACTTTCACCCAGTTCGACGTGACGCTGCGCCGGATGGGGATCGATGTCGTCTTCGTCGATCCTGATCCGAAATCGATGGCGGCGGCGATCACTCCGCGAACGAAGCTGTTGTACGGAGAGACCATCGGAAATCCTCGGGCTGAGATCTTCGACCTCGAAGCCGTGGCTGCAGTTGCCCACGGCCACGACCTCCCCTTCGTGGTCGACAACACCTTCGCCACGCCTTACCTGTGCCGCCCCATCGAGTGGGGAGCGGACATCGTCGTCCATTCGGCGACAAAATTCATCGGCGGCCACGGAGCCGTGATCGCCGGGGTGATCGTCGAGTCGGGTCGCTTTCCCTGGGACAACGGCCACTTTCCGCTGATCACCGAACCGTCGCCTGCCTACCACGGCTTGAAGTTTTGGGAGAACTTCCGGGAGTACGCCTTCTTGATGAAGGCGCGCACCGAACTGCTCCGCGACGTCGGAGCGGCCCTCTCTCCTTTCAATGCATTTCTGTTGCTGCTGGGCCTGGAGACGCTGCCACTGCGCATGCAGCGTCATGTCGAGAACGCTCGCGAGGTGGCCGACTTTCTTTCCGCGCATCCAGCCATCGGATGGGTCAGCTACCCGGCAGCCGATGACGAACTGGTCCAGAAGTACGTTCCCACTGGGCCGGGGGCGGTCTTCACGTTCGGAGTCAAGGGTGGATTCGAGGCGGGCAAGCAGCTGATCGAGAAGGTCGAGCTGGCCTCGCATCTCGCCAATGTCGGGGACGCCAAAACTCTCATCATCCACCCCGCTTCGACAACCCACCAGCAGATCCCCGTCGAAGAACGAGCCGCGGCCGGAGTCGGCGATGACATGATCAGGATCTCGGTGGGGATCGAGGATGTCGAGGACATCATCGCCGACCTCGATCAGGGCCTGTCACGATGACCGCGGCCACCGAGGCCAGTCCGGGGGAGAGGCTCGCGATTCTGCGGGAAGCAAAGACAGTGGCCTTGGTTGGCGTCTCGCCGAATCCGTTGCGATCGTCGAATTTTGTTGCCACCTACCTTGCCCGCACCCCCTTCACCGTTTGGCCGGTTAATCCTCACGCCGACGAGATTCTCGGGCTGAAAAGCTATCCATCGCTGGCCGACCTTCCCGGGGTGCCCGACATCGTCGACGTCTTCCGCAAGGAATCCGAGCTTCCCCAGGTAGTGAAGGAAGCAATCGCCGTGGGGGCCAAAGTGGTCTGGTTCCAACTCGGCTTGCGCAACGACGAGGCGGCCGCGATGGCCCGAGAAGCGGGTCTGCAGGTCGTCCAAGATCGCTGTCTGAAAATCGAGCACGCCCGCTTCGCCGGTGGCCTTCACCTCGGCGGCTTTGATACGGGCGTCATTTCCTCGAAACGCCGCCGACCGGTCTAGGGTGGTCATGCCCCGGCCGATCGACCTCACGCCGGCCGATACCTCTTCGGTCGTGGTTCCCGGTCTCGCGGCGGCGTTGCGCGCTCATCATTCGAACACCGACGAAATCGTCATCGACCAGCGTCCGAGTTCCACCTTCATCGCGGACGTGGTTGCGGCCACCGATGATCACGATGTGATCATCGTGGGGACGATCGAAGCGGAGCGGACTCAAGGGAATCTTGTCTCCGCCCTGCTTGGTACTCAAAAGCCGGTAGTCACCGTCGCGTTGCGGCCTCCCTATGACCTCTCTCAATACCCCGCGGCGACGACCCACCTTTGTACCTATGGGATTCATCCGCCGTCACTGGATGCACTCGCCTCGGCTCTGTTCGGATTTGCTCCGATCGGGGGAAAACTGCCAGTTTCGATCCCTGGTCTCTGTTCGCTCGGACACGGGCTCGAGCTTTAGGCAGTTTGATGAGCGTTGGAAGCGGCGACATTCTCGTCCCTGGCTTGGTTGATCTCCAGATCAACGGCGCTTATGGGCACGACTTTTCCTCTGATCCGCGTTCGATGTGGCGGGTGGGAGCCCGATTGCCCGAGCAGGGAGTTACCGCCTTCTTGCCGACGATCATCACTTCGCGCCCGGAGATGATCACGCAGGCGCTGGAGGCGCTGCACGCCCGGCCGCCCGGATATGTCGGAGCCGAGCCGCTCGGTCTGCATCTCGAAGGTCCCTTTCTTTCGCCCCGCCGGCCAGGAGTTCATGACCCGGCATTGATGAGATCTCCCTCGTTGGAACTGATCAAAGACTGGATGCCGGGAGTGGCGATGATGACTTTGGCACCCGAGCTTCCGGGAGCGGAAGCGACGGTCAAGACACTCTTGCAAGCGGGAGTTGTCGTGTCCGCTGGTCATAGTGCCGCCAGCTATGAGGAGGCGTTGGCCGGATTCGCCTGGGGAATCGGAGCGATCACTCACCTGTTCAACGCAATGGAGCCGTTCTCGCATCGTGAGCCCGGCCTCGTCGGAGCGACTTTTGATTCCAAGGCCGTCGCAGGGATCATCTGTGATGGAGTCCACGTGCATCCGGCGACCGTTCGAGCAGCATGGCGTTTATTAGGTCCAAGTCGTTTGGCGCTGGTCACCGACGCGATCGCGGCCACTGGGCTCAGTGATGGCGCCTATCGACTCGGAGACCGAGAAGTCCAGGTCCAAAACGGTGAAGCAACCGACTCCGCCGGGCATTTGGCCGGCAGCACTCTCACGCTTGATCAGGCCACTCGCAACCTGCTGGCCTTCACCGGATGCACGCCCGCCGAAGCGGTCGCGGCGGCGTCGTCGGTCCCGGCCTCTCTAATGAGGCTCGGGAGTCGGTCAGATTGGGTTCGGTTCGACGAGGACCTCAGGCCACTAGCCACGATCGTCGCTGATCGGGTGGTCTGGGAACGATGAGCCTATGGGGGAAGATCGTCTCACAACCCCGGGTTCTCGCCCAGATAGCCGCGACCCGCGTGTCGACCAAAACGTTGGGTGCCTTAAGGCACAGGACTTCGATCACGTTTTGATCGCGGCCCGCGGGACTTCAGACAACGCCGCCCGCTACCCCCAATACTTGTGGGGGGCCCGCAACCGTTTGCTCGTTTCGCTCGCGGCCCCCTCCCTCTACGGCCTGTATCAGAGCCCTCCCCGTCTCGACGGCGCGCTGGTCATGGGGATCTCACAGTCGGGAGAATCACCCGACCTGCTGGCGGCGCTCAGCGAAGCTAGGAAGCAGGGCCGTCCGACCCTGAGCATCACCAACCCCGCCCGGTTCACCGATGGCGGAGCTGGCTGATTGCCACGTCGATCTGGGAGCTGGTCCAGAGCTCTCGGTGGCCGCCACAAAGTCCTATACCGCGCAGCTGGTTGCGCTGACAACCCTCTCGGCCGGATTGGTAGGAGATGAAGAGATGCAGTGAGCGATCGACCGAGTCGACGTGGCGGTGACGGCTGCGATGGAAACTTCGGAGGCCTGCGTCGCGCCTGCCGAGTCGATGGAGAGCTCGGATACGAGTGGGAAGCGGCGGCCAAGACGCTGGTGTCTCCTCTGAGGGTTCCGGTTTCCGGGGAGTGTCGTTCCATTCCATCGTCTCGTCGAGCAAGGCTGTGGACGAGGTGATGGGCAACGCCGTGGCTTCCGGTGGCGGCGTCGTCAAGGAGTCGGCCGGCTCCGAGTGGGGCAGCTACTTAGGCTACTTCAGCGACCCCGACGGCCACCTCCGGAAGGTCGCCTCCGGACTCAGGCCGTGGATGGCCGTGGCCGCTCATCGAGCCTGTACCTACACCCCAGCGTGGCGGAGACGGGCCTGACGCTTCAGCCTCTCGGCCGAGACGGTGAGCTGAACACTAGATATCCGAGCCCCCGAAAGGGACTAGCGCCCCCTTGCCCCTATGTTGAATTCAAGTAGCGTCTTTCCACAGGGCACAGGGAGCAGGGTAAGTGGAAACGGGCAATGGATCTCGGCGCGGGCTGCATGGTGAGTCGTTCGACCAAGATGCGGAGAAACTCGACTCAAGGTTGTCATCAGCCCTGCGCACGACTCATGTGATCCTGCCGGCTTATAACGAAGAGCAGTCGCTCCCACCCCTTCTTTCTCGGTTGTCATCTTTCAGCGAATCCAACCGTCTGCAGATGATCGTCTGGATCGTCGACGACGGCTCGACCGACGGGACAGGCGACGTCGCAGCTCGGGGATCCGAGGGTCTAAGTGTCAAGTTGGTGACGCATCCCCGAAATCTTGGCCTCGGTCAGGCACTCCACAGCGGCTTGCGCGAGATGTTGCGGGTGGCAGCCACCGACGACGTAGCAGTCGTCATGGATGCAGACGACACCCACGACGTCAATCTGATCATGCTGATGCTCGAAAGGATCGACCAAGGAGCGGATCTCGTAGTCGGATCCCGCTTTGTCGAAGGAGGAGACGACAGCACCGCTCCACCACTCCGGCGCCTTCTGTCTCGCGGAGCCGCCAAGCTGTTTAGGACCGCGCTACCGGTGGCTGGGATCAGGGATTTCACGAGCGGATACCGGGCGTACCGCACCGACTTACTCCGCCGCGCCACTAGCCATTGGGGGGAACGAATCATTGAGGAACGTGGCTTCGCTTGCATGGTCGAGCTCCTGCTCAAACTCCGCTGGTGCAATCCGACCATATCCGAGGTGCCGCTGGCCTTGCGATACGACCGTAAGCAAGGTGCTAGCAAGCTGAAGATCCTGCGCACCATTGTGCAATACATACGTCTTGCATTTCGCGATCGATTGTCGCCACCGCCGTATCGGCAGCTCTAACCTCCCATGAAAGTTGTAGTGGTTGGCGGTGGCATTTCCGGCCTCGCTTCGGCCCACTGGCTCGCCGATGCCGGGGGCGACGTCACGCTGTTGGAGTCGAACGATCAGCTCGGAGGTTTGGGAACGTTCTTCGAGAGCGGCGGGAAGTGGATCGACCGGTTCTACCACTGCATTATGCCTTCGGACGACCACCTTCTAAGGCTGATTGATGAAGTGGGCCTGACCGATCAGCTCTACTGGAAGCCGACCCGAATGGGATTCATCGACGGCGGCGTCAAGTACCCATTTAATACCGCCATCGATCTTCTCCGATTCCGTCCTTTGACCCTGCCGCAGCGTGTGCGATTCGGTGTTACGTCGCTTCTCCTCCGTCGCCTGGGCAAAGGGAAGGATCTCGACAACACCAATTCTGAGATCTGGCTCACCCACCTCTATGGTCAATCGGTCTGGAACAAGGTATGGGCACCACTGTTTCGATCGAAGTTTGGGCCGGTCGAAGAGGTACCCGCCTTGTATTTATGGCAGCGGCTCGGCAGGGAGCGCAACAACTCCACCCGCGGATACCTACGTTGTGGTCACAAAGGTCTGATCGATGCGATCGAAGGGTCAATTCGCAGCAATGGAGGAGACATCCGCACCGAGGCTGAAGTCACTGCCATCCGACAGCAGGCGCAGTCGATGCAAGTTGAGCTGGCCGATGGGGAAGTGATCGATTGTGATTGGGTGATCTCAACCGTCCCCCTGCCCTTGTTGCGGAAACTAACGAGCAACTCTCCTCTAGGGGGGACCTTTCGAGATCCCAATCTCCCTTATCAGGGAGTAGTTAACGTCTTGTTCTTCCTTTCCCGTCCCCTTGATGGCTATTACTGGGCACCGGTGCTGAATTCCGGCACCGACTTCGACGGTGTCGTGGAAATGTCGACGCTGGTGGAGCCGTCTCAGTACGGGAATCGCCACCTGGTTTATGTCATGAAGTACACGGATCGCGCGTCGGCATTGTTCCAGGAATCAGACGAGGTGATCGCCAAGCGCTGGTGTGAGCAATTTCTCGCCTTGAACAAAGATCTCGGCCTCACCAGGGAGGAAATCGTCGAGATCAGGGTCTTCCGAGCACCGTTCGTCGAACCCAGCTATCCGCTCGGATACAGTCAGTTGAAGCCGGAAATCAGGTCCGGTGACTCGCGGCTGCTGCTGGCGACAACGACGCAGGTGTATCCGAACATCACCTCGTGGAACTCCAGTTCGCGGCTCGCTGGAGAGGTCATCCGTCTGCTCCAATCCAGCAAGCTCCCCGAGGGAGTCGCCGGTGTTAGCGATTAAGGACGTCGACACCGCTGGGGATTGGGGCAACTCAGCACTGGTGTCCGTCGATCTTGACGATTCTTGGTGCTACCTCCGAACCCATGGCGAGCAAAACTGGCAGACAACTCCAAGCGTTCTGAGCGTTGCAACTGATCGTCTGGTACCACTCTTCGCCCATCTGGGGATTCGGGTCACAGTATTTGCTGTAGGTCGAGATGCCGAAGTCGGGGCGGGTCGAGAGGCGGTCTGTGCGTTCTTCGAGAGCGGTCATGAGGTCGCCAACCACAGCATGAACCACCGCTTCGACCTCGCCCGTTTGTCTCCCAGCGAAATGTCCAACGACATCGCTCGTTCTGCCGACGCGATTGCAACGGCAACCGGTGTCGTGCCCGTGGGGTTTCGCTGCCCATCATTCGGATCGGGAGAGACCCTCCATCAGGTCCTTGCGGCCCAAAAATACGCCTATGACGCCTCACTGCTCCCCACCTCTCTCGGACCCATCTTGCGCTGGTACCACCGCCGGACAATGTCTCGCGCAACTCGGGAGTCAATTGGTTCACCTGAACTATTTGGACCAGCCGCTGACGCGCTCTTACCGCTGACACCGTTTCGTTGGTCCTGGGACGGGGGGGAACTCCTCGAGATACCGGTCACGACCATGCCGGTTCTGAGGACACCGATGCATATGAGCTATTTGCATGCGCTGACCGAGAAAGCACCCGGTCTGGCATCCGCCTATTTGAGGCTCGGACTCAGGCTCTCCAGTCGGTGGAAGATACCGATGTCGTTCCTGATTCATCCCCCGGATATCATCGACCGGCACGACGCTCCCGACCTCGCTTACCTTCCCGGCATGAGGCGGCCGTGGCAGGAGAAGCTCGACTATGTCCGGCGGACTCTGCTTGAGATTACCGAAACGCGCGAACAGATGACCCATGCACAATTCGCCGATCGGTGCGATGACCGCCGCCACGGTAGCCATCACCAAGGATTCGAGCTCGAGTAGGCACTTGACCCAATGAGTCTCATCAGGTCATATCGGTCGTTTCTGACTCGAGAAACGGTGATCCAGTTCCTAAAGGTCGGAGCGTCCGGGGGTGCCAGTACGCTCTTGTACTTTGCGGTTCTCAACCTTCTTCGGTTCGGCATCGGATGGCCCTCGTTCTGGTCGGTCACTGGAGCATGGACCCTTGCAACCGCAGCGAACTATTGGCTCAACCGCCACTGGACCTTCCGCTTGCAAGACAAAGGAACGCCTACCGAAACCGGTGCCTTCTACATCGTCAGCCTTGCCGCGTGGGCGCTCACCGTAGGCATCGTCCAGTTATCGGAGTCCACGTTCGGACCTCTTGGACCGTTAGGTCTGAACCTGACAAACCTGGTCGTCGATGGTCTTCTCCTTGTGCCGAAATTCGTTGCGTACCGTCGACTGGTCTTTGATCGTTCATTGCAACAGAATCAGGCGGTCGTCACCGACAAAGCAGCTACCGGCAACGACGAACGGTGCGGCTAGGTGCTGGATCGGAGCGCTTCGACCGGCTCCATCCTCGCGGCCCGCATCGCCGGGTAGGCGCCCAAAACCAGGCCCGTTAGCGCGCACCCAACAGCGGTGCCCCGACCGGGGCCATGGGATCGAGCACCGGGGTCCACATCTGATTGGAGGAAACCGCCACCACGATGATGGCCGAGGCTCGCTCCCAGGATTCCCCCAACCAATCCCATCATCCCACTCGATCAGGAATTGACTGGCTATGTGGCGGCGAGAAGCGCCCAGGGCCCGACGGAGACCGATCTCTCCTGTCCGCTCCATCACCGATACCAGCGTCACGTTGGCGATACCGATCGCCCCCATCAGCAATGCCACCCCCCCATCATCAAAAAAGCAGATTGAGATCGGTCTGGACCGCCTCCCGGACTCGTTTTGGCTCGGGGGTAGCAGCCACCATGAGCAAGCGCGGTTGGTCGGGCCGGAGAGCGAGCGGGATTTGTTTGGCGATCCGGGGAGTTCGCTCCGATTTGGGTCTCCACCACCACGCGCTCAGGACCGGTCAGCCGGACGTTGGGCGGTTCCTTCGGGAATGATCACTGCTCCCAACAGATCGGGCTGGCGGGCTGTGCCTTGGAGAATCGCCATCACCAGATAGATTTCGTCGCCAAGGGGGCATCCGTTCGACCCTGGTTATCTCGAGCCGCAACGCCGCCGTGGGACCGAGCACGGCCACCCGGTCGGCCCGATCGGAATGGCTCTGGTCAAAGACCTGGCCGCTTTCAACGGTGGCCCGGACTGCCGGGAACAGCCCCGGCGAGGATGCCATGACCGTAAGCTTGAACTCGGTTGCTGGCTGGGGTCGCTGAGGGGTGATGCCCGCACCAGCCGATCCCCGACGTTGACCTTGCTCAAATTTCCAGCGGCCGCCACGATCATCACTGCCACGGCGACCACGAGGGCCAACGTGATGGACATGGCGGCGGGCACGACAAACACGCCGGGCATAGCGTGGCGATGTTCCGGGATCGCTTCTGGATATCACTGACGCTAATCCTGCCCGTCGTCGTCTACAGCGGGATGGTCCAGGAATGGTTCGGGTACACGGCTCCTTCGTTCCCCGGATCGGGATGGCTGCCGCCGTTACTGGGCACGGTGATCTTCATTTACGGCGGGTCGCCTTTTCTCAAGGGAGCGGTTCAGGAGGCGAGCGATCGCCAGCCGGGAATGATGCTTCTGATCGGAATGGCGATCACGGTCGCCTTCTTCGCTCACTAGCCACCACTTTGGAGTGGTTCGATCTCGAGTTCTGGTGGGAGCTGGCGGCTCTGATCACAATCATGTTGCTGGGGCATGGTTGGAGATGCGGGCCATCGGCCAGGCCCGGGGTGCTCTCGCCGCCCTAGCCGAGCTGCTGCCCGATTACGCCGAGCGAATCTGCATAGTCGCCGCGCAGGTCTTCACGTACCACCTGACCCGCGCCCGGGCCTCGACCCCGACAACCCGCGCCGGCTGACCAAGGTCACCAAGACAACTGATTCGGTCTCGATCACTCGCCGCGGTATCGCCCGAGTTCTTCCCTGTCGGCTCGCCGGCGCCGCCGCTGCCGCCGACGCGCCCAACCGAAGATTTCATCAGCGATGACTGCGATGAGAGCAGTGGTCGCCAACAGAATTGGAAGCGGGACTGTGTAGTCCGCGCCGAACAACTTGACCGGGACGTCCGTCGTGTTCTGGACGACAAAGACGACGAAAGCTACGGCAGCTACGAGAAAGAGGGCCAGTCCCCACGAGAATCCGGAGTCGGGTTTTTGGCGGTTTGTCGCCGGAGCTAGATCGGTTTCGTTTTTGGAAGTCAGGGTCGTCGATCATGCGGCGACGTTACATTCGAATCGCGTGCTCGACCGCCTTCGTTCCCATCGGACCCTGGCAACGACCGTCGCTGTCTACTTTGCCGGTTTTCTGATCCTGGGAGTGGCGACGTCGAATCCGCAGGTTCCGTTCTATGCCGGATTCATGGCGGTGACGCTCGGGGCGGTCGTGCTTTGGGACGCACGTGCCCAGCTTTCGGAGCTGGCTCTTTGGGGTCTGGCTCTATGGGGTGCTTTGCACATGGCCGGCGGGATGGTGCCGATCGGGGAAGGCGAGGTGCTCTACAACCTTTGGTTCATTCCGTTTGTCCGATTCGACCACGTAGTCCATGCAATCGGCTTCGGCTTTGCGGGGCTCGCCTTCTCCGACGCGCTGGGACGCAGAGCGCCGCTCGCGTTGATGGGCGGGCTCGGTTTCGGTGCGCTGAATGAGATGGTTGAGTTCCTCATCACCCGGGTCGTCCCTGACACCAACATCGGCGGCTTCGAGAACACCGGCTGGGACCTCGTCGCCAACGCCGTGGGGGCAATTCTCGCCGCGCTGTGGGTCCGTTTTCGGGTTTCGTAGCGCCCCCGATCCCAGCGTTTTTATCACCAAATCGGCCCCAGGAGGTGCCGATTTGGTCGCGAAAACGCACGATTAGCTGTAGAGCCCGTGCAGGCGCTCGAGATAGGCAGCCGCCGCTCGGGCGTTGTAGTGACGCCATAGCTCGAGATGATCAAGCGAACCGGCTGGTGGCTCGCCCAACCCGGCCAGAATCGATTCGAGGACTGCTCTCTGCGCCGCAATCACGGGCTGTGGGGACAAACCGAGCCGGTCGAGTAAGGCAAGCTTCAATTGGAAGCCGATCCTGATGTCGCGTATGTGTTCAACCGGCTCGTTCAGCCAACGTCGGAAAAGGCGCTTCCCCTTGGGGGTAACGCAATAGATCAACCGTTGCGGCCCAACGTCGCCTGGCTCGATGTGCTTCGGCTCGGCTAGTCCCTCCTCGGCGAGGCGATCGAGCGCCCTGTAGACCAAAGGTCGGCGGACGGTGAGGATCTTCCCAATTGAGCCGGTCGTCGCAAGATCGCGAGAAATAGCAAAACCGTGCTGCGGCCTCTCGGCGAGCAATCCAAGGACTGCATATTCGCTTAGCGACAACATCGCTTCAGGTTGGTCGGTAGTCTCATTGTGACTATTAAGGATACTGATGGCTGCATCGCGGATGGTCGTTGTCGCCCTGTGCGCGCTAACCCTGGCTGCCTGTACGCCAAGCGTGAATGGCGAGTTGTTGGTTTCGGCGGCATCCTCACTCACCGACGCATTCGCCGATGTCGAGACCGCTTTTGAAGCCGCCAATCCTGAGGTGGATGTGGTGATGAACTTTGGGAGCAGCTCGTCCCTTCGGGAGCAGATCATCGAAGGGGCACCCGTCGACGTCTTTGCGTCGGCCAACACCTCAAACATGGATCAGGTAGTCGAAGCAGGCGAAGCCGACGGCGGCGAGATATTCGTGACCAACCTCCTTCAGATCGCGGTCCCAGTGGGAAATCCGGCCGGAATCGTGGGCTTGGAGGATTTTGCGAATGAGGAGCTGCTGATCGGGCTTTGCGCGGAGGCTGTGCCGTGCGGCGACTTTGGAAGGCAGGCTCTGGAGAATGCCGGTGTCACCCCAGCAATCGACACGAACGAACCAGACGTGCGTGCCTTGCTGACGAAGATCGAAGCGGGCGAGCTTGACGCCGGAATCACCTACGTGACCGACGTGCTCTCTTCCGACGGCGCCGTCGAGGGGGTAGAGATTCCCGGCGAGTTCAACGTCGTTGCCGAATATCCGATCGCCGCGCTGGTCAACGCTCCCAACCCTGATGCCGCGGGCGCGTTCGTCGAATTTGTCCTCTCGGACGAAGGGCAATCGATTCTCGCCAGCTACGGTTTTTCATCGCCTTGAAACCAGCGCGGGGAACCGGTGGCCCCCCTGTCCTGTTGATCATCCTCGGAATATCCGGGCTAGCCGTGTTTGCGTTGCCGCTCGCAGGCCTACTCGCCCGGACCCCGTGGGCGAAGTTGGGTTCCTTGCTCACGGGCGATGTTGTCACCGATGCGCTCGGCCTATCGCTCTTGACGTCTTTGGCGGCCACTGCCATCGCCGCAATCATTGGAGTGCCGCTCGCCTGGCTTCTGGCTCGCGTTGACTTCCCCGGGCGGACTATTGCCCGCGGGCTGGTGACCTTGCCGCTCGTCCTGCCACCGGTGGTCGGAGGGGCGGCGCTGTTGTTTGCCTTCGGGCGGCGAGGACTTTTCGGCCAGCCGCTCAACGAGGCGACCGGATTGCTGCTCCCGTTCTCGGTGTGGGGAGTCATTCTCGCCAACACATTCGTCGCCGCTCCGTTTCTGGTCATCACCGTCGAGGGCGCCCTCCGCAATCTCGACCAACGCTATGAAGGCGCGGCCGCGACCCTTGGGGCGAGTCGCTGGACGTTGCTACGGCGGGTGACGCTCCCGATGATCGGGCCTTCGTTGGTCGCGGGATTGGTTCTGACCTGGGCCCGCGCTCTCGGCGAGTTCGGCGCCACGATCACCTTTGCTGGAAACTTGCAAGGACGGACTCAGACTTTGCCCCTCGCGGTGTTCGTCGCGCTGGAGAGCGACCGCGACGCCGCGATTGCATTGAGTTTGGTGATGGTGGGGGTGTCGCTCACCGTATTGGTGGCTCTCCGGGAGCGCTGGTGGAAGGGCTTTTAGGTCTAAACGCAGACTTTTCGGCCCGGCGGGAAGGATTCCGCCTCGACCTCAAGCTTTCAATCCCCCCGGGCCGGACCGTGGCATTGCTTGGCCCCAACGGCGCCGGCAAGACAACTGCCGTGAACGTCCTCTCCGGTCTGCTCGCGATCGACCAGGGCAGGATCGAATTGGTCGGTGCGGTTCTCGACGATCCCGGCGCGGGAGTCTTCGTTCCCCCAGAGGCTCGACGGGTGGGCGTTGTCTTCCAGGACTACCTTTTGTTCTCCCATCTCTCTGTCGAAGAGAATGTCGCCTTCGGGCTTAGGAGTCGGGGAATGAGCAAGGAGAGCTCGCGGACGCGAGCGGGTGAGTGGCTGGAGCGCATGGGCCTGTTAGACCTGGCGCGGCGAAAGCCCGGACAACTTTCGGGTGGACAGGCACAGCGAGTCGCTCTGGCTCGCGCCCTCGTCACCGAGCCCGATCTTCTGCTCCTGGACGAGCCGCTCTCTGCCCTCGACGTGAGCACCCGGGTCCAGCTTCGGCGAGGGCTGGCCGAGCATTTGGAGCAATTCACAGGGCCCCGCCTGTTGATCACCCACGATCCAACCGAAGCCTTCCTTCTGGCCGACGAGATCCATGTCATCGAAAACGGAACAATCACCCAAGCCGGATCCGCCGACGACATCCGCCTGCGACCCCGTACGCACTATGTCGCCGATCTGGCTGGGTCAAACCTTTTCCTCGCCTCGGCTCACAACCGAGCAGTAGACGTCCACGGTCATCGATTGCAAATCGCCGATGACTTTGAGGGCGATGTGCTGGTGACGATCAGGCCGAGCGCGATCTCCCTTCACCAACACCGGCCGGAAGGCAGCCCTCGCAATGCGTGGCTCACCACGATTGAGCTCATCGAGCATCTCGGAGAGCGAGTTCGATTACGCACGGGGCCCCCGCTCCCTCTCACGGTGGAAATCACCGAAAGCGCGGTTGTCGAGTTGAGCCTGTCCGAAGGCAAAGAAGTCTGGGTCGCGATCAAAGCCACCGAGATCGGCGTCGAGCCCGAGTGAATGGTCAGGGGGCGACTTCGACCGTCTCGCCCATTCCGTTCTGGTAGTGGTCGACCAACGTTCCGTCCTCGAGTTGGACCACGATGCGACAAGTCAGCTGATAGGTGTCCGGGATGAGATCAAGACCGACCTCGATCGATGCGCCTGGGTCCACAACGTCGGAGGCGTAGACGACTTCCCCCGTGCTTCTGGCGACCACCAACGTGTGGGGGAATTCACCGTCATTAGAGACCTCGAACTGAAAGTCACCCGAGCCAATTCGCTCAGCTGACGGGTCTATGTAGAAGTCGTCCAATTCGATCGCCACTGGCCCGGTCGCGGGGGTAGGGGAGGCGCAGGCAACCAGCCATAACGCCGCCAGCACCATAAGGCCGCGCTTCAACTCGACACTCCAACCGAGATCCGCGACATCGAGAGCGGCACTGCCACTGCCATCGTGGTGCCGCGCTGAGAAGTGTCGACGGCCAAGGAGCCGCCGAGGGCTTCGATCATCGTCCGTGCCATGAAGAGACCGAGTCCGGTTCCTGAGCTGCGACTGTGTTTCTCGAACTTCTCGAAG